>ERZ1504665.886-NODE-886-length-6736-cov-2.147433_pt1 | contig 6736 bp, 6 predicted proteins | sample MGYA00572435_ERZ1504665 | MGnify/ENA primary metagenome ERZ1504665 (study PRJEB39906, sample SAMEA3182062) | gut metagenome | biome: human; feature: gut; material: Stool; isolation source: human stools | place: Canada | collected 2013-01-14 ... | reverse complement strand
GAGCTACACCGTGGCGGGCTCCTACTACGTGAACCTGTCCATGTTCTTCGCCTTCGCGTTCCTGTTCCCGGATACGCAGGTGCTGCTGTTCTTCATTGTCCCCATCAAGATGAAATGGCTGGCCTATCTGGACGCGGCGCTGTTCGCCGTTGACGTGGTGCGCAGCCTGCTGGCGGGCAACTGGGGTGGCGCGCTGCTGCCGGTGATCGCTCTGCTGAACTTTGCCGTGTTCATCTGGCCGGAGGTACATTACATGGCCGACCGCGCCGCCTACCGCCACCGTCCCCAGACGGTGCAGTTCAAGCGGGCGGCTCAACAGCAGCAAAAGCAGGAACAACAGCAGGGCTATCATCACAAGTGTGCCGTCTGTGGCCGCACGGATACCGATTATCCCGACCTGCAGTTCCGCTATTGCAGCAAATGCGCCGGCTATCACTGCTTCTGTCAGGATCACATTTTTACCCACGTCCACTTCACGGAGTGAAAACGTTTTATGGGAAAGCTTGTCATTTCTCTGACGTATAAAAAAGAGCCCTGTTCCTTGCGGAACAGGGCTCTTTTTTACTCTTTAGTGGGTCTTTGCGGTGGTGTCGGTCTTGGTGGTGGTCGTGCCAGCGGCAGCCGCAGCGTCCTTCAGGGGCCAGGTGGTGGGATCGGCGGTATCCTCGATCATCTTGCAGACGATCAGATAACGGTGGTTGTCGTCGCCGTTCTTGCACACCGACAGGATCAGCACCCGGTCGCCGGCCACAGGCTTATTGGCCTTGTCCAGATTGGTGGTGCCGTCCGTCTCCTTCCACAGCTGGTCGAAGAAGCTGTTGAACACGTCAGCGTTGGTAAAGTCGTGGTAGTAAATGATGTGGCTGGTATCATACTGCACGCCGCCCACGATCTGATAGGTCACGCGGCGATCCTTCTGATACATATACACCAGATGCTGCTCGCTGAAATCCAGATTCTTCAGCATGCTCTGCAGGCCGCCGAACATGGTGCGGTTGGCCTGATTGTGGCCGTACAGCACGGTGACAGGATCGTTCAGATCACGGCTGTTGATGGTCTTGCCCTCGCAGGTAGCCTCGCTGAAAATGGTGCCGGCCTTGTTGCTGTTGCCGTCCAGATCACGGCTGAGGTAGTAGCTGCGATCCGTGGGATGCTGCGCCACAGGGTAGGACAGCTCGTGGTCGGTGCCCAGGATCTTGGAAAAGTCGGGAACCTCCAGCCATGCGTACACATCCTTGTACTTGGCAAAGGTGGCCTCCATGTCCTTGGGCTCCACAACGGGAGCGGGCTCTACGCGGTTTTCGGTGTCGTCCGGCTCCACGACAGGGGGATTGCCATTGGCGTCGTCGGAGTTGTCGGGCGTCTTGTCGCCGCCGCAGCCCACCAGCGCCAGCGCCATCACCAGAGACAGGAGCAGAACCAGCAGCCGGGAAAAAGCGCGCCCGTTCACGGGGGAAGTCTGAACAAAGCAATCGTTATATTCTTTCATTCTTTTTTCTCCTTTCGCGTGGCCGGGAAACGTGCCGCCCGGCTCGTGGAAAACAGCGCCGCCCACCAGGTCACAGCGCTTAAAACCATCCTACCATATTATGGCCCTAAAAGCAACCATAATTTTCTCGACCAACGGGAGAGAATGGAAAGAACTACCAGCTCAAGGGGCGGTTCCACGCGGCGAAAAGTGCCTCAAAACGGGCCTTTTGCGCGGGCGTCATGCGGTTTTTGTACTGATTCAGCAGCGTATCGGCCTGCTGGGCGTTTCCGCTTTTCAGATAGTTGTTCATGGCCCGCTCCAGACTTTCCGCCGCCGTGGAGCTCAGCGAGGCGGTGTTGCCGATGCTGGACAGGGCGCTCTCGTCCGTCTTGGAGGTGTGCAGACCCTTCTGCTCGGCGGCGGCCTTGTCGGCGAAATAGTCCAGCAGCAGCTGGTAATTCTTCAAGTCGCGGCTGCTGATCTGGTCGTAGCGGCTCTGGGCCTGCGAGACCTCCTTCTGCCACGCGCTCACCAGATCCTGCCAGCGGCCGTAGGCCTCCTCGTCCTGCCCCTGCAGCAGCTTATAGCGGTCCAGCAGCGCGTCGCCCTCGTCGCGGTAGCGGCTGTAGGCGGCGGATTGCAGCTGGGGCAGCACGTCGGACAGCTGCTGCAAATACCGCTGATAGGACTGCTGGGCGGCGGACTGTGCGTAGCTGGAGCCGTAGCCGCCGGTGAGGTGGGCAGTCTGGCCCAGCGTGTCGGCCATGGCGGCCCGGCCCTGTCGGGCATATTGCAAGGCGTAGGACTGGTACGCCGCGTCGGAGCCGGGGTCATAGGAAAAGCCGGGACGGCTGCTGATCTCCTGATACAGCGCGTCCAGCTGCGCCGTGAAATCGGATTCGTAATCGCCGGGGCGCAGCTGCGCCAGACTGTCCAGCAGCGCCTGCTCCGCCTCCACGTCGCTGGAGGGCGTGTAGCCCTTTTCCAGCCGATCCAGCGCGGCGGCGGTGCCGTCGGATACCTTGCCCAGCGGCAGGTTGGTGGACGTACTGGTCTTGCCGGAGCTGCCGCCGCCGGTGTAGCTGCCGTTGCTGCTGCTGCCGTTCTGACCCAGCAGACTGCCCCATGTCTCCGGACCCGCGATGCCGTCCAGCTTCAGGTTGTACCGCTTCTGATAGGGCGGCATGAGAAGCTCGCTCATGGCAGGTCACTTCCTTTCTCATACACGGCGCTGACGCTGTAGATCCGGCAGTTGCCGTGCCCCTCCAGCCGCAGCCGCAGCTGGGGACACCGCACCGGCCGTACCGCCAGCAATCCCGCCCGCAGACGCTGCTCTCCCTTCAGCTCTCCGGCGTATTGCCAGTGCCGCCCCTCGTCATAGCTGACGTAGGCTTTCACCCACGCGCCGTACTCCGGCAGCAGCCGCAGCTCGACGCGCTGCAAATACTTCTGCTCCGGCGTGTCCAGTCCCAAATCGCCGGTCTCGGCGTACCAGTCGATGTCCGTCTCGTCCGACTCGCTGCCGCCGTGCAGCGCCGTCACGCCGTCCGCCGTCAGGCCGTACAGCACGCCGCCGGACAGGGCGAACTGCTTCACCCGCAGCCCATCCTGCCGGAACCACAGCTTCCGGGCGGTATCGTAGACAAATAGGTGATCCGCACCGTTTCGCCGCGCCGACAGCCAGTAGTGACCCTCTGCCGCCCCGCCTACGGCGCTTTCATACCGCTCGTCGCCGAAGGCGGCGGATACCAGCTGGGGCATGCTGCCGTCAAAGGCGTATACGCCGCCAGCGCCGTGAAAATACAGCACGCTGTCCACCACCGCCAGAGAGCGTCCACTGCCCTGCCTCACGCCGGGGCATTGCAGCGACGTGATCTGGTGCGCGCCGGAGGCGCTGATGTACAGCCGCTCCATGCTGTTCTCCTTGAAAAACAGCACCGTGCCCAGATAGGCCGCCGCCCCGGTGAACACGCCGTCGCTGCCCCGGTTGGCGGCGTAGCTGTCGGTGGACAGCCCGGCGAAGGTGTTCCAGTTGCGGAAATCCCCCAGTGCGCTGCCGTACACGGCGTTGACGCTCTGGCCGTCCACGATGCCGTACTTGCAGCCCCACAGCCGGTTGCCGCACTCCACCACAAAGTCCATGTCCGGCACATAGCGCCGCACCGTCACGGCGGTGGTCTGCTCCCCCTCAATGGCGGCCACCGTGCCGATGACGATGGCATTGTCGCTGCATTGCAGCAGCGTCCATGTGCCGTCCGCCGCAGCGCCGGTGCAGCCGGAGAGGGTCACGCCGTCCCCCGCGGAGAAGCCCGTTCCGATGCCTGCGGAGCTGAGCTTCAACGCGGCGTCGTCCACCGCCTGCCACATCACGCCGTCATAGCGCATCAGCGCCGCGCCGCTGCCGGTGTCCAGCCACAGGTCGCCGCTTTCGGCGCTGGCGGGAGCCGCCGCCCCGGTGGTATAGCCCTCGTATTCCGTGCCGTCGGCGCGGCACAGGGCGTAGGTGACGGCGCCGGTGGTCTGAATGGCGTTTTCCAGACTGCCCCGGTCGCTGAGGTTCTGGGTGTTGACGTATTTCTTGTCGGGCCAGATCAGCAGATATGCGCCCATGCTGACCAGCTGCTTTTCACCGTCCGTCAGCGCCAGATCGATGGCCAGACCGTTGATGTACAGCGTCCTGCCGTCCACCCAGATCAGGCTGTCCTTGGCGGCAAGGCCGTTGGGCTTGTCCAGCGCCGCGATAGTCTTGCGCTTTTCCCGCACCGACAGCGTGGGATAGCCGTCCCCTGTCAGGTTCTCCATCCGGGCAAAGGAGCCCAGCGGCGCACGGCGCCGCGCGTCATAGCCCCCAAACTTGCTGACCGTCACGCGCTGTTGCGCCGGCGCCTTGAATTGTGATAGAAACATGCCGTTCCTCCTTTCTTGCACGGGGCGGGAGGAAACCCCTCCCGACCCGCCGTGTTAGCATAGCTTTAATGCTCTGACGCCCCGCTCCGGCGCTGTGGTGCGGCATACGTAGTCCCGATAGGTCAAAAGACCGTTGTTCCAGTTGGCAGCGGCGCTGTTGTACCGGGCTATTTCGCCGTTGCAGTAGTGGATCTGCGCCTCCACATAGTGGCGGTACAGCTCGTCGTAGGGAGCCTCCACTGACAGCGCCGAGCCGTCCTCCAGCTCCGCCAGCTTACCCGTCACCCGGCAGACCTCCCGCAGCACGAAACCCTCCGCCTGCGCCAGCCACCGCAGCTTTTCGCTGTGGGTGTACTGGTTGGGCACCAGCGCGTCCACCTGCTCCAGAACCTGTCCGGCTGTGATGTTCGCCATGGGCATCCCTCCTCAGTCGGCCATTCTGTCCACGTAGCAGCGGGCTTCCTCCTGCATCATGCGGCGGTTTTCCAGCACCTCGCTTACGTAGTCGGGCACGTCCACCTGCGCACCCTTCCAGCTGCGGCCGTTGACGGAGACGATCACAAAGTTCTCCTCCTGCTTGCGGCCTCGGGGGATGGTCAGCGCCACCATCCGTTCCGTCATGTCCTGCTTTTTTGCCATATTGCGTTCCTCCTTGTATTAGTTAGCGGCGTCCTCGCCGGAATAGCTGCTGCCGCACTCCACACGGACGATGTACTCATCGTACAGGATGGCGGCGGCGTGGATGCCCTTCCAGCCCACGCTGGAGCGCTGATCCAGCGGATCGGCGGTGCCGGAGGAGCCGCGGGGCTTCACGATGACCTCCGTGCCCTCGCTGAGATCCACCACGCCGTAAGCGCCCTTGCCCACGAACAGGCAGCCGTACACGGCCAGACCCCCTTTGCCGCCCTCACCGGGATAGATCACCGCGTTGTCCGCCACGGTGACGGCCTCCTCCAGCGTCAGCTGGCTGGCGGTGTTGGATACAACTTTCACGCGCTTGCCGCCGCACAGTACGTAGCGGCCTGCCAGTGCGCCTGCGGCCACGGTGCCGCCGTCGAAGCTGACGGTGGTGGAATTGCTGACGGCGGCGCTGGCGGTCAGGGTGCGGCTGTCGCTGGCCAGATCATCGCCGCGGAAGATCTTGGCCTCGGTGGTCTCCACGAAGCGCACGCCGTGCAGCTCACCGATCTCACCGGAGAACAGCTCCGTGGCGGCGGCGTACTGGTGAGCGGCCACCCAGTCGGGGTCGTTGCGCAGGTCGAAGGCCACGCTGGGGTGGATGATGCACACGTACTTGCCGTCAAAGGTGGGGGCGTTCATCTTCTTCAGCTCCGTGGCGGCGCGGGCCACCAGCTCAGCGGTCATCACGCAGCTCTTGTCCAGATCGCGGCGGTACAGCACGTCCACCTTCTTGCCATCGGCGTCCTTTCCGGGGGCATAGATGACGTGAGTGCCCTGCTGGATCTCATTGCGGGTCACGGTGTCCAGCGTCAGACCCATGTTGGCGCCGTGGCGGTCGGTGATCTCCAGCACCACGTCGTCGATGGCGGTCAGATCCAGCATATCGGACACGGTGGTGTAGTCGCCGTACTGGCTCAGCTCCTTGGTGATGTAGCTGACGGTGATGCCGCTGCCGTCGGGGGTCACGCCCTCGGTCAGCGGAGTCAGCGCCTTGTCAAAGGAGCCGAACTTGCGCCACTCCACGGTCTTGCCGCCGCCCACAGGCAGAGGCTTGGTGGCGGCGAACTGGTTGTGCACCAGCGCGGGCTTGGCGTTTTCCAGCAGCTCCATGCCGTAATAGGTTTTCATTTCGGCGCTCAGACTCTGGGTGCCGGTGGTCTGTACGTTGCTGTCAGCGAAGCGCTGCAGATCAAAGGTATGTGTCATTGCCATAGTGATACTCTCCTTAGCTTGCCGCTGCTCTCCTGCAAGGCGGCGATGGCGGTGCCTGCCGTTACGCCGGAGGCGGTGCCGCCGTTGGCCACGTCCCGGTTGCCTGCCGTCTCCTTCATCTCGCCGATCTTGTTGTTCAGGATCGCCACATACACGCTGTCCAGACTGCCCGCCCGGATGGGCGCGATGGAGTCGCTGCCCAGATTACCGTTGGTGTGGACAAAGGGCCGCGTCCAGTCGGCGTACTCGTTTTCGTTCACCGCGCCGTCGGAGCGGATGAAGAACCGGGGCGTGGCGTTGGCCAGCGTGTTTTTCAGGATGGCCTGATTCATCAGGTCGATCTGCTTCTGGGAGCTCTTGCACAGGTCGATGTAGCCGTAGCCGCAGGGCGTCCCCTCCTCTGGGAACAGCACGTCGAACACGAAGGGGTATTTCCCGTGGTCGTACCAGCCCCGCGCCGCCATC
>ERZ1504665.862-NODE-862-length-6860-cov-3.443057_pt1 | contig 6860 bp, 9 predicted proteins | sample MGYA00572435_ERZ1504665 | MGnify/ENA primary metagenome ERZ1504665 (study PRJEB39906, sample SAMEA3182062) | gut metagenome | biome: human; feature: gut; material: Stool; isolation source: human stools | place: Canada | collected 2013-01-14 ... | reverse complement strand
TACTTGACGTGATCACGGAAATGGACCGGGATGATCGGGAAGAGTTTTTCAACAGGCTGAACGAGTGGTCTTATGAGAAATATGAGGAAGCCCTGTTGGAAAGCGAGTTGGAAACGCCAGATTATGGTGAGGAGTATGAGAATTGATGGATTAACAACAAAAACGATTTGAATTATGGAAGAGAAGAACCAGACCGTCGTAATGACGGAAACCGAGAAGGCGGAGTTTGATGCCTTCCGTCAGGCGAAAGCCAAGAAAGTCGCGGAAGAGAAGGCGAGAGCCGACCGCGAGATGTATAAGCAGATGGTGGACGAGGAGATCGAACGCTCTATTCCGGTGTTGCTGGGTATCAGCGAGCGCATCAAGGAGAGCAAGCGGACGGTGATGGAGAATTTCAAGACCATCCTTGAAATGAAGTCCGACCTGTTCAAGACGAAAGCAAAGGACGATCAGCGCAGTCACACATTCACCAACAGCGAGGGAAGCAAGCGTATCACGTTGGGCGTGTATGTGACAGACGGTTACCGCGATACGGTGGAGGACGGAATTGCCATCGTGAAGGAGTATATCGAAAGCCTCGCCAAGGACGAAAAGACCAAGGCGCTGGTGAGCATGGTTCTCCGCCTGTTGGCACGTGATGCCAAAGGTACGTTGAAAGCCTCGCGCATCGTTCAATTGCGCAAGGTAGCGATGGAAACCGGTGACGAGCGTTTCATGGAAGGCGTGCGCATCATCGAGGAGAGTTACCAGCCGGAGGTGAGCAAGCAGTTCATCAGAGCTGAGATAAGAGACAATAACGGGATGTGGAAGCCCATCCCGTTGGGTATGACAGAATCCTAAAAATGAAGAGTATGATACAGAATGTAGAGAAGAGCCCCAAAGTAGCCTTGTGCCGTGCTTGTCGCGGCACGGGTGTCGTACAGAGAACGACCGAACTTCCTTCTCGGATTTTCAGAAAAAAGAAAGTGAATATTACCGAGGAGGCTTGTCCCCAATGTGGCGGCAGCGGCCGGGTGATAGTGAGCGCGAAGATGGAACTGGACATTCAACCATATAATCCAAAGAAGGAGTAAGCGATGACAAAGCGACGCGGAGTAAGTTATGAGAAACGTGTGGAGGAGATAAACAGGATATACGACCAATATGCCAAACGCGGTGTACCGAACCGCGAGATCTGGCGGCGGTACGTATATCCTGTATATGCCGTTACCGAACGTACATTCTACAATATACTCAACGCGAGCGCGGATGCGAGCAAGAAGATAGCTGACGAGGAGACCCGCCAGCTTTTACTCTTTAATGACGATGACTATGAACAAGGACGTGCAGAAGATAATCGCCCGGATCCTGCAGGATATCCGGGTGGAGATGACAGATGAGTTCGACCGTAATTTTGAGCGTCAGGCTTTTTTCTCCGAGGCATGGCAGCGGCGTAAAAGCCCGACACGTCCCGGAGGTTCTATTTTGATAGATACCGGCCGGCTCAGGCGGAGCGTTTCCAGCCGGACCACGGAGAACAGCATCACGTTTTACACCGACCTTCCGTATGCGGCCATCCACAATGACGGCGGGGAGATAAGGGTGACAAAAAAGATGAAGCGTTACTTTTGGCATAAATACTACGAGGCGACCGGTTCTTTCGGGCGCAGGAAGAATGGAGAGAAACGCAAGGACAAACGTACCGTGCAGCTGACCGGCGAGGCGGAGTTCTGGAAGTTCATGGCCTTAAAAAAGGAGGGCAGCATGATCAAGATTCCCCGAAGGCGTTTCTTGGGGGTTTCTCCCGAAGTGGAGAAGGCTGTCCGTGAAATCATAGAGGAAAATATAACGGAATATTTCAATGTTGAATTTGATATAAGACGGAAATGAGAAAGGAACTTTATAATATGCTCTGCAAGGAGCTGAAGGAGGTGGGCGGAGGCTTGATAAAACACATCGACCTGTGGAACCACAATGTGGAGTTTATCGAGCAGGAGGAGAATTGGGAACGCCCTGCCGTATTCGTGGAGTTCTGCCCGATACGCTGGAACGCGATTGTGGACGGGGTGGAATATCGGGCCGAACCGGAAGTGAAACTGCATATCGTGACGGACTGGGCCGGTGCGGCCAACGAGGGCAGCCCGTTCAAGGAAGAGGCGTTGGAGGTGTTTGACCTGCCGGAACTGATACATGAGCGGCTCTCGTGCATGGATGGCGATACTTTCATGGCATTTGACCTTGTGGAGAGCCAGACGAACCACAACCACGAGGAGATCGTGGAAAATATCGAGGTGTATTCGTGCGTGGCCTTCAAACGGCTTCGATAAACGGCCATGTTCGGACAGTAAAGCCTCCGGCGGACAAATTACCGCCGGAGGCTTTCTATTTCAACAGGGGGCAAAGAAACGCCGTCAGGCAGCCTCTTTTTTGAACAGCATCATGTCCGTGTAGGATGAGCTGTAGTTTATGTGGGCGTTGAACTCCATCCGGGTACATCCCTCGAACGGGTTGCCGATATTTTTGTTTTTCCCGATCCATTCGCACAGCTCCAGGATGGAGGATTTGTTTGAGGTGAAATAGACGAACGGATGCCCGGATAGCACGTTCAGCACGTCGAGGTAATCCGACATACGCCAACTCATATTGTAAGTACCCACGTCGGTGGAAAGGTACGGCGGGTCCACCAGGAACACCACGCCCGGCGTGTCTTTGTAGCGGTTGAACAGCTCCTTATAATCGCAGGAGACGATTTCCAGCCCCTCCAGATAATCCGTGCACTCCGGATAGTCCGCTTTCCGGATGTTGTTATAAAGGGCTTCCTTCCGCATCTCCGGTACGCTCAGTTTATATTTCATGGAGAACATCAAAGAGGAGGACAGGGTGATGAAGTCCACGTAACCGGTCTCGTGCTCCTCCTGGAGGATACGGCAGAAGATGCGTTCACGCAGTTCCCCGGTTATGGTCTTGTGCCGTGGAACGGAATTCCCTACCATGGAACGCAGGTCGGCGATCAGCCGGTTTGTCCTTGGGATGTTTTCCAACCGCTTGTGGTAATTGTCGAAATCGTTGTATATGACCGTGGCTTCCGGCTTGCATCGTTTGGTGATGTGTGATAACAGGCCGGAACCGCCGAAAAGGTCAACGAATACCGTGCTTTCCGGATATTGTTCCAATACTTTCATAAACTTGCGTGCGAACATGCGCTTTTGGCCCACGAATGGCAGCGGGGCTGACAGATACGTCTTTTTCATACGTTCAATTCGAATTTTACGTTAGGATTTCCGGCAAGCAGTTCTTGTGTGCGTGTGACGTTGTTCTCGTAAATATGCACGTTGCCGAGGTTGATTGTGATGGATTTCAGGGGTAGTTCTATTTGCCGGGATATAAGGTACAGGTGATAGATGTCCGCCGGTAATCCGAGGTTGGCGTCCGAGCTACGCTGGTAGGCCGTCAGGACCAGTTCGCCTTGTTCGATCTGGAACTGTACGAGGCTGAGGCATGGTGCCTGGTTGCTTTCCGTGCCGGTCGAACCGAGGAACAGCACGTAGTTCTTGCTGCTTCGTTTTTCCCGGTTGATTTTGCCAATCAGAGGTGGCAGCTTCTCGAAATAGGTAGGGTAGGAGTTCACGAGGATGGAGCCGCAGTAGTCCCACCAGTTTATCCCGGCTTCCCGGTATTTCTCAACCTGTCTTTCCCCGCTCATGAAGAGCGACAGTTCGCTTCTGAGCTTCTTCCGTGCGATATTGTGTCCCTCGAAAATATCGAGCAGTTCCGCAGGGGACAGCGTTACCGTCTCGTTCAGCAGGTAACGGCTTTCACCTTTCCTGCCTTTTTGTGTCTTGCCGTCGGCAAGTACCTTTTTTAGGATTTGATAATACTTGTTCATGGTGTGTTGTTTTGATACCCCGCAAAGGTACCGCGCCGTTATCCCTCTTCAATGGGGAGGCTGTCCCATTACACTGCAAACGGGTTACAGTCGCTTTGCAGCCGTTTGATGAGCGTGTATACCTTTCGCTCGCAAACATTATAACGTTCGGCCAGTACTGCCACGATGTAGGAAACCTTTTCGCCTTCGTCCAACAGCCTGTTGTAGTCATTGTATAGTTCGATATACTGTACGTCTTCCATCCGGATTCCTACTTTCCGGCATGTTTTCAGCATTCCTTTATTCAATTTCAGTATCTCAATTACTTTCATATTCAACAAAAATTAGTACTTTTGCACTGTCTCACTTATTTATGCGCAGAAGCGTACACAAAAAAACCTCTTGCAGGCGAACGAGGGTCTATGCCCCCGGTCGTGCCTGTAAGAGGTATCTTTGTGTTAATAAGTAAGTGAGACGACTAATTAACAGGCCGGGGGCTTTTTTTACAGCCTTACCCCCGAAGGCTTTTTTTAATCTACCGCATATAGCGACAAATCAAATACATCTTTCTTTTTCCATCCGTCGGCCAGCGTGTTTTGGATATGCTGCATGGCTTTCGTATAGAAGTCTGTCAGGTCTTCCAGTGTAGCAAACTCGCGATAGACCGGTTCGGTGTCCGTCCCGAATTTGAACACGACCGGAAGAGTCGCCCCTGCTGTTTGCACGGCAAGGTCGTAGGCCGCCTTGTAGTTGAACTGGTTCTCGCTTGACAGCCATACCGGGACATTCTCGTAGGTGAAACCTGATAGGATATCCTTGTCAGTTTCCCGGTTGTGCCATGTTATGACCGTGGAGCGTATCTCGTCTTCGGTGGGTCGATGGTCGAACTCCTCTTCCATGTAGGTGGCCGATCCGTTCTCTCCCGGCTGCACGTCCCATCGGACACGCCATTTGTTTTTAATGGGGTTTATGCATTCAAGCAACCGTACCCCGGTGTTTCCTTCCACTTTTTTCATCAGCTGAATACATACTTGGTTCTACCTTTGCCGAAAGTTTCCGTCCGGATGATGGTCTCAAACGGAAATCCGTCCGGCATTTCACTCACTTGCGCGAGGATGTTCTTCATCTCTTCCGAGTTGGTGAAGAACTTCTTGGCCTCGCCATTCATCTCGATGGCTACGATACAGCGGTCTTCGCCCTGTTCGGTGCGGATGCCGGTCTCGAAGTCCTTCACGATGATGGGTAAGTTCACTAATTCCCGGATGCTTACCACGGAGCCGGGAAAACGTTTCTTGCCGTCTTCCGGCTTGTAGGAAACGTTCAAGTCTTTAAATGATCTCATTTTTTTGCCTGTTAATTTATTAAACAACATATTGCAGTCGGCGTGCTTGGCCATCCCATAGAAGGAAGCGACCAGTTCACGCCTTCTTTTCCTCGATTTGACCTCGTGCATTTTTCGGGCGAATTTCTGTTTGATGCGCTTGCGTAGGCGCACATGGTCGGGGTATATGACATATCCCAAGAAGTCTATGCCCTCGTCCACCGGGAATACACGTTCATCAGGCTTTACGGTAAGCCCGATTTGTGCGACCTGGAAGTGGACGGCATCACGAATCTTCCACAATTCTGATTTCGCGTCACCGAGTACCACGCCGTCATCGCAATAGCGGTAGAAATGGCGGACGCCGTACTTGTCCTTCAAATAATGGTCTAAAAAAACAGACAGGAGCAGGTTGCCCAACCCTTGCGACGACCTCAGCCCGATGCTGATTCCTTGCGGCATGAGCCTTACGAAGTTGTCAAGCATGGCGATGAGTTTCTTGTCTTTGAATACCCTCCGGACGCAATACATTACGAAATCCTGCCCCACGCTCTCATAGAACTTGGAGATGTCGAATTTGTAGCAGTAGCGTGTTCCTTCCGGGTCTTCTTTCATGTCGCGGCGTATGTACTCCATGAGGTCGTGCATGCCGCGGTTCTTGATGCTGGCTGAGGTGGTACGGATGAACCGTTTCTTCAGGTGCCTGTCCACTACGGCCATGATTGCGTGGACGGCGATGCGGTCCTTCATGGTGAGTATCTGGATACGTCGCATTTTTCCACCCTCCACGATTTCCCTCTCCCGGTAATCCTTGACGGTGAATGTACCTGTCTTGATTTTTCCGGTAAGTTCCTGAAGCACCTCTTCCCTGTGCGCAAGCAGGTAACGTCCTTGGCGGCTTTTTTTTCGTTTGGAGCCACGGAGGACCTGGTTGAACGATTCCGCCATATTGGAATAATCGGCAATCTCTTCCACTATATATCCTTGCCTGTGCATTATAGCATTGTTTTTTTTGATTGTTTTACAAACGGAAGATAAGGGCCTTCCTTTCCCCGGGTCTGACTTCTTCGAGCTGACTTGAGCCTACCAAACTCCACCCGACGCGTGATTTTTCAGCTTTCCGCACCTGTGCGCTTTTGCTGTGGCTTGCTTCCCTCGGCACCACGGTAGGGGACACGTCCCCGGTGTTGTACGCCGATTGTTAGATTTCCAGACGGGAGCCGACATTCGTGTTCGAGTTCGATGCATCGTTATTCGCATTCGCATTCGACACGCCGCCATTCGCATTCGCATGGCTGCACCCGCGATAGACCACACGGACTATAGCGGTGCTTATCCAGTACTTATCGGAATAGTAGGTAGAAGACGATCCGTTCAGATTACCCACCGGAACCAAATCCATATACTTGCCATGTGCCACGCCTGTTGTCCATTGGTCACTGGCCGTTTTACCCTGTACCCACCGCACCGTGCCGTCCGGCATCCAGATGCGCCATTTGCCCACGTTGCCGCTGTCGTTCGGCAGGTCCACGCCGTCCATCATGTCATACTTGTTGCCGTAGATGTCCTCATAGCCCAGGCAGCAGATATTGTTCACCTGCACCACAGTCACCTGCCCGTATTCGTCCTGGCTCTTATACTAGGCATACTGGTGAACCAGACCGTCAATCAACGAATTCGTGATTTTGTTGTTGA
>ERZ1504665.819-NODE-819-length-7093-cov-2.892441_pt1 | contig 7093 bp, 7 predicted proteins | sample MGYA00572435_ERZ1504665 | MGnify/ENA primary metagenome ERZ1504665 (study PRJEB39906, sample SAMEA3182062) | gut metagenome | biome: human; feature: gut; material: Stool; isolation source: human stools | place: Canada | collected 2013-01-14 ... | reverse complement strand
TGTTTTCAAGATTTATGGTGACCGGAACATCCGTAAAGGTGCGGTCAACATCAGGGTTTTGATTTATCATTATAACAAGCCACAGGCAAAACGCAGTGATGACCGAAAAAGGTATTGTAAACCGTTTGTTATAAAGAAGATTTCTAAAGGAAAGCTTACCGGGAATTTTTATTTTGAGCTTCATTTTCCGCAGCGTCCTTTCCTTTGGTTTTTCCGAACGGGTTTATACGGTGAATAACAGCCGTAAGCTTATTGTCATTAGTGCCGTTTTCACCGTCAAGCAGTAATTTACGCAGCTCCGCGCGGGCGGAAATGGCATTGTAGCCCCGTGTTATCTGTCCGTTCACAACTATCGAAATCGTACCTGTTTCCTCCGACACAACAAGAACCACGGCATCCGAGTTTTCGGTCATACCGATTGCCGCCCTGTGGCGTGTTCCGAGCTGTGTCGAAAGATCTTCCCTTTGAGTAAGCGGCAATATACAGCCTGCGGCATAGAGCCTGCCGTCCCTTACAATAAGCGCACCGTCATGAAGAGGTGATTTCGGGAAGAAGATATTATTTACCATCTGAACCGACGGCGTGGCGTTGATTACCGTACCGGTATCGATTATTTCGCCGAGCTGCGTGGAGCGCTCAAAAACCACCAGCGCACCCGTTTTGCTTTCCTGCATAAGTCCCGCGGCACGGCTTACCTTGTCGATACAGTCCTCTATAGGCTCGCTGTCATAAGCGGAGCTTTGGGTGTTCATAAGCTTGGTATGACCCACACGCTCAAGTATACGCCTGAGTTCCGGCTGGAAGATAATAGCTATTGCTATAATTATATAATCAACGAAACGGGAAAGCACCCATTTAAGCGTGGCAAGCTTCCACCAGTTTGCGATAAAATACAAAAGGACAAGCAGTGCAAGACCCTTTGCAAGCTGACCGGCCCTCGTATCTCTCATAAAGCCTATGGCTTTGTAGATTATATATGCCATTATGAGAATATCTATAATATCAAACGGTATCCTCATGCTTGCGACAGCATATAATATTTGATTCCAAAAAGCATAAATTGCGGTAAATATGCTGTTCACGGTTCAACATTCCTTTGCAAATATTTAGATACACTATATTTTATCATAAATACTTTTTTCGTTCAATAGAAAATGTCATATAATTTAAATAAAATTTACATTTTTTATCACGGACGCCGCAGTCGCAATATCGTAGGCTGTATTAAACGCCGCGGTAGATACCCTTACAGTGCCTGTATCTATGGTCCCTATCTGTCTGTGGGCGGTTGGAGCGCAGTGAAGTCCCGCACGCACGGCTATTCCGCTTTTATTAAGGATTTCCGCTGTTTCGGCGCTTGTTTTTCCCGTTACATTAAACGAAAGCACGGGTAAATATCCTCCTGCGTACGGCTTCGGTGTATAAAGCCTTACAAACGGCATTTCGGAAAGTGCCGACCAAAGCTTTTGAGTAAGCTCAAGCTCGTGGGTATATAGCCTTTGCATACCGAGGCGCTTAACATAATCTATACCTGCGGATATTCCGATTATACCGGGAACATTCACCGTTCCGCTCTCAAGTCTTTCGGGCAAAAAATCCGGCTGGACAAGTTCTGCCGAATTGGTTCCCGTTCCGCCCTCCATTATTGTGTTTTCTATATATCGATTGCATATTAAAATTCCCGTTCCCATAGGCGCATAAAGCCCTTTATGCGAAGCAATACACAGATAATCTATATTCATTTCACGCATATTTATGGGTATCACGCCAGCCGTCTGCGCCGCATCCACCGCAAACGGTACTCCCCTTTCCTTACAGCAGGCGCCTATTTTCGCAATCGGCAACGCTTTGCCCAAAACATTTGAAGCACCCGTACAGATTACAAGCTTTGTTTCCGGTCTTATTTTTCTTTCAAACTCACTCAAGGTCAAGTTATCGTCCGTAAGCGACACCTTGGCTGTATCAACCTCCGCACCCACCTTAAAGAGCGGGCGCATTACGGCGTTATGCTCAAGAGACGATGTAACCACGCGGTCGCCCTTTTTAAGCAGACCCTTAATTACCGCATTTATACTGTGTGTACAGTTAAGCGTAAAAACCACACTTTCGGGACCGTTTGCCCCGAAAAAATCCGCTACCTTTTCCCTTACCGAATATACTGCCGAAGCAGCATTCATTGAAGGCGTGTGTCCGCCCCTGCCGGGATTCGCCGAATAGCGTTCAAGAGCGTCCCTAACCGCCCGTACAACAGACTGCGGCTTTCTTCCCGTCGTAGCCGCATTATCAAGATATATCATTTCCCCACCTCATTCAAATTTAAAGAACCGAACAAAGACCTGATAAAAAGGTAATACTTCAAAACTGCGCCTTTAGGCGCAATAATCCGATAAAAACACCGGATATGCGGCAGCATTATCCGGTGTTTTTGCTTGTATCCGAAATCTTGTTTTGAAGCGTTACTTATCAGCCCTCAGCTAACAAACAGCTTCGTTACTGATTTCTTTCGTTAATTTCAAGAATTTTGACCCCGGCGTCACGCAGAATAGCGATGGCTTCGTCTAAATTTCCGCCGATTATTATGCTGTATCCGCAGCCGGCGCTGCCTTTACCCGAAGTTATTCTTTCTATTGTTGCGTTTATTCCTTTTCTTCTGAGCATGTCACGACCCTTTATGGCGTATGTGACCGTACCGGTAGTTATAATATACTTCTTCATTTCCTTTCACTCCGTTTAGGACAGACATATTTATACTACATCCTATGCTAAGCGGAGTTTTTTGTTATGGCTTTATTTTTCCTTGTCCATTTGCTGTTTATAGTATTCAACCGTCACTATAAGCACCGTGGGGAAAATCAGCACTCCGAGAAATCCGAGAGTTTTAAGACCCACAAACATCGCAATAAGCGTAAACAGCGGATTAATACCTATCTGATTTCCTATTATTTTCGGCTCCGCAAAGCTTCTTACAAGCGTTATAACGGCATACAGCACAAACAGTCCGACAGCCTTCGCTCCGTTTCCCAAAACAATCTCAATAATTCCCCACGGTATTACAACGGTTCCCGTACCAAGCACCGGCAGAACATCCACAACTGAAATTATAAGCGCAATGATCGGCGCGTATTTCACCCTTAAAAGAGAAAGCCCCGCAACAATCTCTAAAAGAGTTATAAGCATTAAAATAAGATATCCCTTTACAAGCTTTAAAACGCTGTTTATAAATATGTCCTTGATTTTAAGAGCGTTATTCCAAATCTTTTTTCCGAAAACTCCGTGCAAGAATCCCATAAGTCCCACATAATCGGCGGCTATATAACAGCCCGATACCGCGGAAATTACAACACTAAGCAAAATTTTAGGAGCTCCGCTTACTATTTTTCCGGCGGTGTTCGAGACAAACGAGGTAATGAGCGAGGCGATTTTACCCAGCGCATTGTCATAAAAGCTGTCCGCCGCTCCCGTAAGCTCTGCCGGAAGATTGCTTAAAAAGCCGTCAAAGCCCCTTTTTATCCGTCCCAAATACTCCGCCGCCGTTCCCGCTTTTTCCGTAATGTCATCCGCAAAGCCTGCCGCGGCTGAAGCCGTACCTACACCGCATAGGAACAGGAGCGCTGCCAAAACCGCAAAAAGCAAAACGGTAAGTACGGCGGCGCAAACCGAACGCTTTATTTTTAACCTTTCGGAAATAAACACCGCCGGCTTTTGCATAACAAAAGCGGCTATCCCCCCTATTATAAACGGGAGCAGGTATGAAAGCAGAAATTTACATACAAGTAAGGTCAATGCCGCAATAACGAAATAGTAAAGCGCATCGATTAAAAAGTTTTTTCTTGCCTCTCGTTCCAATGTAACAGCCTCCTGTATGATAACTTTTATACAGTTTCAACATTTATGTATAATATGGGCTTTTTTTGTTGATTTAATGCAAAATGTGTACTATAATAGAGTACAACAGTTCGTGTGTGGAGGACAATATGGAAACCGAAAGATACCTTCTTATAAATTCAAAGGTCCTGCCCCCCGTATTTGAAAGCGTGATATACGCAAAGGAGCTTTTAAGCCTCGGAAAAGCCACCAGCGCCGCAAAGGCGGCAAAAATGGCCGGGATTTCAAGAAGCGCCTTTTATAAGTATAAGGATTTTGTTTTCAAATATTCGGCAGGCAATGTAAGCTCGCTGAATTTAAGCGCAGTTCTGTCAGACAGGGCGGGTGTTTTTTCGGCTCTTACCGCGGCTCTTTATAAGTGCGGCGCGAATATAATTACGCTTAATCAGGGTCTTCCGGAAAACGGCACTGCCGCGGTTGCGATAACCGTGAGCCTTGCGGCGGCGGATATTACTCCCGAAGAACTGCTTGAAAGACTTACGAAGGTAGACGGAGTAATTTCCGTCAAACGAATAGACGGAGGTAAACAATGATTGATGTAGCAATAATGGGTCACGGCGTTGTAGGTTCGGGCGTTGCCGAGATACTTATGTATCATTCGGACCGCATAACAAAGGGCACTCACACCCCTGTAAATGTAAAATATATTCTCGATTTGCGTGAATTTGAGGGACTTTCGTATTCCGACAGATTTACAAAAAATTTCAGCGATATTCTTAACGATAAGGATGTCCGTGTTGTGGTTGAGGTTATGGGCGGCATAAATCCGGCTTACGATTTTGTAAAGAGCTGTCTTTCCGCCGGCAAAAGCGTCGTCACCTCAAATAAAGAGCTTGTTGCCGCAAAGGGCGCCGAGCTTTTAAAGATTGCGGAAGAGAATAATGTTAATTTTCTGTTCGAGGCAAGCGTAGGCGGCGGAATACCCGTTCTGCGTCCTATGGCTCAATGCCTTGCCGCAAATGAAATAACCGAAATTTCCGGCATATTAAACGGAACAACTAACTACATTTTAAATAAAATGATAGTAGACAATATGGACTTTGACACTGCGCTTTCGTTGGCGCAGAAAAAAGGCTTTGCCGAAAAAAATCCCGCCGCCGATATCGAGGGTCACGACGCCTGCCGCAAAATATGCATACTTGCCGCCCTGGGCTTCGGAAAGCACGTTTATCCCGAACAGGTAGCGACAGAGGGTATAACCGATATTACACTTGACGATGTTGAGTCGGCAGAAAGCTTCAACTGTGTTGTAAAGCTTATCGGTCACGCAAAAAGGCTTGACGGCGGCAAGATAACCGCAACCGTAAGACCTACGCTTGTAAGCCGTGACTGCATACTTTCCGATGTAAACGGCGTATTCAACGCAATTATGATTACGGGCGACCAAACGGGCGATGTTATGTTCTACGGCAAGGGCGCGGGTAAAAACGCCACAGCAAGCGCTGTCGCAGCGGATGTTATCGACTGTGTAAAGCATCTTGAAAACCGCAAATACCTGTTTTGGGAAGACGGCGAAAAGGACTATGTGGATAACTCGGCGGACGAGCCGACCGTGCTTTATGTGCGCTTATCGTCCGACAGCTTCAGCGAGCTTGAAAAACAGTTTGAAGCCGCTTTTCCGGGCGTTTCCTGCGTTAAAAACAAGTATCGCGGCGATATAGCATTCCTTACCGAAAAACAGCCCGAAAGCGTTACAAGAGAAAAGCTTAAAGGCATAACCTCGGCAAAGTCAGTCAAGGTTCTTCATACATTAGGACTCAGGGGGTAAATCAAATGTCATTAATCGTAAAAAAATTCGGCGGTTCCTCCGTCGCAAATGCCGAAAGGGTCTTCAATGTCGCCAATATAATTATAGACGATTATAAAAAGGGTAACAGCGTTGTCGTAGTTGTGTCAGCGCAGGGCGACACAACCGACGATTTGATAGAAAAGGCAAACGAAATTAATCCGGACGGCGCCTCCAAGCGCGAGCTTGATATGCTTTTGTCCGCAGGCGAGCAAATATCCATAGCCCTGCTTGCGATGGCTATTGAAAAGCTCGGATTTCCCGTTATTTCCCTGCTCGGTTGGCAGGCAGGCTTTGCAACCGATTCAAACCACGGCATTGCAAGAATAAAAAAGGTTAATGCCGAGCGCATACGCAACGAAATAGCAAAACGCAATATTGTAATTGTCGCAGGCTTCCAGGGAATAAATAAATATGACGATATTACAACATTAGGTCGGGGCGGCTCCGATACAAGCGCGGTTGCGATAGCCGCTTCGATGAATGCGGATAAGTGTCAGATCTATACCGATGTGGACGGCGTTTACACCGCCGACCCGCGCAAGGTAAGCAACGCAAAGAAAATGGACGCCATAACCTATGACGAAATGCTTGAGCTCGCAACACTGGGAGCGCAGGTACTGAACAACCGCTCAGTTGAAATGGCAAAAAAATACAATGTTGAGCTTGAGGTTCTTTCAAGCCTTGAAAACAAACCGGGAACTATCGTAAAGGAGACTGTAAAAATGGAAAAGACAAATGTGGACATAATTCTCCAGTCCGTCGGCAGAGACAGCACAAAGGATATAACATTTTCCGTTCCGAAAAGCGACGCCAAAACCGCTATGGACTCATTGGCGGCGCTCAAGGACAGTCTTAATTACAAGGAGCTTACCAAGGACGAATCCATTGCTAAGATTTCGGTTGTGGGCGCAGGTATGGAAAGCCACCCCGGAGTTGCTTCAAAGATGTTCGAGGCGCTTTACGACGCCGGAATCAATATCCGTATGATATCGACAAGCGAAATTAAAATTTCCGTGCTTATAGACGCCGAATATGCCGACAAAGCCATTAAGGTTGTACACGACGCATTTATCAACTGATTTTATAGGTTAAGCAAGCATAAAAAGCCGTCCTTACGGGCGGCTTTCTTTATTTATAGCGATAAAAAATAAAATTTAGGGCTATATAAGAGTTTTTTATTGACTTTTGTAAATCGGTATGATAAAATATACAGGTCTTGTGAAAACGGAGAGGTATCGAAGCGGTCATAACGAGGCGGTCTTGAAAACCGTTTGCCCAAAAGGCACATGGGTTCGAATCCCATCCTCTCCGCCATATAATATTCACATCATCCGGAGTAGTACTCAAGTTGGTGACGAGGCACCCCTGCTAAGGGTGTAGGTCGGGTAACCGGCGCGAGAGTTCGAGTCTCTCCTACTC
>ERZ1504665.808-NODE-808-length-7155-cov-5.469014_pt1 | contig 7155 bp, 6 predicted proteins | sample MGYA00572435_ERZ1504665 | MGnify/ENA primary metagenome ERZ1504665 (study PRJEB39906, sample SAMEA3182062) | gut metagenome | biome: human; feature: gut; material: Stool; isolation source: human stools | place: Canada | collected 2013-01-14 ... | reverse complement strand
CGCCATAGCGCGGTAGGTGGTTTTCCGGCCCATGAACACATAGGCAGTGTGGTTGGGATAGGTTTCCGCACAGTGCTCCACGGCCTCATACATGGTGCAGTCCGGGTAATCCAGATGGGGCGGCACCACGCCGTAAACATTCAGCCACGGCGCTTTCACATGGGATTCCTCTGCGATTTTTGTCTGTTCAGCAGTCAAGGTCGATGGCCTCCTTCAAGGGTCTGTCCAGCAGCTCCGGGTGGCTCATCAGGTGCTGCACGATTTTCAGGGAACGGCCGAAATAGAAGCCGTCCGCCACCCGCTCGTCCAAGGTGATCCCCAGCTCCACCACGTCCCGCACCTGACGGGTGCCGTCAGCGGCGATCTTCTCCGCCTTGTGCATGGTGCCAATGGCGATCATGATGGAATTGGTGCCGTAATTGTTCAAATGGTGGTACACGCTGGGGCATTGGATACTCCCCAGGTTGGTGAGGAACACGCTGGCAAAGTTGGGGTCATCCTCCTTCAGCACAGCAGGCACCTTCCCATAGAAATCCAGGGTTTTCAGCCCCCAGAAGAAAAGCATCAGGAACCAGCGGGGCATGATCTTCAGGATATCCATGGCACCGTTGGCACCGCCGCTCTTCTCCGTTCGGGCCTTGTGGACCTTCCCCACCACCTGACGGGTCACAGCGGTCAGGGTCCAGTCCTCCGGGGCTGTGGCCACCACCAGCTTTTCCTCACTGTGGTCCTCAAACCGCTTTTTCGCCACAAAGCCAAGGGTGATCTCGTGGCGCTGGTAATACCGCCGTCCGGAGATGTAGCGGTTCAGATCCGGCCGCAGGTATACGGTTTTGGCAACGGCCATGAGGATACAGTGGAACAGGGTGGTCTTGTATTCGTCCTCTCCCCGGTTCTTTTCCTCGATATAGCGCAGGGCCTCCGTCACGTCAAATTCCATATTGACGTAGACCTCGGCGTCGGTGCGCTTATTCATCAGATGGGGCATGATGGCGTGAAGCCCGTCCAGATCCCGGATCCAGTAGGCATCCGGCCGGTCACCCCATCGTTTTGTTCGTTTTTCCATAATTCGCTCCCTTTTTGCCATGCAAAAGCATAGCAAAATAAGAAATGTGCTTTTCCCGCGCCCCTGCGGGGCAACCGGAATGCTGCGCGAAAACTTCATGCACTGGCATTTGTGCATTTTGTAGCGCACTGCTTATACACGAAATTTCATGCGGTTTCCTGCCATTTGCCGGAAAATCCAAGCAAACGGGATACCGTGCACAGTATAGCACACCGCATCCCGTTTGTCAGCAATTTTATAGGTTCTTACAGATACCGGTCCAGCTTCTGCCAGAGGGCTTCGCCCTTCTGCTTCAGCTCCGTGCGGAAGGCCCGCCGGCCTTCTCTGTGTTCTTCCAGGCGCTCCTGAAATTCCTCCCGGAACTCATCCCGGCGCGCCTGGATGCCTTCCCGGTGCTCATCCCAGCCCTCACGGTACCGCTCTGCCAGGCCATCGCCCAGATCCCGGAGCTTTGCCAGCGCGTCCATCATGCTGCCCTGAGCATTCAAAACACCGTCCATGGGCCTATGGTGATCGTCATACCGGCCCATGCGGTAGTTCTCCATTACAATGCCATAGCGCTCTCTGGCCCGCTTTACCGCGTCGCCCCAGGAGAGATACAGCCGGTCCCCGGCCTGACAGCCCACCTGAGCCATACATTCCGGGCGCTTGCAGATCTCCTGCAATTTTGCGGCCATGGACCCGGCGTTTTCGTCAATGAGGAAGCCGTCCACCCCATCGGTCACGCCCTCCGCCGCGCAGCTGCCGTCGATCAGCACCGCCGCAAGATCGCAGGCCGCCGCCTCCCGCACCACCAGCCCGTTGGTGTCATAGCTGGAGGGAAACAGGAACAGATCCGCCCGGCAGTACCACGTCCGCAGCGTCTCCCGTTGGGAGATGGCCCCGGTAAAAATGCACTTGCCGCCCAAGGGCTTTGCGTACTCCTGCACCTCCGCCGCGTCAGCGCCGCTGCCGATGAACACCATGCGGAAATCCTGACCCCCAGCCTGAAGCAGCTTCAGCGCGTCCAGAATGATCCGCAGTCCCTTGTACCACATCATGCGGCCCACGAACAGGAATACCGGCACGCCCTCCGGCAGATCGTAGTCCGTTGTGGCGGCGGTGATCGCCTCCTCGCTGACCCGGCCCCGGGGCATATCCACGCCGTTTTCCATCACATGATAGTCCCCCTGATAGCCGATGGACCGGAGGTTTTCCCCCGCGCCGTGGCTCACCACCCACACCTCGTCGCAGGCGGAGATATTGGAGGCCAGTACATACAGCGCACTCTCCTGCAGCAGCCGCCCCCGGAGGAGCTTGGCTACGTCCACATCAAACTTCGTGTGGTATGTAAACACCAGCGGCGCATCCACCACGTCCCGGATGGACCGGGCCAGGATCGTGGACATCACAGGGCAATGGCTGTGGAGCAGATCTACCTTTTGCTCCTTCAGCTGCCGCAGGGTCTCCGGGGAAAAGGGATAGCCCGCCAGATAGCCGAACAGCCGCCGGGTATCCACGCTTGGATAGCGGGCCACTGGAAAGGGAAAGCGGCTGTCATCGGCGTCCGGATGCTCCGGCGTCACCACGATGGCCCGGTCTCCCAGCTTTGTCAGCTCCCGGGCGTAGTTTACAACAGTATTGGCCACGCCGTCGATCAGCGGCGGGAAGGAATCATTTAAAAGTGAAATGCTGTATGGTTCCGGCATAGTATGTCCTCCGTTCTATCTATCAGCTTCATTGCGTGTCCCCTAACAGTTTCAGAACGGAAACCGCCGGGACGCGACACACTTCATCAAAATGACAGCAGTCCCAAATGCTCCAGCAGGATTTTACAGCCAAGCAGCACTAAGATCACACCGCCGGTGATCTCCGCCCGCTGCTTGTACCGGGCGCCGAACCAGCACCCCACCGCCACGCCGGCCACGGAGATGCAGAAGGTCGTCACGCCGATCAGGCTGACAGCCGAGAGGATCGGCGTTTCCAGAAAGGCGAAGGTCACGCCTACCGCCAGTGCGTCGATGCTGGTGGCAATGGCCATGAGAAAAAGCTTTTTATGGTCCAGTCTTCCGCTGGCAGCAGCGTCCTCCGCCTCGTCCTCCTCGCCGGAGAGGGCCTCCCGGATCATGTTGCCGCCGATAAGCAGCAGCAAAATAAAGGCAACCCAGTGGTCATACTGCTGGATATAACCCGAAAACTGAGAACCAAGTACCCACCCCAGAAGGGGCATCAATGCCTGAAAGCCGCCGAAATACAATCCCACCGTCAAGGCATGGCCCCATTTGATCCTCGTCATGGACAGGCCCTGACAGATCGCCACGGCGAAGGCGTCCATCGACAGTCCCACTCCGATGAGGAACAGCTCAAGAAATCCCATATTGATTAAGCCTCCTACAGGATCACCGGAACTTCTCTGCGAATTTTAAGGCTGTCCGGCGTCACATCGCAGTCATAGGCCAGCACCCGGACCCCGTGGGCCGCCGCCTCCCGCAGGGCTTCTCCGAATGCGGGATGGGTTACGTCATTGGGTGCGACGCTGTGAATATCTCTTATTTGTACCACAAAGAACAGGACTGCGTCAAGGCCGGTTTCCGCCGCCCGCTGCAGCTCCCGGATGTGCTTGACGCCCCGCTCCGTGGGGGCGTCCGGGAACAGGGCATTTCCGTTTTCCTCCAGTGTGACGCCCTTCACCTCCACCAGATGAAGCCGCTCCTTTGTCTCTATGCAAAAGTCCAGCCGGGACCCGCCGTAAGCATACTCCGGACGGATGGCGGTGACGTCCGGCAGAAAGCCTCCGGCCGCCGCCCACTCCGCAAACACCTTATTGGGAGCCTGCGCGTCCATATTGATAAGGCTGCTACCCTTTTCCACCGCAATCAGATCGTATGCGGTTTTTCGGTTGGGATTCGTTCCCTTTTCCAGATAGACCGTGCAGCCCGGCACCAGCAGTTCCCGGCACCGGCCCGTATTCTTCACATGGACGGTCTCCACGCTGCCGTCCAGTTCCACATGGGCGATAAAGCGGTTGGGGCGGTCGATGAATTTCGCCGCCCGGACATTCTGATAGTGCATTGCTGTCTCCTTCGTATCATTCGCCATCCGCAGGCGCGGCTGACAGCAGGGGGCTATACATCATAATGGCATCGTTGGTGCAGAGGTACTGCTCCTCCAAAAGCGCGCCGGACAGGCCATACACCTCCCGCCAAAGCTGGTTGTGCCGGATATAGCCGCCCCAGGATGCCTGATCGATCCGGGCGTCCTTTTCTATGACCCGGAATTGCAGCGCCGGCGGCTCTGTCGAGCGCCACGCCCCCTCCAGATGGGTCTCCCCCACCCGCAGGCACAGCTGATACGGCCGATCCGTGTCATTGCGGATCATGAGGTCCCGATGGGGATAGGCGCAGGTGGCCCCGCTGCCGAAGGGCTGGGTACGGTTGGCGTCCGGGAACACGTCATGGGAGTGGCGGTAGCGCTCCGTCACCGTCAGGGGCGTGTGGAGGGTCATCCAGAAAATCAGATTGGACAGCTGGCACAGCCCGCCGCCGATGTCCCCACCGATCTGTCCCAGAAACAGCACCATGCCCTCCTTGTAACCCTTCCGGGCGGTGGGTTTTCCGATGCGTTTCCAGTAGCTGAAGGTCTCGCCGGGATACAGGATCAGACCGTCCAGCCGCTTTACGGCCAGCCTCAGGTTCGTTACCTTATTCTCCTGCCAGACCATTTCTTCTCCCCGGAGGTGGCGCATAAGCGGCGTGGCGTGGGAGAACTGGACACATGGGAGCCGCTCTTCCTTCCGGGTCTTTGCCCAACGGTACTTGGGCGAGCACCACAGCAGATAGCGCTTTCCTGTGTAATATGCCTTTCCCAGCCGCAGGCGCAGCCAGCTGCGTCGGATGGGCGGGCGCAGATCCATCTTCGTATCCACAACGTCTCCCCCTTTCATTTTTCTTAGTATGCCACAGGATCTGCCGTAAATCTACATCAAAACGGTAACATTTCCCACGGATAGCCGCGGTCTCCCGGTCTGTTTCCTGTCAGGAAGGCGGCCAACCGCGGGTATGGATTGCCGCCGAGACCGCCTTTCCCGGAACTTATCTGAAAAAAGCGGCAAAAATTTCAATCAACCTCGTCTCAAGTATGAAATCAACCGCTTTTCGTTCACAAATTGTTTTCTGGACAGTCCTTCCACACGGTGCTAAAATTGCTGTTATCCATAGAATACATACCAATTCAGAAGCGGAATTTCTGTCGGTTTCCGCTCCAAGAGAAAGAAGGAACGATCCATGAATGAGGTCCATTCCCCGAAAAAGCCTCTGATCTTCTACTACATGGTGGCCATGCTGCTGGTGATGCTGTTCAACTTCATCGCCATGCCCTGGCTGTCCCAGTATCAGATTCAGGAGGTGGACTACAACACCTTTGTGTCGATGACGGAAAAGGGTGAGATCGGCCGGGCGGAGATTCAGGAGGCCGACAACCGGATCCTGTTCACCAGCAAGGATGAAAAAACCATCTACAAGACCGCTATGATCTCCACGGACAGCCAGCTTGTCCAGCGACTGCTGGACGCCGGTGTTTCCACCAGCGGCGAGGAGATCGAGCAGACCTCCCTGCTCATGAATATTCTGAGCTGGGTGGCCCCCATTCTGATCTTCATCGCCCTGGGGCAGTTCATGTCCCGGAAGCTGATGCAGAAAATGGGCGGCGGCAATTCCATGATGTTCAATATGGGCAAGTCCAATGCCAAGGTGTATGTGAAGTCCGCCGAGGGAATTCGCTTTGACGACGTGGCCGGTGAGGACGAGGCCAAGGAGAATCTGACGGAGATCGTCAATTATCTCCATGACCCCAGTAAGTATCAGGAGATCGGTGCTTCCATGCCCAAGGGCGTCCTGCTGGTTGGCCCTCCGGGTACCGGCAAGACCATGCTGGCTAAGGCCGTGGCCGGTGAAGCCAATGTGCCCTTCTTCTCCATGTCCGGCTCCGAATTCGTAGAGATGTTCGTGGGCATGGGTGCTTCCAAGGTCCGTGACCTTTTCAAGCAGGCTAAGGAGAAGGCTCCCTGCATCGTATTCATCGACGAGATCGACGCCATCGGCAAAAAGCGTGACGGTCAGATCGGCGGAAATGACGAACGGGAGCAGACCCTGAACCAGCTCCTGACGGAGATGGACGGCTTCGAGGGCAATACCGGCGTCATCATTCTGGCAGCCACCAATCGTCCGGAGTCTCTGGACCCCGCCCTGACCCGTCCCGGACGGTTCGACCGTCGGGTGCCGGTGGAGCTGCCGGACCTGAAGGGCCGGGAGGAAATTCTGAAGGTCCACGCCAAGAAGATCAAGGTGGCTGAGGATGTTGATTTCAACAAGGTCGCCCGTATGGCCTCCGGCGCATCCGGCGCAGAGCTTGCCAACATTGTGAACGAGGCCGCTCTGCGGGCCGTCCGGGACGGGCGGAAATTCGCCACCCAAGCGGATCTGGAGGAGAGCATTGAGGTGGTCATCGCCGGTTATCAGAAGAAGAACGCCATTATGACGGACCACGAAAAGCGCATCGTGGCTTATCACGAGATCGGCCATGCGCTGGTGGCGGCGAAGCAGACCAATTCCGCACCGGTGCAGAAGATCACCATTGTTCCCCGTACCTCCGGAGCACTGGGTTATACCATGCAGGTGGAAGAGGAAGGTAACCATTACCTCATGACCAAGGAAGAGATGGAGAATAAGATCGCTACACTGACCGGTGGGCGGGCAGCGGAAGAGATCGCCTTCGGATCTGTGACCACCGGAGCTTCCAACGATATCGAACAGGCTACCAAGCTTGCCAGAGGCATGATCACCCGCTACGGTATGAGCAAAGATTTTGACATGGTAGCCATGGAGACTGTGACGAACCAGTATCTGGGTGGAGATTCCTCCCTGACCTGTTCCATGGAGACCCAGACTGCCATCGACAGAGAAGTTGTGGAACTGGTGAAGAAGCAGCATGAGAAGGCAGGGCAGATCCTGCTGGAAAATCGTGCGAAACTGGATGAACTGTCCCAGTATTTATATGAAAAAGAGACCATTACCGGAGAAGAATTTATGAAGATATTGAATTCCTAAATGGTT
>ERZ1504665.791-NODE-791-length-7299-cov-2.913860_pt1 | contig 7299 bp, 5 predicted proteins | sample MGYA00572435_ERZ1504665 | MGnify/ENA primary metagenome ERZ1504665 (study PRJEB39906, sample SAMEA3182062) | gut metagenome | biome: human; feature: gut; material: Stool; isolation source: human stools | place: Canada | collected 2013-01-14 ... | reverse complement strand
AAACACAGGAGAAGTTCTATTTGGCGGACACCGCCTTGCGCTATAGTGTTCTGGGTTACAATCCGGACACGGTGGCCGCCAGCTTGGAGAATGTGGTTTATCTGGAGCTGTGCCGCCGGGGATACGCGGTGAATATCGGTAAGACGAGCGATGGTGAAATTGACTTCGTGGCTACACGGCAGAACGAAAAGCTGTATGTGCAGGTCACGGAGCGAATCACCACTGAAAGAACAGAGCACCGGGAGTATGACCGCCTGCTGGACATTCGGGATAACTACCCTAAGTATGTGCTTCGGACAGATGACTTTGCCGGCGGCAACTATGAGGGAATCCAAACCATGCATGTGGCAGATTTCCTTTTGTCGGATGCGTTTTGACTTAATAGCATAGAAAAATCGGGTACAGTAGAGCAAATCTACTGTACCCGATTTTTCATAAACAGGTGTAGAGGGCCGCTGGTGTTTCAGTTTACTTGGCTCCTACGATTTTTAAAGTAGCGGAAGCACCAATCTGCTCGCCAGCCGAATTCAATGCGGTGAAAGTCAAAGTGAACGGTTCTTTCAGAGAAGAAATAAACGCATTACCTTTCAAGTTATACTTAAACTCAAAAATCGATACGACCGTTGAACCATTATGATCAACTCGCGTCAAATAAACGGATTGCTGATCTGCCGAGGAGGGCACCGGGTCCATTTTCAGGAATGTACTTTCACCTGTTTTCGGCAGAGAGGTTTCGCCCTGACTGTAATAGTAGGTCGTCAATCGGTTTGGATCTGTCAGAACATGGTCATAGGTGAGCTGCCCGATTTCAACCGCATAGGAGGTTTCTGTGACCGGAACATTCCAGTTAAAGAAATTGATGTGTCCGGTAAAATACTCTTGCCGGTCAGCCAAAGACCAGCGCTTTACAATCTCAACCTCGTAATCCTTGTCCCAATTCCAATCAGGGAGGAACATCTCCGTATTCCAGTATCCGGGGAACGGATCAAGGAAACAGACCATATCATGCTCTTTGGCATAACGCTTCAGAAAATCGAGATGCGTCTGTGGGGCAAAGGGAGAAAGCACTTTTTCCGGAATAGTCCCTATTACAATGCGATCCTCGTAGCTGGCGTAGGTGTTTATAACAGAAGCATCCGTCACTGTAATTTCCAGCGTATAGTTTCCTTCCGGGAATTCGACCAGTTCTCTACCAAACTGGTCATACTTGTTGATGTCTTGAAGGTAGGTGCCTCCATACACGATAGCTGTAAAAACATCATCATTGAAGTAACATTTTCTCCAAGTGTCCTTAAAGGTGCTCAAATCTTTGCCATCGTACACGAGATCCGGCATACAGGAATTACGCAGTTCCTCACGGTTTCCGGAGTAGTCAAAGCCTTGGTAATCAACATACATACCGTCTTTGAAGTCCTTTTGCGCGCTGTAGACCCAACGCAACCGTTCTCCGGTCTTGTTGGATGTAAACTGCACATTGCACACCGCATCGGCCGGCAGTGTTACCGAGTCCTCGAATTCACCAATTACATAAAAATCTCGCTTAGGACAAATCGTTTTCTGATCGTCTGACGGATAAATCATCTTGATACCGCTGGAGGTTGCCTGCTGACGAATAAAGCCGCACTGATCAAACCTTGCAATCATTGCAGCCATCTGCGCGCGGGTCACCAGCGCATTCGGCAAAAGAGCCTGTTCATCCGTTCCGGAAATTATTCCGTTGCTGACAGCCCAATTAAAAGCATCACCAGCATAGGAAGGCACATCTTCACGATCTACAAACCTTGCACAATCCGCCTTTGCAGACAAATCGTAATATCCTTTGGAGTTGAGATCGGCAACCAGAGTCTCCAGCACTTTGCGGCCCTGCACCTCATACCAGACCCGCGGATCGACAGGCTGCTGGTTGGGCGGTGCAGCGGTGTTCTGCTTTTCGCTATCGGTCAGCGGAACGACCTTGACCAGTACGCAGGAAATATTGTCCTTGCTGTCCAGCGTCACATCCCCATAGTCATAATTGGGGATGCCATAAATCCGAATACGGGCCGTTCCCCCCTGCACTGCAAAAAGTGCAGGCATGGAAATGGCCCACTCCCAGCGGGCATCGGGATACGCTGACTTCAAGTAAGCCGAAATGCGGAAGTTGACATTGCGAAGGAGCTTTGCGGAAAGTTCGCTGTCGGAGATACCTGCATCTTCCATCGTGTTCCGCTCCCGCTCTGCACGCCTTTCACGCCGGCGCAATTCTCGAACAGAGCGCCACGCCGGAAGGAGCAGCGCATAGATCAGCCACAGCCCCCAAAGGACGAAGCAGACGATCAGCAGCGGAAGCTGCCATGCACCTCGTACCAGTGCAAGGACAGCAATGACTCCGCCGATCAGGATGGAAATGCTACTCCAGAGGAGAGATGTCTTTTTCATTACTTTGCCACCTTTCATTATTTTGGTAGAAAACGAAAAAAGAGGCACGACACCCATGACCATGTGTAAATCACTGAATCATGTGGTATCGTGCCTCTTACATTTTGCCGGAGCGTTACTCCGGCAGGGGTTCCCGCGTTCCGTCAATGACTGCCGGCTTTTCGCCTGCAGTACCATCAACTTCCGGGGATGCCTTTTTGTGCTTGGCAGATCTGTCCGTTTCTCTCGGAACAAATCCCCAATCGGTCAGTTTGAGTTTCAACTGCTTATCGCGGGTCGAGCCATCCCGATTGACGAACTCTTCCAGTTCCAAAGCACCGGAAACCCAAATGATGCTTCCCTTTCTCACGCCAAGACGTTTGAGCTGTTCCGCCTGATAACCCCATGCCCATACATGGATGAACTGGGAGTGCATCTGTTCTCCATATCCGATTTGCTCCACCAGAGTAAAATGGATGTAGAGATTTTGCTTTGCGCTGGCTTTCAGCTCAAGGTTGGAAATTACCTTTCCTGTGGTGAATAGCTGGGACATGATCACTCCTTTCTGCCGCACGGCAATACTTGTATATATAAAAAGCGCCGGAGCAGACGATCCCCACCACAAAAGATGGGCGCAGTCATACTACCGGCGCTTGCGTACAATCCAAAAACAGCGTGTGCAATGCGAGTTTTCTCGCTGATGGACTATTCAGTCTCATCTTCCCAATGGGAACGCACATAGAATCAATTACACGGCTATAATAGCACATGATATTGTAGCTGTCAATAGAACTGACACTATATACAGTATTTGTTGCGGCGGTAAAATCAAAATATTGTGATTATTTAGCCGATTGGCCTGAGCCTCAAAACTATGGCTTGAACGCAAAACGGGAACGGCCTTTATGAAATCTTCTTTTGTCGGGAGAATCCTGCGCAAAAACGCAAAGCAAAATAGCGCAAAAATGTAAAATAAATTGCCACAAAAACATAAAATAAAATGGCGCAAAAATGCAAAATTCGATTGTATTTTGCGTGTGGCTGCGGTATGATAGGGAAAAGGCAGTTTAGGAGGTGCCATTATGCCGGAAAATTATTTACCCCGAATCGTGGATAATATTTTGGCGGAACGGCTGGAGGCTGTGGGAGCCGTTCTCATAGCAGGGCCCAAGTGGTGCGGGAAAACAACCACAGCGGAACAGCAGGCCAAAAGCGTATTAAAGCTGCAGGACCCGGATAAAACGCAGGGCTATTTGAAAACGGCCGAAGTAAAACCGTCACTGCTTCTAAAAGGCGAGAACCCGCGTCTAATTGACGAATGGCAGATGGCGCCTGTGCTTTGGGACGCAGTCCGCAACGCTGTTGATGAACGTGGAGAGGAAGGCCTGTTTATCTTGACTGGTTCAACTACCGTAGATAGTTCGACCATCATGCACTCCGGAACCGGACGAATCTCGCGCATGGTGATGTATCCGATGAGCTTATTTGAATCAGAGGAGTCGAATGGCCAGATATCCCTTCATGCGCTCTTTGAAAACCCAGAGATGGATATTGACGGGATCATGAGCAATCTGACTGTAGAGGAGCTTGTCTTTGCCGCCTGCCGCGGTGGATGGCCTTCCAGTCTTACTAAAAAGACGGAGAAAGCGCAGCTCTTTGTCTCGCAAAACTATGTGGACAACATTTGCGACAGCGACGCCTCCACAGTGGACGGTGTAAAACGCAGTTCCGAGCGTGTGCGGGCAGTCCTGCGCTCCTATGCCCGAAACCTCTCCACCCTTGCAACGGAGAAGACCATCCTTGATGATGTGACAGCCAATTACAGCGACATCACCGCGCCAACGCTGGTGTCTTATGTAGACGCGCTGGAGAAACTATATGTCATTGAAAATGTACCTGCATGGTGTCCTGCGATTCGCTCCGCTTCCGCAATGCGCTCCGGGAAAAAGCGTGAGTTTGTCGATCCGTCTATTGCGGTAGCAGCTTTGGGGCTGTCTCCAGACGGGCTATTAGTTGACCTCAATACCTTTGGATTCATCTTTGAATGCCTGTGCATCCGAGATCTGAAGGCGTATTCCTCCGCATGGAACGGCAGTGTTTCCTATTATCACGACCGCTATGGATTAGAGGCAGACTGCGTGCTTCATTTGTCGGATGGCCGCTATGCGCTGATTGAATTCAAATTAGGCAGCCGCGAGATTGAAGAAGGTGCGGCACATCTATGCCAACTCAAGCAGTTGATTCGGGAGGCCAATGAGAAGAAAGGCCCTCGCATCCGTGAACCGGATCTGCTGATCGTGCTTACCGGAGGAGAAATGGCATATACCCGGGATGATGGTGTAAAAGTCATTCCCATTGGCACGCTCCGCAACTAAACTTCAAAAAAGAGCATTCCTGTCAGATAGCAGGGATGCTCTTTTGCGTCCCTCTATTGAATAAACAGGGAAATATATTCTAATTTCTGCATTATTCCGGATTTATTCGTAGTGGATATTGCAATAGCATGGTTGATATTCTCTTATCCTTTAACCATACAGTATAGAAAATGCCATACTCTTGAAAAACCTTACATTTTGAACTATAATTCAATTGTAGAGTTTTATCTTGTTTACCGGCAAGTGACAGTAAATTTTTATATAGTATAGGTGGTAGTAAGGCTATGATGACATTAAAAAGATTTAGAGTTATGAATTTTCGTTCCGTAATGGATAGTGGTTGGATTGACTGCGATGATGTAACTTCGCTCGTTGGCATAAATGAAGCGGGGAAATCAAATGTTATCTTGGCCCTTTGGAAATTGAAACTCTCCATGATATGCCTACAAAAGAATACTCTTCGTGGAGGTCTACCCCTGAAAAAATAGTTTTTATATCAGCTGATTTTGAATTAGATAGCACACTGGTTGATAAGGTGGTTAGTCTGTGTAAGTGCGATAGAGCCGCTGCAGCAGTTGTAAATATTAAAAGACGGTATGATGGGAAATATCTTGTTTCTTTTCCCAATTATAGAAAAAGCCAATCTATAGATGCCGCTATTGTGATTAAAATTGTTTCAGATGCAGCCACGCAACTAAACAGTTTAAAAGAGAAAACAAAAGCAGAAGCAGGCATTAAAGATAAGGTAGCGGCTTCATATAAGGATATTCTTTCTTTGTTATCCGAAAAAACGGTTCTCACAGAAACAGCTTTAGATGAAATTGAGGAGAAATATCCAACTGGCATTACGCAATCGGCAACATCTGAAATATATCCGAATCTGAAAAATACCCAAAAGGCTATAGCCAATGCTTTCGCCGTCTTAAATCCAGTCAACCCTACCGATAATAGCGAAGCAAGAAAATTGATGGTATCGGAAATGCCATCCTTTGTGTACTACTCCAATTATGGGAATCTCGATGCACAGATATATTTGCCCCATGCAATAAAATGGCTAAATAATGAAGAGGTAGCAGGAATAGATATTGGCGCAAAAGTTCGTACTTTGCGTGTGCTTTTTGATTTTGTAAAGCTAAATCCACAGGAGGTGTTAGACCTCGGCAAAGACCCTGTTAAAATTGTAAGAGATGCCTACGGAATGGAAACAGAGACACAACCAACGGATGAAGAAATTAAGAAAGCAACCGAGCAAAAAGCGGCAAGAGCAATATTACTTAACTCTGCATCTACTGACCTGACGCGAAAATTCAGAGAGTGGTGGAAACAGGGGAACTATGTATTTCGTTTTCAAGCTGATGGTGAGTTTTTTAAAATTTGGGTTTCTGATGATAAACGGCCAGAAGAAATTGAATTAGAGCGGCGAAGTACTGGATTACAGTGGTTCCTTAGTTTTTTCCTTATTTTTCTGGTCGAAAGTCAAGAAGCACACAAAGGTGCAATCTTATTGCTGGATGAGGCAGGGCAATCGCTTCATCCACTTGCACAAAAGGATCTGATTGCCTTTTTTGACAATCTTGCTGAAACAAATCAGTTGATATATACAACCCATTCTCCATTTCTTGTCGATACTTCCAATATTGACCGCGCAAAAGTAGTGTACTCTGATGATAATGGGTTAACGGTTGTATCAAGTGATTTGCGTGCGGCCGATGACAAATTGAATGAAAAATCTATCTATGCAGTTCACGCCGCATTGGGGTTAAGCGTTTCAGATATTCTTTTGCAAGGATGTCAGCCAATTATTGTTGAAGGACCATCAGACCAACATTATTTCAATGCAATTAAACTCTATCTTATTCGCAATAAAAAGTATACGCCTAATATGGAATTGGTCTTTATGCCTTCTGGCGGTGTTCGTGGTGTCGCTGGCGTTGTTAGTATAGTAAGCGGTAAAGACGGGGAACTTCCGTTGGTAATTTTGGATGCAGATGGAAGTGGAAAAAGTGCAAGAGATAAACTTCAAGCAAATCTGTATCAGCACAATACGGATGCGATAATTGATGTTGGTGAATTTTTGAATTTCGATAATGGTGAAGTCGAAGATTTACTTCCCCCAAATCTTATGGTACGCCAAGTCAACCGCTTGTTTCGTGATGTAGAAGATGAAGATTTTGAGGATGCTTTTGTAGAAGGGCAAGCTATTGTACCTCAGATTGAAGCGTTTGCAGCAAAGCACAAAATAATTTTACCCAAAGGCTGGAAAGTGGATGTAGCAAAAGGTGTTAAGCAACAACTCCAAAAGGCTAAGGCAGGTGCTGTTCCAGATGAATATTTAGAAAAGTGGGAGACTCTCTTTAATAAGTTTAACCGTTAAATATCTGCAGCGTTTAAAGTTACCCGTTATATAAGACGCAGAAAAAAGCAAGTGAGAAAGCTAATTGCCTATCACTTGCTTTTTTATTTTGTTATGTAACAGGCCTGGGTCCCGTCAAGATTTATGCGCAAAATTGTTTGCAGGCTCCGGCTG
>ERZ1504665.727-NODE-727-length-7747-cov-3.533151_pt1 | contig 7747 bp, 4 predicted proteins | sample MGYA00572435_ERZ1504665 | MGnify/ENA primary metagenome ERZ1504665 (study PRJEB39906, sample SAMEA3182062) | gut metagenome | biome: human; feature: gut; material: Stool; isolation source: human stools | place: Canada | collected 2013-01-14 ... | reverse complement strand
CCGCTGGCTAATTTGTACTTGGCATATTGGCGCACAGCGAAGTGCTGGGGATTGCGCTTGGCGAGGCCGTCAAACATATAGTCCACGGCGTTCTTGAAACTTTCATCATCCTCCCTTACTTCCATGCTGTTTATCATTTCGACCAGCGTATTCATGTTGCGTTCTTCCTCCGGCCCCTCAAAGACGATATAGGCCACAAGGGCACAGTACAGAAGCGTTTCCGCTTTCGTCCAGAACTCGTCCCCCTCTTTACCGTCCCCCTTGGTGTTGGCAATCAGGGCATTGACGAATTTCAGCACATCGCTTTCTGTCTTGATGTAGGCCATCGGGTTATAGTGCATAGACTTGGAAAAATCTATGCTGTTGAACACCTTGACCTTATAGCCCTTCTTTTTTTGCAGGAAGTAACCGCATTGGGCGAGGGTGCCGCCCTTGGGGTCTACCACCACATAGGACGAATGGGCTTGAAGGAGCTGGGGCGTGAGCCAGAACCTCGTCTTGCCCGAGCCGGACGAACCGATGACACAGGCGTTTAAGTTTCTGGCGTTGGCCGGATTTTTGGGACGGGTGTTCATGGTGAGAAATTCCGTCCCGGTCAAGATGATATTGTTTTCAAACTTGGGGTCTACAAACGGCTTTATGTCCGCCTCCGTACCCCATCGGGCGGAGCCGTATTCCATATCCCTGCGAAACTTCCGGGCCTTTTTGATTTTGGACTGTACCACAAAGTACAATATCACGGCTCCGGCCACGCCCACGGCGAGGTCGAAAAGCCCCAGCCCCGGCGCATAGGACTGAAACACCGGGCCGATGGTCTTGACCATGCCGAACAGCTTTTCCCCGAGGTTGGCCCCCGCCGCCATACGGTAGGCGGTGCCGCACTTGGAGAAAAACCAAAAGGCTATGAGATACGGGAAATATGGAAGTACATATTTCTTGATTTTCTTACTTACCGTTCTTCTTTCACCGCCTCTCTGGCCCGTTCCTTCTGCTTGGGCCTTGCCGCTATATGTTCCACGAACTGCCGGAGCTGGCCGAGGATAGACGGCCTTTCCTGACTGCGGCCCATGACCTTTTCCGTGTATTTGGAGAAGGCCGCTGTGATAGCGTCCGCCTGATCTGCCTTGAAGAACAGCAGATAGTGGCCGGGACTGGTCTTGTGAAAAGCGTAGTCTACATGGAACTCCTTGGCAATACGGTCAAAGTCCCTGGGGGCTCCCACCAGTGTCATGGCGCTTTTGGTGCCGTAGTGGTTCATCAGCTTCTTTACGCTCTGCCTGCCGTGGGGTCGTTTTGCCGCCTCATGGTGTCTTTTCATTTCTGCCAGAACTTTTTTGCAGGCCGCCGCCAGCGCCCGCCCCGAGAGTTTGCCCGCTTTGACGGATATGGCAACTGTCCGTTCTTCTACATATTCCTGCATACTGCCTCCTTTCCTCCGGGCAATTTAGGGAAACTGGGAGGCCCCCGGGGAGCCGCCCGGACAGCGGAACCTCGGGCCAACTTGGCCCGAGGTCTACCGTCCTTCATGGGAAGGCCCTGCCTTGTCCTTATGGGGAACAGGCGGGGCCTCCTTAAACTGCTTGATTGTCTCCAAGATGGAGCGTGTTTCCTCCTTCTCGTCCCGAGCGTGGACATGGGAAATACGGTATTCCTCGGGAATATCGTCCAGCCCGGTATAGTGCTCGATAAATTTGCTCTGATTGTCGAACACATAGCCGCCGGGGGCAAAATGCCCACCTTCGTTGATACGCACATCCCGCCCGTATGCCTCGTAGTCGATGTAGTCGATCAGGTGCTCCGGCACCGTGAGAGCTTCAAACTCCAAGATATACATACGGCCCAGTTCTTCCTCGTCCTTCACTCCGGGATAAAACTCGAAGCAGTCAAGGTTTTGGGTCAGGTTGATTAAATCCTTGACGCTGCCTGTGTACTCCCCGGCGTCCATGACTGCTTCCAGCTTTTCCAGCTCGTCCGGGGTCATTTCTTCCAGAAGGTGCGCCAAGAAATTTAACTCGTCAAGGCTTTCGTATTCTCCGAGGTGGTCATACAGCCCCAGCACATCACTCTGATAATCGGTGATGAAGTATTCCTCATAGCGTTTTCCGTCTATGCCAATCCGGGAGAACAGGGCTTGCACTTCCTCAATGGTAGTGGGAAATTTCAGGTATTCTCCGACCTCAACGCCCCGTTCCGGGTACATCCCCAGATTGGTCACATAGGCTTCAAACATCATGGCGGCCCTGCTGGTTGACGGTAAGGATACCGTCAAGGGTGGTGGCCGTGATATTGAGCCGCTTGGCAACGGCAATATCATTTTTCACATCCTCGTCCACCTCGCCGCCGCAGACCACAAGCACATGGGAGCGGCGCAGCATATCCCGGCGCATATCAATCCCGTTCTTGTGTTCCTCCGGGATAGCGTCGTTGATGAACAGCGGCAGATAGAGAATGGGGCAGATAGGAGAAAAGCCCGCTTCGTATGCCATCCGGCAGTAGCGGGCCGCAATCTCCATATCCGTGTCGGGGTCGCCGCACCATGCGGCGGTAATGTATGCCAAAGGTCGTTTCAAGGTTTTGTCCCTCCGTTTCTATATTTTAATAAGGCTGCGCCGGAGAAGCCCAACCCCTCCGCCCCTTCCCGTGGGAAGGGGGACGGCTCAAAGGAATATATATCCCCGTCGCTTGCCGCCTGAAAGCATATCCGGGAGAAATCCGTCAAGGGTGCTTTGGCACCGCCTGCGGCGGCTGTGGCCCTTGACTGATTTTCCCGGATATGCTACCTGAAAACCCGGCGACGGGGAATATTAAATATCCTTTGAGCTTCGGGGTACGGGGCAGAGCCCCGCATACACCCTCGGGCCAACTTGTCCCGAAGTGGGCTTTACTTCTCCGCTTCGGGAGACTTCTTTTCCGGCTTGGCAACTTCCTTCTGCTGGCTCTTCCAGTCATCCAGAAGTTTGATGATTTGGTCTTTCATTTCCCTCGGGGTTGTTTCCTTCCCGAAGTATTTGCTCAGTTCCGCACCTGTCAAAATCACTTTGTCTACCTCCTTCTTATCCTCCATCATAATGCCGTCAATCACATCCCCGTTCAGAACGCCCTTCTGGTCAAGCTCCCTCATGCGCTGGGCCTGCGAGAGAGAAGGGGCCGACTGCTGGCTTTCGATGGCAACGGCAATATACCGCTGGTTCTTGGGCTTGATATAGGCCAGCTCCACCGCCGGGGTGAATTTGATCTGCCCGGCGTCCATCATTTTCTGCAAATCGGGAACAAGGTCGTTGAGCTTGATATACCGCTGCACCTGCTTGACGGTCATCTTGTTTCGCTCGGCCACGATCTCATTGGAGCGCCGCCCGGCGTTCTTCGGGTCAAGTTGGCCCGAAGTGGCCTCCTTGGCTCCTTGGTGCTTGATGGCCTCCAACTGCATTTTCAGAGCCTTGGCCCGCTCACTCGGCAGGATATTTTCACGCTGGTTTGTGTTGTCCTCCACCATCTGCGTGATGGCCTGCTCGTCCGTCAGGTTGCGGATGATACAGGGCATATCTGTAAAGCCCGCAAGCTCGCTGGCCTTCTGGCGGCGGTGGCCTGACACAATTTCATAGCCGCCGTCCTTACGAGGCCGGACAATAGCGGGCTGGGTCACGCCCTTGTCCCGGACGCTGGACACCATAGCCTTCATTTCCTCGTCGTTGCGGACTTGGAAGGGATGATTTTTGAAGGCGTGGAGGTCAGACAGTTTCAGGTAAACAATCTGCTCGTCCTTGGCCGGGCGGGGAGCCTCGGCGGGAGCCGCAGGCGTTTCAGGTGGAGCGGGAACTTTTACCTCGGGCGCACCCTTGGCGGGCTTGGGAGCCTTGGGGGCTTTCTCGGCTTTCTTGGTGGGAGCGGGCTTCTGCGCCGCCTTATCCTTTTTACCGGGAGCATCCTTCTGTGCCGGAGCGGCAGACTTGGCCTTGTCCTCCTTGGGAGGGCGGCCCCGGCGCTTCGGTGACTGTTCCTGCTCCTTGGGCTTCTCTGGCTTCGGCCCGTCCTCCTTGGTCGGCGTAGGGGTAGCTCCTTTGTCCGGGGTTTTTGCCCCCTGCTTGGCGGCGGCTTTTTCCGTAGCTTTCTTCTCGGCCATGATTTCAGAGAAGTTAAAGACGGACACGCTGGCCGCTTTCTGCTCCTTGGGAGCGTCAGCACCTTTCTCTGGCTGGGCGGTTGCCGCCTGCTCGGGAGCCGTGGCCTTATCCGGGAAAACCGCTTCGGGAGTGGGCTGTTCCTGCTTGGGTGCCGGAGTGCCGCCGCCCGCCTCGGGCTGTACCGGGGCAGGGCCAGCATCCGGCCCGGTTGCGTCAGTCACAATTTTCGATTTTTCATCGGCCATTCGCATTACCTCCTTCTTATTTGATGGCATGAAAAAAGGGCCTGACCGTTTTCAGTCAAGCCCCGATGATAGGGATACCTCCTTTCCCTGCCCATGAAAAAACCGCCCTGTGTCTCGATAGGGCGGTAAATTCAGTAGGTTGGCAGTCCATTTTTAGTTGTTTTTATATGTATCCCTTTGTAAACCGACGCAATATATCTTTGCGGCATATGAAGGAACGAATTTTATTTCAATTTCTGTGAAACAGCAAATTATTTCATTTTGAATAATAAAATATCAATCAGGTTTAATATCTTATTGCCGTAAGAGGAGCCTACAGCCCATTTTCCCGACAAATCTGTCACATATTCAGCGGATGCGCGTCTAACGAAGTTAAAACGAGGATCCACACACTCGTTTTTCAGACCCTCTTTTGAAGCGTATGCTTTAAGATGTTGAATTTGCGCTCTTATCCCAATACGGGCAGATTCAAAGCTTGCACCGCATACTTCGCCGGTAGCACCTATACCCGCAAAATTAAACTGATTCGGCTGCACATCTCCGCCGAATTTTAACCAACCTGTTTCGTGCATACTCTGGCAAAACGCAACATCAGGTCTTACGCCTTCCGCCTCAGCTTCCTCACAAAAAAGTCGGCAGAAATCCTGCAAGTTATCAGGCGCCGCATTTCGCTTATCACCAAGGGAATCTAAATATTCGTTATAGCTGTATTGGGAATTTTTTTCGTAAAATTCAACCATTTGCTCTACGCCTGCCTGTTTCGAGCCCATAATTGCATATATTCCGCTTATTATAAACGACTGAGCCTTAGTATTGTTTTTAGTAAACAACTGTATGTTAGTACCGTTTTTGGTATCTGCGTTATTAACATCTATTGCTTTACCGTTACATCTTGAGATTATTGTGTAGGTCGAATCTTCATTTTTTTCTATAATCCATTTCTGCGCAAGCGAATTGTTGGAAGTATATTGCTGTAAATTAGTTCCGTCATCGAATGACTCACCGCTTACATCAAGCGACAGCCCCGACACAACAGAAGTGATTCTATAATATCCGTATTCTATTCTTTCAATTATAAATCTCTGCGCCGGAGTGTTGTTACCCACAAAAAGCCAAATATTTCCTCCGGGAACTGTACTTGCGTTAGGAACATCCATAACCGATGCTCCGCCGTTAAGTGCCGTACCGAAAGAATAAATACCATTCGGTATATATGCGCTCTCCGCGTTTATAAAAAAGAATTTTTGTGCCTCGGTTCCGTTAGGTCCATACACCTGGATATTGGTATGGTCATAGCAATTTCCGCCGCTCAGATCTATGCAAAGTCCGTTAAGTCTTGAAGTAAAACTATAGCTTCCGTCGCTGTTTTGGTTTAATATCCATTTTTGCGCCGCTGTACCGTTCGGCTCCGACTGCTGTACATTCGCACCGTAATTTACACCGTTATCACTTACCGCAAGTACCTTGCCTGAGCCTTTGTTTTCAATAGTATAATATCCGTCCTTATACCGAATATTAAATATTTGGGCGTCACAGTGATTCTCTGTATATAACTGGCAATTTGCGCCGTCAGCAATACTTTCGTTTTCTATATCAAGGACCTTGCTTGCGTCAAGCCGGCTTGCTATCAAGACAGATTTATCCCCGATATTTTCGGACTTCTTCTTAACAAATAGAAACTTTTGACTGTCTTTGTTGCCGTATTCTGAAATTTTCAAAGTACCGTTATCTGAAGTAATGAAATTTTCTTCGATTCTTATACCGTAAAGCTCAGTGCCGCTGTAACCGTTTAAAGTCCACCTTTGGTCGGTATTGCCTTCTGTATATGCGTCAAGCGTTACTTTGTCTCCGCTTTTTGTCAATGCATAACCGGTTTTTTTGTTTATGATCTTATATGTACCGTCCCATAATTCGGTTACATCGAAAAGCTGACTCTCGGCTTTCGTCTCGGTCTTTAAATCTAATTTGGTTTTATTTGCCTGCAAAACATTCTGCCCGTCGGTTATCCCCGATATTACATATGTTCCGTCCGCTAAATCTGCGGTTCTTGACAGTTCGTCCGGTACAACAAAGATCTTATTAAGTATAAACGACTGAGCCTTAGTATTGTTTTTAGTAAACAACTGTATGTTGGTGCGGTTATCGGTATCCGCGTTATAAACGTCTATCGCCTTACCGTTACATCTTGAAATTATTGTATAGGTTGAATCTTCGTTTTTCTCTATTATCCACCTTTGCGAATTTGTATCGTTGCTGGTGAATTGCTGCAAATTAGTGCCGTCATCGTAGAATCCGCCGTTTACATCAAGCGACAGTCCGGACAGTGCCGAAGTGATTTTATAGTAGCCGTATGTTGTTTTTTCAATTCTGTATGTTTGCGCCGATGTGCCGTTTTTCTCAAACAGCCAAATATTGCCGCCCGGCTTTGTGCTTGCGTACTCAACATCCATAACAGACTCGCCGCCGTTAAGGGCCGAACCGAAAGAGTAAGCTCCGTTTGCTATATCCGCACTGCTTTCGTTTATAAGCAAAAATTTCTGCGCGTCGGTTTCGTTAGGCTCAAACACCTGTACATTTGTGCGGTCGCTGCAATATCCGCCTTTAAGGTCTATACAAAGTCCGTTAAATCTTGAAATAAAGCTGTAACTGCCGTCGCTGTTTTGGTTTAATATCCACTTTTGCGCCGCCGCGCCGTCCGGTTCCGACTGCTGCACATTTGCACCGTAATTTACATTGTTATCACTTACTTCAAGTACCTTACCTGAGCCCTTGTTTTCAATCGTATAATAGCCGTTCTTGTACTGCATATTAAATATTTGGGCGTTGGTATGGTTTTCGGTGAATATTTGGCAATTTGCGCCGTCAGCCTTGCTTGCGTCGTATATGTCAAGAACCTTTTCGGAGTCAAGTCGGCTTGCAATTAAAACCGATTTATCCCCGATATTTTCAGACTTCTTAACAAACAAAAACTTTTGACTGTTTTTATTGCCATATTCCGCGGTTTTTAAATTCCCGTTATCCGCGGTAATAAATTTGTCCCCCGCTCTTATACCGTAAAGCTCAGTGCCGCTGTAACCGTTTAAAGTCCACCTTTGGTCTGCATTGCCGTCTGCATATTCGGCAAGTGTTACTGCGGCGCCGCTTTTGGTTAATGCGTAACCCGTTTCTTTGTTTATGATTTTATATGTGCCGTCGTTAAGCGAGCTTACATCGAAAAGCTGACTGTCGGTTTCGGTTTCGGCTTTTACACCCACCGAGGTTTTATTTGCCTGAAAAACAGGCTGTCCCTCCGTTATTGCCGATATTACATATGTTCCGTCCGCTATATCTGCGGTTCTTGACAGTTCGTCCGGTACAACAAAGATCTTATTAAGTATAAAC
>ERZ1504665.705-NODE-705-length-7965-cov-4.063717_pt1 | contig 7965 bp, 9 predicted proteins | sample MGYA00572435_ERZ1504665 | MGnify/ENA primary metagenome ERZ1504665 (study PRJEB39906, sample SAMEA3182062) | gut metagenome | biome: human; feature: gut; material: Stool; isolation source: human stools | place: Canada | collected 2013-01-14 ... | reverse complement strand
TAGACACAACAGGAGTTGGAAATACAAAACTTACGTTTAGAAATTGTAAAAGTTTAACAAAACTAGATCTTAGCAATTTTAATACAAGTAATGTAAAAGATATGGATTGGATGTTCTATGGATGTAGCAGTTTAATAACAATATATGTTAGTGAATTTAATGCGGAAACAAATACAGGTTGGACTACAACAGCGGTTACAAAATCTGATATGATGTTTTATAATTGTACTAAATTGGTAGGCGGTAACGGAACAACATATAACAATAATATAATAAACAAAACCTATGCAGTTATAGACACAGCAACAACACCAGGATACCTTACAAATATTAATAAAAACAAGCAGATAAATAGGTTAATATCTGCTAGCAGTGTAGCTCCAAATGGAAAATATTTAAATAGTACAATAATAAAAAATAAAATAGAAACAATAGAATTTAAATTAGGAAAAGAAAAACCAGAAGGAACAATAGAAGCTTTTGATGCATCAGAAAAACAAGATGAGAGCATAATGGCATATTACACAGATACAGACAGAGATGGATTATATGAATTAACTTTTACAAGTGATGGAGTAATTGCTACAAACACAGAAGCACAATATTTATTTCAAAATTTAACACAATTAACAAAAATAACTTTTGACAACTTTAGTACTTATGGTGCAACAAATATGAAGTCTATGTTCTCAAACTGTAGTAAATTAACAACATTAGATGTAAGTAAATTCAATACAAGTAATGTAACAAGCATGTTAGAAATGTTCTATAGCTGTAGAGCATTAACAACATTAAATTTAAGTAATTTTAATACAAGTAGCGTAACAAATATGCAAACTATGTTCAGTGGTTGTATGGTTTTAACAACATTAGATTTAAGTGGCTTTAATACAATTAATGTAATAACCATGAGAACTATGTTTAATAATTGTAAAGCTTTAACAACAATATATGTAAGTGAATTTAATGCAGAGACAAGCACAGGATGGACGACAACAGCGGTTACAAATTCAACAAGTATGTTTTCGAATTGTACCAATATAATTGGTGGCAACGGAACAACATATAACAATAATATAATAAACAAAACCTATGCAGTTATAGACACAGCAGAAACACCCGGATACCTTACAAACATAAACCATAGATGGAGGAAGAATTAAATATGAAAGCTTTAATAACAGGGGGTTCTTCTGGAATAGGAAGAGATATGGCAAGAATTTTAGCAAAACTAAATTATAATCTAATTTTATTTGCTAGAAATGAAGATGGATTAACTAAAATAAAAAATGAACTAGAAACAGAAAACAATAAAATAAATATAACAATATACCCTATGGATTTAAACATAAAAGAGAATTGCTACAAATTGTATGAAAACGAAAAAAATATAGATGTATTAATAAACAATGCGGGATTTGGCTTATTTGGAGAATTTGCAGAAACAGATTTAGAAAAAGAAATAACTATGATAAATACAAATATAACAGCTGTGCAGATATTAACAAAACTATATTTAAAAGACATGATAAAAAAAGACAAAGGAAATATATTAAATGTAGCATCAATAGCTGGATTTATGCCAGGACCACTAATGGCAACATATTATGCAACAAAAAATTATGTTGTTGCACTAACGAGAGCAGTTAGAAAAGAACTAAAAAAGAAAAAATCAAATGTAAAAATAAGTTTGCTATGTCCAGGGCCAGTAGACACAAATTTTAATAAGGCTGCGAATGTAAAATTTAAAATACCAGGATTATCAAGTGAAAAAGTAGCCCAATATGCAATAGATAAAATGCTAAAAAATAAATTTATGATACTTCCTGGAACATTAATAAAAATAGGAAAGGCATTTTCGGAAATAACGCCAGATATAATAAAAGAAGAAGTAGCATACCATGCACAAAAAAGAAAAAGAGGTTGACAGAATACTAAAAGTATGTTAATATAGAAAATGTAATTTAAGAGTTTACCTAAAGCATTAAATTCTTGAGCGGCAAAGAGTAATAAAAATATTACTTACACAGAAAGTAAGATAAATAAAGTCTTACTAAGGAGTCTTAAAAGATTTCTTAGTGAGGCTTTTTTGTTTTATCAGAAAAAGGGGGATGAGAAAAAGTGAAAATAATAGAGGTAAAAAATTTAAACAAAGAATTTAAGGTAAAGGAAAAAGAGAAAGGAATAAAAGGAAGCATAAAATCCATTTTTAAACCAAAGTACAAAACAATAAAAGCAGTAAATAATATAAATTTTTCAGTAGAGGAAGGAGAAATGTTAGCATTTATAGGTCCAAATGGAGCAGGAAAATCAACAACAATAAAAATGTTGACAGGTATTTTATATCCTACATCAGGTGAAATAAAAATAATGGATTTAGATCCATCAAAGCAAAGAAAACAATTAGCATATAAAATAGGAACTGTTTTTGGACAAAAAGAACAACTTTGGACACATCTAACTCCATATGATAACTTTAAATTTTTTGGGGCGATATATGATATGCCAGAAAACATAATAGAAAAGAAAATAGAAGAGCTAAAAAATACTTTTAAATTACAAGAATTTATAAATACACCAGTAAGAAATTTATCACTAGGGCAAAGAATAAGATGCGAAATAGTAGCTGCATTAATACATGAACCTGAAATTCTATTTTTGGATGAACCAACAATAGGGCTAGACCCAGTGATAAAAGAAAATGTAAGAGCACTAATAAAGAAAATGAATAAAGAATATAAAACAACAATTTTTTTAACAAGTCATGATATAGGAGATATAGAAAAACTATGCAAAAGAGTAATTATAATAAATTATGGAAAAATAATATTGGATAGCTCTATGGAAAAACTAAAAGCTAACAAACCATTAGAAGATATAATTACAGAAATATATAAGGGAACAAAAGAATATAACTAACTTCTTAGAAAAAAAGGGGGATGATAAAACAATGAGAAAGTATTTATATATTTACAAATCTACACTTATAGAAAATTTAACATACATTTACAATATATTAATTGGATTTATATACTTTTTTATAGTAATGATTGTGTTAATGAATTTATGGCAATATATTTATGAGGATCCAAGTAATATGATAAATGGGTATACATTAAACCAGATGATGTGGTATGTATTAATAACAGAAGCTTTGTGGTATGCTACCAAAAATAAAGTGCTAACAAATGAAGTGAGCCAAGATATAAGAACAGGAGATGTAGCCTATAAGATTAACAAACCATATAATTATATATTCTACATTATGGCTAAATATTTTGGGGAGATAACATTAAAAACAATAATATTTAGTATAATGGCTGCAATAATTGGAATATGCTGGATAGGCCCTATTCAAGATTTTAACTTAGCGGTTGTTCCATTAATATTAATAGTTATAGTATTTCGGAATATTAATAAATGCCATTATGAAAATATTAATTAGCATAATTTCATTTTGGATAGAAGATTCTACACCATTTCATTGGATATATGACAAAATGATATTACTAATAGGAACAATGTTCCCAATTGAAATGTTTCCCCAATATTTAAGACCAATAATAAAATGTACACCAATATATGTGGTAACATATGGACCAGCAAAATTATTAATAAATTTTAGTCTGCAAAATTTTGTACAAATTTTACTAGCACAAATTATATATTTATTTGTTGCTACAACATTAACACTAATACTATATGAAAAAGGAGTGAAAAAATTAAATGTTAACGGTGGTTAAAAATCAGATAAAAGTTATGATATTATCTGTTAAGTATAATATCATGATGCAAATGGTAAATAAAGTAACATTTATAACTAATATATTATTTATGATATTGAATAATGCTAGTTTTATAATTCAATGGATAATATTATTTAATATAAAAAATGAAATAGGAGGATACAACATAAAGCAAATAATACTATTATGGGGGTTAGCATCAAGTGTTTATGGATATTCACGTGTAATGTTTGGAAGAGCATTTAACATTTCAGAATTAATAATAAATGGACAATTAGATACATTCTTGGTACAACCTAAAAATGTATTCTTAAGTGTAATAACATCAGATTCTAAAATATCAGCAATAGGGGATTTAATATATGGATATATTTGTTTAACAATTTATGGAATAAATATAAAAAACTTTTTGATATTTACATTCTTTTCTATTATAGGTGGAATAATAGTAACTGCTTTTGCAGGAATAGTAGGAAGTTTATCATTTTGGATTGTAAAAGGAGATGCTGTAGCTGATGTGTTAAATAGTGCCTCAATTCACTTTGATACATATCCAGGAACGATTTTTGATGGTGGTATAAAAATACTGCTATATACAATTTTGCCAGTAGGAATAGCGAATTATATGCCATTTGAAATAATAGTAATTATTTTTACTGTATGCATTTCAATTTTCGCATTTATTGTTTTTAATAAAGGTATAAAAAGGTATTCTTCATCAAATTTAATGAGTGCTAAAATTTAAGTTAATTTAACAACCTCTTAAACATATAATAAGTTTAGGAGGTTTTTATGATACGAATTGGAATTTGTGGATATGGAAACTTAGGAAAAGGTGTTGAAGAGGCAATAAAGTATAGCGAAGATATGGAATTAGTTGCTATTTTTTCTCGAAGAGACATACAAACAGCGGTACCATTGATAAAAATGGAAGATATGGAACAATACAGAAAAAAAATAGATGTTGTAATTATGTGTGGGGGTTCTGCAAAGGATTTGCCAAATCAAGTTCCGCAATTTGCAAAAATATATAATACAGTAGATAGTTTTGACACACATAAAAATATACCAGAATATATAGAGAAAATTAATAGAATAAACAGGGAAAGTAATACAATATCTCTTATATCAGCAGGCTGGGATCCGGGACTTTTTTCAATAAACAGATTGTATTCAGAAGCGATAATTCCGAATGCACACACATATACTTTTTGGGGGAAAGGGGTAAGTCAAGGACATTCTGATGCAATAAGAAAAATAAATGGAGTAAAAAATGCAATACAATATACAATTCCCATAGATAGTGAAATAGAGAAAGCCAGAAGAGGAGAAATACTATGTTTAACGAATGAGCAAAAACACTTAAGAGAATGTTTTGTGGTACCAGAGGAGGGGGCTGATTTAGAAGATATAAAGCAAGAAATAATAAATATGAAAAATTATTTTGAAGGTTACAAAGTAATAATTCATTTTATTACAGAACAAGAATTAAAAGAAAAACATAATCAAATGCCACATGGAGGAAGTGTAATTTGTTCTGGTTTTACAAGTACAGAGAAAAAGCAAATAGTAGAGTATTCTTTAAAATTGGATTCTAATCCAGAATTTACAGCCAGTGTTTTAGTAGCATATGCAAGAGCTGTTTATAAATTAAGTTTGATAAAGGATTATGGAGCAAAAACGGTTTTAGATATACCACCAGTTTTATTATCAAGTAAGAATAGAGATGAACTTATAGAAAAAATATTATAGGTGATAGTGAATAGGGACTTACTATACTTAATAAAATTAATTAGGAGGATTAAACATTGCTTTAGAAAGGGCGGAGATAATAGGGTGGTTATAAAGTTAAAGAAAAGTGTTTTGTTTAAGATAAGTGTATTAGCGATTATGATAATTACATTATCAGTTGTAACAATATCTTTAGGAATGGATCATTATTATAATGTTGATTTTACAACAGGATTAGTTACAGCAAGTTTACTAAATGTTAGAAGCGGACCAGGTACAAAATTTCCAATAGTTGCAACAGTAAAAAAGAATGAATATATTAGGGTATTTGCAGGGATTGGAGATTGGTATGTGGTACAATTAGATAGCAATTATATAGGAGCAGTAAGTAAAAAGTATATAAAGCCAATTTATCCTAATACTGGAACAGGAACAGGTTTAAACAATAATGATTCAAATAATAATACAACTAATACAACAAATTTAACTTCAGATGAATGGGAAGTATTTAATCTAATTAATCAACAAAGGAGTCAAAATGGTTTAAGTCCATTAAAAATAGATTATGAAGTGCAAAGAGTAGCAAGAATAAAAGCACAAGACATGGTAAACAATAACTACTTCTCACATACTTCACCTACATATGGTTCACCATTTAATATGCTAAACAATTTTAAGGTATCTTATAGAACAGCAGGAGAAAACATAGCCGGAAATTCAAGTAATAGTGCGGCAGTAACTGCATGGATGAACTCTTCTGGACATAAAGCTAATATACTAAATAGTAGTTTTAATTATACTGGGATTGGAGTAATAAATGGTTCAAAATATGGAAAAATATATGTACAAATGTTTATAGGCAAATAATAAAACAGTAAAGCTATTGATAAAATAGTTTTACTGTTTTATAATGTGGGGGTAAAGAAAAAATTTTAGGAAGGAAATGGTGATATAATGAAAAATGGAGTTTGGAAATTATTACTAGTTATTTTATTTGTATTGGCTATTGTATTTGGAACGCTTTTTATAATAGATACAAACAGAATGAAAAACAATAAACCTGTGTTATTTAGTACATGGGGAAAAAAGTATAGTGCACCAGTGGCTTCGGCAGATAAAATGAATGTGGTGCTTTCTTTGGAAGATAAAATAGCAGATGATACGGTTTGGTGTGGTACATTTAATTTAATATGGAATGATTTGAAGAATGAACTTGCAAAAAAAGATATAGAATTTACGCCACAATTAGATGTAGTAAGGAATTTAAATAAAGGAACATTTAATACAGAATGTTTATCAGAAGATAGTTATTATAAGGTATATGGCAAGCCAACAATTGAATTAAAAAAGCAGATAGAAAAAGAAATAAAAAGAAAATTTAACGAAACAAGTGATATATTAGATGATTTTAATTGGAATGAGTCAGGAGATAAGGACTACTTTCTATATTCTATGCTAAAAAAAGAGTTTGAATTTCCAAAAGTATTTGACAGATTAGAAAAAGGAAAGTTTAAAGATTGGGAAAATGTAAAATATTTTGGAATAAAAAAGAAAACATCTGAAAAAGTAAGGGAGCAAGTTAAGGTATTATATTATAATTCAAAAGAAGACTTTGCAATAAAATTATTAACAAAATCTAATGATGAAGTAATTATCTCAAGAGGAAACAAAGCAAATACATTTGGAGAAATTTATGCAGAGATTAAAGAAAATAACGAGAATTTTAAGGGAAGTAAAAATATAGAAGAAGATGAAATAGTAAAAATTCCAAATATAGACTTTAAATTAAAAAAGGAATTTAACGAAATAGAAGCTAAACCATTTTTATTTGCCAGTGGAGAAGAATATGTTATAGAAAAAGCAGTACAAACAATAGAATTTTCTTTGGATGAAAAAGGTGGAAGAGTAAAAAGCGAAGCGGGAATGGCGAACAAAACAGCATTATTACCAGATTTAGAGCCAAGAGAATTTTTAGTAAATGATACTTTTTGCATTTTTTTGAAAGAAAAGGATAAGGAATTACCATATTTCGCAGCAAAAATATCTGATATAACACAAGTGCAAAAATTAGAAAATTAAATATATAAAAGTGCAATAACCTTCAAAATTTGTGACTATAATCACAAGGAAAAACCTGCCTGCATAATATATATCAAATTATGTAGGAGGTTTATTTTTTATGGATTATGAGATAATGATGAATGGAATTATAAAAATAGGACAATATGCTCCGGATTTTGAGGCAACAACAACAATGGGAAATATTAAATTAAGTAACTATAAAGGCAAATGGATTGTGCTATTTTCGCACCCAGGAGATTTTACCCCCGTATGAGCATACAATTTGGGGAAATATCAGAAACGCTTGATATTGCTTAACATTTCTTTAATCGATAACTTACTCTAAAATGAATAAAAATTGCCACAAAATCGATCGTGAGGCGATTGATTAGGAAGATTTTTGAATAATGAAAGAATTTAAAGGAGT
>ERZ1504665.700-NODE-700-length-7987-cov-3.003908_pt1 | contig 7987 bp, 10 predicted proteins | sample MGYA00572435_ERZ1504665 | MGnify/ENA primary metagenome ERZ1504665 (study PRJEB39906, sample SAMEA3182062) | gut metagenome | biome: human; feature: gut; material: Stool; isolation source: human stools | place: Canada | collected 2013-01-14 ... | reverse complement strand
CAGATGACTCCGGGAGACTCTGCGTGGTCGTCGATGCCGGACACGGAGGAGACGATCCGGGGAAGATCGGCATCAATGGGGCACCGGAAAAGGATATCAACCTTCAGATTGCTCAAAAACTGAAAAAATATCTGGAAGCGGAAGATGTGGAAGTGGTGCTGACCCGGGAGACGGAGGACGGATTGTATGATGCACATGCTTCCAATAAAAAGGTACAGGATATGAAACGCAGGATAGAAATCATAGAAAAAACCGATCCTGTTTTGACGGTAAGTATTCACCAGAACAGTTATCCGGAGGAATACGTACATGGGGCGCAGGTGTTTTATTATACCGGAAGTATGGGAAGCGAGACACTGGCTTCCGGCATTCAGGATCAGCTGGTACGGGGATTGGACCCGGAGAATCATCGCAAAGTCAAGGCCAACGACAGTTATTATCTTCTGAAGAAGACCAAAGGAACCATCGTGATCGTGGAGTGTGGCTTTTTGTCAAATCAAGCGGAGGCGGAAAAGCTTTGCGATGAAGAATATCAGGATCGTATTGCATGGCTGATCCATAAGGGAATTCTGCGGTACCTGAAACAGTATCTTTCCATTTTATCGTATCTATGATATACTATTCCCAAATGCATTAGAACACAGAAGGTAAAAAATATGAATACAGAGATCATCAAGATTCAACCCGGAGACGGTCCGGTCAGTGAGGAAGATGATGCAAAACTGAAAGCTGCCGGAGAGATTTTACGGCGGGGAGGTCTGGTGGCATTTCCTACGGAGACAGTATACGGTCTGGGCGGAGATGCATTGAACCCGACATCCTCAAAGCGGATCTATGCAGCGAAAGGCAGACCCTCGGATAATCCACTGATCGTGCATATTTACCGGTTTGAAGACATTTACAAAATAACAGGGGATGTGCCGGAAGAAGCACGCAGGATCGCCGATGCTTTCTGGCCGGGTCCCCTTACCATGATCCTGCCGAAGTCAGATGCAGTGCCTTACGAGACCACCGGAGGACTGGATACGGTAGCCATCCGTATGCCATCACATCCGGCGGCACAGAAGCTGATCGAGTACAGCGGCGGATATATTGCGGCACCCAGTGCCAATACTTCCGGGAAACCGAGTCCTACCGTGGCCAAATATGTCGTGGAAGATATGATGGGCCGGATCGATGCCATTATCGACGGTGGAGAAGTGGGAATCGGACTGGAGTCCACGATCATTGATCTGACGGTGAGTCCGCCGCAGATTCTCCGCCCCGGATATATCACCCGGGAAAAGCTCAGTGCGGTGTTGGGAACGGTGGACACAGATGCCACGATCCTGCGGGCAGACAGTGGACAGGCCCCCAAGGCGCCTGGGATGAAATACAGACATTATGCCCCCAGGGGAGAACTCACCATTGTGGAAGGTACGCCGGAACAGGTGAGAGAATATATCAACCGGGAAGCTGCAGCGGATCATGCGGCAGGAGAGAAGACCGGTATTATCGGAACGGAAGAAATGCTTTCCGGATATACGGCAGATGTGGTAAAAAGTGTCGGCAGCCGCAGGGATGAAGACAGCATTGCCAGACATCTGTATACGATCCTGAGAGAATTCGATGATGAAGGTGTCACCAAAATCTATTCTGAGGGATTTTCCACGGATGGTTTCGGACAGGCTATTATGAACCGGCTGCTGAAGGCGGCGGGGCATAAGGTTGTAAAGCTTTAAATTTCATTTTAAATATAAGGAGAATAAAAATGATAGCAATCGCAAGTGATCATGGTGGATATGATCTGAAAGAAAGAGTTAAAAAATATTTAGAGGAGAATAATATTCCTTTTCAGGATTTTGGATGCGACAGCAAGGCAAGTTGTGATTATCCGGTATTCGGGCATGCGGCAGCAAAGGCTGTGGCAGCCGGTACCTGCGAAAAGGGCATTGTGATCTGCACGACCGGTATTGGTATCAGTATTTCAGCTAATAAAGTAAAAGGTATCCGTTGTGCATTGTGTTCGGAGCCGCTCTCTGCAAAAATGACCAGGCTGCACAATGATGCCAATATGCTGGCAATGGGAGCAGGCATCGTAGGAGAGAATCTGGCACTGGAGATCGTTGAGACCTTTTTGAACACACCCTTTTCCGGAGAAGAGAGACACAGCCGCAGAATCAGCCTGATCGAAGAGATCTGAGCTGGGGCGCAAAATACAACCAACAACACTAAAACACAGGAGGACAATCATATGTCAAAAGTAGTAGTTATGGACCATCCCTTAATTGAGCAGAAGATCGGAATCATCCGCAGAAAGGAAACAGGAACCAAGGATTTCAGACAGAACATCAGCGAGATCGCCATGCTGATCGGCTATGAAGCTACCAAGGATCTGAAGCTGGAAGAAGTAGAGATCGAGACTCCCATCTGCAAGACTACCGTAAAACAGTTAAAGGGTAAAAAACTGGCACTGGTACCCATCCTGCGCGCAGGCCTTGGTATGGTAGACGGAATGCTGTCCCTGATCCCGGCTGCAAAGGTAGGACATATCGGACTGTACCGTGATCCGGAGACCTTAAAGCCCGTAGAATATTACTGCAAGCTGCCTGCAGACTGTGCAGAGCGTGAAGTATTCGTCGTAGATCCCATGCTGGCCACCGGCGGTTCTTCCATCGCAGCCATCCAGCTGCTGAAGGACAAGGGATGCAAGAGCATCCGTCTGCTGTGCATCATCGCAGCACCCGAAGGCGTGAAGGCAATGCAGGAAGCACATCCCGATGTGGATATCTATATCGGAGCAATGGATCAGAAGCTCAATGATCACGGATATATCGTTCCCGGACTGGGAGATGCTGGAGACCGTATTTTCGGTACCAAATAAAGGAGACACCAATGAGTGCCAAGCGCAGTGACTATATCAGTTGGGATGAATATTTCATGGGGGTAGCCCACCTGTCGGGGATGCGGTCCAAGGATCCGAATACCCAGGTGGGAGCCTGCATTGTCAGCCCGGACAATAAGATTCTGTCTATGGGATACAATGGGTTCCCCAAGGGTTGTTCCGATGATGAGTTTCCCTGGGAGAGGGAGAATGACAAGGATAGTAATCTGACAAAATATCCCTTTGTGACACATAGTGAACTGAATGCAATTTTGAATTACCGCGGAGGATCTTTAGAGGGCACGAAGCTGTACGTGTCCCTTTTCCCCTGCAATGAGTGTGCGAAAGCCATCATTCAGGCAGGGATCCATACCGTAGTATATGACAGCGACAAATATCGGGGAACACCCTCCAACCGGGCAGCCAGGCGGATGTTTGATGCGGCGGGAGTGGAGTGCGTTCCATACAGCAGGACAGGACGTACGATACATATCGGGGTCTGAACGACAGATTAAAGGAGTATGAACGGTTGAAGCGCCTACAGAAGACAGCTGTACTGCTTGCAGCGGTGATCCTTGCAGGAGCCTTTTCTTCAGAAGACATCAAAGTAGAAGCTACCAGCAGTACCTGGCAGCAGATTCAGAAGGAACAGCAGGAGAAAAATGAACTGCAGAACCAGCTGAATCAGGAAAATGATAATCTGGAGAACCTGAAGGGAGAGCAGAATTCCCTCAAGGGACAACTGAATAATCTGAACGGTCAATTGACGGAGGTCAGCAATAATCTGGCGGATCTGGAACAGCAGATCGCGGATAAGGAGCAGGAGATCGCAGATACCCAGGACAGCCTGGAGAAAGCAAAGGCTACCGAAGAGTGGCAGTATGAGTGCATGGTGATCCGGGTCCGGGATATGTATGAACGGAACGAGACCAGCTATATCAATGCGATCCTGAGTGCCCAAAGCTTCGATAAACTGTTGAATGCTGCGGATTTTTTTGAACGGATCGCTGCCTATGACCAGAAAAAACTCAAAGAATTCGAGGAAAACCGCCAGCTGATCGAAGAGGAAGAGGCAAGGCTTCAGACAGAGAAGGCAGAGCTGGATGATCTGAAATTAGAAGCGGAAGCTGAGAAAAGCAAGGTATCCGGTCTGATCAGTCAGACATCCAACAATATCGCCAAATATGCCGGAGACATCTCCGAAGCGGAACAGAGAGCCCTGGCATACGAAGCGGAGATCAAGAAAAAAGAGGATAATCTGGAAACCCTCAGGAAAAAGCTTGCCGAAGAGATCGCTATGTCCCAGAAAGCGGCAAATGCCACCTGGCGGGATATTTCCGATATCTCTTTCGAAGAGGGAGACAGATATCTGTTAGCCAATCTGATCTACTGTGAAGCGGGAGGCGAACCCTATGACGGTCAACTGGCGGTAGCCAGCGTTGTGATCAACCGTGTCAGAAGTTCGGTCTATCCCAACACGGTGGTGGGTGTGATCTATCAGAACAAACAGTTCTCACCGGTAGCCAGTGGACGGCTGGAACTGGCTCTGGCTGCTAACAAGGCTACGAGCCGTTGCTATCAGGCGGCGGATGAGGCAATGTCCGGAGTGACGAATGTAGGCAATTGCGTGTATTTCCGTACCCCGGTGGAAGGACTGACCGGCATCAGTATCGGTGGCCATATATTTTACTAAGGTGAAAGTGATAATCTATGAAAATCAACATCGTAGAACGAGAAGGGTATTCCAACAGAATTATGAATTGGAAGATCTATGTGAGGAAGGATCTGACAGTAGCCAAGGCATCATATTATATATGAAGAGCGGCTGCAACAGACTTGTCTGCAGAAACGGCAACTATATGGCAGAAGCTCCGGACGGTCGTCCCGGGTTTGAAGATGAAGGGTATCTTTCACTGTTTGGTGATGATGGTATTTTTGTAGAATCCAACATGATAAAACTTCGCTCCCAAAACCCGGCAGCCTATGCTGTGACACAGGAGCAGGAGGTTGGGGCTGCCCTTCAGTGCCTGTCCAGAAAAGAAGGAATTCCTTATACAATGGTCAGTTTTGAAGTGTTCAATCGTAACCGTAAATGGTCTGATAAAGACGTTACTCTGAATAGTTCAGTAATTACAGCCCACTTTTCTCCAGGGGGCTTTGCAGTCTGTCGAATTTGTCACGATAGATGATCGTGATCAGGTTGTTTAACTGGCGCAGGCAGGCAGTCGTCTGTGCCTGCGTGATCAGACCTTTTTCCAGTGCCTCTGCCAGCTCGTCCAGGTCAACAACATGCATTCTTCCATCGGGATAGAGGATAATGTCAGCCAGCAGATCGGTAACGATCAGGGCATTGTCCTCCGGACGGCGGGTGTATTCTACAATATCGCAGTACCAGTACAACAGAGACCCGTCATGACGGTAGAACTTGCTGATCTTGAACCCTTCCTTCAGATAATAGCAGGAACAGCCATGGGAAAAAGTAGTCTTGGGATTCAGCGTTTTCCATTTTGTCAAAATATAATCATCGTTCTGTTCTACGATAATATCATCTTTTAACAAAATACATTCTTCCGGGATCAGTCGCTTCCGGTAGATCTGAAGTTCGTTATTCATAGCATTTCTCCTTTGTATCAATTGATAGCGTTCAAAGTTCCGGGAAAGGAATAAAAGGCAGTGGCGGCACGGTGTGAAGACACAATGTCTTCTCCATCCAGATCATGTCATGCCATTCCCCCTGCTTGAAGCCGGAAGCATGAAAATGAGCCACGGTCTTGTAACCGTGCTTCTCATGAAAAGCAATACTGGGCGGATTCGGATAAGTAATGCAGGCACATACATTGCAGATATGTTGTGCTGTCAGATATTCCTCCAGCTTCTGATAAAGAAGGCAGCCAACACCACTGCTTCGAACATCCTGACTGATATAAATGGAGGTTTCCACAGACCAGTTGTAGGCAGCACGTCCTTTGAAAGCGGAAGCGTAAGCATAACCTATGGGAATACCGCTTTTCTCGGCCACCAGATAAGGGTAACGGGCGAGGGTATGCCGGATGCGTTCGGCGAATTCCTCCACGGAAGGAACCGTGTATTCAAAAGTGATCGAGGTGTTCTCCACATAGGGAGCGTAAATGGCAGCCAGGGCTTCGGCATCTTCCGGTGTGGCGGTCCGGATCTTAATTTCATCATTGGCAGTGGTCTGCATTGCGGCAATCCCTCTTTCTGTGATCATTCATAATTTCTGTAAAATAGTTACTCAAATAGTACTTCCGAGAAAGTATCCGAGTCAATCTTTTTTTAGGTGGAATTTATATTTTTTTTACGATTTCAGCAAGGGGATTTTACTGGACAGAGCGTTCAGATTTCGTTATAATGACTATAGGTTTGTCTTGTGGGGACAAAATATACTTAAAAATGAACAAAAATATATGCTTAGAGCAGAAATCAACACGGAGAGAAAGCAGTGTCAAGAAAAAAGAAACCCTATGACAGAACCGTATTCCGTTCGATTGCGCTGATCATGCAATTCGGTATCAACATGCTGGTGCCGATCTGCCTGATGTCGGCGGTGGGTGTCTGGATGGACAAACATTTCGGAACGAACTTCTGGATGATCCTGCTTTTCTGTATGGGAGCAGTGGCCGGAGGGCAGAATGTATACCGTATGGCCAGGACAATTTATGATGACAGCGATGAGAAACACACTAAAAAAGATAAATAGAACCGTTTTGGAGATGGACTTAGGAATCCTGTTTCTGGGAGTGCTGGCACAGATCATCGGAGCCTTTATCGCGAAGGATAAAATGATGTATGCAGGGAGCCTGTGGCTCGGTGTCTTGCTTGCGCTTGCAGCAACATATCATATGTACCGTTCCCTGGACCGGGCGCTGGATCAGCCGGAGAAGACTGCACAGAAGATGATCTTCCGCGGATATATCCTGCGTTATGTGATACTGATTTTTATATTGCTGGTGCTTATGAAGACAGAGGTGATGAATCCTCTGATCTTCTTTTTCTCCTATGTGATATGTATGAAAGTAACGGCGTTTCTACAGCCGCTTACCCATAAATTATGTAATAAAATGTTTCATGAAACGGATCCGATTCCCCAGGCGATGCCGGAGGAGACTGCCGGAGGCGAAAATGCCCCGGAGAACCCGGAAGGAGCCGAAAAGAACGGAGAAGTGACAGAACAACAGAATAAATAATAAGGAGGTGAAACGATGGAACATGGAATTTTGTTATCCGGTGCCGATAATATCGATTTTATGATACATGGCGTGTTTAAGTATTCCTTTTTCGGTCATGAGGTATGGATAACGACCACACATGTGTGTGTGTTGATCGTCATGTTGATCATCATTGGTTTTGCTATTGTCGCCAACCGCTGTATGGCCAAAGCCAGAGAAGTGCCGGAAGGCTTTCAGAATGTGGTGGAGCTGATCGTGGAGAAGCTGGACGCCATGGTGGATACTCCCATGGGCAAGGCGGCACCGAAGTTCTATAACTACATTGGAACGATCTTCATCTTCATTCTGGTGAGTAATATTTCCGGTCTGCTGGGACTTCGTCCCCCCACAGCGGATTATGGTGTGACACTGCCCCTCGGCGTACTGACTTTTCTATTGATTCATTATAACCAGTTCAAGTACCAGAAGCCGAAGGAGATCTGGGAAGGCATGTGTTCCCCGCTGCCGCCCTGGCTGCCGATCTGGCTGCCCATCAACCTGATCAGTGAGATCGCTGTACCGATTTCGTTGTCTTTACGTCTGTTCGCAAACGTATTGTCCGGAACGGTAATGATGGCACTGATCTACGGACTGTTGGGTGTGATCGCTACAGCGTGGCCCGCAGCACTGCATGTATACTTTGACCTGTTCTCCGGAGCCATCCAGACATACGTATTCTGTATGCTGACCATGACTTACATTGCCAATGCAAGAGGAGACGCTTAAAGCTGTACTGTTCAGGTATGGCTATCTGAAACTATGCTAGAAAGATTCTGATAAGAATCTCAATAATAGGAGGATTTACTATGGATTTTAATGAAAACTTTATCTTAGGCTGTTCTGCAATCGGTGCTGGTCTGGCAGTTATTGCCGGTATCGGACCCGGTGTAGGCCAGGG
>ERZ1504665.674-NODE-674-length-8297-cov-3.485804_pt1 | contig 8297 bp, 6 predicted proteins | sample MGYA00572435_ERZ1504665 | MGnify/ENA primary metagenome ERZ1504665 (study PRJEB39906, sample SAMEA3182062) | gut metagenome | biome: human; feature: gut; material: Stool; isolation source: human stools | place: Canada | collected 2013-01-14 ... | reverse complement strand
GAACACTCTTTACTTTATTTATTGCACTTTCAGGAAAACCAGCACTATTTTTATAACTTACAAACTTATAACCTAAAAGCTTATGGAGAATAATCCCATTATCTCCATAAGCATTATAAAACTTTCCTGACTTATATAAAACTATACTATTCTTATCCACTAAAAAAACAACTCCTTTACTACCTTTATAAGTGGAAACCTAATCTATCCACAAACCTACAACCTTACCTACACCATTTTCTTAATACCTAATTAGTAGGAATTATAAGACAACTTATTCAAACTTTCCCTACATAATTTAAATAAGTAAATCATGTAATACGGTTCCTAGGGATTGCACGTATGCATTCCCATCCGTATTTTCTATTTAGAGCATTATGCCCTAGGATAATCTTTGTCCTTTATCTCATTCATTATAAAACCTTAATCTTATAATCACTAGAACTATAAAGGTCTACGGGCGCACACCATTGTTGTTGTTGACATTGTTGTTGTTCACGTTGCCATTGTTGTTCACATTGAACGCATTGTTAGAATTGTCCGAATTGCGCGAAATTACCACAAGATTACCCTACTCCTTATATTATTGGACTTACATCATTACTGAATGCCAACTCGCCTACTGTCACGCCTGCACAAAACGCAGCCGCGACAGACATTTTTCTATCAAAGTTTACTCCTGTCCTTCTCATTCTATTAAAATTTTTTACCCCGTTTGCCTAGCACCTTCGTCGCTAGACAAACAATGACCTAAAGCACTAGTTTATTCTCACAGGGTCACTCATACTTCCTGACCCTGATACATAGGTTGTGGAAGACAAAAGACTAAAGGACGGGCGCACACCATAGCCGTTGCCGACAAGGTTGAAGCGCACGACGCCATCGCTGCTCACAAAGAACACACTGTCAGAATAGTCCGAATAGCGCGAAATTGTCCAATCCTCGCCTCCTCCGTATAACCAGTTTTCTCCCTTTGCTGATGCATAAGATTTTGAATAAGCAGAGTTATATCCTACTAATGTCCATGCACTTGGACTTGCTGCGTAATAATAATCACTTACATACATTAATCCTATTTTTGCATCATATGTTGTACTTGATGCACTACTTCCTACTTCATATTGATATGCTGTTTTTGGTACTGAAAAGATTATATTAGCATCACTTCCACCTCCAACTTTCCAGGTTGTAGTTGCTATTTTTTCTGCCCATGTTGTTCCTATATTATTAACAAAATTAGTGTTTAAATTTACTTTGTTTAAGTTACTTTCACTCCATGTATTTGTGACAGTATCACTATTCCAGTAATACAACGAATTACTTGATGGATTTTCTCCTTGTTTTCCGCTAAAGTAGTAATATGAATATTCTTGTGAAAAACCTCCATCTGTTCCGAGTAGACTTGATTTTGCATAATCATATTTTACTAATTTTACTTGATTATTAAATACTCCTATTATTCTATATAGATTTTCTGTTAGACAAGTTGATGCATCACTTCCAAAACATACAAAATTTTTTACATTATCTTTTGTTAGATATCCTTTTTCTACTGATGCATTTAATGCTTCATTATATGTTTGATATTGCGTTGTATCTCCTTTTATTAGATAATAATGAGTTTGTGATGAACTACAATTGTAACCTACATATTGTTTTGTCCCATTACAATAGAAATCTATTAATGCTGTTGTTAATGTATTACTATATCCTATCATCATTGTTGCTCCGGTCGCTTTTCCTGCATCTGTTAAGACATATTCTCCACCAGCATATCTGTATGAATTATCTTCCGCTCCATTAGATAAACTACTATCATGTATATAAATATTTGAAACAGCAGAACCCTTATCTCCATATTTTTTAATACAATCTGATAAAGTATCTCCACTATTACATACATCTGGTATTTTTGGAATAAAAATATCAAAATACACATAACACTTATCTGAAACATTTCCTTGCATTATTACTGCTTTCTTTGTATCATCCCAACTTAAAGTTGAACCATTTTCACAACTAGATAGTTCTGCATTAAACTTATACCCTTCTGTGGGCCAACTACTCTGAGTTACTGTTTTATAATCGCCAGCCCCTGCTGTTTGTTCTAAATTCATAGATATTCCTTTAATTATTTTAGTTTGATTATTAATATTATCATCAATATAAGTATTTGTAGTTTTAAAATAATTAAAACTTGTAATAAGTACAACCAATAAAACTAAAGTAATTATTGAAAATATAAAATGGTTTTTCTTCATTTGACATCATCTCCATAACAATATCACGCACGGATATTTTATTTTACATACCCATTTTAACAGAAAAAAAAGCACTATTTTCACGCATTTTGTGTAAATAGTGCTTTTTATACAGTATTTTTAAAACCATTGAGTTCTTGAATAGAACCATCCACCTGCTGAAGGATAACCTTCGGGTTTCACAGCATTTGCCATCCAATTACTGATGAAGTACTTATTATTAGCAATTTTACCTTTAGCAATACCAAAATGTAAGTGTGTACCAGTTGAACAACTTTCCCATTTTCTAGTACCAGCACCTCCACCTTGAAGGCCAATAACAGTATCTTTAGTTACAACATCCCCAGCTTTAACATAAACTTTCAACAAGTGAGCATATTGAACAGTATAATATTTACCAGCAACTTGCATCCAAATATATACTTGATTACCCCCACAAGTTTTAGTTTTCTTTGAATTATATGTTTTTTCAGCATTAATAACCATTGCAACAGAACCAGAACCAACTGCATAAACTTTAGTTCCTTCACCATTACCACCGATATCTACCGCTTGATGAACTTTATAAGTACCAGGTTTTAAAGGATTATTTCTAACACCAAAGTTACTATTAACTCTTCCTTTAATTAATGGCTTTAACCACATAGCATTTCCCATTACTCTAGAACACTCATCTAAATCTTGGTCTTCTTTACAACCCATTTGTTCATAAACTTTAATTAATTCTTTTTGAGAACTAATCTGAGAATTAATATCTAAAGCAATATCATTTAAATCTGCTAAGTTATCTTGTAAAGAATAAACAGCATCTTGATAAGCAATAATATTCTTTTCTAAAGTTGCTTGATATTTTTTCATATCAACTTGTAATTGTTCATTTTCTTTTATTAAATCTTCTAATTCTTTTAATTTTTCTTGTTGATAATTTGTTAATTCTCTAATTGCATCACTTCTCATTATTAATTCTGTCATATTTGAAGAATCAGTAATAAATTCCATATAAACATTATTACTTAACATAACTTGGTAATAAGTAATTAATTCTTTATTTTTTTCTTCTAACTCAGTTATTTTTTTATCAGTTTCTTCAATTAAAACTTTTGCATTTTCTATCTTTTCTTTACTATTAGTAATCTCTTGATTAGCATTATTTATTTCATTTTTCTTTGTATTTATTTGACTTTGTGTTAAATTCTTTTTACTATCATTAGCTCTTTTTTGAGCTTCCAAATCTTTTAAGTCAGCCCTTAATCCTGCCAAAGTATTCGCAGACTTAGCATAAGCTTCAGATGGTTTAAATATAAAACATGAAACAAATATAAATATTGCTAAAATATATCTTACAAAGTAACTACTTAATTTTTTTATACTCATAGTTACACCTTCAAATACTTTCTTACAGCTTTAATACTACCATACATACCTACTAAAGCTCCAATTGCTATAACTATTAAAGATACCCAAAATACAAATGGATATGGCTTAATTAACATAATCATATTTGAAAATAATTTACCATGCAATCTTGAATAAAGAATTACATATCCATAAATAGTAATACATACTGGAATAATTGAACCAATTAAACCAATTATGAACCCTTCAAATAAGAAAGGTAATTTAATTGTAATATTGCTTGCCCCAACTAATCTCATAATTTCAATTTCATTTCTTCTACTAAATATAGTTAGTTTAATTGTATTACTTATTAAAAAACTTGTTACAACTATTAAAGCAATTACAACAACTACTACTATTTTTTGTACTATATCAAATACAGATATTACTTGTTCAACCATACCTTCACCATATTTAACAGTATCGACACCATTTATTGCTTTAATATATTCACTTGTTTCACTTAATTTTTTTACATCATTTACTTTTAACACAAATGAGTCCATTAATGGATTTTCATCTAAATAATTTAATACAGTTTTAAATGAGTCATCATATTCACTCATTTCTAATTTCCATTCATCTTTACTTTTAAATGTTACTTCTTCTATATTTTTATAACTTGATATTTCACTTTTAATATTTTCAATTTGTTCTTCAGTTACATCTTTTTTTAAATAAGTAACAATTGTTAATTCATCTTCAATTAACCTTGTAGCGTTATTAACATTAGCTGCAGCAACTACAGCAACTGCTACAAGAATTAAAGTAATTGTTGTACACATAATTGATGCAAAGCTCAAAGAAAAGTTTCTAACAACACTCTTAAGCGCATCTCTTATACTTCTAAAAAATATTCTAAACGCTCTCATTTGTCTTATAACTTCCTTTCGCATAATCACCAACAAGTACTCCATGATTAATAACTAGAACTCTTTTTTTCATTCTATTTACTATATCTTTATCATGAGTTGCCATAATAATTGTAGTACCCAATTCTTTATTAATTTTTTCAATTACATTCATAATTTCTTCACTAGTTTTAGGGTCCAAATTACCAGTTGGTTCATCACATATTAAAAGCTTTGGTTCATTAACAATAGCTCTAGCTATACAAACTCTTTGTTGTTCTCCACCAGAAAGTTCTCCCGGAAACGATCTAACCTTTTCTTTTAAGCCTACTCTTTCCAAAGCACTCATAACTTTAGGTCTAATTTCAGAACCTTTCATACCAATACATTCTAAAGCAAAAGCTACATTTTCATAAACCGTAAGTCTAGGCAACAGCTTAAAATCTTGAAAAACAATTCCTTCTTTTCTTCTTAATTTATATACTTTTCTATTTCTAAGTTTTCCCACATTTAAACCACCCACAAAAACTGTTCCCTTCGTAGGTTTTTCTTCTCTATAAAGCATTTTAATAAATGTTGATTTACCACTTGCAGTAAGACCAATAACAAAAACAAACTCACCCTTACTAACTTCTACTGACATATCAGCAATAGCAGTAATACCATTTTTATAAGTTTTATTAACATTTTTTAATTCTATAAACTTCATTTGGCAAATCCTCCACCATAATTATATCATTAATTCTATATTTTATAAATGCCAAATTTATGTAATTTACATATATTTAACTTAACTTTACTTGTAAACATTATAATATTTTATTATAATAATTACATACGGAGATGATATTTTTGAAAAAAAATGAATTTATCGAAGGTGCATTAATAGCAACAATTGCTATAATTTTATCTAAAATACTCGGAGTACTTTATGTAATTCCTTTTTATAATATAATCGGTGAAAATGGTGGTTCTTTATATGGTTATGCCTACAACATATATAATTTCTTTTTAATTATATCTTCTGCAGGTATACCACTCGCTATAAGTAAAATAACTAGTGAGTACAACACATTAGGTAAATTAAAAGAAAAAACATACATGTTTAAATATTCAAAAAAAATTATTAGAATATTTTCTATTGTATCATTTTGCATATGTTTTTTCGGAGCAAATTTAATAGCTAATGCTATTGTTGGAGATTTAACCGGTGGAAATAGTGTATCAGATGTTGCTTTTGTAATTAGATGTGTATCATTTGCCATATTGGTTGTACCTCTTTTAAGTATTTTCAGAGGTTATTTACAAGGACATCATTATATTAGTGCTCCATCAATTGGTCAAGTAATTGAACAATTTGTCAGAGTTCTAGTTATAATTGTTGGTTCCTACTTAGCACTTAAAGTATTCCACTTAACAACTGCGGAGGCTGTTGGTATCGCTGTATTCGGAGCTTGCGCAGGAGCTTTAGTATCATATTTATACCTTCTTATTAAAACAAACAAAGTAAAAAAAGAATTGTTTGTACCTTACGAAGAAGTATCTGCAACTGAAAAGAAAACAATCTTAAAAAAATTAATTGGTTATTGTATTCCTTTTATAATTATAAATGTAGCTAATAGTATTTATAACACTGTTGATATGATATTAGTTATCAAAGGATTAAATTGGATTGGTTATCCTGCCGGGGATATTGAAACAATTTCATCAGTATTTACCACCTGGGGAAGCAAATTAGTGAGTGTAGTTACAGCAATCGCAACAGGTTTAGTAATAAGTTTAATCCCTACAATCGTGGAATCATACACTAAAAAAGATATGAAAGAAGTTAATTTACAATTTAATAAAACATTACAAGTACTACTTTATGTTATATTACCATTATCAATATTCTTAAGTATTTTTTCAAAACAAGTATGGACAATATTTTATGGAGAAAGCTTCTATGGACCTTTAATATTTAAATATACAATCTTACTTGCCATATTAGATTCTGCTTACATAATGATATGTAGTGCTCTTCAAGGACTATCTAAAACAAAGTTAATTTACATATCTTGTGCAACAGGTTTAATTACTAAAACAATATTAGATATACCATTAATATTCTTATTTAATAAACTAGGTATATATCCATTCTATGGAGCAATACTAGCAACTACAATAGGTTATTTACTATCACTTGCTATTCCACTTTACACATTACATCACAAATATAACTTTAGTTACAAAGAAACAGTTAAATCAATACCAAAACTAGTAGTAACAATTGTTATCTTAGTAATTATATGTTTAATATTAAAGCCATTAATATTTAATCACATAACAAGAAAGCTACCAATGTTACTTGCCCTAGCAGCTATTGGACTAGTATCTTTAATACTTTACTACATTATGAATAAAGATTTATTAAATGAACTAGTTGGTAACAGATTAATAAATAAGTTTAAAAGAAAGAAATAACTCTATCAATTAGAGAAGACCATGATTTATACAAAAAAAAATGTTGCTAACCTACTTGGAATAACACAACAACAATATAGTGAATATGAAATTGGCAAAAGATTAAAACCAACTATCTATCAGATTTAGCAGATTACTATGATACTTCAATAGATTACTTATTAAGCAAAACAGATGAAAGAAAACCTTATCCAAAATCAATATTAAAATAACCTTCAGAAAAAACTGAAGGTTTTAATTAACAACAATTTTATACGGATTATTTATAGTACCATCACCAAGATAATACGAAACATCTGAATTTAAATAAAAAGTAGGTCTTAAATACATAATATTATCACTATAACTCAAATCAATATTACCTTCTTTTAAAACAACAGCCACACTACTATCATAATCTGAAAATTTTGTAATAGTCCACTCATAATCTCCAGTATACATCCAATTTGCATTTATTGATGCTCTATAATCAGTTAATTCAGTATCACTATACTTATATGTCCAATAACTTGGATTTGCAGCATAACCATAATCTGATACATACATTAGCCCTATTTTTGATGTAAAAATATCTGATGTCGTTGGATTAACTATTTCACTTTGATAAGATGATTTTACAGTTGTATATAATAAATTATTTCTTGTATTTCCACTAATATTCCATTTAACTACAACAATTTTATTTGACCAAATAGTACCAATATTTGTAAGAAAATTAAGATTTAAGTTTTTAGTATTTAATAAACTTTCATTCCAATTATTTGAAACACTCCCACTATTATCTGTAGCACCATCTTTAAAATTCCATTTATAAGCGCTTAAAATGGTTTGATTTCCCAAATATGATGAAGAAGGATTTGCATTTACAGCAAAATTTCCATCATTTCCTAGTAAATCACTATTTGCAAAATCTGATTTAATTAACTTTAAATAATATTGTTTAAGTTCATTATTTTTAAATACTCCGATTATTCGATACAAATTATCTGCTGGACATACATCTTCTGTTGAACCGAAACAAATATAATTATTTACATCACTTGATGAACCGGCATATCTATAAGATAAATCATTAGCACCATTCTTCAAACTTGCATCATGATAATAAATACTACTGCTATTTAAATTACCATATTTTTTTGCAATATAACATGATAATGTATTATCATTACACTCTTGATCATATCTTGCAACATTAAAGTAAACGTAACATTTATCGGAAACATTTCCACTCATTAATACTACTTTTTTTGCAGTATCCCAACTAAGTTCACCTCCATTTTCACATCTTGATAATTCTGCATTAAATATATAACCTTCCATC
>ERZ1504665.668-NODE-668-length-8388-cov-2.816153_pt1 | contig 8388 bp, 11 predicted proteins | sample MGYA00572435_ERZ1504665 | MGnify/ENA primary metagenome ERZ1504665 (study PRJEB39906, sample SAMEA3182062) | gut metagenome | biome: human; feature: gut; material: Stool; isolation source: human stools | place: Canada | collected 2013-01-14 ... | reverse complement strand
GTCAGATGTGTATAAGAGACAGATGTAGTGGTTGATAAGCGTCATAAGATTATATCCATCTGACCGTGTAGGATTCCGCAAGTCCACCACGGCCACATGGTAGCCGTAGCATTTTGCAGCTATCGTGCCGTAGTTGCGGGCCAGATCCCCTTTGGTATCCGAAATGAAACAACTCATGCCGCAGGCGCAGGCGTACTCCAAGTTGGGATATAGAAAGTAGGCGGTCTTGCCTACGCCAGATGCACCGATCATGAGGCAGTGGATGTCGTCGTTGTCCACCAGTGCCGTGATGCCGTCTTTTCTTCCGCTGCGGCTGCCCAGCACCAAGCCTTGCGCTTCCGGCAGGTTTTTACCCGCCCGCCAGTCGGCTACTCGAAACGGCACCAGTGCATAGCTGCTGCGGATCTCCTGCTCCGTGGCCCAGCGGGCTGTGCCGTGCTGGCCATCGCCTACGGTTCTGGATTTGATGTTGTTAAGATTATAGTTATCCGCCAGCAGCGACAGCGCGACGAACACCGCCACCACCGCACCGCCCGCCGCCAGCAGTAGCCAGAGATTTCCGGTCATAGATTCTTTCCTTTCTTTTTTGATCGCTTTGTGGTACTATGGTTGTGCAAAACATGAGGGAGGGATCGCACATGAGTCATCTCGTTGCAGTTGAATATAAATGTTTTGAAGATATACGGCGGATCCGTCCTGACGGCTCTGAATATTGGTACGCCAGAGAATTGGCATCAGTTCTGGACTATGCAAAGTGGGAGAATTTTGCCAAGGTCATTAAGCGCGCAATGATCGCCTGCGAAAACAGCGGGCATGATACCTCTGCCGATTTTCCTGAGGTCAGGAAAATCGTTGAAGCCGGTGCGGCAACGAAAAGCATTGTCGACTATGAACTGTCCCGCTATGCCTGCTATCTGATTGTGCAGAATGGCGACCCACGCAAAGAGGTCATCGCACTGGGACAGACTTACTTTGCCATCCAAACCTACCGTCAGGAAGTGGCAGACCGGTTTAATCAACTGGACGAAGACAGCCGCCGACTGGTCGTTCGCGGCGATATCAAGCAGTGGAATCAACTGCTTGCCGAAGCCGCACGGAACGCCGGTGTGATTACGGCAGAGGAATTCGCTGTATTTCAAAATGCCGGATATATGGGTTTGTATGGCGGTATGACCGTGGACGACATTCATCGAAAGAAGAATTTGGAAGTCGGTCAGAAAATTCTCGACTATATGGGCAGCACAGAACTGATTGCGAACCTGTTTCGCATTTCCCAAACAGAGGAAAAGCTTCGGAAAGACCGTATCAGCAACTCCGACTCTGCCTCCGCCGTGCATTACAAAGTTGGCAGCGAGGTGCGCGAGGCCATTGAAAAAATCGGCGGCACGATGCCGGAAGACCTTCCCACTCCGGAAAAGAGCATTGCACAACTGGAAAAAGAACAGCTTCAGCGATTAAAACAGCAAGCGCTGGATGGACAATTAATGCTGGATGAATGAACATAAGGGCCGACAAGTTCTGTCGGCCCTTATGTTTGTTCCGCGCACAGATCCTCGTTCCAATCCTTTTGCACCGGCACCAGCCACATAGCGGAAATGCCTTCCGAACAGAGATAACCTTCCATCCGCTGCGAGGCACTGTGTCCGGCCTCGTCATTATCGAGACAGAGATACACCTGCCGGATCTGCGGGTGGGTGCGGAGCATCTGCTCCACCGGAGCGAAAGCCGTACCGCAGCAGGCCACATAGTTCTGCGCCTGCCAGTCATCCATATGCAGCGTGATGTAGGACAGTAAGTCAATGGGCGACTCGAAGACATAGAGCGCTTTGCCGCCTCCCGCAAAATGAAAGCTGTACCGTGCGTCGCTGCCCTCTACGGTCTGGCGGAAGGATTTTCCCTGACTGACCGTGCTTCGCAGGTGTGCGTGTCTGGCTATGCCGTCCTCGTCCATGCCAACGAATACACAGTTGTGATGGGCTGCATCCTCATAAAGCAGATGGGCGTGGGCAAAAAAAGAGACCACCTCACGGTAGATGCGGCGGTGCTGTGTCAGGTAGGCAAACACACGGCGCATATTTCCATTGGCGGTCGGCAAGGTGAAATTTTTCGGCGGCGATGAGATAGGCCTTTCATAGACCTGCCCATTGCACAGCAGTAATGACACAGCATCGGCATAGCCCAGATGATAGAAGCGCTGCACGAAGCTGATGGCGTTGCCGCCTTCATGCGTGGCGTGATCGAACCAATGGTTGCCGCGAATGGTAACGCTGTGGTCACTGACCAGACGCTTGTCCTGTCCAGATGGCAGTAACTTTTCTCCGCGGCTCCGCAGGAACACCTCCAGATCCGTTCTCGCCGCCAGGTCTTTTTGTTCTTGGGTAAAATGAATGTAGGGCATAGTAGTCCTCCTCGTTATGGTATCATTTGCTCATTCCGTAGGCGCTCCTGCTCCTCGTGGTCGCCCCGCTTGTGGCCCATGGCCATACGCTTCTCCTGTAATCGTCTGCGGCGCTTGGAGTCGATACGCAGCGTGGCGGGCGAGATCAATGCGTCGTGACGGAAAATGCGGCTCATGTGATGCAGCAGATGAATGGTGGCAGAAAGTGTGCCGGTCTGCTGTAGTAAGTCCTCTGCCTGCTGCGGTGTCTGTGTGTTCTCCTGCGACGGAGACGGGGCGTGAGGCTCTGGCATGTCCGTTTCTTCCGAATCCGGAGGTTCTTCATATAACACGACTGAGGATCGTGTCGACATACTCTCCGCTTCACGGATGACCGCGTTGAGCAGCACACGGAACTCCTTTTGCTGTGATAGCGGCAAGCGCTGGCGCGGATTCTGGTTGTGGAATCGTACCAACTCATCCTTCACCATGTTCCATTGTTCGTAGCAGGCCGCCACCTCTGGGAGCTGCGCCAGCCGGTCAACGATCTGCTCCACCAATTCCTTAGTGGGCTTGGGCAGATAGCCATAGACGTGCTTACCCGGTGTTTCCGACAGTTGCCGGGATAGCTCCCGCATCCAGCGTTCGATCTCCACGTCCGGGCAAGCCTGCTGTTCCATCTGGTCGGTCAGCTCCAGCAGCTTGTCCTGCGCCATCTGTATGCTGCGCTTATAGACTGCTTCTTTACGGATATAGACGTCTTTCAGTTCCTCCTGAAAGATGGTTCCGGTAAGTTTGGAGCGCATAACGAGTATTCCTTTCTTCGTGAGAAAGCCCACCTTCGGATCAGCCGACCATACCATCATATGGACGTGGGGGTGATGCCCCTCGTCGTGAAAGGCCGCATACCACCGCAACTTGTCCAGTGGAATACGCAGTGCCTGTGCCACCAGATTGCTCTGTTGGAGCAGCAGGGTGCGCCAAGCCTCCGCGTTGTTGTAGCCGGTCTGCACGGCATCCTCCCGCCGCAGAGAAAAAATGAACGTCCATACGCGTCCTGTGTGGGCATCCAATTCTGCCACGGCTTTGTTCAGATCTGTGACCGGCGCGGCGCTGAACAGGCCGTGCCCACCGTGCTTTTCAGCCCGTGGCCGTTGGGCAATATATTTCATATAGCCGCTCTCCGGCTCCATCTCGTGCAGGTGACTATCCAGTGCGGCGGTAATATATGCTGACGCGGTGGCACGATTCGGTGTGGTGAGATAGTCCTCGTACTCGAAGGAATCCTTCGTATCAGGGAAGTCCTTTTGTATTTTTGTGATGAGCTTCTGCTGCTTTTGTGTCACAGGCCCGGTGTTGCTGGTGATCTCCACGCCCTCACGCTGGGCGACGTATCTCATATATCCCACGCCGCTGCCGCCTTTGAAGTAGCCGCTTTTCTGGATTAGCCGCGCCATGGATCACCACCTCCGGTGCAGGCGCAGGGCATCTTTGAAGGAGAAAGCCCCCTGCGTATCTGTCACCTCACGGACACTGTAGCCGCGATACTTGCGGTACATCTCGCGTCCATATCAGCGTCCTCCGCCAGCAGGTGGTTAGTGATGCTGTGTTCCACAGCCAGGTTGAACAGCAGCTTATTGATGCGGTTGCCGAACACACCCAACGAGCCCTCCAGCGTATCCAGCAGTACACGAGGCAGAAAGGCGCTGGCCCGATCCGTGTGGAGATAGCCAGCATAGAACCAGATAGCCTTCTCAACGAACTCGCTATGGGTAAGACAATCGTCCTCTTTGTACATCTGCTTTACCCGCTGCCACGCTTCCTCCGAGAGCCATATCGTGTGTCTCTCCTTTTCTTGTTCTTCCATCTTTTTTACTCTCCTGTTTTTGTCATAGCGTTGTGCCAACCTTTTGAAAACACGGGCTTTATGGGCAGTCTCGTCATCCGAAAGCGTCGCGTTTCTCCAAAATCCTGTTCAATAGCGCCGTGCTGAAAACGGCGGAACTGCCCGCACTGCGGGCAGTTGTGAACGGGACAGACGCAGCAAAGCGTCGTCCCTTTCACCTGCTCCGCTTTCGGCGCACCGAAAAGCGGGCCGAAAGGCCTTCAAATCTCCGGGGCCGCTATCCTTACCCTCCCGCGTTCCTGCGAGGCCACAAACCGGCCCACAAGGGCAAACACGGGGCTACATCTGTATCTGCGGAGACGGCCCCGGCTCCTCTTGAAGCTGCCGGGCGAAATCGTGCAGGCTCATGCCGTTTTGCTGCTGGCAGAACTCCTCCATTTTCCGAGCCAGCACCTCCTGCTCGGCAGCGTTCAGGTGGTAGCTCCAGTTCTCCTCTGTGCCATCTCCCTTGCAGAGATCCAGTTCCAGCGTATCGCAAGGCTTGTCCTGCGCGATGTCATAGTTGGCGTAGATATTCAGCCAGTCATCACTCTCATCCGTACACACGAATGTACCGAAGACAGCGTCCACGTCAAAGTCCGCTTGGACATAGAAGTTGAGCTTGCCATCCTCCATCGTGATCTCATCGCTGAACGAAAAATTCCGCGCGGTGAGATGTCCAGCCGATGTGAGCTCCATGCCGTCCAGCAGCTCCAGCAGTTTACGGAGCTGCTCATCCGCCGTTGCGAAGCGCGGCCTTGTGGCCTGGTAGACAGACGGTATCACATCCCGCATAGCCCACGTTGTCCAGCCGTTCATGATGTGGACTGCGGAAAACTCCCGCTTGTCAAAATCCAAATCAAACACGCCGGTGACTTTTCCGGTGTTCTCCATGCGGAGGTGTATCAGCTGCTGGTATTCCTCCGGCGTGATGGGCTGCGCCTGCGAATACAGAGAGATGAATTTGCCGGTACTGTGGTCTGTATCCTTGAGGTATTTGCGGAGCGTCCTTGCGGCATCCAGCAGCTCATCACTGGGCGTCATGCGGAAGTAATGTTCCTCGCCGCCCTCCACAACGCGGTATGCGGAATAGGTGCGTGCCGCCTCTTCCCGCGCCATACGGTCTTCCTCCCAGATCTCTCGGCTGATACGTTTATATTCACGCTCCGGAAGTTGGTTGCACAGTTCATCCAGCACATTCTCCAGATGCTCCTGTAAGGTCTCATCCTTCAGATGATGCTCAATGGCTTCCTTCCACCTGCGGTCAAGCCATACGATGATTTCTTCGTGCTGTGCCATGGTTATTCCTCCTGCTGCATAGCCGCTGCCTGCTCATTTGCCGCCTTCGCTGCCCTCACCGGTCGGCGGGGACGGGGCGGCGGCGCCAGCAGGCTGTCCACATATTCCCGGATGGGTTCCGGCACTTCCTTTTCATAGAGCAGCCGCAGAGCATCGTCCATGCGGCGCTGGACGGAGACGGAACTGTTTTTCTTCTTGAGGACAAACTCCAACGCCTTGAGACGTTCCTCCTCCATGCTGACGGTGACGCAGATCTTCTCCATGCCGCACCTCACATTTCACCGCAGAGCTTGTACAGGATCACCTTCAGCACCGGCTCGTTGTCGCCGCTGTGCAGCTCCAGCCATGTATCCCGCAGCGCCACCAGCGGATCATCCAGCGACAGCAAATACCGCATCTGCGGGAGGGAAATATCATCCCTGCGCTGCACCAACCGGCAGCAGACCTGCGCCGCGTAGAGTTCTTTCGTCCTGCCCAGCAGTTGTTCCGACGTCAAAGTTTGCAGCGTGGCAGTGTAATCCAGATAGTTCTGTTCCAGCTTTTCCAGCAAGGCCCGCCGCATCTCTTTCTCTAATGTGCAAGTGTTCTCGTTCATTTGTGACCTCCTTAATCGTAGTTGATATACGGGATCTCCAGCCAGTGTGTCCAGCCGCGGCCTTGGAGCTGCGTCTTGACTACGCCGTACTTGGTACCCATGGCCTCGATGACCTGACCGCCGCCGATGTATACGCCAATGTGGCCTGACTTCCAGACCGCCAGTCCCGGCACCTCCGGGATGGTATCGATGGTGCCTTTGCGCGTGGCGTTGTAGTACATCTCTGTGCGCAGACAGCCTCCATCCCGGTGCCAGCAAATGACGCCGTGGGCGGGGTAGGGACATCCACGGCATCTTTCGCTTTCGGTGCAAAGCACCGGCTCCGGCGGCATCGGCACAAATGCCGTGCAGGTGCGTTTGGCTACGCTTTGTCTGATCCCATCGCTCATGTTTTCCTCCTTGTCCATAAAGTGCAAAAAGGGGCGAAGTTTGATCTTTCAAACTCCGTCCCTTGTCAGTCGATATTACATTGTCTGCTCCATCGCGTCTTCCTGCTGTCGGATACGTTCGCCTAAATCCGGCACACAATCCTTGATCTGCTGCTGGACGCTCCGGATATTCCTTTCCTGTTCAGCTGTGAGGCCGAAAAAGTCGCCGTCTACAGAGTCGGCACAGCGTCGGTAGACCTCTGTCATCTGCTCCGGGCTGAAAAGCTGCTCCGGCAACAGAGGAGCTTGTATTGTCGACCTCATAATCCACTATTGACCTGACATGGTCATTGAAAAGCATTATCAAAACCAACCTTAGTACAAGTATTCCGGCAGGACAAACTGTTTCAGAGGGCGTATAACGGTAACATGGCTGTCTGCAACAGCCAGCTCATACGGATTAGCCGCTGTTTTGTAAATAGCCATTCGCCCCAGTGTACCAAGGCCGGTAGAGCTCCACATTAGGTCATTACACGGCGTTGACCGTTCAGCCTGAAGCGTCAGGCGCAGCATCTCGTCACGGGCGGGACTTTTATTTGTTCTTCCTTCCATTTGTTTTCTCCTCTCCAGGGCAACGCCCTATGTTTTGTCCAGAAAACGCAAAGGAGCGCCGGTTCGATGGCCTTACGAAACCAACAAACCGACGCTCTCGTTTCCTATATGTTGTTTTTCAGATGCGAACCCTCGAGCCCTCGGATACAAACCGAACGCTCTACCGCATAGCACATTTTTCGCCACCGAAATTGTAGCAGAATAAAATCGAAAAAGAAATATAAAAATATGACTGCCACGAAAAATGACGTGTATTCTTGGACTGAGAAAGCACTTCCCTTCTGCAAACGCAGATCGGAAGTGCTTTCTTTATGCGGCGATATAAAAAATCCTGTGGCGTAGCACGGGTGCATACCGCGTGAGATACGCACCATAAGTGGCAAAACATCATTTGCAATTATAATGCTAATTAACATTATAATTATATGATTTTTATATTGATAAATTATCATTACTATGATATGATTATAAAGAAGGCAGGTGTGTGTTTTGGATATATCGCATATGATTGAAACGATTACCCCGATAACACTTTTTAACAAAGGGAAAGCGTCCCAACTATTTGCAAAGGCGATAAACGGAAAGCCTCTACTGGTAGTCAAAAACAATGCACCTGTTGCTGTAATCCTCTCGAAGGATGAGTATTGTCGTCTATACCAATTAGCACACGTCTGTGAGCAATCCATAGAGAACATACCGGAGCCGGAGCGCCAAATTATTGGAAAAATCCTTTCAGAACTTAAAATAGTGGGTAAAGGAGAATGAAGTGACACACTTTACGATAATTGATTATACTGGTTGGCAACCATACGAAGGATTAGCCGCAGGAAGTGGCCGAAGCGAGAAAGAATGGCTGATTTCAGACGATGGGAGGATAGGCTTATTCAAGTATCCAAAAATCGACCCCGCAACCAACTCCGTGACAACCGAACATATTTCAGAACACATGGCTGCTCAAATTGGCAAACTTGTCGGCGTAAAAACGGCACAAGTGGATTTAGGCAGGAGAAATGGAAGAATTGGCAGCATGAGTTACCTCGTAAAGGCCGAGACTGAGAATTTGATAGAGGGGATTAATTTTATAGTCGGTCGTTATCCGAATTACAACGCAACTACTATGATTGATGAAACCAGCGGGAGTTACTACTCTTTAGAAATGCTTGAAGAAACAGGAAAGTGGTCCGTTGAGAATGAATGGATCGAAATGCTCATATTTGATGCTTTGATAGGAAATGCTGATAGACATCAAAGC
>ERZ1504665.663-NODE-663-length-8448-cov-2.958894_pt1 | contig 8448 bp, 9 predicted proteins | sample MGYA00572435_ERZ1504665 | MGnify/ENA primary metagenome ERZ1504665 (study PRJEB39906, sample SAMEA3182062) | gut metagenome | biome: human; feature: gut; material: Stool; isolation source: human stools | place: Canada | collected 2013-01-14 ... | reverse complement strand
GTGTTGCTGGTCAGGTTGTTCAGGGTCTTAATCTCCGTCCAGCGGCTACCGTTACCCAGATTGGCCTTTGCAATGCTCCACAGAGAGTCACCCTTCTTGACCTTGTAGGTCACATAGGACGGCTCCTGCACGGTGTCAGTGGCAACCACAGTACCACCGCTCTCCGTGGTAATATATGCGTCCGTGAAGCCTGCGGCCTTGACACGGGCAAGCTGGGCTTCGGCATTTGCCTTAACACTGTACGCACCAGTCTGAACCTTGTACAGGTTCCCAACCTTCTTCACCAGTGCTTCAAAACCCTTGCCCTGGATAGCTGCAAGCTGTCTGCTTGCGTTTTCCAGTTTGGAGTATGCACCAACCTGTACCCGGTACAAACCGTCCGTAGCGGGCTGCTGGGCGGCTCCTGCGTACTTATCGTAGTAGGTCTGTCCATACCCCGCACGTTTGGCCTGGGCAGCTTCGCTCTGGTCAGCAGGGCGCTCATACTGGGTCATAACCGCATTGGACGCTTCGGCAACAGACGTTGCGCCGTTCAGCGTTGTCATCATGGCCTTGTAGCCCTGCATTTCCTTCCACATGAAGTCCAGCTGCATACCCAGGTCACCGATAGATTTACCAGTGGATTTTGCGTAATTCAGCAAGGCTTCCTTGCGGCTCCAAAACGTCCACTGCGCCAGTCCGTAACCCGCACTGTCCTTCACAAAGTTGGTGTAAGCTCCGCTATCCACAGCGGCGGTGTAGCTGTCATCGGTATATCCCAGCTTGCTTTCATAGCCGTTTTGCAGATTGGTGGGCTTGAAGCCGGACTCTGCATAGATATTACCCATGATACCCGCAACCGCAAAATTATTCAACCCCTTGCCCTTGAAAAAGTTCCAAATCGTGGAAGGATTGTCCACGGACTCCACAGGGGCAGAAGGAGGGGTAACTTCCGGGGTTTCCGCAGCGGCAAGAATGGCGTTTACCTTCTCTGCAATCTCCCCATGACGGGAGTACAGATATTCACCGGGACAAGCCTTGTTCGCAAACCAGCGGTGAACGGTCATGTTCTGCTTGTCTACTTGACCAACCAGGGACTTGTCACCCTTCCACAGCAGGCGCTTGATACCGTTGCGCTTGCAAATATCAGCCACCAGTTCAATAAGGGCTGCATACGCCTTATCGGTCACTGCATAGGGGTGGGTGGTGTCACTGGCTACCTCAATGGTAATAGCCCTATGGTCATTGGAACTGGAAGAAGAACACCAGGAACGGTCTTTTTCATCCACAGACAGGCCGATAGACCCGTCCTTGCCTACCACGTAGTTTGCGGAACACTCCCTGTCCGTAGTGGCAAAATAGTCACACCCCTGCTTCGCAGTCCACTGTCCCACAATGCAGTGAATGGTGATGGTGTCAATCTTGTGGTTTCTGGGGCTTGTCTTGTTTTTTGTAATTCTGGTGTATGTCACCAGGGAACTGTTGCTCATAGCTTAGTCCTCCTTCGGAGTATTGTAGGTCATTGCCTGCTTAGAGTCGGAAATGCCCGCAGTAGTGGGGTCATTCACCACACCCAGGATAACCAACACGGAAAACGCAGCGTTCACCACATCCAGAAGCCTGTTGCCCAGGTCACCCAGGTCAATAGTAAAGCCGAACACAGCCGCCACCACCTGCACCAGAAGCAGGACGGCGGGAATGATGGTCAGCCAGAAATTCTTGTTCTTAATTCTCACAATCCAGTTGATGTTGCTCATAATGCTTACCTCCGTTTAATAAAATAAGGGGCTACGGAATTTTCATCCGCAGCCCCATTGAGCGCATACCGGGAACCTTTGTCCCGGCCATTTTCATTTATCCCCGTATGGGGAGTTCCTTGACTTCGTTCAGAAGTTCGGTCACCATGCCATTTCCACCCAGGGCATGATAAGCGTCATACATTTCCAGGAAGTTTTGCAGGCCATGTTTGGTCACATAACCCCGTTCCTGCCACTCTGCATGATACTCAATCAGCTGCACCCGCAGCAGAAGCATAGTACCTTTGCTGTTTGCGTTTCTGTCCTTCTTCTGATTTTGCAATATCCAGACCACGTATCCAGTCAGTGCAGTCAGAATGATAGGCAGCGCAATGATGTACGTCTGAATAAGAAACTGTTTCATTCCCATTGGTATCACCTTCTTCCTTTGCCTGTTATGGAACAGATTTCATTCAGTCGGTGACCAGGGCTTCCAGTTCCAGGTCAATCAGCAGTTCCTTCACCTGGTCTTTCAGCAGGTCAGGAACGCTCTCAAAGGTACGCTTACCCTTGATGATGAGCGCAACATAGATAACAGCCATCTTATCCACCTCCTTCCTTCCAATAATCCACACGTTCCAGGCGAAAATACGGAACAGCATGGTTATACCTCCAACAGTTTCTTGACTTCATCCCTCAACTGTGCGGGCACATCTTCCAGGGTCTTGATACCCTTCCTGATAAGTTCAGCGTAAATCTTAGCCATCTTACACACCTCCCATCAGAACCAGTTCATACACCTCTGCAAGAGCAACCTGAACGTCTGTAATGCTGTTCGCATTGGACTCAAGCAGAGTGTTGATACGCTCCATAGCCTTTTCCTGCGGGCTTTTCTCCCCCAGAATAAACCAGGAGCGGCCACCGTCCACACGGTTGCTGATAAGCACCATATCCGTGTAGGTTTCGGTGGTTTCGCCGTCCGTGATAGTCACGGAAGAAAGGTTGTCCTGAAACACGGAGTCCTCAATAACCCCTTCGGCAATGTAGTTGTTACCGTTCAGTTCCAGGTTTTCCAGCTTCGTTCCATTAGCCAGAGTGATTGTGTACATCGTTGTAGACCTCCTTCTTGAGATTGTTATAAAGCCTGTCCATATTCTCACGTTGTTGCTTGCTCATAATGCGGTAGTGGTTACGGAACCACGAACCGTACCAATCATCAAACTCCTTCTCTGTGAGGATATGAACCAACTTCTTCATTTTCCTTCTCATGCAAGTCAACCGCTTTGGATTGATTTTCTGAATGACCCTGCCTGTTTCAGTCAGGGAGTATTGCACTTGAAGGAACCGCCACAAGCTGGACAGCTTGCAGATACGGGTCTTACGGATATTGACCGTGATACCCAGTTCGGTTGCAATGGCGATAATACCTTGCAGCAACTCTTGTAGAAACTCTTTGCTTTCGTGGATAGCGTAGGAGTCATCCATGTACCGTCCGTAGAACTTTACACCCTTGACGATTTTCACATAATTGTCAATCGGTATCGGATAGATTATCCCGGCAATTTGCGCCACCTGGTCACCTATGTTCAGGTGTTTATACATGAATTTCTCACCAGTCAGCAGGCTCTTGTCCACATCCTGATAAGCCAGGGAATTGAATACCTTCTCCATGCACCTTTCATATTCTTCATCGTCCATGTAGGAAACATCTACTTTAGAGCGGTCAATCACTTTTCGCAGAAAGTTCAATGACCTCTCGTCATGGATGTACTTTTCAAATTGCTCCATCAGGCGGTCATGCCGGATATTGTCATAGTATTTTGAAAAGTCAATCAGAAGAATGTATCCGTCATTGGAACCGTGCAGGGTGTAGTATCTTCTTAGATGGTGCAGCAATCTGTTCCGGGAGAAGTCAATTCCACGGCCTTTAATGCTTGCACTGTTATCATAAATAAGGTACTTCCTCACGGCGGGTGTCAGAATTTCATCACATAGAGCGTGTTTTGCAACACGGTCATGTATCTGCTCACCTGTAATCCTTCGGACTTTTCCTCTTTCGTGAAGCGTGAACTCCGTAGATGGTAGAAACACATGGTTCCCGGTTTCATGCTCCTGTTGCAGTTCGGACAGTTCAAATAAAAGGTTCATTTCAAATCTTTGCACCTGCGGCTTCCAATCGCTACCCTGTTTGGCTTTTAGAAAACTCTCATAGAGTACATTTCCATCAAATATCTCACGCTGATAACCTCTTTCACCATTACTGGTACGCTCGTAAGCGTGGGTGTCGTGTTTCGTATTTACCATAGTGGAGGGACAATCTCTCCTTTCTCTATCCGCAGAACGGTCAAAAGCCTATTTAACTGCGGAATTGAAATCGGGACGCACACCATTAACGTTGGAAGCGTTGTTGTAGTTCGCATTGCCGTTGTTGTTGACATTGGCGAAATTGGCAGCGGAAGTAGAGATTGCCCCGGAAGTCTTAAATTTGTTGTCCGCTTTTCTCCAACCCTTAATCAGGTTGATTTCTGTCTGTATCGCTTCACCAAATCGCAGGTAGGTATTCACATCCACAGGTAGGGTTTCAATCGCATACTGCAATTCCTGTGCAAGGCGGTAGCATTGGCCTATGGCTTCGTCCTGGTGTATCCTTCTCTGAATAAGTTCTTCCATGCAGGTAGGGTAGATACTGTTTGCAATGAAAACCTCTTTCGTGATTTCCCGCAGACAGTCCACAATGACCTGCCTTTCATCGTAAATAAACCAATCGTCAAAGGCTTCCCACTTTATTTTCAGACGGTCATAACGCTCCCGCTCCGCTTCTGTCAGTTCAGGGTATTGTCTACCTCCAAAGTGTTTCAGCAGACGCTTTTCCGCTTTCTCATAGGAATATCCGAAATCCCGCAGAAGCAGTTCCGTTATTTCTTTGCGTACCTTGTACAGATGGTGAAATACTTCAAACTGGGACGCTTTTCGTTTGTTCTTCAATACAGACATTGTTATTCTCCCTTACCCCACCCCATAAAGGGGTGGGGATTTTCGATTTAGGATTTAATAGAGAAAGCGGGACGCACACCATAAACGTCGGAAGCGTGGCCGGAGGTCGCAATGCCGTAGTAGCTGACAAGGGCGAAAAGGGCAGCGGATACCACGTCACGCAGCCAGAAGGTCTGACGGTTGGAAATCAGGTCAGGCCGGAAAGCGAACAACGGGTACTGGCTCTTATCCACGGTGTACAGCGCAGGAACAGAAGAACCTTCATTCCCTGCTCCGAAAATCTTACCTCCGTACACATTCTGTTCGGTCATCAGTTCCACAGTAGAGTCATACCAGGAACCACCGGAAGGTCTGCCATTTGTTACAGCATTACTCAAATACTGTCTGTGCGTAAGGACATGGGTAGAACCAAAGGCAGTGTTGATGGTATTCTTTGCCTGGGTCAGGCCTCTGGTGTACATCTTACTGCCCACATAACCGCCAGTGGTAACATTGGTATCGTTCATCACATGAGTGTACATAGGAACGTCAGGAACCAGGGTGACGTGGTGAGTAGTCATATCCGTATCGCCAGCCCGCAGATAGTAGTCAAAGGCGGCAATGCGGTAAGTGACCCCACCAATAACCCAGTAGTCCCCAATGTACATATCGTCAAAGGTTCCCGCCTGGATTGCCGCCCACTGTGCAGAGGTTACGGACGTACCCAGGTTTGCCCCACGGTATACAGAGTTGTGAGCGCCAGCGCCGCTTGCGGTCACCTTGTCCAGAATAGCCTTGTTTGCGGCAATCAGGTCAGCCAGGTCTTTCTTGAGATTTTCGGCAGTTACTTTCTTGAGTCCGCTACCGTCATGGATGAACAGCATATAGGAGTCCTCTACGGTCTGCAATGCTGTGAGGTCACCCATTTTCTTCGAGTTTTCAATTTTCAGAGTAGACATTTTCCTTAAACCTCCTTGTATTTCCAGTCAGCCATAATAGCGTTACCCAGGTCATCGGTAATGACTGTGAGTGTATCATCGTCCGTGGCAAGCGGAGAAATGAAATCGTTGGTCAGGCACATGGTTTCCAGAAGAATAGTGCGCTCCGACACATCCGTAATCTGGTTTTGCAGATTTCCCGCTACATCATCAGAAAGTTGGCCTTTAATCATGTCAAACCATGTGTTGAATACCTGTTCCTGGGTATCCTCAAAGGTTTCAATCTGCGTCTTGTAGTCGGTCTGGATGGTCTGGATGATGGAATCACCTTGCGCTTCCAAGTCCTCCACATAGGCATTGAAGTCCGCATTGATGGAGTCAGCTTCTTCCTTGAAAGCGGCCTTTTGCGTGGTAAAGTAGTTCTGGAAATCTGTGTACAGGTCTGTCCCATTCTCCACCATAGACATGATGGTGTTCAGGGCTTCGTTCATTCGGTTTGCGTCCTGCGCCCCGAAAAACGAATTGTCCCGGTTGCTATACTGGGTAACGTCCTGAAAAGATACGGTTCCGTCATCATTGGTGATTTCTGTGTAGCGTTTCAGGCCAGCCCATACAGCGTCCGTGTAATCAGTGGGAAGCATTTGCCATGCCATTTATAGTCCCCCTCCTTTCATACCAAAGTTCCATGTGAACATCCTCCTTCCGTTGGTCTGGTTGCTCAAACGGTCATAGAGGTCAAGAATTGCTCCCTCCAATCTGTTTAATTCGGCAAAATCCATTGTGTTGCCGTTTTCCATATAGGTAGGGGCGTTTCCGTATGCCCGATTGAGTGTTTTGGAATTGATGGTTACCAGGTTAGCTTCCAGTTGATTGATTTCATCAGCATAGAAGTAGTCCGCAGCGGTACGGTCTGTACCCAGGGATACAATGGTGAAGGAGTCGTACAGTTCCACAGCCATATCCCGTAAGTGGTCAAGGTTGTTTTTGATACGGTTGAAGTCCGCAGCATTGAACCTGTCCCCTTCGTACTGGCCGTTAGCGTTTACGCCGCCGTGCCAGTCTGTCTTAGGTGTCTGCCACATACTATCCCTCCAATCTCCGGGTGGTAATTTTTCCAGAAAAAGACTGGTTGAAGTTGAGCGTTGCCCGATAAATCGTCACCTTCATGTTGTTACGGAACTCATTTTCCTGGTACACAATATCGTTCACATCAATCTCCGGGTTACCCCTGGTGGTGTACTCATACTCAATGCCTGCGGAATAGTAGTCCGCAATCCATTCAGCAAGGTCTTGTGCCATGTTCATGTCAGAGATAAGCGGATTAGACCACTTCACTGTTTTTCCCCGGTTATGGAGCGTTACCGTTGCGTACTTCTCCACAATTTTGTATCGGTATCCCCAAACCTCAAACTGGAATGTTCCAGCCGCCGCAAACTTTGCTGTCACAAAGAAATTTCCCTGTGCAATCAGTGTCACGCCTGCTGTTCCTTCGTCAAGAGTAGCCCTGTATCCATAGGACGCAGCACCCATGTAGAAGGTGATTTCCTCACCTGCGGTCACGGTTACTTCCTCACTCACAAGGCTTTCCTCCGGGTTCCCGGTCTGATAGCTAAAACATGGAACAATGACTTCCTTGACAGTTTCCTGCTTGATTGCTTTGGGAGAGGAAGTCATATCGCCCTTCGTCATCGTGAAGTCTGTCACATCACCAAAGGCAAAGTGATTGACCACAATGCGGTTATACGGATTAGCCGTTCCAGTGAACTCAATCTGCATAACGTCAAAGTCATCAAAGTTATGGTGAATAACCATATCCTTCTGGATGGTATCAGTCACCGTGTATTCCTCTACCAGGTTCCCAGTGTTGTAGGTTCTCACCACAATGCCAGAAGGGAGTGCATGACCGAACACCAGCCTGATACCGTAGTACATACAGATAGCTTCCTGCGTGACAGTCAGTACAGGATTTACGGCGAACTTTCCATCTGCGCCGGACTGGGCGCTGGATACATAACCTGTGTTCAGGTTGGCATTATTCGTGTTGCGGGGAAGAAAGTGCATACCTCCATCCACCACCGTATAGCCCTGGGCAAAACTTCCGTACTCGTCTTTCGTGTCGGTGTTCATAATGCTTCCTACCGTAGAGTACGGGGCTTCTCCGTTGGAACTCACCGTTGCCAGAGGGTTAAAGTTGGACTTTATTTGAATAAGACCATCCCTGGACTGGGAAAGAACGCAGCGGCAGGCGTTGGCGATAATTTGCAGTGCTTCCTTGCACTTCACACGGGGAATGGGGTTCTTGCTGTACAGATACTTCAAACGGGGGTCAATGTAATATTCTGTCTGGCCTGCGGTCTGCATGATTTCCACTGCAAGGTCAAAATAGCTTTTCCCCTGGGCATTATACATACCCTTGTAATACTCTGTGTCCATACTTCTGAACACATCTTGACAGCGAATTGTGGCAGTGTAGTCATCGGACTCCCATTCAGAACAGAGAAGGTGATTGCCCTTAATCCATTCGATTTCACCGCTTTCTGGCAGCTGATACCCATAATAAATATCCATTTCCTGTCCTGTTTCCAGGAAGTTGATAGCGGAACTGGGGTTATCCACGTTGAAGTATTTATCGTAGTTTTTGAGCGTGACCGTGAAATCAATCTGGGGAATATCCGCACCGATAGGGGATACATAGCTGCTCAAGCTGGAACTCATTACGGAGTCGTTATAATAAACAAGGCCGTAGCCGAAACGGATAGAGTAGATACGCAGCCGGGTTTTAAGGTTCTTCATCTTATAGAACACCAGGGTCAGCTTAGACG
>ERZ1504665.645-NODE-645-length-8517-cov-2.784448_pt1 | contig 8517 bp, 10 predicted proteins | sample MGYA00572435_ERZ1504665 | MGnify/ENA primary metagenome ERZ1504665 (study PRJEB39906, sample SAMEA3182062) | gut metagenome | biome: human; feature: gut; material: Stool; isolation source: human stools | place: Canada | collected 2013-01-14 ... | reverse complement strand
ACATTCTGCGCGGCGTGAACGGATTGCACAAATATGGCCTGGTGGGGAATGAGGGCGGCCTGAAAGACGGTTTCCAGATTTGGTAAACAGCGGTTTTTCACGATACCATATCTTGTTCCGAAAAAGCTCGGTGTACGAAGTTTACATAATGGTGTTTACATAATATTTTGACATAATTGACAAAATTCGGGAAATTGAGGAAATCCGCTTGCGAAACGGGGGCAAATAGCCTATATTTATAAGTGCTTTCGCTCCCTCGCTTTTTGCGCCCTGCGAATTTCCTCGGCGGAAAACAGTGAGGGATTTACATTGAAGCAAAGACGAACGGCGGCGCGTCTGCGATGCGTCAGTCTGCGAAAAATACCGCTTTCCATGCTGGCGCTTGCCGCTTTTTTTCTTCTCGGCGCGGTCCTCGGCGGCATGGTCGCCGCGCGCGGCGCGTCGGCAATGGGCGGCGAGCTGCGCCGATATCTTGAGGGCTACCTTGCCCTGCGCATCGAGGGCGCGCCCTCCTCCGCGGCGGTCTGGCAGACGATGGTCTGCTTTCTCCGTGCGAGCGTGGCGGTGTTCCTGCTGGGCTTTGCCTCCATCGGCGTGGCGCTCATTCCGGCGGTGTGTGCCGCTCAGGGCTTCCTGTACGCCTATTCGCTTCTTTGCTTCGCCTCGGGTCTGGGGCAGGATGGATTTTTCCTGCTGCCTGTTCTCTTCGCGCTGCGGCTGATGCTTGTGCTGCCCTGCACGCTGCTGCTCGGCAGCGCCGCGTGGGAGACCTCGCGCGGTCTTGCGGCCTTATCGGTCGGCGGCGGAAAGCGGGCGAAGGGCGTGACCTACGGAAAGCGGTATTGGTCCCGTTTCGGGATCGCGTGTGTGTGTTTATTTTTTGGCGCGGCGCTGGAGCTGTGGTTCATTCCACGCATCCTGTCGCTTTTGCTGCGCTGATCTTACGGAAGGAGGTGTGCCGAATGGCGTCCGATTATCTGAAGCTCTATGAGGATTATCTGCGCGAGGAAAAGCACGCCTCCGAAAATACGCTCAGCTCCTATCTTCGCGACCTGCGCCAGTTTTCCGAGCACCTTGCCGCCCAGCGGGTGACCGATCTGCGCAAGGTCAAGACCGCCGCCATCAGCGACTACGTCGCGTGGATGGGCGGCAAGGGGAAGTCCGCCGCGACGGTCACGCGCGCGCTGGCCTCCATCAAGTCCTTTTATGCCTTCCTTGCTGAGCGCGGCGAGATCAAGACCAATCCCGCCAAGGGCGTCGCTGCCCTCAAGGTCGAGCGCAGGTTCCCGGAGATCCTGACCGGCAAGGAGGTCGAGCTGTTCCTCGACCAGCCCCGGTGCGTGGACGCCAAGGGCTACCGCGATCACGCGATGCTCGAGCTGCTCTACGCTACCGGCATCCGCGTGAGCGAGCTCATCTCGCTCGACGAGAGCGACTGCAGCCTTTCCGCCGGCTTCATCCGCTGCGAGAGCAAGGGCAAGGAGCGCATCATTCCGCTCTATCCCGCTGCGGTCAAGGCACTTTCGGATTACATCAAGGATGTCCGCCCTCAGCTGCTGGCCGATCCCGAGGAGACGGCGCTGTTCGTCAACATGAACGGCGAGCGCATGAGCCGTCAGGGCTTTTGGAAGATCGTCAAGCACTATCAGGAGATGGCGCAGATCGACAAGGACATCACGCCGCACACGCTGCGCCACTCGTTCGCGGTGCATCTGCTGGAAAACGGCGCAGACCTGCGCGCCATTCAGGAAATGCTGGGCCATGCGGACATTTCCTCCACACAGATCTACACCCACGTTGTGAAAAAACAGCTGCGGGACATCTATCAGAAGGCGCACCCGCGCGCGTAATAGAAAAAGGAAACGGGAAGGACGCTTCGGCGTCCTTCTCTTTTTGCCCTCCGGCGCAATGCACCGCTCCCAGCGCGGGCGCATAGTATGCTGCGAGGAGGGGAGAGTATGGAACGCTATTTACTGGTCGCACGCTCCATCACGCACGCCCAGCAGATGATGAAGGTCCTGGACCGTGCGGGCATCCGCACGCGGGTGCTGCGCGCGAGCGCCGAGCTGACGGGCCGCGGCTGCGGCTACACGCTGGAGGTCGCGGAGCGGAATTACGCCGCCGCCATCCGCCGCCTGCAGGACGCGCAGGTCGAGCCGGTCAAGATCATTCGGAGGTAGGGCCATGATCTATCTGGACTCCGCCGCGACGACCTTCCAAAAGCCCCTGAGCGTTTCCTATGCGATGCAGAGGGCCATGCGCACCATGTCCTCGCCGGGGCGCGGCGGCTATGCCGCGGCCAGAGCGGCGGAGGAGACGGCCTTCCGCTGCCGAAGCCTTGCCGCCGAGCTGTTCGGTGTACCCTCGCCGGAGCAGGTCGTCTTTGCCTCCAACGCGACGCACGCCCTGAACATTGCCATCCGTTCGCTCGTGCCGGAGGGCGGGCGCGTCGCCGTCTCCGGCTATGAGCACAACGCCGTCACGCGGCCGTTGCACGCGCTGGGCGCGAGGATCAAGGTCGCCGCTTCGCCGCTCTTTGACCGCGCCGCGCTGCTGCGCGCCTTTGAAAACAGCATCTCGCCGGAGCTTGACGCCGTCGTCTGCACGCACGTCTCCAATGTGTTCGGCTTCGTTCTGCCGATCAAGGAGATCGCTGCGCTCTGCCGCGCGGAGAGAGTTCCCCTGATCGTGGACGCCTCGCAGTCCGCGGGCATCCTGCCGTTCGAGCTGGACACGCTCGGCGCGGCCTTTATCGCCATGCCGGGACACAAGGGACTTTACGGCCCGCAGGGGACTGGACTTCTGCTGTGCGCGCACGACGCCGCGCCGCTCCTCTACGGCGGCACGGGCAGCGCGTCGCTCGAGCAGACCATGCCGGACTTCCTGCCGGACCGGCTGGAGGCCGGTACGCACAATATGCCCGGCATCGCGGGTCTGGAGGCCGGACTGCGCTTCGTGCGGGAAAGACGGGAGCGTATCGAGCGCCACGAGCGCGCGCTGATCGCGCGGGCCGCCGCTGCGCTGCGCGGAATGGACGGCGTTACGGTCTATGCCGCGCGGGACGCCGCGGAGCAGGTCGGGGTGCTGTCCTTCAACCTGGATGGCAGGGAGCCGGAGGAGACCGCGGACGCGCTGGCGCAGCGGGGCTTTGCTCTGCGCGGCGGACTGCACTGCGCGCCCTACGCCCACCGCACGGCGGGAACACTGCCGAACGGAACGGTGCGCCTGAGCGTATCCGCCTTCACCTCGGCGGCGGATATCGACGCCTTTGCCCATGTGCTGCGGAGCATCGTGCGCGGCTGAAGGCTGCGCTGCACAAATTCATGGAAAATTCATGCTCTTTCGGTTGCTTTTTTTTGCGGATTATATTAGAATATGAATAACTATTGCTTAAGAGGGATATGCCATGGAATTTGTGATGACCATACTCGAGGGCGCGTGGCGTTATGTGACGACCATCCGCATCGCGGACTATCTGGATATCGCGCTGATGGCCTATTGCTGCTATCTGCTGCTCCGCCTCGTGCGCAGCACTCGCGCGGAGAGCTTGGTCAAGGGCATCATGGTGTTTCTGCTGGCGCTGTGGATCTCGCATGTATTCAAGCTCAATGGCATTTACTTTATCCTCAACCACATGCTTGATGTCGGCATCCTCGCACTGATCGTCCTTTTCCAGCCGGAGATTCGCCGCATTTTAGAGCAGGTTGGCTCGAGTAAGCTGCGCTCGTTCATTCCCTTTGCCGCAAAGCAGCAGTCGAGCGCCATTGAAAACGCCATCGCGCAGACGGTGCTCGCCTGCACCGAGATGTCCAAGACCCGCACGGGCGTGCTGATCGTCTTTGAGCGTGAGATCAACCTCGACGAGATGGCGCGCACCGGCACCATCGTGGACGCGCAGGTGAGCAGCGAGCTGCTGAAAAACATCTTCTTCGTCAAGGCCGCGATGCACGACGGTGCGGTCATCATCCGCGACGGGCGCATCCTGGCGGGCGGCTGTATGCTGCCGCTGTCGAAGAATGTGAACCTCAGCCGCGACCTCGGTATGCGCCACCGCGCGGGCATTGGCATGAGCGAAAATTCCGACGCCGTGGTCGTCATCGTCTCGGAGGAGACGGGCACCATCTCCGTCGCCATCGGCGGACTGCTCAAGCGTCACCTCAAGCCGGAGACGCTCGAGAAGCTGCTCATCAACGAGCTGATGCCGCAGACAGAGGAACCGGGAGCGGACAAGCCGCAGCTGCATTTGCCGCGTATCCTGAAAAAGCGGAAGGAGGACGACGAAGAAAATGGAGCAAACTAAAGGCCGCAGGGCGTTTTGCATCGGCTTGTCGATCCTCATTGCGCTGCTCGTTTGGTTCTACGCCAACGACGACACGGAGATCGAGATCTCCGTCAACGATGTCCCCATTGAGTTCACCAATGAGGATACCTCACTGGCGGACAAGGGGCTGATGCTCCTCTCGTATGAGGAGGAGGCGATCGACCTCAAGCTGGGTATGCCGCGCAGCACCTACTTCAAGCTCGATCCGGACAAGATCCGCATCGTGGTCGATCTCAGCTCGGTCACAACGACCGGCACACAGACGATCACCTACAGCATCCTTTATCCGCGCGGGCCGCGCGGCGAGCTGCTTTCGAGCAGCATCACGCAGAAAGAGCCGACCGTCCGCTCGACCACCATTGAGATCGGCGAGCTGTTCCGCAAGAATGTGGAGATCCGCTGCAAGGTCGTCGGCAACGTGGCGGAGGGCTATATCGCCGGCACGGTCCGTATGCTGCCCGAGACGCTTGAGGTGCGCGGCCAGCAGGTCGACATCATGCAGGTGAGCTACGCGCAGGTCACGCTGAACATTGAAAACGCGACCTCCACGGTCGTGGAGCTGCTGGGCTTTGAGCTGTACGATTTCAGCGACCAGCTCATCCGCTCGAACCGCATCCATCCGGCCAGCGAGAGCATCCAGGTGACGATGCCGGTGATGACGGTCAAGGAGGTCCCGCTCACGGTCGAATTTGTCGAAACGCCCGGCTCGCGGCTCGAGAACGTCAAGTGGGCGCTGACGCCGATCGACACGATCACGCTCTCGGGCGACGCCTCGACGATGGCTGCCATCGACGAGATCAAGCTCGATACGCTCTCGCTCGCCGATCTCAAGGCGGCGGAGACCTTTACCTACGACATTCCGCTTCCTGACGGCGTGGACAATCTCAGCGGCGTGACGAGCGTGACGCTGACCATCCTGTTCGACGACATCGACTCCTTGACGGTGGACGCCACGCAGTTCGGCTACGAGAACCTGACGACCGAGCGCGATGTGACGGTCGTGACCTCGACGCTGAGCGTGACGCTGCGCGGCACGAGCACGGCGCTCGCGCAGGTGAATGAAGAAAACCTCCGCGTGGTGGCGGACCTGACGAACGTTTCCGACGCGGACGGCGTCTATACCGTCCCTGCAACGGTTTATGTGGACGGGCTGGACGTCGGCGCCGTCGGCAGCTATCAGGTGACCGTGCGGTTGAGCGGCGGAGCGGAAAACAGTACAGAGCATAACTGAAGGAGAACCTATGACCCAGATAGCAACGGTTGAAAAAATATTGTGCGGCGGCAGGGCGGAGATCTCCGTTCCCCGCAAGTCCGCCTGCGGACACGACTGCGAGAGCTGCTCGGGCTGCGGGATGCAGGGCTCGTCCACCCATGCGGTGGCGCTCAATCCCATCGGCGCGCAGGCGGGACAGAAGGTCGTGGTCGAAAGCAGCAACAAGCGGCTCTATGGCGTGATGCTGCTGGTCTACGCGGTGCCCATCGTGTTGTTTCTGATCGGCTACTTTGCCTCCTATGCGCTGACCTCCGAGGGGCTACGCTATGCCGTCGCCATTGCGGCGTTCTGCCTCGGCATCGTGCCGGCGATCCTCTACGACCGCAAGCTGAAGCGCGAGGGCGGGCTGGCGTTCACCATCATACGAACCCTGTAGCGCAGATATGTTCGGCTACGTTCTGCCCTCGCGGGATCGGCTCGACGAGCGGGAACGCGAGCGCTTCCGCGCCGTCTACTGCGGACTGTGCCACACGCTCCGGGAGCGCTACGGCTTTGCCGCGAGCCTCCTGCTCAACTACGATTTCACCCTTTTAGCCATTCTGCTCTCAAGCGGAGACGAGGAGTCCTGCGCCGTGCGGCGCTGCGCCGTGCATCCCTGTAAGGGCTGCCGCGCACAGACAAGCACGCCGGCGCTCGAGGCCGCGGCGGACCGGACCGTGATCCTCTCCTGGTGGCAGCTGCGGGATCACATCGCCGACCACGGCTTTTGGAGCGGACTTAAATACCGCTTTGCTTCGCTCTTTCTGCGCGGTGCTTACCGCAGGGCAGGGGAGCGGCTGCCGCGCTTCGACGCGGCGGTGCGGCTGCATCTCCAAGCGCTCGCGGCGCTGGAGGATGCGCGCTGCGCCTCTATTGATATGGCGGCAGAGCCCTTCGCGGCGCTGATGGCGGACGCGGCGGCAGACCTCACGGACGAGAAGCGCCGGCGCATCCTCGGTCAGATCCTCTATCAGCTCGGCCGCTGGATCTACCTCATCGACGCGGCGGACGACCTGAAAAAGGATACCGAAAGCGGGAATTATAACCCACTGCTTTACCGTTATCATACGGAAAACGGCGTTCTCGGCGACGCGGACAGGCTCGCGCTGGCCGAAACGCTGGACGCCTCCATCGAGCGCATGGCGAGCGCCTACGCACTTTACGACTACGGCGTATGGACGCCGATCCTGGACAGTATATTTTATGAGAGCCTTTACGGCATCGGCAAAGCCGTTTTGGACGGGACCTACCGCCGCCGCACGCGGACGCGGTACGGTGAACGCAAGAAGAAAAGCAACGAGGAAGCACTATGAACGACCCCTACAAAGTATTGAACGTCTCGCCCTCCGCATCGGACGAGGAGGTAAAGAAGGCCTATCGTGACCTTGCGCGGAAGTATCATCCCGACAATTATCACGATAACCCGCTTGCCGATCTCGCGCAGGAGAAGATGAAGGAGATCAACGAGGCCTACGAGCAGATCCAGAAGCAGCGCAGGGCGGGCAGCGGCTACGGTGCGCCGCGGCAGAGCTACTACGGCACGACGAGCAACGGCTATTCCAGCGCCGACCCGACCATGCAGCAGATCCGTCTCGCCATCGCCCGCGGCGACATTTCGCAGGCGGAGCGCCTGCTGAACGCGGTCAGCGACCATAATGCCGAGTGGAGTTTCCTCATGGGCAACGTCTGCTACCGCCGCGGCTGGCTGGACGAGGCAAAGCGCTATTTCGAGACGGCCTGCCGGATGGACCCGGAGAATCCCGAGTACCGGCAGGCGCTCGCGGCCTTCAACAACCGCGGCTACCGTCCGCAGGGCTATCAGACCGTTTCCACGAGCTGCGGCAACGATGTCTGCTCAAACTGGTGCCTCGCGGCACTGTGCTGCAATCTTCTCGGCGGCGGAGGCTACTTCTGCCTGCCGTGTATGTTCTGATTTGAATGAGGAGGAGATCACATTGGTCAAAAGCATGACGGGCTACGGAAGAGCCCGCGAAACGCGCAGCGGCCGCGATATCACCGTCGAGGTCCGCTCGGTCAATAACCGCTATCTTGACTGCACCGTGAAGATGCCGCGCGCCTACATCTTCGCTGAAGACGCCGTGAAGACGCGGGTGCAGAAGGCCGTCTCGCGCGGCAAGGTGGACGTGTTCATCACCATCGACACCTCGGCGGCGGACGAGGCGGTCGTCAAGCTCAACCGCCCGCTCGCGCAGGGCTACTACAAGGCGCTGTGCGAGATCAACGAGGCCTGCGGTCTTGAGAGCGAGATCACCGCGTCGGCCATCGCCCGCTTTCCCGACGTCCTGACCGTCACCAAGGCGGAGGAGGACCTGGAGTGCGTCGCCGCCGACCTCTGCGCCGTGCTCGATGACGCGCTTGCCGCGTACAATCGGATGCGCGCGACCGAGGGCGAGCGTCTTGCCGCCGACATTGGCAGCCGGCTCGATACCATCGAGCACATCACCGGCATGGTCGAGGAGCGCTCGCCGCAGACCGTTGCGGAGTACCGCGCGCGCCTGACCGCCAAGATGGAGGAGGTCCTGCAATCGACCACCATCGACGAGGCCCGCATTCTCACCGAGGCCGCCATCTTTGCCGATAAGATCGCCGTCGACGAGGAGACCGTCCGCCTGCGCTCCCACGTTTCTCAGCTGCGTACCATGCTTGTCTCCGACGAGCCGATGGGCCGCAAGATGGACTTCCTCATTCAGGAGGTCAACCGCGAGAGCAATACCATCGGCTCCAAGTGCAACGATATTACCATCGCGCGCGATGTGGTCGCCCTGAAGGCGGAGGTCGAAAAGATCCGCGAGCAGGTGCAGAACATCGAGTGAGGAGGGGACGATGAAGCTCATCAACATCGGCTTCGGCAATCTGGTCTCCGCCGAGCGTGTGCTGGCCATCGTCAGCCCCGATTCCGCGCCGATCAAGCGCCTCATTCAGG
>ERZ1504665.627-NODE-627-length-8671-cov-3.171077_pt1 | contig 8671 bp, 7 predicted proteins | sample MGYA00572435_ERZ1504665 | MGnify/ENA primary metagenome ERZ1504665 (study PRJEB39906, sample SAMEA3182062) | gut metagenome | biome: human; feature: gut; material: Stool; isolation source: human stools | place: Canada | collected 2013-01-14 ... | reverse complement strand
TCGTGCCGTTTTCCAGCATAGACATGATGTAGTTCAGAGCTTCGTTCATACGGTTAGCGTCTTTCGCACCGAAGAAGGATTTCTCCTTATTGGTGTAGGTCGTAACATCGTTGAACGATACCGTACCATCGGAGTTATCGACCTGTGTGTATCTTTTCAGACCACTCCAAACAGCGTCCGTATAATCAGTAGGAAGTAATTTCCACGCCATTTATAACCCTCCCTTCATACCAAAATTCCATGTGAATGTCCTCCTTCCCTCACTCTCATTGGTGAGCCTGTCGTAGAGGTCGAGAATCGCCCCTTCCAGACGGTTGAGTTCGTAAAAATCCATCACATTCCCGTTGTCAACATAGATCGGCGGGTTGCCGTAATCCATGTTGAGGGAGCCGTTGTTCACCGTTTTCAGATTCTCCTCAAGCTGATTGATTTCGTCAGCGTAGAAGTAATCTGCCGGGGTGCGGTCTTCCCCAAGGGAGACGATAGTAAACTCGTCATACAGGCGGCTTGCCAAATCCCGCAGATAGTCAAGGTTGTTTTTGATACGGTTGAAATCTGCCGCATTAAACCTGTCCCCTGTGTAATCACCTGCGGAATCTGTAGCCCCATGCCAATCGGTTTTAGGGGTTTGCCAAGCCATATTTCGCACCTCCTACCCTTCGGGCAGTCACCTTGCCCGAAAAACTTTGATTGAAATTGAGGGTCTGCCGGTAGATGTTCACCTTCATGTCGTTGTGGAACTCGTTTTCCTGATACACGATGTCGTTCACATCAATCTCCGGGTTTCCTCTCGTGTCGTATTCGTACTCAATGCCGGAAGCGTAATAATCGCCCAGCCAGTTCGCAAGGTCGGTAGCCATGCCGATGTCGGACATCAGCGGGTTTTCCCACTTAATGGTCTTGCCCCGGTTATTAAGGGTTTTGACTGCGTACCGCTCCACGATTTTGTATCGGTAGCCGTAAATCTCCAAGCGGTATTTCCCTGTTACGCTGAACCGCACCGTGATGTAGTAGTTGCCCCAATCCTCAATCGTAACGCCGCCTGTTGTATCTTCCAGCACTGCCCGGAAGCCGTAGGAGGGTTCGCCAATGAAGAAGGTTTCCACATCACCTGCCTTGACCTCCACATCTTCTCCGACAAGGTTATCTTCCTGCGTACCGTTCTGGTAACTGTAACAGGGTACGATTACCTCTTTGATAAGCTCCTGCTTGATGGCTTTCGGTGAGGAGGTCATGTCGGTTCGGGTCATGGTGAAATCCGTAATATCGCCAAAGCTGAAATTGTTCAGCACAATGCGGTTGTACGGCTCTGCGGTTTTGGTGAACTCGATCTCCATGGTGTCAAAATCGTCAAGGTCGATATGCAGTATTGTGACCCGTTCGATTTCGTCTGCGCCCACCGTGTACTCCGTCACAAGCTGACGGTCGTTGTAGGTGCGGATAACAAACTCCGCAGGAATCGCATTGCCGAACACAAACTTTGCGCCGTAGTACATACAGGCCACCTCCTGCTCAATCGTAACCACAGGGTTACTTGCAAACAGTCCGTTTTCATCGGACAGCTCCGCAGATACGAAGCCGGTGTTGAATGTTTTTCCGCTGAGATTGCGGGGCAGGAAGAACATCTTCCCGTCAGCCGTGGTGTAGTTCGTGTTCAGCGAAGCGTATTCGTCCTTAACGCTATCGTCCAGAATCTTGTCCGCATTGGAATACGCCGCTTGGGTCTTTGCGCTTGCGGTGGCTTCCGGGACGAAATTGGACTTAATCTGGATAGTGCCAAATCTGGTCTGTGTGAGAACACACCTGCAAGCGTTGGCAATAATCTGTAACGCTTCTTTGTGCTGTACCCTCGGTATGGGGTTCTTGGTGAAAAGCGTCCTGAGCTGGGGGTCGATATAATAATCGGTCAGTCCTGCGTCTCGCAGGACATCTTCTGTCAGCTCGTAGTAGCTCACACCTGCGCTGTTGTACATTCCCTTGTAGTACTCAGAATCCATATTTCTGAAAATGTCCTGACAGCGGATAGTGGCGGTATAATCGTCCGACTCCCATTCGGAGCATAACAGGCGGTTTCCACGAATCCACTCAATCTCCCCGGTCTCCGGGAGCTGGTAGCCGTAGTAGATTTCCATTTCCTGCCCGGTTTCAAGGAAGTTTATCGCAGACTTGGGGTTGTCCACATTGAAATAATGGTCGTAGTTTTTAAGCTGTACCGAGAAATCAATCTGCGGCACATCTGCCCCAATGGGGGACACATAGCTCTCAAGGGAAGAACTCATGACATCTTGGTTGTAGTACACCAGTCCATACCCGAAGCGGATGGAGTAAATGCGCACCCGGCTCTGAGGGTTCTTCATGGTATAAAATATGAGCCGCACCTGCGTTGTGTCTGTCAGTACTTCCTCAGTGGAGAAAACCGCTTGGTCGTTGCCCCGGAACTCTATGACCTGTCCGCTACTGCTTACCATGTCAAAATCCACAGGGTAGTTCTCCCCGAAATTGATGGTGATACCCTTGAAATCGGTAGCCACGATATTGAGGTTGATCGTAAGCTCGAAAATTGCTTCTGTCAGGAGCTTGTCGCTGATAATCCCGGTGTCAAGGTATGCGCCCGACTGATTTCTCCGTGGGAGGAAAAACATCGACCCGTCCACCTTGGTGAAGTTTTCCTCGAGGGTGGCGTAGACCGTATCGTCACTTTTTTCACCGAGAACATTTTTGGCGTTTGCGTAGTACGCAAAATCGCCCTCCTCAACGGTGGCTTTTGCCTGTGCTTCTTGGTTAATAAGCCCGAAAGAGAGCCTGATGTATGCTCTCTCCCGGAGAGAGGATTTCATGCTTTCCTTGTATGCCTTTGAAACCTTCTGCATAAAATCCCCTCCTTACTCTCCGCAGTCCACCAGATTCACTTTACAATTCCTGTAGTGTGTCGGTTTTCCGCTACTGTCTGTCCAATAAGGTTCTCCCGTCCTATCGCCGGGGTACATTTTGATGGTCTTCCGGGAATTGGTAACGGGGTCTACGAAAGTTACATAGACAAAGAAATTGCTCAATGCGTTTAGAATCTGCCCCCACTGTTCAGCGGTGAGCCAAGGCCATTCAAGACCGTCAATCTTGTACTGGTCTCGACCCACACGCTGACCGACAACCGAGCCGTTGGCGTTTCTGCCAGCGTCCACGACAGTGGTTATAATGGGGCGCACCCCTCGCTTCGGAGGGGGTAGCTCGTAGCCGTTGATTGCGATATAGGACATTTCCGCACCTCCTTACTTCACGAACACATAACCGTTGGCTTTGCGCTGGGTGGTTACAGCGTCAGTGACAGTGCGGTTGCCGATCTGAACAATGGTCTGCTCGTTTTTATCAGCCTGTCGGCGCATATCGTCTGCCATCTGAGACAGCGTGGGTTCAACATACTCCTTGTAGAACTCCTTCATGCACTCCTCAAAGCCGGTGACAGAGAGATTGCGGTTGCTTGTTACATCGGCAGATACCGACTTGGCGAACGAATCACTGGTGTAATACTTGAGAGCGGAGGTGTCTACCGCAAACCGCATGACAGGGCTTACGCTGGTGAAGGAGTTTGCCCAACTGTCCACAACGCCCTTGGTGGTCTTTCCGAGAGTGGTAATCCCGTTGTTGTAGCCAAGAACGGTGTCCCCGCCAATGCGTTCAAACACCTTGGAGGGAGAATTGGAATCCAATTCAGACTTAAATGCGGCGATTGCGTCATTTGCCCACTCACGCATATAGCGGCGGGAGGTGTAGTACAGGTCGTTGATACCAGAGTTAAAACCGTTCACAACATCCCTTGCGATTTCGTAGAACGCACTGCGGGAAGCAATGTCGCTGAACCACGATTTCACATTGGAAGCCCAAGAAGTAATGCTGGACTTTGAGCTATTGTAGGAGCTGGTAACGCCGCTACCAAAACCGCTTACGATGTCCTTTGCGTAGTTCTGGAAGGTGGTACGGTTTACCGCACCATAGCCGCTTCCAGTAAACCACTGCTTCACATTGGAAGCCCATGTGGTGACGCTCGATTTTGAGCTATTGTAGGAGCTGGTGATACCAGAAGCGAAGCCAGACACCACATCTTTTGCGTAGTTCTGGAAGGTGGTACGGTTGATTGCGCCGTAACTGCTCTGCGTGAACCAGTTCTTTACATTAGAAGCCCAAGCGGTCATGGTGGAGCGGCAGGTCTCGGCACTGCTGGTGAGCTGTGTCTTGAAGCCCTCTACCAAATCCCTCGCCGCATTTTTGAAGTCCCCGGATTTCGACTGAATACCGTCCACAAAGCCGGTTACAAGGCTCTGTCCGACCTCCTTCATGTTGACAAACATACCAGTGGATAGCTCCACATTGCTGTCACACAGGTTCTCAATCTGCGTCAGGAGGTCTTTATATTCCTGCAACAGGTCTGCGGCAGTCTGCAACTCAGGAACAGCGATTGCCAGCTTGTCGTTGAGGTTGGAGGTCTGCTCGGAAATATTCTCCACATCACTTGCCAGCTTCTCAATAGGGTCTTGCGTAAACCAGCCGATGATAGTGTCAATCGTTGCGCTCAGACCTGCGATAGCGGACACCTCTGTGTACCGCACCACTTGTCCCGCAAACTCCGTCATGAAGTCAACGAAATCGCTCATATTGCTGGACAAGCCGGGGAGCTTTTCGTTCAACGCCATCAAAGGCGGGTCAAGCCGATAGTTCAGCTCGTCCGCTACAGCGACCAGACTTTCCACAAAGAGGATAAACGCCGCCGCAAGCTCCACGAGCAGAGCTGTACCAAGCCCGATAGCCAAAGGCAACAGACCTGCCGAAGCAACGGTAGCTACGCCGAGAGCCGCCGTAACAACGCCGATACCGACCAGTAGACCAGTGCCGATACCAATAGCGGTTGCAATAGCTTCTCCGTTATCCAGAACGGGTTGCCATGCCTGACCGATTTCGTCCAAGCCCTTACCGATAGCCCATATCTCAACGATGAACAGTCCAGCGGCTACACCGAGTTCCAGCAAAATGGCAGTACCGATACCGATGTTCAGCGCAATGGTCGCACCGCCTGTACCGAGGGCATAAGCGGCTAAACCGACTGCGCCCAAGATCGCCGCACCAAGACCGATTGCGATTGCAACCGTCTCACCATTGGCAATGACAGGTTCCCAAGCAATACCGACCTGTTCCAGTTCCATACCGAGCAGTGCGATTGCACCTACAATGAGCAGTGCCGCCGCTGTGACTTCCGCTATGACTACCAGACCCAACCCAAGGTTTTTCGCCAGAGAAGTGAGCTTGGGAGAAAGGCCGGTGCTGACTGTAGTGTCGATTTTGGAGGTTGTGTCAGTTACCGTTTCAAGTGCCTGTTTTGCCGCTTGACCTGCGGTTGCGCTGTCTTTCAGTGCGTCCAGTTTCTTGAGAGTGAGGATAAACCCACCGACCAGCATGAGCGCACCAGCGGCAACCTCCACCATGTTGACATTCGACCAATCGCCGGTTCTGATTGCTTCAAGGAATCCTTTAAGGTTGTCCACAATGAGCGTAGCACCGCTGATAATCAGACCAATGCCAGCCAGCTTTGTGTTTTCTGTCAGCATACCCAGCCCACTTAGGAACAGGCCGAGGTTTTTCACCAGAAAGAGCGCATTGTCCCAATTCACACCGTTGTTCACCATGTCGCTGATAGCGGAGACAATACCTGTAAGCCCGGAAATAACCAACATAGCTCCCGCCATTTTGATATTGCCAAAGAGCAGGAACGCCGCTCCGAGGGCTTCTGCGAAACCGCTTATGAGCTTGGTAACATTGGTGAAGTTGGGGCCGTTCGCCATGATGTCTTGAATGGCTTCCTTCATGGTGTTCCATGCGTCCAAGAACAGGCCAAGCCCCGCAATTTTGAAAGCAATGCTACCTGTGATGTTAAATCCCTTCATGGTGGACAGCCACCGCAGGAAGTCCTGTACACCCTTGGCGATTCTCCAAGCAAGGAACGCCGCACCAACAGCGAGCACACCTGCAAGGATTTCATCAATGTTTTCCCTTACCCAATCGAGGAAGGGCTGAATTTTCGCCATGATCTTGTCAACCTGTTCGTTCACTGCGTCTGCAATGAAGTCATAGGTGGGAGCCAAGACCGCCCCCGCCGCCAATGCCGCCAGCACCACCGGCACCGCCACTGGAATCCTCCGGGGGAGAGATAACATTCAGCTCGTCAATACCGAGCAGTGCGTTTTTCAGCTCTTTTGCCTTTTTGGAAGCGTCTCCCAAACCGTCAGCCGCTTCACCTGCGCCGCTCGCTACGCCGCCGATTGCGTCTGTCCCCATGTCAAACTCAGGAATCGAGACACCGAAGAAACCGGCAATAATTTCAGCGACCATGCGGATTGCTTTCGCCAGAGCGATTGCATACGGCAGGATAGCTTTCAGAATGGGAAGGAACAGATTACCCAGCGCACGAGTGGCCTGTTCCACCTGAGCTTGCAGAATACGAAGCTGGTTTGCCGGGGCTTCCAGTGTACGAGCCATATCGCCCTGTGCGTTTGTAACCTGCGTCATGATTGCGTAGTAGCGCAACTCGGCTTTTTCAGCCTGAGTCATTGCCGTAACGCTTTTCTCAATGCCAAGGTTGTATGCTTCCTGTTGCAGACGAGCCACAGACAGGTCGTAACCAAGCCTACGAAGCGGCTCAAGCTCACCGGAAATACCAGACTCCAACTTTTGGAAAGCGTCAGAGGTGCTGATATTGAAGAACGAAGCCAAATCGTAGGTGAGCTGGGTGAGGTTTTTGCTCATGGTGTAAGCCCGGTCGCTCGCAACGCCGAAGCCCTCAGTGATTGTCATAAAGACACCCTGATTGCGCATCCACTCGCCGGGGTTGATACCCATGACTTCTCCGACCTGCTCTGCGTAATTTCGGGCTTCCTCTGCATACTGCCCCATGGACACATTGAACAGGTTGAGGTTTTCGATGTAGCTGTTTGAAGCGGTAATCCACCCGGCAATAACGCTCGTGATGGATTTCAGCCCAATGTAAGCCGCACTGATTTTTGCGGCAAGGTTCACATAGGATTTGCCCAGCACAGTGTTGCTTGCGGCAAGGTTCGTGTTCCCCTTGAGCAACCTCTGAATCTTGGCAGGAAAGGCAGAGAAACCAGCCGCCACCTTCTCCATCTGAGTGGCAAGAGGGGTGATAGCGGTAGCAACTCGGTTGCATTGGTCTGCGAAAGAATCAAGGTCAGTCTTTTTCAGCGATTCTGTAACAGTGTCGATCTGAGGAGCAATTTTTACGAGCTTATCCAGCCCGGAAGCCAGAGAATTGAACCCGGATTTTTGAACGCTCTCCAAAGGTTTGAGAGCGTCTACAAGCCCCTGCACCTGCTCCCTTGCAAGAGTAAGCCCGGTCAAACCAGAAACACTCTGACTGAATTTCTTCAAAGAGTTAGACAGTGCGCCAAGCCCAACGCCGCCCTTGCTTACAGGAGCGGTAGCGGCTTTCAACCGTCTCAGAGACTCGGAAAGTGCGTCTATCCCGCCGACAGCAGATGTAGAATTAGATTGTATTTCAAGCTCCAACTGCTCGATTGTGGTAGACATAATGCTCACTTCCCTTCAAACTTTTTATTGTGGCTTGCCATGAATCCTTCCATCAGTTTCTTACCCTTGTCGTACACCCCCTTGGCGTGTTCCTCCTCTCGGAGTTCAATTTGTTTCTCAGTGAGCGCATAGGCTTCTGAGAGGTACGGAACAGGCTTTGCGCCCTTTTTGGCAAAAGCGTGTAGGATTGGGGACACCCGGCACAAAGCGTCATAGAAATATGCGCCTTGTAGCCACATTTCCTGATTTCTGCGATTCATTCTGAGTTCTTCCGCTTTACGGTACGCCGCCACAAGCGTACAATCTTTATCCCAATACTGCTCCTCGGTCATGCCGAAGGACAGGTAATGGGGAAACAACTCGTTGAATTTTTCCGTGTAAGTGGAGAGGGGAGCAGTGGCAGAACTACCACCACTCCCCTCAGTGGAGGACAGCGATTCACTTACCAAGTCGCTGTCCAGTCCAAGTTTCCCTCGGCTTCCTCTGGCTCCTCTACCAGAGTCAGAATCGGCTCGTTATACATTTCAGCGAGCTTGCCGATCAGGTCTTCTTTCTTGGTAAGTTTGGAATAGATGTTGTCAATGATGTCGCTCTTGACGAAACGATGATGGGCAAGGAACGCACCTGCAAACAGCGCAGGGAGAGTAGTCATAGGCTTCTCGGTGATGTCAGAAGCGATAAAGCCCTTCTTCTCCATTTCCGCGACTGTCCTGCGGGTGAATTCCAAAGTGTACTCCTTGCCGTCATAGGTGAAATTCAACTGCTTTGCCATTTTTCTGTCCTCCTAAATTTCTTTATGCGTCTGCGCCCACAGTAATGGGAGTGGACGGAGCGATTGTGATAGTCATGTCCACGACTTCGTTGACACCGCCGCCAACCGGGAATACGGAAAGCTGACCTTTGAATTCAAACTTACCGTCACTGCCAGTAGGAGTCAGAGTGCCGCCCTCACCGGTTCCGCCAAACCAAACGGCAAAATCAGTTTCTTTCCCCTCAAGGGCTTTTAGTTTGGTGAAGTCAGTCTTAGTGTAGTTCGCAGTGAACTCAAGAGCGTCAAGGGACTGAATACCAGGAATATAGG
>ERZ1504665.597-NODE-597-length-8914-cov-4.683486_pt1 | contig 8914 bp, 10 predicted proteins | sample MGYA00572435_ERZ1504665 | MGnify/ENA primary metagenome ERZ1504665 (study PRJEB39906, sample SAMEA3182062) | gut metagenome | biome: human; feature: gut; material: Stool; isolation source: human stools | place: Canada | collected 2013-01-14 ... | reverse complement strand
TTACAGTCCTTCGTCTTCCACTCTTCCCGGATAAGCCTCAAGTGCCTTACCCAGAACCACCAGAGCACGCTCCAGATCGTGTTTTTTCAAGACGTAAGCTACACGAACCTGATTGTGACCGGCTCCCGGAGTTGTATAGAAACCGGAGGCTGGAGCCATCATGATGGTTTCGCCCTCGTAGTTGAATTCCTCCAGACACCAGCGGCAGAACTTTTCAGAATCATCGATAGGCAGTTTGGCTACGGTATAGAAGGCTCCCATAGGAATAGGAGAGTATACGCCCGGAATGCGGTTCAAGCCGTCTATCAGGCACTTACGGCGCTCTACATACTCATCGTATACATCGCGGTAGTACTCTTCAGGAGCATCCAGAGAAGCTTCGGCTACAATCTGACCGATCAATGGAGGAGAGAGACGGGCCTGGCAGAACTTCATCACCGCCTTGCGGATTTCAGCATTCTTGGTGATGAGGGCACCCACACGGATACCGCACTCACTGTAACGCTTCGAAACAGAATCGATGAGAACCGTGTTCTGCTCGATGCCTTCCAGGTGCATCGCACTGATATAAGGACTGCCGGTATAGATATACTCACGGTAAACCTCATCAGAGAAGAGATAGAGGTCGTACTTCTTCACCAGGTCACGAATCTGATTCATCTCTCTGCGGGTATAGAGATAGCCCGTAGGGTTGTTAGGGTTGCAGATCAGGATGGCACGGGTGCGCTCATTGATCAGCTCCTCAAACTTCTCTACCTTAGGCAGGGAGAAACCTTCTTCTATCGTTGTGGCGATGGTACGAATCTTGGCACCCGCCGAGATGGCAAATGCCATATAGTTAGCGTAAGCAGGTTCTGGTACGATAATCTCGTCGCCAGGGTTGAGGCAGCTCATGAAAGAGAAGAGTACAGCCTCAGAACCTCCCGATGTAATGATGATATCATCGGCAGTTACGTTGATGTTGAATTTCTTATAGTAATCTACAAGCTTCTCGCGATAGCTGAGATAGCCCTGACTTGGAGAATACTCCAAGACCGTGCGGTCTATATGCTTCAAGGCATCTAGGCCACATTGAGGAGTTGGAAGGTCAGGCTGACCGATGTTGAGGTGATATACCTTTACTCCACGTTTTTTTGCTGCGGCAGCCAGAGGAGCCAACTTTCTGATAGGTGACTCTGGCATTTCAAGACCGCGTACAGATATTTCTGGCATCTTAAAATATTGTTTCTTTCTATTAATTATCCGTGTCGAAAATTGAATTCTATGACCTTCTGGTCTTTTCAATTTACGCTAATCGGCTGCAAAGATAAGAAAATTAGATGAGAATTGAGAATAACTTTCGGTTAAATTTTATTTTTTGATTAAAAACTCTTTAAATATGTCGCTCTTTGCTTTCTTTTTTATAACTTTGCACTTAATTTCAAGAATTGTTATAAGATTATACTAATTAATTAAAATAAGTAAGAAGAAAAATATGAGAAGTAGAACAAGTACATGGTTTGAGACCAAAGTGAAATATCAGAAGACAATGGAGGATGGTTCAGAAAAGGTTGTTTCTGAAGCATATGTAGTAGATGCTTTGAGCTTTACCGAGGCTGAGAGAGCCATCATCGATGAGATGTCGGTTTATGTAAAAGGCGAGTTGAAGGTGAGCGGTATCGGTAAGGCTTGCTACGGCGAAATCTTCTTCAGCGATGTGGATGATGATGATAAGTGGTATAAGGCTAAACTCCAGTTCATTACAATTGATGAGAAGAGTGAGAAGGAGAAGCGCAGCAATGTTACTTATCTTGTTCAGGCTAAGTCTCTCGCCCGTGCCCTCCGTTATATTGATGAGGTGATGGGCAAGACCATGATTGATTATGATGTGATTGGTTTGAACGAAACCAAACTGATGGATGTATTCGAGCACCATGCTCCTAACGAGAAGAAAGAGGAGAAGAATGATGTGCCTGAATACGAGGAGAAATAATTCAACACTCAACACTCAACATTTAAAATATGGACTATGATGTAAAAGGAAATCTCCATGAGGTGCTGGGCAGCTTGCCTGCCGGTGTCCGTCTCGTTGCCATCAGCAAGTTCCATCCCAACGAGTATATCGAGGAGGCTTATGCTGAAGGACAGCGTATCTTCGGCGAGAGTCATGAGCAGGAACTCGCCAAGAAGGTGGCTTCGCTGCCTGAGGACATCGAGTGGCATTTTATCGGTCATCTGCAGACCAATAAGGTGAAGTATATCGCACCTTATATCTCGATGATTGAATCGGTAGACAGTCTGAAACTTCTCAAGGAGATTGAGAAGCAGGCTGCCAAGCACAATCGTGTGGTGAAGGTTCTTCTGGAACTTCATCTGGCTGAGGAAGATACCAAATCGGGTCTTTCTCTTGATGCTTGCCGCGAACTCCTGGAGGCAGGCGAATGGCGGGAGATGAAGCATGTGCAGATTTGTGGCATCATGATGATGGCATCTAATACAGACGATGAGCAGCAGATTGCTCAGGAGTTTGATGAGGCTGCCCGGTTCTTTGATGAGATAAAGGCCAGATATTTTGCTGATGATGATGCTTTCTGCGAGCGTAGCTGGGGTATGAGTCACGATTATCATATTGCCGTCAAGCACGGCAGCACGATGGTTCGTGTAGGTACCACCATCTTCGGTCCTAGAATATATTAAAATAAGCAAAGAGGGTGTGTCATAAATCATGACACACCCTCTTTGCTTATTTATTAGTATACTATCTTCTGTCCCTTGTTGGTGATATAAATCTTGCCCTTTTGTGGAACGGAAACCTTTCTGCCTTCCAGATCAAAATAGGCTGTCGGTCTGTTTTTACCGATGATGACCGAAGAGATTCCGGTAGGAGAGAAGTTCTTGAGATAATCGAAGGTAACCAGACCGGTTGCTTCATCCTTTGTGATGTTGTAGAGCGGATGACTCGTATCAACACTGTTGTTCAGGGTGATACTGGTCAGACTGTTCACCTCGTACTCTGTAGCAGAGCCCGCCTTGTAGGTCGGGAACGGGTCGTTCTGAAGACTCGTTATGATATCATCGCTGCTGACGCCCTTGTTATAGCTGTTGTATACCATTCCGTCTGCAGGAACAATCATTACCCTTGGCTTACCTGTCGTGTTGTTGGGATTATCAAACAGATTAACCGATGGCAAATCATCGTAGTCGATGCGCCATACCAGCATTCCGTAACCCGGAGCCTCCTTGTACCATCCCTCGTTTCTGATGTTTTGCAGCAGCAGGTATTCGCCCTGGCTGTTGGCTATAATCTTGTATGCATCCGATGCCTTGTCGTATGGTTCCAGCTTTATCTGCTTCGCCTCGGTATCAGAAAGGAGGGTAGGCTGTTTCCATCCTACGATGCTCTTTTCCCATGGTGAATAAGGGATTGGCTGATAGCCGTTAGCCTGATAATTGCCCATATCCATAACGTCCCAAGATTCAGGACTCTGGTTATGGTTTGTGAGGCTGTTGGTCGGATAGATGTCTGGCAAACCGAGGGTATGCGAAAATTCATGGCAGAAGAGACCGATACCATTGATGTAGTATTTGCCGTCTTGGGTATCTGCAGGCGTATTGTTCAATTCGTTGTTGATGCCAAACCGGCGTACAGTCTTCCCATCATAGGTTCCCACTCCTACGGTACCCGATTTCGGCCAGAGACAATCGCCTGAATTACCTGAGATGCTTTCAGAATAGCCGGCATAGATTACATATACCAGGTCTACATATCCGTCACCATCGCTGTCGTAATCGGCAAAGTTAACCTTGCCGTCTACCTGCTGGCAGGCTTCCTGAATCATCTGAGGATAGTTGGTGTCACTTCCGTCGTCATTTCCGTTCTTGCCATAATAATCAGAATTCTTGCTTACCGTAACAGGACCCACTACGTCAAACTGTGGTATAAACTGGTTATCGCTCATGTCAGCGAAATACTGCTGTACGCTGCCGTAGTTCTGGCAGTAAGTCTCGTCGGTGATAAACACTTCTTTATCAGCCTCAGGCATAGCTTCTCCCTTTTTTCCGTTGAGGTAATGGTTGAATGTAGCAACCGGATCCTTACTCTTGAACTTCACATCCTGAAACTGCACCAGGAGTACCAATGCCTTCGGACTTCCCTTATGAGGGAAATAGCTAGGACTCACGGTTCCTATTTCTGAAGCTCTTGTAAGATTCTCTGAAGAGAAAGCACGGGTTTTTCGGGTGTTCAGCTCTTCAGCAGTTATCTTTTCGTATTTTCCGTCTTGGGCTTCCCGCAGGGGCGTACCGTCCAGCAGCATGTAGTAGTGGAAGGTTTCGTCGCCATGCAGGGTAGCACATGCTACGGTTCCATCAGCCAGCATAATCTTGGCGATGCCCGGTTTAGCCTTTACGGCATAGAGATTGGCGATGCCCAGGAAGGCGAGCGCCAGAGAGATGATTGTCTTCTTCATAAACAGTTAGGGTAGATGGGGGATTATTTATAAAAGTATTGTCCTTTCTTCTGAGTCTGGTGACCAAACTCGATGGCGTGATGCGGACAATGGTGATAGCAGGTAAAGCAGGTGAGGCAATCCTTGTGATGCAGCCATTCCGGATATTCTCCATGACCGCCCTTGATATCGCCTACAGGACAGACGTAGGCACAGATGCCACACTTCACGCACTTGTCTTTCTCCACATGAAACCGCTTGTCGGTGATGAGCACCTTCTCAAAGAATCCGCCCACAACCTTGGTGAAGAACCAGGGAATAGGACCTTTTACCAGACGGTTCACGCCCTCTTTCCTGTCGAATATCTCTTCGCAGATAACCGCCAGTTCCTGTGCCGATTTCGATTTCTTACGAACTTCGCGCTCCTTCGGATCAACATCCATAAAAGGAAGTCCTACATAAGATTCCGGCATGATGAGTGAGTAGGAAGCAGAAACCTCCGTGATGCCCAATGCCTGAAGTGATGCATTCTGCGCAATCGTATCGTTGAGGTTTTCGATGGTGAGTCCGATGCTGTCGCCTGCAGTACAGACGCAATAGGCGAAAGGATGTTTCCTGAACGTCTCCTTGTCTTCAGCAGTAGCATCAGGAGTTTCTCTCCGTATCTTCATCTTCCTGATAAACTCCCTTACAAGGCGTGGAACCCTCCAGCCATGTACGGGGAAAACGAATCCGAGCCGTTCATTCTCTTTCAGAATAAACGGCTCGGCTATATTGTGGCTTGAATCATCCGCCCGCATATAAGGGGCGATAGGAATCAAGTCTTCGTGTGTAGCCGCTGCCAGTCTGGCTGCTGCCCACTTGGTATTTCCAGTTCCGGAGAAATAGAAAATCATGCTTACTTTTAAATATGTATTGAGCTAGATTATTTCTTTTCTGTCATAACACCTTCTATATAAAGACGTGACATTTCTACATTGCCGTTAGAACGGACGGTGATGCTCTTCTTGAAATGACCAGGGAACATGCCCTTGCCGTTATAGGTAACACTAATCTGTCCCTTCTCGCCTGGAGCGATAGGCTTCTTGGTGTAAGAAGGTATGGTACAGCCGCAGCTGGCAATAGCCTGGTTGATAATCAAAGGCTTGTTGCCCACATTGGTGAAGGTAAAGGTAGCCTTCTGTACCGGGTTTGACTCTTCGAACGAACCGAAGTTGTGTATCAGTTTGTCGAACTTAATCTCTGCCTGAGCAGATGCAGTAGCTACAAGAGCCACCAGCATAGTGAGTGTCAATATGATTCTTTTCATCTTCATATCCTTTCTTCTTTTTTATATTTTCTCTTTAATTTGTTTCTTATTTTTATTTAATTCGATGCAAAAGTACATATAAAGTTTAGTATTACGTTACTTTTTTACATTATTTAAAACAATTATGCCTTATATTTCATGTTACAGCCTTCTTTTCTGTGGAAAAGTGGGGGCGCAATACTCCTCATTATGAAGAAGTTTGCAGATTCCTGAACAAAAAATCCCCCAACCTTAATCACTTAAGATTGGGGGAGAGAGTAGAAAAATAATAAAGTATGAACAATATCAACTGAATAGAGGGCTAAATGTGGAATTTGATTTCATTCAGCCAAGCCTGAACACTGAAGCAGGGACAGGACTTGTGGACGTTCGGGAGATCACGATGACCTAGGATCTCGGCTTCGGGATAGTCTACGCACAGACTCGTCAGGAGATTCTGGAGCGACTGCTTCTGAGCCTTCGTACGGGTATCTGCCGGATTGCCGTCGGCGTCGAGACCGCCTTCGTAACAGATGCCGATACTGTGTGCATTGAAATGGCGGGCGTGGGCGCCGATTTCTGACTCGGGACGGCCGGGATAGATGACGCCGTCTTTCGTGATGTAATAGTGATAACCGATGCTGCGGAAACCACGGGCTAAATGACAGGCTTCGAGCTTTTCGAAGGTGAAGTCCTGGGTGACGCGGGTGGCAGAACAGTGAATGACAATAAGTGATATTTTTCTTGTGTTTTTCATAGTGCTGAATCTTTAAAGGGTTGATACTACTGGCAGCTCTGCACACAAAAGGCAGAGGCTACGGCGGTGAGAACGGTAATGACGAAATTCAGAATTTTCTTGAGTGTTTCTCTTTTCATTTTCATTTGATTTAAGATTAATAAATGGATTGGGGGCTCGGATTTCCTATATCCGGGCGATACTGGAGAAGGAAGGCTGACAGGATGAGCAGATGGGCTTGATAGCGCGTGTTTCAATGCTGCTTGCTATATTGATGAATAGCCGGGGGTGCTATAGCCGAATCCCGGACTGCATCCTGTCTAAAACCTTCTTTCTTCATCTACTGGCGAGGGGGTTACTCCAGGCCGTCGCTACCATCGGAGCCGCTGCTCTCGGTGTTGCCTGATCCGCCAGTTTGGGTTGAGTCGCCATCCTGGTTTGTGCCGCCACCCTGGTTTGTGCCGCCACCCTGGGTAGTATCGCCTGTGTTGTCCTTACCGCCGTCTGGTGGAGTAACATCTCCTGTTACGGCTGTAGCCTTCTTCAGGGATACATCGAGGTTCAGACTGTTTGCCTTGAACTCACCGGTGCCACGGGCACGGAGCTTCAGTCCGGCAATGTTCTTGGTGATGCTGAACTCCTTCTCGGAGGCAGCACCTTCCTTGTTCTTGATGCCGATGCTGAAAATGGCGAGGTCGGGAATCTTCACGGCGATACCCTGCAGAACCAGTTCTCTTACGCAGCTCACCATGTCGGTGAGCATACCTTTGATGGCTCCCTTTGAGAACGGGGTGTTGTGACTTTCCATGTGCTCTGCGAGTTCATCAAGACCATAGGTCTGGGTGATTACAGGGTAGGCGAAAAACTTGCCGTAAGCGGCGCTCAACTTCTCGTTGACATACTTCTTCAATGTGTACAGAATCATAGTGTCTTCATTTTAAGGTTAATAAATTGTGTTTGTGTTGTAGGGGGCGCTGCGCATTGCCTCTTGGTGGTATGAGATATTATCTCTGAACCACAATGCAAAGATACGAAATCGGTGAGGGGTCAACTCACAGTTGCTCATACTTGCTCATGTTTTATCATACTTTTTCATAGATTCTTTTTTTCTGGAGTTTATAAGCCCATTATAATCAATCATTATTTGCTTGAATCTTACAAAAACAAGTAAGTCGGCAAAAGCTATGGATGGCGGTCTCCTTACCGCACTTTTAATGGGTGATGTGCAATATAATAACAGTTTTTTATCAAGCTGCTAAATAAACTTAAAAATCACTGTGTTTATGCGGAATAGTGATGTATTATAATTACCTTTGTAATTAAATATGCATCTGCATATGGCAAATAATAGACTGATAAAATGACAACAGACAATAAAGACAACAAACTCTCAATAGGAAGTAGCGATTAGGCTGAGATACTGCGACACGCTGTCGCAGTAATTGAGCATGCACGGACAGAAATAGCCCGACATGTCAATGGCTACGTATCTGCCGCCTATTGGGAGATTGGTCAAATGCTTCATGAGCGCAAGATTGAAAGTGGGTATGGTGACAGCGTTGTAAGAAGATTGTCAGCAGACCTGAAAGAACGATACCCGAAGATGGGTGTTTCACCACGAAATCTGTGGTATATGAAAAAGTTCTATGAACGTTATGCTGGACATAATGAGAAAGTGCAACGCTCCGTTGCACTTTTGCCGTGGTCACACAATATGCTGTTGTTGAGCAAGGGGCTGAATGATGAAGCCACGCTATATTATGCTCAGGAAACTATAACCAAAGGTTGGAATCGTGACTTGTTGCTCAATGCCATCAAACTCAATATGTATGAGACACAGGCATTGGCACGAGTAGATAACAATTTCGACCGCACTCTTCCTGCCGAACAAGCGCAGTATGCCAACGAGGTGTTTAACAGCAGCTACAATCTTGGTTTCTTGGGAGTAACAAGTCCCATTCTGGAGCTTGAACTTGAAGACCGCCTTGAACGTGGTGCTGACGAGAACCGTTCTATAGGAATCATACTTTGTGCGGAGAAAGAAAACAAAGAAACATTATAATATGGACATTCAAAGAATAAATCTGCATACATCCGCTTTCAACGAGATAACGCATTACATTGAGAGGTGATAAATTATGGCAAAGAAATTTGAAATACGAAACAGTACGGCGGAATTCCTGACTTTCGTGGCAGAAGGTAAGGAGCAAGGCGTACAAGTGTTATATAAAGACGAAGCGGTATGGGCTACTCAAAAGGCTATGGCACAGCTTTTTGACTGTTCAATAGATAATATCGGATTGCATCTTAAAAACATCTTCAAGAGTGGAGAACTTGTTGAAGATTCAGTTACCGAGAAAAACTCGGCAACTGCCGCAGACGGGAAGAATTATCAAACAATGTTCTATAATCTTGATGCCATTATCAGTGTTGGATATAGAGTTAATTCTGTTCGAGCAACTC
>ERZ1504665.588-NODE-588-length-8961-cov-3.399843_pt1 | contig 8961 bp, 10 predicted proteins | sample MGYA00572435_ERZ1504665 | MGnify/ENA primary metagenome ERZ1504665 (study PRJEB39906, sample SAMEA3182062) | gut metagenome | biome: human; feature: gut; material: Stool; isolation source: human stools | place: Canada | collected 2013-01-14 ... | reverse complement strand
TGCTTATATTAGCCGCCGCAAACCAGGAAGCACCGCCGATGGCAAGCAGACAGCAGGCTGTAACTATAATAAAAGCGGTATTGCTTTTTTTGGGTTTAGAGTGATATTCGGAATATTTCATTTCTATCCGTCCTTTCAATTTATGCCGATTTTGTTCGCTTTATTATTATTGGACAATTATACACACTATATTCCCTAAAAATTTAAATTCAGTTCACAGAAAAGAAAAAATTATAATTTATTATATAATCGTACCGAAAAGGGAGCCGCACCCGATTTGGTATACTTTCTCTTCAAAAGAGAAGTTCTCTCCTCAAACCCCTTAAAAGTGGAAAAGAGCCGTTTATACGGCTCTTTTTCACCTTTATGCGCAAAAAAACAGCCTGCTTCCGCAGGCTGTTTTTTTATATATTGTTCCATTCTATTTTTGACATTCCGTTTTGTTCTAAAATTTCATTTGTTTTAGAAAAATGGCGGCATCCGAAAAAGCCTCTGTAAGCCGAAAGTGGACTCGGATGAACCGTAATAAGCTTTTTATGAATAGGATTGGTGATTATTCTTGCCTTTCTCTCGGCATTGGCGCCCCAAAGCAAAAACACAACGGGAGTTTCCTTTTTGTTAAGCTCGAATATAACACGGTCGGTAAAAATTTCCCACCCCTTGTCCTTATGGCTGTTGGGACTTCCGGCTCTTACCGTAAGCACGGTGTTAAGCAAAAGTATACCCTGCTTTGCCCAACCGGTCAAATCGCCGTAAGGCGGCATTGTAACGCCTACATCATCCGTTATTTCCTTGTATATATTTACAAGCGACGGCGGCAGCGCAACCCCCTTTTTAACCGAAAAGCAAAGTCCGTGCGCCTGACCCGGACCGTGATAAGGGTCCTGCCCGATTATACAAACCTTTGTATTCGAAAACGGGGTGTATTTAAGGGCATTGAATATATCGTGCATATCGGGATAAATTCGGTGGGCAGAATACTCTTCCTTTAAAAAGTTATGCAGCTGCCTATAATACGGTTTTTCCCACTCATCCTTAAGGATGTCGTCCCAATCGTTGTTAAGCCTTACCATAAATCCGTTCCCCTATTTAACAAGCTTGCGCCAAAGCAGAACCGCAATCTGAAGCGGAATTCCCGCGGCAAGTATTATCCATATATTATAGCTGAAAAACTGGAGGCAGAAGCACAGCAGTATCGACCACACAAGGGAGGATATAAGCAAAAACAAAAATCTGCTTTTATGCCATACGACATCAAACACAATAGCCACGATAAGCGATATCGGGACGGACCAGCAAAACACCATCCACACGCCTTTTTTAAGCGCAATATCAAAAGCGATATAAAGCACGGTAGATGTAAGCCACACCGCAAGCACCGACAAAAGGGTTATAATTCTGCGGCGGCTTCTTACTACCGGAGTGGGATCATTTGCTTTTACTGCCTTTTCGTCCCCCGTAAGATAATCAAGACTTACCCCGTAAAGCCTGCTTAGCCGATACAGAACCTCTATACCGGGCAAGGACTCACCCTGTTCCCACTTTGACACCGCCTTATCGGAATAATTGAGCTTTTCAGCGACTTCAAGCTGGGTAAGCTTATTTTGTTTTCTTAAATCAGATAAATTTTTCGCGATAATTAAATTCAAATTTTCCATAAGCCGATTATAACATATACTTAAAGACAAGTCAAATAAACTCGGTGTTTATATTCCTTCCGAATTAAATTCGGGAATAAATCTTTCGTCAGAGCTTTTGCGCTCCTGTATATAAACATTCGAAAAATCCGTATCACATATATAAGACAGTACCTTTTCGTACTCCCTTTTGGTAACCCGACGGTTAATTACGGGCATATTCTCCGCCTTGCCCGTCGGCAGGTATTGGCTCATTATGCTGAAATACGCGCCGGGAGTATTTTTTCTCACCCAGTCGAACACCCGTATTGCCTCGTTCGTACCCTGCGGAAGCAATAAATGCCTTATTATAAGGCCTTTTTGCATAATCCCGTTTTTAAATACGCACACGGGCTGTTGTTTGTATTCCTCCGCAATGGACGCCGCGGCATATTCGGGGTAATTTTACGCTCCGGAATAAATCTTAGCCCTGTCCGCCGTGAGGTATTTCAAGTCCGTAAGGTAAATATCAATATATCCCTTAAGCGCTCTGACGGCGTTTACCGTGTCGTAGCCGCCCGTATTATACACAATCGGGATATCGGGCTTATATATCTCAAGCGCCCTTATTACCGCGTGCCAATAATGGCTCGGTGTTACAAGGTTTATATTTTCGGCTCCCTTTTCCTCAAGCTCCTTAAATATATCCGCCAATCTTTCATAGGTTATCGGCTTTCCGATTCCCATATGAGAGACGCCGTAATTCTGGCAAAAAGCGCATTCAAGGTTACAGCCCGAAAAAAAGACCGTTCCGGAGCCGCCCCTGCCGCTTATGCACGGTTCCTCCCAAAAATGCAAAGCAGCCCTCGCCGCTTTTGGCAGCAAAGGCATTTTACAAAAACCGTTTAAATTTTCGTTGTCGGTTCTGAGAGCGTTACACGCCCTCGGACACAGGCTGCATATCATTGTCGCATTTCTCCGGTTTAGGCTTTATTTCACATATGCGGCGGCGCACCTTTAAATCGTCGTATGTCTTCTTAAAGGTAACCCTTCCGCAGAATCGGCGGCCGCAGGACGGACATTCAAATCTCGCCGCAAACCAACGGTTGCGGTAACGCCACTTTGAAGTCCGTTTTGCTTTTTTACCGCATTTATCGCACTTGAATTCAAGTTGTCTTTTTTCTATTCTTTCGTCCTTAATATCCGAAATACAATAAGGCTTGAACCTAAGCCGCTTATAAAATTCCGGATCGGCGGTATCCCTTACAAGCGCCGAAAATCTATCCCTGTTATAGCACCTTTTGAGGAGTGCGGCACAAAGCAGGCTGTCATCACGCGCGGTATGAAGTTCAAGTCCCTCATAGGTCACACCGAGCTTCTCCGCCGCCGCCGAAAGGGAAATCTGATTTTTGTCCTCATACCCCATAATTCTTAATTCGCCCTGCACAAAGCGCTGCAAATCAAGATATTTCCCTATTGTAAAGGTTTTGCCGTTTAAAAGGAAATCCTCGTTTTCCTTGATTGAATAAAGGTCGGAGTCGCTCCAGGTCATAGTAACGGTGTCGCCTGACGCCCACTTGTCATAATCCTCGACTGCGTCCTCAAACGGAACGCCTGCTAGCATTTTTTCCGTGGTAATACCCGTAAGACCCGCAAATCTGCCCGATACTTTTTTTGAAAAGGAGGATCTGACCGTTTTAAGGAATGTATCCTTAATATTAAAAGCCTCGTCCAGCTTTACGGCGCCTATCTGCAAAATCTGATTGATAAATCTTTTGTATTTTACCGAATATGCGCTGTCCCACTCAAGGTCAAGAATAATATACTCCATTATTTCTTTCTCGACTCGGCTTTCATTCTTTCTTCCTTGTTGAGTATGCGTTTTCTTAAACGGATATTATGGGGAGTTACCTCAACCAATTCGTCGTCCTTTATAAATTCAAGCGACTGCTCAAGCGAAAGCTTTGACGGCGGAATAAGGCGCAGTGCGTCATCCGAACCTGCCGCACGGGTATTTGTCATCTGCTTTTTCTTACATACATTGCAGACTATATCCTCATTTTTCGGGTTTTCGCCGACTATCATACCCTCATAAACGGGAGTTCCGGCCCCGATAAACAGCTTACCTCTGCTTTGGGTATTGAAAAGACCGTAGCCTGTAGCTTCGCCCGTTTCGTGCGCTATAATGGAGCCTGTTGAACGCTGTTCTATCTCGCCCTTAAACGGCTGATAGCTGTCGAACACATGGCTCATTATTCCGTTGCCGTTGGTATCTGTAAGAAAGTGCGCTCTGTAACCCAAAAGACCCCTTGACGGAATTAAAAATTCAAGGTGAGACGCGCCGCCCTCGCGGGTACCCATATTTTTAATTTCTGCTTTTCTGGTGCCGAGACGCTCCATTACCGCGCCGACATATTCCTCGGGAACCTCTATCATAAGAAGCTCGATAGGCTCTAAAAGCTCGCCGTTTTCACCGTGTTTATAAATAACCTGCGGAGGAGATACCTGAAACTCATATCCCTGACGGCGCATTGTTTCAATAAGTATTGAAAGATGCAGCTCACCTCTGCCCGAAACCTTAAAGGTATCCGCCGAATCTGTCTCCTCAACACGGAGGCTTACATTTGTCATAACCTCTTTGAACAGACGGTCTCTCAAATTTCTTGAGGTTACAAACTTACCGTCCTTACCGGCAAACGGCGAATTGTTTACCATAAAGTTCATAGAAAGAGTCGGCTCGTCTATTTTTACAAAGGGAAGCGGCTCGATACAGTCGGGCGCACAGGCGGTCTCGCCTATTTCAAGGTCCGCAATACCCGCAACCTGAATAATATCCCCGACAGACGCGCTTTCCTCCTCTACACGCTTAAGACCTCTGTACATAAACAGCTTTGCAATCTTTACATTCGAGGTTGTGCCGTCCTTATGGCACAGTGCAACGGTCTGTCCTACCTTTACAGTACCCCTTATGACTCTGCCTACGCCTATTCTGCCAAGGTAATCGTCATACTCGATATTTGAGAAAAGTATCTGCAAGGGTGCTTCCGGATCGCCCTCGGGCGGAGCTATTTCTTTAATTATTTCATCGAAAAGCGGCTTCATATCCGTTCCGGGTGTTTCGGGCGAATATGTGGCATATCCGTCTCTGCCCGAAGCGAAAATAACGGGGAATTCTATCTGATCTTCATCGGCGCCGAGCTCTATAAACAAATCAAGCACCTCGTCCACAACCTCGTGCGGGCGTGCCATGGGGCGGTCAATCTTATTAATAACCACAACCGCCTTTTTACCGAGCGCCAGCGCCTTTTTAAGCACAAAGCGGGTTTGCGGCATACAACCCTCAAACGCGTCCACAAGCAGTAAAACGCCGTCTACCATCTGCAAAATGCGTTCAACTTCGCCGCCGAAATCGGCATGTCCGGGTGTGTCTACTATATTTATACGCACGCCGTTATACATAACGCTGGTATTTTTTGAAAGTATGGTTATTCCTCTTTCCCTTTCAAGGTCGTTTGAGTCCATAACTCTCTCGTTTACCGCTTCATTGGTACGGAAAGTTCCGCTCTGCTTTAAAAGCTGGTCGACAAGCGTTGTTTTACCGTGGTCAACGTGCGCTATTATTGCTATGTTTCTTAAATTTTCGATTTTAGCCATATTCTTACTTCCTTTATTTCTGTACAAACGAATATTATACTATACACGGATTTTTTTGTCAACCGGAGCGCATTTCGGCAAGCGCCGTTTCCATTTCGGCGTGTATCATATCGCCCAACTCATGCGTTGCCATATCCTTATATTTTTCATAAGGAATAACATCAAGTACCCTGAGTTCAACCGTGGTATGCCGCAGGAACATTCTCTTCGGAATGGACCTTGTATTATTTATAGCGCATACCGCAATATCGGCGCCTGCACGGTAGGCAATTTTAAACGAACCGTTCCTGAACGGCAGAAGCTCGCAGGTCTTGCTTGTATAGCCCTCAGGGAAAAGCCCTATCGACGCCTTGCCCGATTTTAAAATTCTTGCCGCTTCTATTACCGTTTTTGCCGCCGCCCGGTCATTTTCTCGGTCTATCGGCAGGCAGTAAAGCCTGTGCATTGCTTTTGCTATAAACGGCATAGTTTTGTATATGTCCTTTTTGCCGATAAATCCTAAATTTGAATCGGGAAAAACCGAAAGCATAATAACAGGGTCGAAATCGTGCTGATGATTGCACACAAACAGCATTCTTTTATCCGGGTCTACCCTTTCGATTCCCGTAACCTTAACGCTTACCCGTGTAAGCTTTAAGAGCAGCGGTATCGTTATGTTTGCAAGCCTTCTGAACGCGGCGGTGCCCTTCGGCGGCTTGTTCACATTTGCCGTGGCTATCCATATACAGGTTACGGCAAGGTGCAGAATTACAAAACCTAAAAAAAACGCAATAAACAGCACCGGAACCAGCCACCATGAGTACGGATGTCTTAAAATATCAAAAAAATTATCAAGCACGGGTATAAGCACGGCGCTTAACACCAAATACACATAAAACATAATGCCGCTCCTAATTTTGCTTTCTTACTATGCCGTATTCATCATAAAAGTTATAATACGGGCAGTTATATGTCTGTGAAGATAAAAATCTCTGCATTTCGTCCTCGTCGAGATTTATTTCACAGTACATACAGTCGCTTTCTTCGTCATACAAATAGTTAGCACAGCTCTCGCAGGCTGTTTTTTTCATTGTTTTTTCCAATTCGTCGCCTTCTTTTTAAGCGCAACGGCTCTTTCATAAACTGCGCTGTAACGCCCGTTTTTAAGATTCGGGAACGCTTTTACTATACGGCGGTGTACAAAATTTCTTTTTTCGAACGCCGCCGAAAATTCCTGCTTTTTCTTTTCGTATTCCGCCTTAAGCTCATCTATCTTAGGTTTGTTTTCAACAGCTATTTCGCTGCCCTTTTCCTTTGCGGCAATCGTGGTATCGCTTATGTTTTCACCGATTTTATCGGAAATAGCGCGAAGCGCCTTTTCCGCTTCAAGCAACGCTCCGAGCTTTTTCGGCATCTTTGCAAGCTCCGTTACCGTAATCACAAAATCGGTAATAAACGCCGCCGCAAAAACCGAAAGAAGTATTATTCCCGGTACAGCGGGCATTTTTACTATAAGCATATATACAAAGCGGTGTACGGCACCCACAATAAAGGTTGCCGCAAGTCCCCACAAAACGGTAAACTTTAAGCATATATATCCCTTTATATTAAAGGGCATATCCGAATAATCCCACCATTTATCGTGAAAAAACTTTTCAAGCACAAAGCCCGTAACAAATTCAAGGGCGGTTGTGAGCGTGGCGGAGCCTAAAAACAGTAAAATAAGATTTCCCTTAAGTCCCCACAGGGCGGTTACCACAATAAGCATTCCAAAGCCGTAAATCGGACATACGGGACCGTTTAAAAAGCCCCTGTTTACAAACTTTCCCTTATTTACCGCAGCAAACGCAACCTCTGAGCACCAGCCCAAAAACGCATATATCAAAAATATCCATGCTGCCTGATATAAATTTTGCGGCATAGTATTCCCTCCTATCAGTCCATCGGCGGTCCGTCGTTATCCTCCGGTGCAGTCGGAGTGTCCTCCGATTCCGGCTTTGACTCAGGAACGGACTCATCCGAGGAGGTCTGATTTTCCGTTTTGCTTTCATCATCGGATGACGCATTGCTCTGCGGCGGTTCGGATGTAACGGTCGATGTTCCCGAACTGCTTTCAGACGGCTTTGACGGCTCGGAGGTTACATCTGATTCCGGCTTGGATGAAGTAATACGAGAAGCCGAACTGCTGCTCGAAGACGGCTTTTTGGAGCCTGCCTGCGATGAATTCCGATTTGCGTACCAATCGTTCTTTTCAACACCGTTAGCCTCTATATAATCCTCGGGTTTTATATCGTCATAAAAGAAAGCATGAATAAGCTTTTTTGCATAATCTATGTCATAATAAATGCATGAGCCGACGCCGCTTATGCTTTTTGACGGCATCTGATACTCGGTAAGCGGTATTCGGGACTGCTCAAAGGTAGGTGATGAAAGAAGTATATTAAATGCAAGGCTTAATATTTCCGAGTATGAAAGAGAGGTTTCACTGCACGGCATAAGCGCCTTTGCAAGCGACATATATTTGCCCTTATCAAGCTTTACAGCCTTATTGAAAAGCTGTTCCATAATATAGCGCTGACGGTCGGTTCTGCCGTAATCGTCGTTTGTACCCTCGAAGTTTTTGGCATGTCTTATTCTTGCATACGCCGTAGCCTGTATTCCGTTAAGGTGGTATGTTCCCGCTTTTTTAATATAGTATTTTTCGGGCGAAACACCTTTATTGTAGCAAATTTCTTCAACCGTTCCGTTGAAGCCGTAATTCACCTTTTTACCGTTTTCGTATCCGTAAATATTAAGCTCGCCCTCCATAAGCTGTACATCCACACCGCCTACGGCCTCGATAATATCCGACATACCGTAAAAGTTTACGGTAGCGTATTCCGAAATATCAAGCCCAAAGACGGTATTAAGAGTCTTTATCGCAAGCTCGGGACCGCCTTTAGAGTATGCGCTGTTGATTTTATTGTATGTGGTCTTGCCGTTATAGGTTATGGGGACCAGCGTATCTCTCATTACGGACACAAGTTTTACCTTTTTTGTCTCGGTATTAAGGCTCATTATCATAATACTGTCCGAGAGACCCTTAAATGATTTGGGGTCTCGTGTATCTATCCCGAAAAGCGCGATATTTACAACCTTATCGTTAATAATGCTTTCAAAGCCCAAGTCGTCGGGATTTTTCGTTATATTATTATAATTATAATTGAATATTATCCTTAGAGCGCCCACAGCTATCGCCAGAACAAGCACGACGGATGTGCAACTTATCATGGTTACGCGCTGCCATTTCTTACAGCTTCTCCACCAACGGGTAAATTTATTGCTCCGTCTCTTCTTTTTGTAGTGACCCGGCTTAACCTTACTGCTGCTTGAAATATCCTCGAAATCGATTTTTCCGCTTTCCGAAGAAGAATAGATATCGTCCCCGATAAAGTCAAACATATCGTTATTTTTTTCCATATTCACACCCAAAATTTAATATTTTCCGCTAAATCAGCTCTTTGTATATACTGCTTTTTTTAAGACCGGAGACCTCTGCCGCTTCCTTAGCTGCCGACGAAGTGGACTTCCCCTCTTTAATCAGTCTCTTTGCCAGCTTAACCGCGTCTTCAAGCGAATACTGCTCTGTATTTTCCCGTCTTTTCCCCTCTATAATTAAAACAAATTCGCCCTTAGGAGTATTTTCCGAATAATATTCTGCCGCTGCCGAAAG
>ERZ1504665.573-NODE-573-length-9078-cov-4.520004_pt1 | contig 9078 bp, 7 predicted proteins | sample MGYA00572435_ERZ1504665 | MGnify/ENA primary metagenome ERZ1504665 (study PRJEB39906, sample SAMEA3182062) | gut metagenome | biome: human; feature: gut; material: Stool; isolation source: human stools | place: Canada | collected 2013-01-14 ... | reverse complement strand
CTTTAGATTCCCTCTCGCCGGTTCGCAAACGGGCGTCGCCGCCCAAGGCGGGGGGAGCAGAAAAGTTCTATTGTTCCTTCTGTAAAATTGAAGAAAGAAGGTTATCGAATTTGAGCGGTAAAGTTGTTAAAGTTTCCGGGCCGCTGGTGGTGGCTACGGGCTTGGCGGACGCCAATATGTCCGACGTGGTCCGTGTCGGCCCCCAGCGCCTGATCGGTGAGATCCTGACCATGAAGGGTGACACCGCCAACATTCAGGTCTATGAGGAGACCTCTGGTCTGGGCCCCGGCGCCGAGGTGGAGACCACCGGCGCGCCTATGAGCGTGGAGCTTGGCCCCGGCATGATCGAGGGCATTTATGACGGAATCCAGCGTCCGCTGGAGAAGATCGTGGAGAAGGTGGGTGCCTGCATCACCCGCGGCGTGGAGGTCCCCGCCGTGGACCACGAGAAGAAGTGGGAGTTCAACGCGGTGGCCAAGGTGGGCGATCAGGTCATCGGCGGTGACATCCTGGGCACGGTCCAGGAGACGGCCGTTGTGCTCCATAAGATCATGGTGCCGCCCACCATGCGCGGCACCATCACCTCCATCCAGAGCGGCTCCTTCAACGTGACGGAGACCGTCGCCACCCTCAAGACCGAGGACGGCAGGGAAGTCCCCCTCACCATGCTCCAGAAGTGGCCCGTCCGTGTGGGCCGTCCCTATACGAAGAAGTATCCCCCCAAGCGGCCCTTGTGCTCCGGTCAGCGGATCATCGACACCATGTTCCCCATCGCCAAGGGCGGCACGGCGGCAGTCCCCGGACCCTTCGGCTCCGGCAAGACCGTGGTGCAGCACCAGCTGGCCAAGTGGTCCGACGTGGACATCGTGGTTTACATCGGCTGCGGCGAGCGCGGCAACGAGATGACCGACGTTCTGCGGGAATTCCCGGAGCTGAAGGACCCCCGCACCGGCGAAAGCCTGATGAAGCGGACGGTGCTGATCGCCAACACCTCCGATATGCCCGTGGCCGCCCGTGAGGCGTCTGTGTATACCGGTATCACCATCGCGGAGTATTTCCGCGACATGGGCTATGACGTGGCTGTTATCGCAGACTCCACCTCCCGCTGGGCCGAGGCCCTCCGTGAGATGTCCGGCCGTCTGGAAGAGATGCCCGGCGAGGAAGGCTACCCCGCGTATCTGGCCTCCCGTCTGGCTCAGTTCTACGAGCGTGCCGGCAGCGTGGAGTGCATCGGCTCCGACGAGCGCCGGGGCAGCCTGACGGCTGTGGGCGCCGTGTCCCCTCCGGGCGGCGACCTGTCCGAGCCGGTTTCTCAGGCCACCATGCGGATCGTCAAGGTGTTCTGGGCACTGGACTCCTCTCTGGCCTACAAGCGTCATTTCCCGGCCATCAACTGGCTGAGCTCCTATTCCCTGTATCTGGACTCCCTGAAGCCGTGGTTTGACGAAAATCTCGGCCCCGAGTTCATGCGGGACCGCACCAAGGCTATGGGCATCCTGCAAAACGAGGCCAGCCTGAACGAGATCGTTCAGCTGGTTGGTAAGGACGCTCTGGGCGCCGGCGACCAGCTGACGCTGGAGGTGGCCCGTATGGTCCGCGAGGACTTCCTGCAGCAGAATGCCTTTATGGATGTGGATAGCTTCTCCGACTACGAGCGGCAGAAGAAGCTGCTGGGCATGATCCTCAGCTATGACGTCCTCTGCCGGGACGCCATCGCCAAGGGCGCTTCTGCCCAGGAGCTGTTCCAGATCCCGGCCCGTGAGCAGATCGGCCGCGCCAAGAGCGTGCCTGCCGAGGAATACGCGGCGGTTTACGATCAGATCCAGTCTGATATGGAGCAGCAGATCGCTGCCATTGCAGCCAAAGGAGGGGACGACGAATGATCCGTGAATATAAAACCGTTGAGGAGATCAGCGGCCCTCTGATGATGGTCCGCATGGTGGAAAACGTCACCTATGACGAACTGGTGGAGATCGAGCTGCATGACGGCTCCCTCCGCCGGGGCAAGGTGCTGGAGGTCAATGGCGACGCCGCCGTGGTCCAGCTCTTTGAATCCGCCGCCGGTATCAATCTGGCGGACGCCAAGGTCCGCTTCCTGGGCCACCCCCTGCAGCTGGGCGTGTCCGGCGATATGCTGGGCCGCGTGTTCAACGGCATGGGCCAGCCCATTGACGGCGGCCCCGACATCCTCCCTGAGGAGTATCGGGACATCAACGGCCTGCCTATGAACCCCGCCGCCCGCGACTATCCCAACGAGTTCATCCAGACCGGCGTTTCCACCATTGACGGCCTGAATACGTTGGTCCGCGGCCAGAAGCTGCCCATCTTCTCCGGTTCCGGCCTGCCCCACGCCAATCTGGCGGCGCAGATCGCCCGTCAGGCCAAGGTTCTGGGGGATGAAGGCTCCAACTTCGCCGTGGTGTTCGCCGCCATCGGCATTACCTTCGAGGAATCCGAGTTCTTCGTCAGCGAGTTCAAGCGCACCGGCGCCATTGACCGTACCGTGCTGTTCAGCAACCTGGCCAATGACCCCGCCGTGGAACGTATTTCCACCCCCCGTATGGCCCTGACCGCCGCTGAGTATCTGGCCTTTGAAAAGGGGATGCAGGTGCTGGTCATCATGACCGACATCACCAACTACGCTGAGGCTCTGCGTGAGGTCTCCGCCGCCAAGAAGGAGGTCCCCGGCCGCCGCGGCTTCCCCGGCTACCTGTATACTGACCTGGCTACGCTGTACGAGCGTGCCGGCCGCCGTCTGGGGAATCCCGGCTCCATCACCCTGATCCCCATTCTGACCATGCCTGAGGACGATAAGACCCACCCCATCCCCGACCTGACAGGCTATATCACCGAGGGTCAGATCATCCTGAGCCGCGCTCTGTACCGCCAGGGCATCCATCCCCCTGTGGACGTGCTGCCCTCCCTGTCCCGTCTGAAGGATAAGGGCATCGGCGAGGGCAAGACCCGTGAGGACCACGCCAGCACCATGAACCAGCTCTTTGCCGCCTATGCCACCGGTAAGGACAACAAGGAGCTGATGAGCATTCTGGGCGAGGCGGCGCTGACCCCCACGGACCTGCTGTACGCCAAGTTTGCAGACGAATTTGAAAAACGCTACGTCAATCAGGGCTACGAGGAGAACCGCTCCATCGAGGAAACGCTGGATCTGGGATGGGAGCTGCTGAGCATCCTGCCCAAGAGCGAGCTGAAGCGGATCAAGCCGGAGCTGATCGAGAAATACTGGCCGAAAAAGGACGAGCAGAAGTAAGGAGGGGTGAACCATGGCAAATATCACGGTCAGCCCTACCCGCATGGAGCTCACCCGTCTCAAGGGCAAGCTGAAAACCGCCCAGCGGGGCCATAAGCTGCTGAAGGATAAGCGGGATGAGCTGATGAAGCAGTTCCTGGATACGGTCCGGGAGGTGCGTTCTCTCCGCGCCGAGGTGGAGGAGGACCTGATGCGGGTCCACAAGTCCTTTACGGTGGCCTCTGCCCTCATGTCCTCCGAGGCACTGGAACAGGCGCTGCTGTATCCCAAGCAGAGCGTGGAGCTCACCCGCACCACCCAGAACATTATGTCCGTCAACGTGCCGGTGTACGATTTCCAGACGAAAACGAAGTCGGATTCCGACATTTACCCCTACGGCTTCGCCGCCACCTCCGGTGAGCTGGACGATGCAGTAGAGGCCCTGGGCCTTGTGTTCCGGAAGATGCTGAAGCTGGCGCAGATCGAAAAATCCGCCCAGCTGATGGCGGAGGAGATCGAAAAGACCCGCCGCCGGGTCAACGCTCTGGAATATGTGATGATCCCCAACACCCAGGAGGCCATCCGCTATATCACCATGAAGCTGGACGAGAACGACCGTTCCACCACCACCCGGCTGATGAAGGTGAAGGATATGCTCCTGAAGGATGCTATCGAGGCGAAGCGGGCAGAAAATGCCAGAGCCATGGAGGCGTTCAGCAAGTCCAGAGAGACCGCTGCTGAGACGTAAGCCAAGGTCATAGTTCTGACGCGCATGTTCTAAAACGAAACAGAAGGGGCCTGCGCATCTGCGCAGGTCCCTTCTGCTTTCTGCTGATCAAAACGAATGGAATGCGGAACGCCCCCGGCCATTGGCCGGGGGCATTTTGTCAATACTGATATTCGAATTCGTAGCCGTCCAGAGAGACGGTGTCGCCGTCCTCGATGCCCCGCTCCTCCAGCTGCTGATACAGTCCGGATTCCCGCAGGGTCTTGTCGAACCACATGCGGCTCTCGTAATCGTCGAAGTTGACGTTGGCCATGAGGCGCTGGAGCCACGGGCCCTGAATGAGCCAGGTGTGGCCGTCGTCCAAGCGCTGAATGTCCAGCGGCTCGCTGGTGTCCACCACCGGCGGCTTGGGGACATATTCCGGCTCGTAGACCGTGACCGGCGGCAGGGAAGCCAGAGCCTCCGCTACCTTGCCCACCAACTCCCGGGTGCCCTGGTGGGCGGCAGCGGAGATCTCCATCAGCGTGAAGCCCTTGGCCTCCACATGGGCGCGGAGCCGCTCCAGATTTTCCGGGTCGGTCATAATGTCCACCTTGTTGGCGGCTACGATCTGGGGCCGCTTGGCGAGATCGGGGCTGTACTGCTCCAGCTCGGCGTTGATGGCGTCAAAATCCGCCACAGGGTCCCGGCCCTCGCTGCCGGACACGTCTACCACATGGACCAGCAGACGGCAGCGGTCGATGTGCCGCAGGAAATCGTGGCCCAGACCGGCGCCCTCACTGGCGCCTTCGATGATGCCGGGAATGTCAGCCATGACGAAGGACACGCCCTCGTCCACCCACACCACGCCCAGATTGGGATAAAGGGTGGTAAAGTGGTAATTGGCGATCTTGGGCTGGGCCTTGGAGACCACGCTCAGCAGTGTGGACTTGCCCACATTGGGGAAACCGATGAGGCCCACGTCCGCCAGCAGCTTCAGCTCCAGAAATACATCGTGGCTCTCGCCGGGCAGGCCCGCCTTGGCGAAGCGGGGCACCTGCCGGGTGGGGGTGGCGAAGTGCATATTGCCCCAGCCGCCCCGGCCGCCCTTGCAGAGGACATAGGGCTCGCTGCCGCTCATGTCCTGAATGATCTCATTGGTTTCGGCGTCCCGCACCAGCGTGCCCCGGGGGACGCGGATCACCAGATTGGCGCCGTCCTTGCCGGACTTGCGGCCGCCCTGACCGTCCACGCCGTTTTCTGCCACGTATTTGCGCTTGTAGCGGAAGTCCATCAGGGTGGACATATTGTCGTCCACCTGCAAGATAATGGAGCCGCCCCTGCCGCCGTCGCCACCGTCCGGGCCGCCGGCCGCCACATATTTTTCCCGGTGGAACGCCACTGCGCCGTTACCGCCGTTGCCCGCTCGGACCGTGATCCGGGCCTTGTCGATAAATGTTGTTGCCATAAAGTGCCTCTCAATTCAAGTGTAAAAACAGGTTTCCCTACATAATTGTTCCTATCATACCGGAAAATGGGGGGAAATGTCAACTGTAAAGGTCAATCCGGCAGGCATCCGAAGTGGAGGAGTGCCTCCAGTACGCCGCCGCCGATGGCGGTGGCCTTGTCGGAGGCAGTAAAGCAGTTGGCCTGCTGGCCCCGTGGGTCGATGTCGCCGCATTTCATGCCCCCGTGGACCTGCAAGCCGCCCTGGAGCAAGCCCCGGAGACAGCCGGTGAGGGTGCAGCGCATGGGTTTGCCGTTTACCGTGGCGGCAATTTCTCCCTCCTGAACCAACTGTCCGATCTCCATGCGCGGCTCAAAAATGCCGTCCGCCGGGGCCCGGAGGACCCGCTCGCCGCTGCGTCCGCCGATGAGGCCGGGGATGCCGGTGTTGGGCAGAGGACTGCCGGAGTACAGCGCCCGGCCCAGCGTGTGGCCCCGCATGGTCTCTACGGCGGCGTGGCAGTCGGTCCCCACGGTGAAGCCGGGGCCTACGCCGATCACCACCGGGGCGTCCGTCAGGGCGGTGCCTAAATTCTTCTTCGCCAGAATAGCATCCACCACCGCGCCGGGCCGGAGGGTGGGGATACAGGCTCCCGCCGGGTCAGCGAGAACGGCCACAACGCCGGACTGAGCCAGAGTCAGGGCCTCCTCCGGGGTTTCGGCTTTCCGGGCGGAAATATCCTCCACTGTCATCTCTCCCAAGCGAATGGCCTCGGAGAAACAGACGGTGCGGCGGATGGAGGTGGGGGCGGGGAGATCCGTCATAACGATTTGATACCCGGCCCGGTGGAGCCGCAAAGCGATGCCGGTGGCCAGATCTCCGGCTCCTCGGATGACAACGAGCATAAGATCCCTCTTTTCCGTATTTGAAATGGTATGGTCAGACCATGGGGCAGGCGTGATGAGCCGGGTCCTCCCGGCGGCAGGCCCGCTCATAGATCATTTCCCCGGTGATGCTCACGGCGATCTCCGCCGGGGTCACGGCCTTGATAGGCGTTCCCACAGGGGTGTGGACAGTGCGGAGCTTTTCCTCGGAGATACCGGCCTCCCGGAGCCGGGCGTTGACGGCGGCGATTTTGGCCCGGGAGCCGATGACGCCGACGTAGGCCAGTTCCTGCCGCAAAATCTGCTCCTGAATTTCCAGATCGTGAAGATGGCCGGAGGTCATCACCACCACATAATCCTCCGGGGACAGGGGCAGTGTGCCGGCGATGTTCCGAAAATCGCCGCACACCACCCGCTCGGCGTCGGGGAAGGCGGCGGGATCGGCCAGAGCGGGGCGGTCGTCATACACCACCGGGCGGAACTCCACACTGCGCAGCAGAGGGACCAGCGCCCGGGCGATGTGTCCCGCGCCGAAGATCACCGCCCGCTCCCCAATGGGGAGGGGGAGAGAAAAGTCGGTTTCTGTCAGGACGCAGCGCTTGGAGAGGGGGGCTGTACCGCTGCTGCCCAAAAGGGCCATGCCCTCGCCGTCCAGCAGCGCCGGGGCGGAGCCGTCCGTCCGCAGGATCAGCCAGCCGGGCTGGGCAGCGGTGAGCTGGGCCAGCGCCGTTTCCAACACACTCTGCCAGAGGGTGTCCTCCGGGGAGATGAACTGAAACAGCACCGTCACATCCCCGCCGCAGGCCATGCCGAGACTGTCCGCCCCGGCTTGCGTCAGGGCGAAGTGCTGCATCTGGGAACGCCGCTCCTTCAGCAGGGACAGGGCCAGCAACTCGGACTGCCGCTCTACCTGCCCGCCGCCGATAGTGCCCGTTAGCTGACCGTCCGCACCCACCAGCATTTGACTGCCGGGGCCCCGGGGGGCGGAACCTTGTTCTGCGACGATGGTGACCAACATCACGCTCCGGCGGGCATTCAGCTCCGCCAGCGCTCTGGATAAAATAGTTCGCATGGCGCGCTCCTTTCTGGCAGATGATCCAAACTCTGATTTTATTGTGAACTTGATGGTAGTCTATTATGCTTTTCTTGGAATGTCAAGCGGAGACGGGGGAGTGCGGAACGGAAAAACAGGCTGAGACCGCAGTCTCAGCCTGTTTGGTTCACGGGTCCGGATCAGTACATCAGCTTGATGTAATCCTCCACGTCCTGACGGGTGCCGGTGAAGGGACCCGGCGTCTCCATTTTCAGGGAGACCAGAGCGGTGGCGGTCTGAAGAGCAGTGGGAATGTCTTTGGTCAGCCGCTCATTGATGTACCCGGCAAAGGTGGTGTCGCCCCGACCGGTGCGGCCGGAGAGATTCCGGGCCTTGATGGGGCAGGTGTAGATCTCGTGACCGTCATACACCAGCACCTCCGTGTTGTGGGTAATTAAAATCTCCTTGGCGCCCCAGCCGTAGAGGACCTTGGCGGCCTCCGCCCGGTCTGTCAGGCCGGTGAGGATCTCCGCCTCGGCGGCGTCGGTCTTAAGGAAGCGGATGTAGGGAAGCAGCTCCTTCTTTTCCTTCCAGTCATGATACACCATGCCGCCATTTTCCACCCAGCGCAGCATGGTCTGCACGTCGATGGCCACCATGGCATGCTTGGCGGCGAAGGGGATCATCTCATTGGGGATGTCGCCGCCGGCCAGACCGGCCAGATGCCAGATGGCGGCATCGATCTGATCCACCGGCACCTCGTCGGTGGTGTAGGGGGCGATGAGGCTGTCCACAGTGGAGGTCCGGCGCTCCCGGTCCGCCGTGTGGTAGACGTTTTTCGTCACAAAGGAGTGGGGGCTGTTCAGGGGGAACACGCTGATGGAGGGAGCCTTCTCGTGGAAGGCCGCCGTCACGTCCAGCTGGCTGAGGTCCGCCTTGGGCAGGACGGCGATCTTATGTCCCATATTGGCTGCCGCGCAGCCGGAATAATACACCGCGCCGCCGACGGCCTGGACGACAGTGCCGTCAAAATCCACGTTGGTGTCCTGAGCAACCTCGCCGATGATGAGAGAGTCGAATTTTTCCATAACGATCATCCATTCCGCCGCCCTGCGCCGGCACAAGAAGTTGATGGGGCGTTCCGTCCGCAGGGCAGAAAAGCTGACGGACCGCCTGCTGAGATACAAGGGAAAATAAAGTCGGATCAGAGAACTCAAACGTTTGCGCTGCTTACTGCCATCAGTATAATAGGTGAGGAACAAAAAGTCAACGGTTTTAGCGGCTTTGAACATCAGCCACCGTCATTCCGCGGGAAACCGGAAATTCTTTGCGGGAGGCCTGGAAAAAAGGATTGTAAACAGCGGGAAAACCGTGTATAATAACCGCAAAGCGGCGGAGGATCTCCGCTGTCCGGCACGTTTTGGAAGAGCCGGTGCATGGCTGCGGATATTCCGCCGCCACCGGATCGTTTATATGCCGCACCTGATAAGGAGGAGTTCACCATGAATAAAACTGCCCGTTTTGTATTGAAGACTGTGGCCGCCGGCCTGGCGTTCTGCGCGTTTGTCTGTCTGGTGGTTGGCAGCTGGAGCGATGTGTATGAGGCGATCGAGCGCCGTCGGGCCTGCCGTTTGAGCAAGCAGGAGAGCAGAGATTACGCCGATGAGGAGCTTTATCAGTAAAATAAAATTGACAAATGAAAAGAGCGGCACACGGATTTCCGTGTGCCGCTCAGCGTGTCGAAAAAGTCTTTTCTCCCCG
>ERZ1504665.556-NODE-556-length-9271-cov-3.226128_pt1 | contig 9271 bp, 8 predicted proteins | sample MGYA00572435_ERZ1504665 | MGnify/ENA primary metagenome ERZ1504665 (study PRJEB39906, sample SAMEA3182062) | gut metagenome | biome: human; feature: gut; material: Stool; isolation source: human stools | place: Canada | collected 2013-01-14 ... | reverse complement strand
CGGTGTAGGCCGTGCGCGTGAACGCGCCGAAGGACGCGACGTAAACGAAGTTCTTTTCATTGAACACGCCCACGTCCAGGTCGCGCGGCTGAAGGCGCATGGCGCTCTGCGCCGCGAGCGCGGGATCGGAGGAAATGGACAGGCTTGCCGCGAAGTCGTTCGTGCTGCCGCCGGGCAGGTAGCTCAGCGGCGGACGCTTCTCCCGCGGCAGGCGCATGATGCCGTTGACCGTCTCGTTGAGCGTGCCGTCTCCGCCGTGGCAGACGACGAGATCGAAATCTCCGCCGAAGCGCTCGGCCAGCTCGGTCGCGTCGCCGTGCCGCCGCGTCTCCGCCACGCGGACCAGATAGCCCGCCTTGGAGAAGATCGAAACGGCGTCGAACAGCGGTGCGCGCGATTTCGTCTTGCCCGCGCGGGGATTGACGATGAACAGCAGCTTCTTTTCCACAGCATTCATCCTTTCTGCGAACGAAAAAAAGTTTGAAGATTCGGTTAATTTTAGTATAGCACAGAAATTGTGCTATTGCAATTCCGCAATAATCATAGTATGCTAAGCTTGATTTATTCTGAATGCGGGCAGGCACTGTGCCGGCCGAGGGCAAGGGAGGAAACATGAAGCAGAAAACCTATCTTCACTGGGGCGTGACCGTTACCGCCGCGGCCTGCGCCATTCTCGTGTTTTACGACACCTTCTTTCAGGACGGCGTGCTGTTTATTTTTATAGAAAAGCTCTTCGGCATCCTCAAGCCCGTGCTCTACGGTCTTGCGATGGCCTACCTGCTCACGCCCATCGTGGACTTTTTCGACCGTCTCCTCCGCGACAGGCTCGGCGTCAAGCGTGCCGGACTGATGCGCTGCCTGAGCATCCTTGTGACCTGGCTCCTTGCGCTGGGACTCGTGTATCTGCTCTTCAGCATCCTGATCCCCGAGCTGGTCGCGAGCGTATCGCTGCTCTTTTCCAATCTCGAGAGCTATTACCGCACCATCTACACCTGGGTCACGCAGCTTGTGGAGGACAATCCCTACATCTCCGAGCGTGTGCTCACGCTGGTCCGTGATTACTACAACGAGCTGGTCGACTGGGTGAAGAACACCGTCATTCCCGGCGCGCAGGTCGCCATCGTCGCCGTGACCGGCGGCGTGCTGAGCGTGCTGGTCTTTGCCAAGGACCTGCTCGTGGGCATCGTCGTTTCCGTTTACATCCTCGCCCGCAAGGAGACCTTCGGCCTCCACACGCGCAAGCTGCTCTACTCGCTCGTCTCCGCGCCGCACTATGAGCGCGCGCTGCGCGCCACCCGCGAGGCCGACCGCATCTTCTCCGGCTTTGTGCGCGGCAAGCTGCTCGACTCGCTCATCATCGGCATTCTGTGCTTCATCGTCTGCTCGATTTTGAAGTTCCCCTACACGCCCATCATCGCGGTCTTTGTGGGCGTGACGAACATCATCCCCATCTTCGGTCCCTTCCTCGGCGCGATCCCCAGCGCGTTTTTGATCCTGCTCGTGAGCCCCCGCCAGTGCCTCTACTTTATCATTTTCATTATTGCCCTCCAGCAGTTCGACGGCAACATCCTCGGCCCCAAAATTTTGGGCGAGACCGTCGGCATTTCGAGCTTCTGGATCGTCGTCGCCATCCTTGTCGGCGGCGGCTTCGGCGGCGTGCTGGGTATGTTCCTCGGCGTGCCGGTGTTCGCCTGCATCCACTCCGCCGTGAGCTTCCTGTGTGAATCGTCCCTGCGCAAAAAGGGCGTGACGGACGACGCGATATTTGAGCCCCGTCGGGTTTTGACGGGCACGACCACAACCAAAAGGAGAAAACCACATGAATAAGCGCATCCTCACCCTGTTTCTTTCCCTGACTCTGCTCCTCTCCCTCGCCGCCTGCGGCGGGAACGCCGACACGACCGACGCGCGGCGCGACGCGAACGAGATCGTCGTCGGCATCGCGCAGGACCTGGAAAACAGCCTTGACCCCTACGCCTCCGTCACCGCCGCAAACCGCGAGGTGCTGTTCAACGTGTTTGAGGGGCTCGTTAAGCCCGACGCGGACGGCAACCTGATCCCCGCCGTCGCCGAACGCTGGGAGGTCTCCGACGATCAGCTCACTTATACGTTCCATCTCCGCCCCGGTGTGAAGTTCCACGACGGCAGCGAGGTTACGGCAATGGATGTCGCATGGTCGATCGACAAGGCCATGCAGTCCGGCAGCTGGGAGGCGCTGGATAACATTGACGCCATCGACATCGGCAGCGACTATGTCTCCGTTGTGCTCAAGGCTGCCGACAGCGATTTTCTCTCCTACATGACGCTGGCTATCACACCGGAGAACCACGCCGACGGCGCGGACCCGGTCGGTACCGGTCCGTTCAAGTTTATCTCCCGCGCCGCGCAGCAGAATCTTGTGCTGGAGCGCTTCGCCGATTACTGGGGCGAGAGCGCGAAGGTGGACAAGGTCACCTATCAGATTTATGAGAATGCCGAGGCGCTCGTCATGGCGCTCAAGAGCGGCGCGGTGGACATCTGCGCCCACCTGACCGCCACGCAGGCAAACCAGCTCACCGAGAGCTTTGACATTCTCGAGGGCACCATGAACCTCGTGCAGGCCGTGTATCTCAACCACGCCTACGAGCCGCTTGCGAACGAAACGGTGCGCAAGGCGCTGTGCTATGCGCTCGACCGCGAGCAGGTCTTTGACGTTGTGGCCGACGGTCACGGCACGGCGGTCGGCAGCAGCATGTACCCCAACTTCCGCAAGTATTTCCTGCCCGAGCTTGCCGACCTCTATCCGCATGACACGGAAAAGGCCAAGGCGATGCTCGCCGAGGCGGGCTATCCCGACGGCTTTGACCTCACCATCACCGTTCCCAGCAACTACCAGCCGCACATGGACACCGCGCAGGTCGTTGCCGAGCAGCTCCGCGCCATCGGCGTGAACGTGACCATCGACCCCGTCGAGTGGGCGAGCTGGCTCGAGAATGTCTATTCCGGCCGCCGCTATCAGGCTACCGTTGTCGGCGTGGACGCCAGCACCCTGACTGCCCGCGCCATGCTCGAGCGCTTCACCTCTACGGCGAGTAATAATTTCACAAATTATTCCAACGCAGAATACGATGAAGCCTTTGCCGCCGCCATCCGCGCCGCGACCGACGAGGAAGCGACCGCCCAATACCTCCGCTGCGAGGAAATCCTTGCCGAGACCGCCGCGAACGTCTACATTCAGGACCTCGCGGACCTCGTCGCCGTGCGCAAGGGTCTCAGCGGCTACCGCTTCTACCCGCTCTACGCCATCGACCTGAGCACCGTGGCCTACACCTGACGAAAATCCGAGGGCAGACGCCCTGACCGACAAAGCGAGGCGAACACCATGCGTTATACAGCGAAAAAAATCGCAACGATGCTGCTGACGATGGTGATCGTCTCGTTTTTGACCTTCGTTGCCTTCTCCCTCCTCTCCGGCGACGCGGCGACGCGCCTGCTCGGTACGGAGGCGACTCCCGAGCGGCTTGAGGCCCTGCGCATCGAGCTGGGGCTGAACGACCCGCTTCTCGTGCGCTACGGCCGCTGGCTGTGGGATGCGCTGCGCGGCGACCTCGGCACCTCGTACCGCTACGGACAGAGCGTGAGCTCGCTCATCGCGCAGCGGCTGGGGCCCACGCTGACGCTCACGGCGCTCGCGTTCGCGCTCATCGTGGCGGTCTCCATTCCGCTCGGCGTGCTGTCGGCCAAATACGCCGGCGGCCGGCTCGACCGCGCGCTGACCGTGATCAATCAGGTCGTGATGGCGGTGCCGCCGTTTTTCACCGGCATCCTCTTTACCTATCTCTTCGGCCTTGTGCTGCATCTGTTCATCGCGGGCGCGTTCCCGGCGGGCGGCGTGGGGCATTACATCGGTTATCTCTTCTTCCCCGCGCTCGCCGTCGCGCTGCCGCGTATCGCCATGACGGTCAAGCTCCTGCGCACGTCGATCTTAGACGAGGCACAGCGCGACTACGTCCGCACCTCCATGAGCCGCGGACGCTCGCGCAGCGGCATCCTCTACCGCCATGTGCTGAAAAACACGCTCGTGCCGGTCCTGACCTTCCTCGCCATGACGGTCGCCGATCTGCTCGCGGGCAGCGTCGTCATCGAGCAGGTGTTCGCCGTCCCCGGTCTCGGGCGGCTGCTGCTGACCTCCATTGAGGGGCGCGACGAGCCGGTCGCGCGCGCCATTGTCGTGTTGCTGGCCTTCGCGGTCATTCTCTGCAATCTCCTTGCCGATTTGCTCGCGCGGCGCATCGACCCGCGGCTCGGCAGCGGAGCGGGAGGTGCGGCATGAAAAAGAAAAATACCTTTCTGCGCGTGGGCCTCGTGCTCACGGCGCTGGTCGTCGGCTTCATTGTCCTCGGCCTTTTCTGGACGCCCTACTCCCCCAACGCCATGGACTTTTCGCGCCTGCTGCCGCCGTCCGCCGCGCACCCGATGGGCACGGACAAGTTCGGCCGCGACATTTTGAGCCGCGTCATGGTCGGCGCGGGCGATACGCTGCTCATTGCGCTCGGTACCGTCGCCATCGGCACCGTGGTAGGCACGCTCGTCGGCGCGCTGACCGGCTGGTACGGCGGCTGGGTGGACGAGGTGCTCATGCGTCTGAACGACGCGCTCGCCTCCTTTCCGAGCATTCTCATTCTGCTCGTGCTCGTGAGCCTGCTCGGCGGCGGGCGAGAGCACATGACGCTTGCGCTCGGCATCGTCTTTATCCCCAGCTATGCGCGTATCGTGCGCAGCGAGTTCGCCCGCGCGCGCACGCAGAACTACGTCCATTCGGCGGAGCTGATGGGCGCGTCCACCGCGCGCATCCTCTTTGTTCACATTCTGCCGAACATCTGGCACACGCTCGTCTCCGCCATCACCATCGGCTTTAACAACGCTGTGCTCGCCGAGGCGGCGATGAGCTACCTCTCCATCGGCGTTTCGCCCGACGAGGCGAGCCTCGGCTATATGCTCTCGGAATCACAGAGTATGCTCGATTCCGCGCCGTGGTACGCGCTCGGCACGGGCGCGGTCATTGTGCTGCTGATCCTCGGCGTGAGCCTGATCGGCGAGGGCCTGCAGCGCGGCGAGAACTGATTTTCAGAAAGGAGATGCCCCCATGGTCGAGATCCATGATCTGCACGTCCGCTTTCACGGCGCCTCGCGCGAGGCTGTGGCGGGCATCGACCTGACCATCCGCGACGGCGAGGTCGTCGGGCTCGTGGGCGAGAGCGGCAGCGGCAAGACCGTGACCGCCATGACGCTCTCGGGCCTCATCGAGCGCAAAAAGGTCACGCTCTCCGGCGAGGTGCGCTTCGACGGGCGCGATATCCTACGCCTGCCCCGCGCGGAGCTGCGCGCCATCCAGGGCCGCGAGCTCGGCGTTGTCTTTCAGGAGCCGATGACCGCGATGGACCCGCTCATGCGCATCGGCCCGCAGGTCGAGGAGGCGCTGGCTGTCCACACGCAGCTGACGAAGGAGCAGCGCCGCGCGCGTGCGCTCGAGGCGCTGCGCGATGTGGACCTCCCCGCGCCGGAGGAAATTTACCGCAAGTATCCGCACGAGTGCTCGGGCGGCCAGCTCCAGCGCGTGATGATCGCCGCAGCCATCGTCACCGATCCGCATTTGCTGCTGCTCGACGAGCCGACCACCGCACTCGACGTGACCGTGCAGGCGCAGATCCTCGCGCTTTTGCGCCGCTTGAATCGGGAGCGCGGCATCTCGATGCTGCTCATCTCACACAATTTGCAGGTCGTGCGTCGCATCTGCTCGCGCGTTGCCGTGATGCAGCGCGGTCACATCGTTGAGGAGGGCGCGCCCGAGCAGCTTTTCACCGCGCCGCAGCATCCCTACACCGCCGAGCTCATCAACGCCATTCCGCGCCGCGTGCGCAGAGGTTAACGCCATGGACGACCTTGTTTTAGAAGTCAAAAGCCTTACAAGCTGGTACCGCGACACCGATGAGCATGGGCGGCGGCACGACCATACCGTGCTGCACGACGTGAGCTTCACGCTTCGCCGCGGTGAAATTTTGGGGCTCGTGGGCGAGAGCGGCACCGGCAAAACGACGCTGGTGAAAAATATCCTCGGTCTGGTCAAGACCCACACGGGCGAGATCATCCACTACACCAAGCGCCCGCAGATGATCTTTCAGGACCCCTACTCCTCGCTCAACCCCGCCTACACCGTCGGCTGGAGCTTAGAGGAGCCGCTGCGCATCTACGGCAAGTACGACGCCGCTGAGCGGCGCCGCCGCGTCGCGGAGATCGCCGAAAAGGTCGGACTTCCCGCCGAGTGCCTGACGCGCAGGCCGAACGAGCTTTCCGGCGGGCAGCGCCAGCGCGTCTCCATCGGCGTGGCGCTCATCCAAAAGCCGCGGCTCATCATTGCCGATGAACCGGTCAGCGCGCTCGACGTGACCATCCAGCGGCAGATTCTGGAGCTGATGCGCACGGTGCGCGACGAGCTGGGCATCTCATTCCTCTTCATTTCACACGACCTCAACGTGGTCTATCAGCTCTGCGACCGTGTGATGGTGATGAAGGACGGGCGCATCGTGGAGGAAAACACGGTGCAGGAGCTTTTTGACCACCCGCGCGAGGCCTACACGCGCGAGCTGCTCTCTGCCGCCGACTGATGCCATGAAAGCCTTGTTTTCCCATTACAAAAAACTGCATCTCTGGCTGCTTGCGAACCTCGCGCTTCTATCGGCCTTTCTGCTTGCGCGGCGCAGCCGAGGCGCTATGAACGCCCTGACGGAGGGCTTCACAAACCCGCTGCGCCGCATGCTTGGCAGGCTGTGCGAGTGCGTCCCCTTCTCCGTCTCGGAGGGGCTGTACGTCCTCGCGGCGATGGGCTTTCTCGCCTTCCTCGTGCTGGGCGTGCGCGCCGTAGTGCGAAGCCGGCACAGAAGCGGCACAGTCTACGCGCTCGTGCTTGGGCTTGGGAACGCGGTTTTGACCGTCTATGTGCTCTTTTGCCTGCTCTGGGGCGCGAATTACTACGCTGACAGCTTCACCGACAAAAGCGGCATCGATGTCAGGCCGGTCGCCGTCGACGACCTCGAGCGCGTGACGCGGCAATTCGCCGCACTGGTGAACGAATACGCCGGAGACATCCCCCGCGCCGCCGACGGCGCCTTTGCCGGCGACCGCGCGGAGATTCTCGCCTACGCGCCGAAGATCTACGAAAATCTGTATGAGGAGTTTCCGTTCCTCGAAATGACCGACGTGCCGCCCAAGACCATGCGCTTTTCCCGCGTGATGAGCGCGATGGGCTTCACCGGCTTCTACTTCCCGTTCACGGGCGAGTGCAATGTAAACGTCGATTTCCCCGCCGCGACGCTGCCCACCACCGTCGCGCATGAGCTTTCTCACCGCCGCGGCATCGCGAGCGAGCAGGAGTGCAATTTTCTCGCCGTGCTCGCCTGCCTGCGCTGCGGCGACGCCGCCTACCGCTACGCGGGCGCGCTGTCGGGCTACATCTACCTTGCCAACGCGCTCTATTCCGCCGACGCGGAGCGCTGGCGCGCCGTGCGCGAAACGCTTGACGAGCGCGTGGTCGCCGACCTGCGCGCTTCCGGCGCCTACTGGGCACAGTTTGAGGGACTGGCGGACACGGTCTCCAACGCCGTCTACGACGGCTTTCTCAAGAGCTACGGCACCATCGGCGTCAAGAGCTACGGCGCCTGCGTCGACCTGCTGGTGGCGTATTTCAAGTAAAGCAGAAGCGGCTTGCATTGCAAGCCGCTTCGCGCGTTTCGTCTGCCGGCGCGAGTGCGCCGCCGCAAGCGTTTTGCGCAGCAAAACCTTGGCGGAGGGCGAATTCACTTCGCCCAAGCATTTCAATTCCCGATCCGGGATTCCAAAAAAGAAGCGGCTTGCATTGCAAGCCGCTTCTTTTTTGGAGCAGGGTACGGGAATCGAACCCGCCTTCTCGGCTTGGGAAGCCGATGCACTACCGATGTACTAACCCTGCAAAGTGAGGCTATTATAGCAGACTTCCCCGCGCAATGCAAGGCGAAATTTGCCTGCCGGCACAGTTTTCCGTATATGCCCCCGGCGGGCGGCATAGGATGGGGCAAAGGACATAAAAAGGAGTGCATCCCATGAAACGAACGGTATTTTCTCTGCTGGCAGCCTTCGCCCTGTGCGTCAGCGCCGCGGCGGTGGGGCCGGCGGTGAGCTGTCCGAGCGCGCTGTTGATGGAAAAGCAGACCGGCACGGTGCTCTTCGCGCAGGATGAACACACGCCGCGCGAGCCGGCGAGCGTGACGAAGATCATGACGCTGCTGCTGGTGATGGAGGCCATCGACTCCGGCGCGCTCTCCTACGACGACGTGGTGACGGGCTCGGCGCACGCGGCTGGCATGGGCGGCAGCCAGATCTGGCTCAAGGAGAACGAACAGATGACGGTGCGCGACCTGCTCAAGGCTGTGTGCATCGTCTCGGGCAACGACGCGGCGGTGGCGCTCGCCGAGCATCTTGCCGGCAGCGAGGACGCCTTCGTGGAGCGCATGAACGCGCGGGCGCAGGAGCTCGGCATGAACGACACGCACTTTGTCAACTGCACGGGCCTGCCCGCCGAGAGGCATCTCACAAGCGCCTATGACATCGCGCTCATGTCGCGCGAGCTGATCCTCAGGCACCCCGACATCCGGCAATTCACGACCGTCTGGATGGATTCGCTGCGCGGCGGAGAGTCCATGCTCGTAAATACAAACAAGCTCATCCGCTTCTACGACGGCGCGACCGGCCTCAAGACCGGTTCGACCGGCTCGGCGGGCTATTGTCTGAGCGCGACGGCGGAGAAAAACGGCATGGAGCTCATCGCGGTCGTGCTCAAGGGCAAGACGAGCGACGAGCGCTTCTCCGACGCCAAGAGCCTGCTCAACTACGGCTTTTCGACCTGGTCGCTCGTGACCGTCACGCCCGACGAGGTGCTGCCGCCCGTACCGGTGACGCTCGGCGTGCGCGGCACGGTGCAGCCGGTGCTCACGAGCGAGAACACCCTGCTGGTGGAAAAGACGCTGGCAAACGGCCTGACGAAGGAAGTCGCGCTGGCAGAAAGCGTCGCCGCGCCGGTATACGCGGGCGACACGCTCGGGCAGCTCACGGTGCGCGACGCGGCGGGGAACACGGTCGCCGAGCTGCCCATCCTCGCGGGCGAGGACGTGGGCCATGTGACCTTCGTGCAGATGCTGGGACGCTGTCTTGCGCGTGGCTTCTGCATGGGACCGCAGAGCTGAACCCCACCGAAAGCGGC
>ERZ1504665.528-NODE-528-length-9620-cov-5.562886_pt1 | contig 9620 bp, 7 predicted proteins | sample MGYA00572435_ERZ1504665 | MGnify/ENA primary metagenome ERZ1504665 (study PRJEB39906, sample SAMEA3182062) | gut metagenome | biome: human; feature: gut; material: Stool; isolation source: human stools | place: Canada | collected 2013-01-14 ... | reverse complement strand
GATTCGCCTTAGTCTCGTGGGCTCGGAGATGTGTATAAGAGACAGGTGATCTCCTCCACCATTTTCAACTGGGCGTCCGTCAATTCGCCGCTGTCCGGGGCAGAGGCCGCCTCCGGCGTTTCTTCCACACCTAACAGCCAGCCTACGGTCACACCGAACCGGCGGCTGAGGGCCACCAGCTTGTCGATCTCCGGTAAGGCAGTATCTGATTCCCACTTGTAAATGGACTGCCGGGAAACGCCCAGCTCCGCGCCCAGTGTCTCTTGGGACAATCCGGCCTCTTTTCGCTTCAGGGCGATCCGCTGGCCTGTGGTCATACGCGTCACATCCTTTCGTGGGAACAGTATCGCTGAAAGCGGGCAAAATCGCCACCAACTTCCCGGCGAAATGTGTAAACCGTGGGTTTACACAGGGGTTTTACAGCTTTTTTTCGTAGAGATTCAGGGGACAGTGGACGTAGCCCATGAAGAAGGTGTCCACCGTTCCGGCGAGGCGGTAGCCGATGGCGGGGTAGAGGTGGTTGGAAACGGCGTTGCCCACGCCAGTGTCGAACCGCATGACGGTCTTGCCCTGACTGCGGGCGGTGTCTTCGGCAAAGGCCACCATCTGCCGGGCCAAGCCCTGCCCCGCCCGGTCAGGATGGATGGTCAGGGTGTGGATAACGGCGACCTGATCGTCCTCGGCGGGGATGGACCAGCCGCCGTTTTTGTATTCCGGCAGCTGGACGCCGTTGAGATTCATGCTGCCCCAGACTGTGCCGTCCTCGTCCACGCCTACATACAGGGTCCCGGCGTTGAAAATGCTCCGGGCGGTGTCGGCGGTGGGGTAAGCGCCCCGCTTCCAGCCGGTGTAGTGGAGGCCGGTGGCGTCCTCATGGTCTAAAATAGCCTCATAGACGGCGGCTACGGCAGGCAGGTCGGATTCCTTGGCAATACGGATCATGGTGTTTCCTCTCTTTTCTCTCATTTTCAAAAACAGGCGTACCGGATGGTACGCCTGTTTGGTGGTTATTCGGATCTGGAGTCGTTTTCCTGCTTGGGCTCAGGCTTCCCGTCAGACGGCGCTTCGTCAGAGGATGGTTTATCCTCGTTGTTCGTCTCCCCGTCGGCGGGAGCGTTCTCCGGGGCCTTGATCTTCTCGGAGATCATGTGGACCTTCCGGGCGGCAGGCTCGATGACCTCCGGCTGAGAGGGGCGGAAGCCGTTCTCGTGGGCCAGAGTGGAGGCGTAGGCGTCCTCTACGGTGGAGGGGTCCCGGCCCTCGATGATGGCTACCATCTCCGCGCCGGTGATGGTCTCTTTCTCCAGCAGGTAGGCCACCACCTTGTCCATGTCCTCCCGGTTTTCCCGGATGATGTTCACGGCGTCGGCATAGCACTTGTCCAGGATATCCTTCACGGCCTTGTCCATAGCGGCGGCGGTGTCCTGCGCGCAGTCCAGACCGTAGCCGCCGTCCAGATACTGGCTGCGGCGGGAGGCCAGAGCCATCATGCCGAACTGGTCGCTCATGCCGAACATGGCAACCATGTTCCGGGCCACGCCGGTGGCCTCCTGGATGTCCTGAGAGGCGCCGTTGGTCATGGTGTTCATCACCACTTCCTCGGCGGCGCGGCCACCCATGGACACGGCGATTTTCGCCATCAGCTCGTCCCGGGTCCGCAGTTCGGTCTTATCCTCCTCCGGCATCAGCAGGGTGTAACCCAGCGCGCCCTGGGTGTGGGGGACAATGGTGATCTTCTGGACCGGTTCTGTGTTCTTCTGCTTGTAGGCCACCATGGCGTGACCGACCTCGTGGTAGGCCACCAGTTTTTTCTCAAATTCCGTCAGGACGCTGCCCTTTTTCTCCGTACCGGCGATGACCAGCTCGAAAGCGGCCAGCAGGTCCTCCTGGATCACCAGCTTGCGGCCCTTCCGGACGGCCCGGAGAGCGGCCTCATTCACAAGGTTGGCGAGATCCGCGCCCACGCAGCCGGCGGTGGCCAGCGCCACCTTTTTCAAGTTGACGTCCTCGGCCAGCTTGATGTTCCGGGTATGGACCTGAAGGGTGGCCAGACGGCCCGCCAGATTGGGACGGTCAATGATGATGCGGCGGTCGAACCGGCCGGGCCGCAGAAGGGCCTGATCCAGCACCTCGGGCCGGTTGGTGGCAGCCAGAAGGATGATGCCCTTGGTGGGGTCAAAGCCGTCCATTTCGGCAAGAAGCTGGTTCAGGGTCTGCTCCCGCTCATCATTGCCGCCGAAGCGCCCGGAGTCACGGGATTTGCCGATGGTGTCGATCTCATCGATGAATACGATACAGGGGGCTACCTTGGCGGCCTCCTTAAAGAGGTCACGGACACGGGACGCGCCCACGCCCACGAACATCTCCACAAAGTCGGAGCCGGAGATGGAGAAGAAGGGCACATTGGCTTCGCCGGCCACGGCCTTGGCCAGCAGCGTTTTGCCGGTGCCCGGAGGGCCTACCAGCAAAGCACCCTTGGGGAGCTTGGCACCGATGTCGGTATATTTCTTGGGATTGTGCAGGAAGTCGATGATCTCCGTCAGGGATTCCTTGGCCTCGTCCTGACCGGCCACATCGGCAAAGGTGACGCCGGTCTGCTTTTCCATGTAGACCTTGGCGTTGGCCTTACCTACGCCGCCGATCCCGCCCATGCCTCCCATGCCGCCTTTTTTCGCCATGATCCGCATGACGAGGGAGAACATGAGCATGATGAACACAAAGGGCAGAATGAAGTTGATGGCGAACAGAAGGAGCGGGCTCATCTGAGGCTCGTACTTCGTGTCATAGTCTGTTTTTCCGGCCTCATGCATCCGCTCCACCAGGGTGTCATTAGACTCCATCTTCACGGTAAAGAGCTTCAGCGCCGCGGTATGCTCCTTGCCGTCGGCGTCGGTAAAAGCGTAAACGGCCTTGCCGTCCTGATCCGTGGACTTGGTGTAGGCGGTGCCGTTCTCAGCGGTGTAGACATAGCCGTCCTTGGGGACGATATACAGCAGGCCCTCGGAGAGGTCCACGGTGACGTCCTCCACCTGCTTGTCCTCCATCATGGCGATGAAATCGCTGTACTTGATGTTGATGTTGGAGGCCTGCTTTCCGGCGGACCCCATGTAGCTGCTGGTGCAGTAGAACACCAGCGTCAGCACCAACGCCCAGGCCGCCAGCTTGACAGCGCCCAGCAGATTGCGGTTGCCCCGTCGGTTTTTATTGTTTTTATCGTTCTGGTCCATTGAGAACTCCTTTCAGAGTGTGTGAAATTAAAAAGCAGTATAGCACAACCTCCTTGAAACCACAAGGAAAAGAGACTGCCTTTTCATAAACTTTCTGTAAATTCAGACGCGCTAAGGCGGAACGATTTTTCAAATTCATCTTTATTGTGGACCGGTTCTGTGATATACTGTAAAAAGTATACCCCGCAGATTTTGACAAATTCCGATCGTGAGAGGATTTCAATATGACAGACGAAAGAAAAGACCAGCTGACCGCCGAGGCCGACGGCCTCATTGAAGGCCGCAACGCGGTGATCGAAGCCCTGCGGACGGAGGCCAGCATCGACAAAATTTTCATCCAGAAGGGTGAGGTGGACAAGACCCTGGGCCACATCGCCTCCAAGGCCCGGGCGGCGGGCATCGTGGTGGTGGAGGCCGACAGGCGGAAGCTGGACGGCATGAGCCGCACCCACGCCCATCAGGGCGTCATCGCTCTGGCAGCGGTGCGGGAGTACGTCAGTGTAGACGATATTCTGGCAGATGCCGCCGCCAAGAACGAGTCGCCCCTGATCGTGGTGTGCGACGAGATCTCCGACCCCCACAATCTGGGCGCCATCATCCGGACGGCTTATTGCGCCGGCGCTCACGGCGTGGTCATTCCCAAGCGCCGCAGTGCGGGCCTGACCAGCGTGGTGGCCAAGACCTCCGCAGGCGCGGTGTCTCACATGAAGGTGGCTCGGGTGCCCAATATCCCCTCCTTGCTGAAGGACCTGAAAAAGCAGGGGGTCTGGGTATTCGGCACGGCGGCCAACGGCACCACCGGCCTGTATGACGCGGACCTGAAGGGCGCCGCCGCCATCGTCATCGGCAGCGAGGGGGACGGCATGACCCGTCTGGCTGCCGAAAACTGCGATTTTCTGGTGAGCATCCCCATGAAGGGTGATCTGAATTCCCTGAACGCCAGCGCCTCGGCAGCGATCCTGCTGTATGAGGCCGTGCGTCAGCGGATGAACTGAGAAGTTTGGAGAGAACACGGTGTCAAAGGATGTCGAGAAAACAGAATACGGCACAGGCACCTGGGATACGCCGCCGTCTGACGAGGATTATACCTTAGAGGAAATTTTGGCGGAGTACGGCTCCAGCCGCCAGCAGAAAATCATGGAAGAGGTGGAGCGTGAGACCGCTCCGGCAGAGCCGGATACGCCCAAGGCACCGGCTTCTGAACAGCCTTCCGCCCCTAAACCGACAGAGACGGCCCCTTCCCCAACACCCAAATCAGCAATGGCTCGCTGGGAGGAACGGATCGCTTCGGCGGCGCTGGAACAGGACGGGGAGGACCCCCTTGCCGACGATTCGGACCCGGAGGAAGAACCCCGGACAGATGACGGCCCGGAGCCGGAGGCCACCCGCTTCCTGAGTCTGGAAGAACTGGTAGGGACAACGGTAGGGGCCGTGATGGAGGAGCACCACGAAACGCTGCTGAAGCCGAAATGGGGGCTGTTCTCCCGGAAGCGGCAGGAGGAAACGGAGCAGCTCTACGATTCCATGGAAGCCCCGGAGGAATCGGTAAAGCCTCTTACCGAGGCAGAGAGCATCGGGGAAGAACCGGAGCTCAGCGAGGTCGCGTCTGAGGAGCGGGAAGCCTATAAGAGCCGTCACCGGTCTCTGGGGTTTGCCTTTTTTACAGCGCTGGTGCCTATCGCCGCTATGGCGGCGGAGCAGTCCGGCGTCACGGTCCCCTTCTGGACCGGAGACCGGCAGACCCAAGGCGTTGCCATGCTGGCCTGTCTGCTGATCGAATTGGTGCTGTGCTGGCACGTGCCGGTGTACGCGATCCGGAAGCTGAGTGAAAAACGCTGCGTCAGCGCACTGCTGGTGTCATTGGCGGTGCTGGCGGCGGTGGTGGACTGCGCGTTGTGGCTGCTTGTTCCGGGGCGGGGAGAAGCGCTTCCCTATACCGCTGCGGCGGGACTGGCGCTGTGCTTTGCCCAGTGGGGCATCAGCCGGGAAAGCCGGGGCAGCTATGATAGCTTCCGTTTGGCATCGCTGGACGATCACCCCCCTTACTTGGTCACGGAAACTCCAAGGGGTGCCTGCAAGCAGAGGGGAGACCTGCGGGGCTTTTACACCACCGCCATGCGGGATGATTATGCCTCCCGTCTTCAGACGGTGTTCCTGCCGGTGATTTTTATGGCCACGCTGGTATTCGCGGGCTTGACCTCTTTGGGACGTGGACACGGAATTGACTTCCTGCGGAACTGGTCCGTGATCCTGACAGCGGGAGCCACCTGTTCCCTGCCGCTGTGCTGGAGCCTGCCATGGTCCCGGCTGACCCGCCGACAGCAGAAAAGCGGCTGTGCCGTGGCGGGATGGGACGGCGCGGCCCGGGTAGGAAAGCGCCGGGGCATGATCCTGACGGATACCGACCTGTTCCCGCCGGGGACCATCCGGCTCAACGGTGTGAAGGTCTACGGCGAGGAACTGGGAAAGGTGTCGGCTTATGCGGCGGCAGCCGCCCGTGCGGCGGGCTGCGGCCTGGAGCGGGTCTTTGAGGGACTGGCGGTGGGGGAGAACGCCCCACGGGAAACGGCTCAGGACCTGAGCTTCTATGAGCAGGGCGGCTTTGGCTGCACGATCCACGGGGAATCCGTCCTGTTGGGGACGGCCTCCTTCCTGCGGAAGCAGGATGTGCGTCTGCCCAGCAACATCAATCTGAAAACCGGCATTTTCCTGGCCATCGATCATCAGCTGGCGGCGGTGTTCGCCGTGAAGTACGAGGCGTCGGAAAATGTGGATTACGCGCTGCGGACCCTGCGCCGCAGCCGGATCACGCCGATTCTGGCAGTGCGGGACCCCAACATCACCCCGGCGCTGCTGAAGCGGAAGTTCTACAAGAAGATCAAGGTGGAGTATCCGCAGCTGACGGACCGGGTGGCCCTCAGCGAAGCGGAGGAGGACCGGGGCCTGCCCCGGGCGCTGCTGCTGCGGGAGGGCCTGCTGCCCTACGCCGAAGCAGTGGTGGGCAGCCGCCGTCTGCGAACGGCGGTGCGCCGGGCAACCTGGCTGTCCCTGGCGGGCAGCGCCGCCGGCGTTTTGCTGACGGCGTATCTGGTGTCTCTGGGGAAGTTCGATTTGCTCACCCCCTTGTCCCTGACGGTGTTTTTGCTGCTGTGGACCCTGCCGGTGCTGCTGATGAGCGACTGGACCGGCCGATATTGACACTTGACAGAATAAAGTACCGGGAGGCAGGCTTTTTCCCTGCCTCCCGGTACTTTTTCGCACTGTCCGGGACCAAAAGACTTTTTTTCAAGAAAAATGATTTTTGCGGGACCCCACAAAAATAGGCGACCCTTTTTGCCTACCCCTCCAAAATGTAAGATCTCACAAAATTCTTGTTGTATTGCCTGTGAAAAAGCGGTATAATTAACACATTGAGTGAGTCTCAATGGTTGACAGATCTTTTATCGGCCCATTCGGGCCGTGTCAACAGCATCAACATAAGGAGTGGAACAAACATGAGCTATTCAGTACAGAACATCCGTAACGTCTGCCTGCTGGGTCACAGCGGCAGCGGTAAGACTTCTCTGGCAGAGAGCCTGCTGTTTATGACCGGCGCCATCGACCGTATGGGCAGAGTCGCGGACGGCAATACCGTTTGTGATTATGATCCCGAAGAGGTCAAGCGTCAGATCTCTCTGTCCACCGCTGTGGCGCCTATCGACTATAAGGGCTGCCGCATCAACGTGCTGGATACTCCGGGCGCATTCGACTTTTCCGGCGAAGTGATGGAGGCCCTCCGGGCCGCCGATGCCGCCATCATCGTGGCCTCCGCCAAGGACGGTGTGTCCGTGGGCGTTGAGAAGGCGTGGAAGTATTGCGAAGAGCGGAATATGCCCCGCTTTATCTATATCTCCAAGATCGACGAGGATCACAGCGACTATAACGCCACCTTTGATGCGCTCCGTGAGCGCTTCGGCAACAAGATCGCTCCCGTTGTGGTGCCTACGCTGGACGAAAACAAGAAAGTCACCGGCCTCATGGACATCCTGAATAAGCGCGCCTATGAGATGCAGGACGGCAAGCGTGTGGAGATCGAGCTGCCTGAGGATAAGGTGGCCGTCATCAACGAGTTCAACGATGCGCTGAAGGAATCCGTGGCGGAGACCAGCGAGGAATTCATGGAGCGCTTCTTCAACGGCGAGGACTTCACCTACGCCGAGATGGCTCAGGGCCTCCGTCAGGGCGTCCGTGAGCTGAGCGTATTCCCCGTGCTGTGCGGCAGCGCCGTGGCTGATATGGGCACTCTGATGCTGCTGGACAACATCATGGAGCTGCTGCCCTCTCCCGAGCAGGGCAACTATCATAAGGCCACTCTGGCTGACGGCACCACCGAGGAATTCGTGGTGTCCGCCGGTGGCGTGCCCACGGCTTTCGTGTTCAAGACCATTTCCGACCAGTACGGCAAGTACTCCTTCGTGAAGGTCCTCTCCGGCAGCATCACGCCGGATATGACCATGGTCAATGCCCGCACCGGCGACAACGAGAAGCTGGGCCGCCTGTATACCATGCGGGGCAAGAAGGCCACCGAGGTCAAGGAGCTGGTGTGCGGCGATATCGGCGCCATCGCTAAAATGGATAAGGTCAAGACCGGCGATACCCTGTGCGACAGCCGTAAGGTTGTGGCATTGAAGGGCATCCCCTTCGCTGAGCCCTGCTACTCTGTTGCCATCGCCCCCAAGACCCGCGGCCAGGACGATAAGGTGGCTCAGGGCCTGAACCGTCTCAATGAGGAGGACCCCTCCTTCTCCGTGGTCAACAACGCCGAGACCCATCAGATGGTCCTCTCCGGCGCCGGCGATATGCAGGTGGATGTGCTGGTCAGTAAGCTCAAGACCCGCTTCAACGTGGAAGTGGAGCTGAGCCCTGTCCGCGTGGCTTACCGTGAGAAGATCCGCAAGACCGTGCAGAAGCAGGGCCGTCATAAGAAACAGACCGGCGGCAGCGGCCAGTTCGGTGACGTGTGGATCCGCTTCGAGCCCCAGACCGAGCAGGATGACATGATCTTCGCTGAGGAAGTGTTCGGCGGCTCTGTGCCCAAGAACTATTTCCCCGCTGTGGAAAAGGGCCTGCGGGAGGCCTGCGTCCACGGTCCTCTGGCCGGTTATCCGGTGGTGAATCTGAAGGCCGTTCTGTATGATGGCTCCTATCACCCCGTTGACTCCTCCGAAATCGCATTCAAGACCGCCGCTCAGCTGGCCTACAAGGCCGCTCTGCCTGAGGCCAACCCCTGCCTGATGGAGCCTGTGGGCGAGCTGAAGGTCACCGTGCCTGACAGCTACATGGGCGATGTCATGGGTGACCTGAACAAGCGCCGCGGCCGCGTCATGGGTATGGACCCTGCCGGCAATGGCGAGCAGGTTATCACCGCTGAGGTCCCCATGGGCGAGATGAGCACCTATGCCATCGACCTCCGCTCCATGACCCAGTCCCGCGGCACCTTTACCCTGCACTTTGTCCGCTATGAGGATTGCCCTCCCGCGGCGCAGGAGAAGGCGATCGCTGAGGCTAAGGCCCGGAACGAGGAATAAGATCAACCAGTGTGGCCGGGGAAGCGATCGCTTCCCCGGCCGCTGTATCTGTGTGGGATAGTCCCAGGGCAGTTCAATAGCTCTAACAAAGCGTGAACAATTTTAGGTTCTTTTAAAAAGTTGCATTTGCAACTTGCAAATAGAAACGATTCCTGATATACTACACTCACAAAGCAAAAAACGCTCAAGGAAAGAGCAAAGATAAGGTAATTATTTAAGGAGGATACATCTATGAAGAAGTGGGTTTGCAAGGTTTGCGGTTACATTTATGAGGGTCCCGAGGCTCCCGTCGAGTGCCCCGTCTGCCACGCCAAGAATGCGTTTGAAGAGGTCAAGGGCGAGCTGAAGCTGGCTGCTGAGCACAAGTTCGGCATCTACGCAGAGACCGTGAAGAACAACGCCGACATCTCCGAAGAGGATAAGAAGTACATCTTCGATCAGCTCATGGCCAACTTCAACGGCGAGTGCAGCGAGGTGGGTATGTATCTGTGCATGGCCCGGATCGCTCACCGTGAGGGCTATCCTGAGATCGGCCTCTACTGGGAAAAGGCCGCTTATGAGGAAGCCGAGCACGCCGCCAAGTTCGCCGAGCTGCTGGGCAGCGACCTGGAGAGCAACATGACCGCCTCCACCGAGAAGAATCTGGCCTGGCGTGTGGACTGCGAGTACGGTGCTACTGCCGGCAAGTTTGAGCTGGCCGCCTGCGCCAAGAAGAACGGTCTGGACGCTATTCATGACACCGTCCATGAGATGGCCCGCGACGAGGCCCGTCACGGCAAGGCTCTGGAGGGCATGCTGAAGCGTTACTTCAACAAGTAAGTTCCGC
>ERZ1504665.517-NODE-517-length-9787-cov-3.230991_pt1 | contig 9787 bp, 12 predicted proteins | sample MGYA00572435_ERZ1504665 | MGnify/ENA primary metagenome ERZ1504665 (study PRJEB39906, sample SAMEA3182062) | gut metagenome | biome: human; feature: gut; material: Stool; isolation source: human stools | place: Canada | collected 2013-01-14 ... | reverse complement strand
GCCTATTAACCCAACTAAAAAAGCAAGTGCTGTTGCTACTTGCCCTAGTGTTATATTTTCCATTTTTTATCCTTTCTTTTTATTTCCATTTTCCTATTGCCAATACTTGTATTGTGTAAGTTTGACCATCATTCGCTGTCGGAGCTATCAAATAAACTTTTCCAGCTGAACTTTTAGTCGCATCGTTGATAGACTCAAAAAGAGCATTTTGTCCGTAAAGTGTCAAAAATATAAATGGCGTATATTTAAATTCAACTGGGAAATCACCTAAACTTGCAGCTTGATTTGTTTCGTACATGTTCCCCCATGCGGATGTTCTTGATAGTGTTTGGTTAACTTGATGAACTGTTATTAGTGTGCCATCTGCAAATTTAATCCAATTACCATTGCTATTACTTCCACCTTCAATAATGCTATTAATGTAATTACAATTATATGTATCTTTATCACTAGTTGTCATACTAGATTTAAAACTATTTTCTATATTATTTTGCATTAAATTTAAGTTATCTGCATTAGCAGGAATTGCTCCAGGTTCTCCTTTGTTTTTAAAATTAATTTTTTCCATTTTTCATGGTTATTCAGTTGTTTATGCTATTCTCTTCCAAATTGCAAAAACTTGATAAGGTTGTAAGTTATTGTGTGGTTGATTGCCACCAGTTTGTGCTGTCCCAGCATTTGACCATCCTCTACCATTTGTTTCATTGGTAAGGGTTCCACTTTGTGGTATATATTGAGTCATTGCCACAGCATCTCCGTTCGCATTTGGACTATAAGGTATCGTGTGTCCATGTGATGGTATTTTATCTATCGTTAGTACAACATTTTTCTCCCCACCGGTTTTGCCAATTGTATTAAAATCAGTATCACTATCATCAACTCCAACAATCGCTTTACCTATAGCTGTTCTTTCCCATGTAAATCCTAAGAAGTTACTATGATCTTCATTATCATGAAAGATTTCAGTCTTATTAATAGGATATGCCAAATTTAGAATTTCCTTAAAATTATAATTTAAATTATCCGCATTAATTGGAATAGACCCACTTTTGCCCTTATTTTTAAATATTCTTAAAGCCATATAATCGGCTTTTCATTGCTTATGCTGTTCTATGCCATCTAAAACTAATTCTACTCGGCTGAATGTTGTTGTGTGGTTGATCCCCACCTGTTTTTCCTTCCCCACCAAGTGCAGAACCATCGTTTCCAAAATATAATCTTGCATAATATCCAGTTTCATTCGTATATTTATTTCCCCCTGGATGATTATGACTTGCTAATTCTTCTATGGTTAATTTATGTTTTTCTTCCCCAACAACGTTTCCAACATTAATATTAAAAGCACTATCACTTTTATTGCTTTTTGAAACTAATACTGTTCCATCGTTTTCTAAAACCCAAGTGCCACACCAGGCTGTATTTGGATTAAAATTAGCATCTGATGTATAAAAATATTCTCCAACGGGATGGAGAATATTTATTAGTTCAGTAAAATTAAAATTTAGATTTTCTGCATTAATAGGTATTGCATTTGCTTTACCTTTATTTGAAAAAGTTTTTAGCATAATGCACCTCGCATAGAAAAAGAGCAATGAATTAAGCCATTGCCCCCTTCCTGTTTAGAGATGCGATTAAAACTAAATAACCGCACCCCCTTTCGCAAGGTATAATGTACCTTTGTTTGTTTGTTTGTTTGTTTGTTTGTTTGTTTGTTTGTAAGATTATCGCATTCTTACGAATGCTTGTCAATACATTTGAACAAACTTTTTCGAGTTTTTTTATCATATTTTTTATCCTCCTTTTTATGAAATATTTTCACTCATATAACCATATATATATAATTGTGCTAACACACATCCTGTGTCTGCATAACTATCATCAGAATTGTAAGAACTTTGCAGTTTAATTGAATAAGTTCCCGTATTTTGTATTAAATTAGTTATATCAATTGAAGTGGCTTCTTTTATTTCTGAAGATGCACCTGTAAATCCAGTATTACCAAAACAATTTGGAATTTCTGAATAAGATCCAGAAATACTAAATTTCTGTGTAGTCCAATCAATATCTCTATAAAAGCTTCCATTATTTATATAAACTTTTATATTTTTACTATATCCAGTAACTTTATTTCCACTTGAGTCATAGGAATTTTGAGTCGGTATATGTCTTAAATAAATAAAGGCTTTTTTGGGTTTAAAATTACTAGGTATCATAAATTCTAAAACCATTGCATTCGCCACTGTTTTAAAATTACTATTTTGATCTACATAAGTTTCAAAGCCAAGCGGCACAAATCCTGATGATCCAGCAAATTGTTGTCCCCAAAGATTACCATTTACTATCATTACTGACATCATGCCATCTCCACCAACAACTTTTCCGCCAGCTGGAAGATACACATTACCACTTAATGATGCATTTTTTGTTTCAATAGAACCATCAGCAAGTATTTTAAAATTTTCATTTGCTGTTACTAAGCCTTCAAATTTAATTTTATTAGCTTTAATTGCTGCCTCTTCACTAGATAAATTAATTGCTGCTATTACTTCATTTTCATCAACTTTTTTTGATACTTCTAAATTTATTCTATCTTCACTTTGTGTAATACTGTTATGCATTTCTACTTTTGTAGCAAATGTATTCGTATAGTCACTTTTAATAACATATTTACAAGAATATGTTAAGTTTGCATCGTAAAATGATTGTAACCAAATTTTATTGTACCCTTCACTTACAGAAATAATCAAATCCTCGTATTCTTCAATTATTTCATTTTCTAGTACAAATTTTGTTCCATCAGCATCAATTCCCACACGCCTAATTATTTTGGTCTTACCTTCACAAACAATGAACTCATCATAGACATTTGTATCTAAATAATTTAAATAATTGATCGGTAAGTGTATCATTCTTTGTTCATTACTTGAATTTTGGATAATTAAATAACTATCAAGTGGATACAAATCATTTGCAGGATATAAGTCATCTGCAGGATAAAGTAAACTCATTTGTCCACTTATTGAAAAATTAAGCAAATCACCTTCAAAGGCATTTGTTAGTTCTAAATATCCTGTTGCAGTGATATTTCTAGTTAAATCAGTCATTGTATTAACCTTCATTATTAACTCTGTATATCCTTCTATTAAATTTGTATTTATTTTTCCCGAATTGATAAAATCTGCATTAAAATTACCATCTATTGTCCAAGCATTTTTAAAATCACCTTCATAACCATTATCAGAAAATGCAATACCTCCCAAACCAAGACGCAAAACATACTTTGCCTCTTCTTTAGGAAGTGCATCCAAAATTAAGATTTCATTATCATCTATATAGACATGGCCCAATTTATTTAAAGTATTAATAATATCTTTTTGTTTTTTTAAAGTATCATTATTTTTTAATAACTGGTCATTTATTTGACTAACACTTTCTTTAAATGAAGATATTTTTTGAATGATATCCTTTTTATAGTTTCCAAAAACAAGGCTTTCAGTTTTTTTTAATTTATGATCATAAACATATTCTTGAACCTCAGTCTGTAAATTAATAAGAGGATGCTTTACCATAATCTTATCATTAATATCATAATTTTCAGAAATATTTGTAGTTATTTCATATGAAACTTTAGGATATTTGTTATTATTTAAATATTCTGTTGCTTTTTCTCTCAATTCCGATATCAAATCTTCTTGAGGAATTTCAATTTCATTTCCATCTTCATCATAATTCTCTAAATCCGAAGTGAATTCTACAGTTTTTGAATATGGAATCTTATACTTTATATCTGATTCAATACATTTTTCAGGTAATTTTAACCCATCTGGCCCAACAGGATACAATTCAGTTACTACATCACTCCAATCTTCAACAATCGATAAATCTTCTAAATTCTTTTGATAAACTAGCATTTCCCCTACATTTTTCCCTAAATTATCTGACAGAATTATGTTCCAATTATCAGCATCAAAACATCCACCCCACCTCTCTTCAATTATTGCCCAAGCTTCATAAAGAGTTTTCAATTGAAAATAGGCAGTTGCCAATTTAGTAATGTTGGAAGAATAAGAAAAAGGACTTTTCTTATTAGTCCTATTATTTATATATTCTAAAGCATTAAGAGCATTTTTATTGATTGGTCGCACATCATCTAATATATAATTTTGTGAATCAAACATAACATGATATGCTGTAAATCGAATTGTTTTACTATTTTTAGTTGGATCTCCAATTCTAAATGCTTGAGGATTAATTTTTGACTTTGACTTAATAACACATAAATCATCTTTTACAATATATTTTGCATATTTTATTGATACCTCAACCTCTATGTACCAACCATTTAAGGATTTTTTCTTATATTCTTTTATTTCTACTGGTCTTATTACAATCTTTCCATTATTGGCAAACGATTTTACATCACCATCATATATTTTTATCATTAAATCCACCTGTCCTTTTTCAGAACTTGAATTTGACAATCACCACTATTTGTTACAATTTGATTTTCCCCAGGGTCAAGTTTTGGAAATTCAAATCCTATTTCTAAGTTTTCATTTCTAAAATATCCATCATAATAAGCATTACAATCTAAACAATCAACAATTACATATGACTCATCAGTTGGAAAACTATACTTAAATCGTACGTTATTAATAGTTAAATCAACTGTATCAGAAGCACCTTTTATTATTTTGATTAATGGTTGTGAAAAAGCATTACCTTCATTAGTAATTGTATTGCTACACTCTATATAACTATCAGCCTTCTTATACCAAAATGGGCTTCTTTTAAAACTAATATCAATAGTTTTTATTGTTGCAGATCTTTGAGGTTTAATTTCATTAAAAAAATACGCAGTACTAACTTTATCTTTATACTCTAAAGTCCCTTCACCATCTAGCCATTTATAAATACTTGACAATTTAGAAGAATCCATAACATAAAGTTTTAAACTACTTTCTATATTTGCATAGCTGCTTACATAAAAACTACCATTAGAATTTTCTTCATAGCTTAACGCAGCTTTTGGTATTAAATTATCTTCTTCTTCACAAATTACTTTCATTTCATCTGAAGAAATATTATTAAATTTAAACATTTTAAATCACCTCATTCAATCTATCATCAATGAATCTAATAAAACCATCTCTATCCAATTTTAATTTACAACTATTTAATGCTTTTAAAAATAATTTAAACAATTTTTCATAATCTAAAATATTAAAATCATTGTTATTTTTGTTTAATGGAACAACTTTCGGATTTCCACCATTATTTGTTAATATTTCTGGTCCTGCTTCTCCAACGATTGCTGTACCTCTTAACAACTCCCCACCAGAAGCTAAATAAGCAATTGATTTTATAGTCGGTATATTAAATCCTTTACCTGCTAAACTACCAAGCCAGTCCCAATCTGGAATTTTAATTTTATTTATACCTTCAATAACCTTATTTAAACCAGATATCATTAAATTAATAGCAGAAATAATCATATTCAAAGGTGAAACAGCTATTGAATACAATAAGTCAAAAACCCCTTTAAAAATTGATTTAACGCCTTCCCAAGCCATTTTCCAATCGCCAGTAAATACTCCTTTAATAAAAGTAATAATTCCTTTAAATATTTCCTTAAAAGCATTTATAAAATTTTCAATATTTGCATAGACACCATTTAGCAAATTTCCAATTAAACCAAATGTTTCTGTCCAGTCAGTAGAAAACAAATTTTTAAAAAATTCAGTAATATTATTCCAAATAGCAGATATATTATCTGCTAAATTTCTTGTCCAAGAACAAATGTCATCCCAATTTTTATAAATTAAATACCCAATCCCAACAACAGCCGCAGCAACAGCTGCTATAATTAAAATAACTGGGTTAAATCCCGCAGCAAATCCAGCAACAGCTGTTTTTGCACCACTTAATAATGGACCTAAAAATTTAAATGCACTTATTAAAGATGAAATACCAGTTCCAATTTTACCTATGACTATTAATAATGGGCCTAAAGCAATAATCAATCCAGTTACTATTAACAGTATCTTTTGTTGTGTAGGAGTCAATTCACTTAATTTAGTAAGTAAAGTCTGAATTAGACTAAGTATTGATTTTATAAAAGGAAAAACATATTGTGATAATTGAATAGCAATCCCTTCTAATTGAGATTTTATAATTGTTAATTGTCCTTTGGCATTATCAATCATTATTTCAGACATTTCTTTTGCAGCACCATCGCAATCATTAATAGCATTTGTCAACTTTTCAAAATCTGCATCGCTTGAATTAACTATTGCTAAAAAACCAGACATTGCTGTTGTACCAGCAACTGTTTTTGCTAACGATGTTTTTTGTTGATCCGTTAATTTACTCAACTTTATTCTTGCATCATTCATAATATCGCCAAAGTCTCTCATTTTGCCGTTTTGATCGAATATTTTTACTCCTAAACTTTCCATTTCATCTCTTGCTCCAGAAGTATTAGTTGCTAAACGCTGTAAAATACCTCTTAAAGATGTTCCAGCTTGAGAACTTTTTACACCAGCATTTGCCATTAATCCTAAAGCAGTAGCAGTATCTTCAACACTTATATTTAATGCTCCAGCAATAGGGCCAACATATTTCATGGCTTCTCCAAGAGTTTCAACAGTCGAATTACTATTTGTAACAGTTTTAGCAAATACATCTGCATAATGAGTAGACTGATCTGCTGCATAACCTAAAGCAGTTAAACCATCGGTTACAATATCAGATACCATAGCTAAATCTTCTCCAGATGCTGCAGCTAAATACATAATTCCTTCCAAACCATCTAACATATCTTGTGTTTTCCATCCAGCAAGTGCCATATAATACATAGCATTAGCTGATTCTGTTGCAGTAAATTTTGTTGTTGCACCCATGTACTCAGCTTTTTCTTTTAGTTTTTGGAAATCATCCCCAGTAGCACCCGAAATTGCCTTTACACTTGACATTGCTTCTTCAAAATCAGCTGCAGTTTTTAATCCAGCTACTCCTATACCACCAACAACTGCAGAAACTATACTAAGTTTTTTTCCGGTTGATGTTATTTTTTCTGATGAACTATTCAATTTATCTGCAAAGTCTTCAATATTGGCAGTTCCCGCTTTTATGGAATTTGCAACCTCATCACTTTGATTCTTATACCTTTCTAAAGATGTTTGAGCTTGTGTCAAGGCTATTCTCTTTTTTTCAATAGCCTGTTCATCTCTATTTTCAGCATTTTCTAATTCTTTTAATTGTTCTTCCAGAATTGTTACTTTTTTTGTTTGAGAATCAATTGCATTACCCAAATATTCATATTTATCCTTTAGCTTATCCATACTCGTAGTATTTTTATCATACTGAGCTTGAGTAAGTTTAAAGTTTTCATAATTTTGTTTTAATTCATTATTAGTTGATTTTAAAGATCTAACGAAATCGGCTGTACCATCAGCCTTAAAAACCAGACCAACCCTTTTTAAATCATTACTTGCCATAAAGCGCTTTCATTCTTTCTTCGTGTTGTTCTAATAATTCATAATAAACTTGAGGATCAAGTCTCATTACATCGTCAGGAGATAATCCCAATCTTGTTCCATTATAAATTATTTTTGGCTTATTTATTTTAAATGTTTCTTTTTGGCCTTTTTGTTCAAATAAGTTTGGTCTTTTTTTTTAAATTCGTTAAATTCGTTTTCATTTTTCTTAATAAATTCTAAAATTTGTTTTAAAGCCTTTAAATCTATTAATTTTATAGCTTCTTCATATGTTACTTTTTTCTCATAGTTAGCATTAATTACAGCATAACAAAAGTAATTTGAAATTTTTATTTCATGTGTATGAGAACGCATATCTTTTTCCAAAGCTTTCATACCACCTGGATATTCTTCTAAATATTCGAGAACTAAAAAACTCCATTCGAGTTTAATATTGTCTCCATTTTTTAATTTTAATATATTATTCATGTTTTCCTCCTATAACAAAAAAGACACCAGGTTAAGTCCCTGGTGTTATTATTTTATCTAAATCAGCAGCAGAAGTAATAACTTGTGCAAAGAACTTATCTTCAGTCATTCCTTCAGGATATGAAGCCATTTCTGAATCTAAATAAACATACTTATTATTAGAACCATCAAAAGAGTATGCTGTAATATTCACTGTAGATGTTTGTTCACTATATGATGTATCACTTGTAGACACTTCTTCACTATTTTCTGTTAATTTACATTTTGGATACCATTTAAGTGCTATGTTACCATCTTTTTTTATAACTGGATATCCACACGCAAAGTATGGTCTTGATGCTGAAGCACCTCCCATAACTAATCCATTAGTATTAACTTTTTCACCTTTTGCAGTTGCTAAATCTGATGGATCAAAAGCTATAACCTCAACTTCTAAACCAATTGATGATGTTTGTGAAACTTGATCATAATCTTCTCCAGAAGCACGAACTGTTGCTGTTTCACTTTCTGGGGTTACACTAACTTTTTTAATAATTGGAGATTTAACTATTGTTTCATATGTTGATAAAACAAATTCTCCATTTTCATCTGGAGTGTTAAACGCATAATAAAACGCTCCAACTGTTTCTATAATTTTAGGCTTTTTTACCTTCATGTTTTTTTCCTCCTCAATATATTTTTTTAATCATTTTATTATAATATTTCTCTTTATTTTTATTAAATAAAGGTTCGAGATGAGATTGTTTTTTCATAAACTTAGTTCCATTTTCAACTAATGGTCCATAATAAACTCCCCATCCCACTTCTATTTGTTCCTTTTTGTGTTTGGATTTTTCATAAGAAAAAGAATCAACCAAATGAGTATGCTTTGAACTATTAATATTAGATTTTGGTTTTGGTAACTTTAATGCATCATCAACAAATTCTTTTGCACCAATTTCTAATATTTCTTCTACATTATCAACATTTTTTAAGATACCTTTTAATTCGTTTTCCAATTCATTGAAACCGTCAAACATTAATTATATCTTCCAAAACATCTAAAGAAAAATAAGAATGCCAGTGGCGATTCTTAGCAATATATTCGTGATAAACTTGAACAGGATAATTTTGTTCAAGCAATAATTTAATCAATTCTAACAATTTTTCACTTCTTGGTTTACCAGAAATAAACGATATCTGATAAGTAACAGTAAAAGAATAAGAACTTGAACTCGCTGGCAATGGAGTCCAAACATAATCCCAAAAGTTAATATGCTCAAATGAATCAACATCATCATCCGACAAAATAGCTTCATTAAACGGAATATCAAGTTTTTGTAATGTCTCAATTAATTCCTTCTTTGTCATTATTTTCCTCCTTTATGATTGGATTTTTATAAGTTGTTAATGTTAATCGAGTTTGTAAAAATCCCTCTTCATTTCTAAAATGATAAGCATTATAAACTTTATAAAATAAAGTATTTTCTTTTAGCACACACAATGGTGTAATGCTTTTATCTTGAGGTATTAATACTTTTTTCGAAATATCAATATCTCTCGAATTCATTTCATATTTCAAAACATCTCCAAAACTAAGTTCAGAATAAGTTATCCTTTTATTTCTAGTTTTCAAATACTCTGTAGGATAAACAGTTTTATCTTGCAATATATCAAATATTTCAAATTGTCCATCACGATAAGTCGGAGTCTTTGTTATATTTAATTTGTAAGTCATACAAATCTCCTGCATAAATTTCTCTGAATTCAGCTAAACGAAAAGTTGAAGCATATAAATAATAACTTTTAATGAAAGATCTTGCAGTTAAATCATTTACATA
>ERZ1504665.507-NODE-507-length-9919-cov-4.348642_pt1 | contig 9919 bp, 6 predicted proteins | sample MGYA00572435_ERZ1504665 | MGnify/ENA primary metagenome ERZ1504665 (study PRJEB39906, sample SAMEA3182062) | gut metagenome | biome: human; feature: gut; material: Stool; isolation source: human stools | place: Canada | collected 2013-01-14 ... | reverse complement strand
TACAACAATCATGGTTTCGACCATAAGAAATATAAGATAGAAATTCATCCCGTAAGGAAGGTGGAAGAAGCATTCCGCTGCCTGTTCGGGTGAAGTAAAAGTAATCAAACAGTTCAAATTTCAAATTTCAAAATTCAAAGTAAAATGAAGGATTCAGTAATCATTGTGAGCGGTGGCATGGATAGCATCACGCTGCTCTACGATAAGAAAGACGAGATTGCACTCGGCATTAGTTTTAACTATGGAAGTAATCATAACGAGCGTGAAATTCCCTTCGCCAAGATGCATTGTGAGCGTTTGGGAATCAAGCATATTACGATAGATTTGGGTTTCATGCATCAGTATTTCAAGAGTTCTCTTCTTGAAGGTGCCGATGCAATTCCTGAGGGTCATTATGCTGATGATAATATGAAGAGTACGGTGGTTCCTTTCCGTAATGGAATCATGTTGAGCATTGCCATCGGCATTGCTGAGAGTAATAATCTGAAGAAAGTTTTCATTGCTAACCATGGTGGCGATCATACGATTTACCCAGACTGCCGTCCGGAGTTTATCAAGGCGATAGATGAGGCTGCCGAAGCAGGAACGTTCGTCGATGTGCGCGTGGTGGCTCCTTATACGAATATTACCAAAGGGCAGATTGCGGAGATAGGTAAGAAGTTGGGCATTGACTATGCTGAAACCTGGAGCTGCTATAAGGGCGGTGAGAAGCATTGTGGCAAATGCGGAACCTGCGTAGAGCGCAAGGAGGCTTTGGCCGAGGCGGGTATTGAGGATACTACCGAGTATGAAGAATAAGGATGACGACGAACCAGGCGTTCTTCGTTCCCTATATATAATAAGGTGTAATCAGAATAAATATAATAAAAGAAAAATGAAAACAGCGATTTTATCTGCGGCTCTGATGCTTGCATCAACCGTTGCAATGGCTCAGAAGAGCAACTTCCAGTTGAAGGTGGATTTGAAGAATTTCAATTCCGATTCTGTACTTGTTTACAAGGGCAGAAATGTTAAGATGGATACGGTTTTGGTGAAGAATGGCAAGTTTACCTATTCTGCAAACCTTGATAAGGCAGCCGGATACGTTTTCCTCTCACCTGAAGCTTATCGTGGTGCAGGTCAGTTTATGTTCAACCTGCCTTGTGTTCCTGGCGAGAAGGCTGAAGTTAAGGGCGATGCAAAGACCCGCTTCGATATTTCGGGTTCTAAGTTCTATCAGCAGTATCATGAAGTAGATGTTCTGCTGGAGAATGCTAATAAGGAGTTGAGAGATTACGAAGCTTCCCTGAACCAGAGAATCAAGAATGGTGAGACCCAGCAGACCATCATGGCAGAGTATGAGCAGAAGGCTCCTGCCCTGCAAAAGGCAAAGGACGATAAGATTTTCAATTTCGTAAAACAGCATCCTGATTATGAGTCTTGTGCTACTATCTTCGAGCAGTTTGATGATGTCAGCAAGATGGAGAAACTGCTGGGCTTGCTCTCTGAGAATGTGAAGAACGGCAGAATGAAGGCTTTCTACCAGCCAATGATTGATATGGCTAAGAAACGTGCTGAGGCTGAGGAGAAGGCTAAGAAGGTGCAGGCTGCCGGTGTTGAGGCTCCTGACTTTACGCTGAAGGATATTAAGGGAAATGATTTTAAGCTTTCCAGCCTTCGCGGCAAGATTGTCGTACTCGATTTCTGGGGTTCATGGTGCGGATGGTGCATCAAGGGAATGCCTAAGATGAAGGAGTATTACGAGAAGTACAAGGGTAAGTTTGAAATTCTTGGTGTAGATTGTAATGATACAGAGGCTAAGTGGAAGGCTGCTGTTGAGAAGCACCAGTTGCCATGGATTCATGTTTACAATCCGAAGGACAGCAAGGTTCTCAGCGACTATGCTGTTCAGGGTTTCCCTACAAAGATTGTGATTGATGCTAACGGTAAGATTATCAAGACTATTGTTGGTGAGGATCCTGCTTTCTACACATTGCTTGATGAAGTGTTGGGCAAGTAATGTTAACATAAAACAATGTCGCCCTGTAAGTGCAAAATTATATTTGCTCTTACAGGGCGATTTTTGTTTGTTCAGTACTTTACTTCTTTTTCTTTTTCAATTCCAGTTTCGGAATCTTGATTTTCTGTCCGGCTTTTACGGTGCTTGTACCATTCAGGGCTTCTACGTAGCATTCCATGCCGGAACCTAAATAGCGGGTACTAATCTGTTCGAGGGTCTGACCGGCGCCAACCGTAACGGTCTGGGCAACTCCTATGATTCGGTAAGCTCCCGTGCGTACGCGAGCGTCCTTATCATACTGGGATGATGCTATTTTCGAAGCAGCCTTTTCTTCGGCTTTATCTTTAGCTTCTGCCTTAGCCTTTGCTTCAGCCTGCTTAGCCTTTTCTGCGTTAGCACTTTCCTCATCCGAATTTTCAGCCAGTTTTACTGCTTCTGCAGTTTTAGCCATACGGATGCTGTCTTCCATCGCTTTCTGGCGGAGTTTCTGTTCCTGAGAGAGTGGGGCGGCAGCTGGTTTGGCTGGGACTTTCTTGGCTGGAGCCTGATGATACTGGTTTAGCTGCATGGCTAGATGATCGCGCTGGGCAGTCATCTGACCATAGTTGAAGGCAAACCATCCCATTCCGCCAATCAAAGCTACTACGATGAGACAGACTGCAACGACCAGATAGCGAGGAATAACAATATGATGAGAATTGGAAGATTCTTCTTCTTCTTCCTTCTCTTCTTCTTCTTCAGATTCATCTGATGCAGGTACTGCTGGTTCAACAACTGCTTTCAGGGCTTGCTGTTGCTGGGCTAATTCAAGCTTCTCTTGCTCCAGTCTTTCCTGCTCCAGTCTTTCCTGCTCCAGTCTTTCCTGCTCCAGTCTTTCCTGCTCTTGCTTTTCTTTCTGTATTCTTTCCTGCTCCAGTTGGGCTTGTTTTAATCTTTCCAGTTTAGCTTGTTCAATAGCAATTTGCTTTGCCAGTTCGTCTTCTTTTTCCTTTTCCTTTTCAGATTCAATTACGACAACCTCCGGATTTGGAGTTGCAGTTTTTTCTTCGTCCAGAAAATCGATTACTTGTTCAGGAGCATCTTCTGTCTGTTCTTCTCCAAACTTCTCATCTATTTCATCGAAATCTACGCCGTCATTTACCACCACCGTTTCAAATTGGGCGAATGGCTTGTTCACGATTTCTTTCAGGATGTTGTCAGGCGTGAAGGTGAGTTTGTCTCTGCCTTCAATGGTGAAGCGCTCGCCCGTGTTCACATTGATGCTTTCACGGTCTTTCGTGGCCTGTACCTTAAAGGTGCCCAGCCATTTTATCTTCACCTGCTTGTCGGCATCGAGTCCCTGGTTGCACACATCAAACATTTTCCGGATGAAGAGTTCTGCTTCCACCTGGCTCAGCCCGCTCTTATCTGCAAGCAGTTTTCCGAGTGTATTTAAACTGAATTTGCTCATTGCTCATCCCCTCCATTCTTTAGTTTTTCCTTGACCGAAGCTACCGGTCGGAAACCCAACACCAACTTAGGCGGCACCAGCTGACGCTTCTTGGTAGTAGGATTAACCACCACTCGCTCCATGCGCTTCTTCACTTCGAAGGTGCCAAAATTGGGGATAGAGACAGCTTCTCCATCCTCAAACTCGGCAATCATAGCGTCTATCGCCTTGCGCACCAACTTCTGGGTGTCTTCCTGCGAATAGCCGGTTTGCTGAGCCAGTTCAGCGATGTATTCCTTATTGTTCATATTTATTTAATATGTAGTCAAAATTTCTAAAACTCCAGGCTATGGGGGAGAGAATGATTATTTCACCACCTTGCCATAGAGGTCAAATTCCTCGCTTGCAGTAATTTCTACCTGATAGAAACAACCCACGCGCAGACGCTTCTCATCGGCACGGATCAGAACCTCAGGGTCTACTTCCGGAGAGCAGAACTCTGTTCGTCCGATGTAGTAATCGCCTTCCTTGCGGTCGATGATAACGGTCATGGTTTTGCCCACCTTATCAGCCTCAATCTCAGAGCTGATGTCTTGCTGCAGAATCATCAGTTCGTCCAGACGGCGCTGCTTTACCTCGGCAGGCACGTTGTCTTCGTAGTGGGTGGCGCTGTAGGTTCCTTCTTCCTCAGAGTAGGCAAAGGCGCCCATGCGCTCAAATCTCTGTTCGCGTACGAAGTCGAGGAGCTCGTGGAAATCCTCATCTGTCTCGCCTGGGAAACCAACCATCAGCGTAGTGCGGATGTGAATGCCTGGCACGCGTTCGCGGATGGCCTTCAGCAGATTGATGGTTTCCTGCTTCGTTACGTGGCGATGCATGCTGGTGAGCATGTGGTCGCTGATGTGCTGGAGGGCAATGTCGAGATATTTGCATACGTTTGGCTTCTCGCGCATCACGTCCAGAAGATCCATAGGGAACTGGTTTGGATAAGCGTAATGCAGGCGAATCCATTTCACGCCCGGAATATCAGCCATCTCGCTGATGAGTTCGGTAATATGATGCTTGCCGTCAATATCTACGCCGTAGTAGGTGAGTTCCTGAGCGATAATCTGAAACTCCTTTACGCCTTCTGCCACCAGTTCGCGCACCTCCTGCAGAATCTCTTCCTTCGGACGGGAAACGTGCTTGCCGGTGATGATAGGAATGGCGCAGTAGGCACAGTGGCGGTTGCAGCCCTCAGCTATCTTGATGTAGGCATAATGGCGCGGAGTGGTGAGATGACGCTGGCCGTTGCTGGATGAAACTTCCGCCTTGCCGAGTTCCTGCAGGAGCTGCTTGTAGTTGAATTTGCCGTAGAACTTATCCACTTCGGGCATTTCTTCTTCCAGTTCCTTCTGGTAGCGCTGCGAGAGGCAGCCCATTACGTAGAGCTTTCTGAGTCGGCCTTCTTCCTTAGCCTGGATAAACTCCAGGATGGTGTCGATGCTTTCCTGCTTTGCATCCTCGATGAATCCGCACGTATTGATGACGGCTATCTCGCCCTGAGGGCGCTTGGAATCGTGAACGCAATGGTAGCCGTTTGCCTCAAACTGCTTCATCAGCAACTCGCTGTCTACGAGATTCTTCGAGCAGCCCAGGGTAATAATATCTATCTGATTTTTCTTCATTTTCTAATTTTTAAAGAGAGAGTCTACGAATTCTGTCTTGTTGAAGAGCTGCAGATCTTCCATTCCTTCGCCCAGTCCAATGTATTTTACAGGCACCTTGAGCTGGTCGCTGATGCCGATGACAACTCCGCCCTTAGCGGTTCCGTCGAGCTTGGTGATGGCGAGCGAGGAGATGTTGGTAACGGCAGAGAACTGCTTAGCCTGCTCGAATGCATTCTGTCCGGTACTTCCGTCGAGCACGAGCATTACTTCGTCTGGTGCTTCAGGCATTACCTTCTTCATCACTTCCTTTATTTTCTTGAGCTCATTCATCAGGTTCACCTTGTTGTGCAGTCGGCCTGCCGTATCGATGAGCACCACGTCGGCGCCGTTTGCCTTGGCGCTCTGCAGGGTGTCGAACGCCACGCTTGCCGGGTCGCTTCCCATCTGCTGTTTCACTACAGGCACACCCACGCGCTCGCCCCAGATGCAAATCTGTTCTACGGCAGCGGCACGGAAGGTGTCGGCAGCTCCCAGAACAACCTTCTTGCCAGCCTTCTTAAACTGGTAAGCCAGCTTGCCGATGGTGGTTGTCTTGCCCACGCCGTTTACGCCTACTACGAGGATAACGTAAGGCTTATGGTCGGCAGGAAGTTCCCAGTCTGCCAGGTCATCGCTGTGATTCTCGGAGAGGAGAATGGCGATTTCCTCGCGCAGAATGCGGTTGAGCTCGCTGGTTGAAACATATTTATCGCGGGCCACACGTTCTTCGATGCGGCGGATAATCTTGACCGTGGTTTCTACACCTACGTCTGAAGTGATGAGTACCTCTTCGAGATCGTCGAGCACATCATCATCGACGGTAGACTTTCCGGCAACGGCGCGCGCCAGTTTGCCAAACACACTCTCCTTGGTTTTTTCAAGTCCCTTATCGAGAGTTTCCTTCTTTTTGTTGCTGAATAATCCGAATAATCCCATAATCTTGTTTATATTTTTTGCAAAGATAACGCAAATGAGCGCAATGAAAGCTTGCTTTCAAATTGCCGAGTGCAGCTTATCTTCTGCAAAGATACTCATTTTTTTTTATTTTATGGCTTTTTCACTTGCTTTTTCGCCCTTTTCAAGAAAAAAAGTAAAGATTTAGAGGGTTTTATGTCATGACAGAAGGGTTTTCGCCGATATTGTGGGTTAATAAGGTTTAATAAATAATGTTGTCAGATATAAAAACAAATCGCCCTGCAAAGGACAAAAGCGGTTTGGCTTTTGGACCCCCTGCAGGGCGTTCTGTTTATTTCTTCATCATTTCCTTTACGGCTCTTTCGAGCTGGGTATCATGGCCATTGATGAAATCTTCCGGACTGTTGTAAACCTCGATGTCTGGGTTCAGCTGGGTGTTCTCGCCGAACACGCCACGCATGTCGCGGCAGCCTACCTGAGGAATACCGAATACTAGCGTGTTGTCCATCAGCGTTTCCCACCATACGGCTGTCATGGTTCCTGCTACAGGAGCACCGATCAGCTTACCGATTCCGAGTTCCTTGTAAACCCATGGGAAACCGTGACCGTTGCTGTAATCGTTCTCGCAGATCATGACGCAAGATGGCTTCACCCATTTGTTGAATGGATCGCGGCCAACTACCTTACCGTGAGGTACAAACTCCTGATACTGCTTGCCGTTGAGCAGGGTGCAGAGATCATCGTGCAACCAGCCGCCACCATTATGGCGCTCGTCTACGATTACAGCGTCTCTGTTTCGGTTCTTGTCGCTCAGCAGTTCGCTGTAAACGGTGCGGAAACTCTCCGAATCCATCGCCTTAACGTGAACATAAGCGATGCGTCCGCCCGAAATACTGTCAACGAAAGCGCGGTTGCGGTCTACCCATCGCTTGTAGAGCAGGTTGTTGAGTTTGCCCTGAGAGATAGCCTTCACTGTAACCTCCATCTTCTTACCCTTGGCGTTTCTGATGCCGAGGCGTACATTCTTGCCAACCTTTCCGTCGAGCAATGGGAAGTAGTCCATTCCGGCTTTAATCTCCTCGCCGTCGATGCTCTCGATGATGCTGCCGGCTGTAACGCCCGTATTCTTCACATCGAAAGGACCACGCTTGATAATCTCCTGAATCTTCAGGCCGTCGCCCTGATACTGAGGATCGAAGAATACTCCCAGATTGGCGGTGGTAAGCGCGCTGTTCGAAGCGTAGTAGCGGGCTCCTGTATGCGACGCGTTCAGCTCGCCAAGCATTTCGCTCAACATCTCCTGGAAGTCGAAATTGTTGTTGATGTAAGGCAGGAACTTCTCATAGGTCTTGCGGTAACCTTCCCAGTCAACACCATGAATCTTAGGGTCGTAGAACTTGTCTTTCACCTGTCGCCATATGTGGTCGAAGAGATACTGGCGCTCCTCGGCTGGCTTATAGTTGAAGTTAGCCTCAAAGCTGATGTCCTTGGTGCTGAATCCGCTCAGATCCACCTTCTTGATGCTGCTTCCGTTGCAGATGAAGAGGTTCTTCACATCCTTGTCGGTCTGCAGGTTGCCCTGGCCTACGCCCTTCATCACGAGCTTGGTAGAGCCGTCCTTCAGGTCGTGCTGCCAGAGGTCGTAATCATCCTCGAAGGCTGCCTGGTAGTAGAGCTTGTCGCCGTCTTTAGAGAGCACAGCATCGCCCATGTGCGAAGAGTTTGCGGTGAGGCGTACGATTCTGTCGCGGCAGTTTTCGATGTCAAGTTCCAGTGGCTTTACCTTTTCCACCTCTATCTTTCCGGTCTTCTTCTGCTTTTCGTCAGCCTTCTTTTTAGCTTCTTCCTTCTTTTCGTCTTCCTTCTTCTCCTTTTCGTCCTTGTTGGCGTCAGCCAGTTCTATCTCTTCCTTGCTCATGTTGAAGCGGTTGTAGGCGTCCAGGTCGAAGAACATGATGTAGGCATCGTCTTCTGCTCCCCAGCTTCCATGACTGCGGTAACCGGCTCTGTCGCTCTGGAAGAGCATTGCCTTGCCGTCGAGCACCCATTTGCCGTTGCTGTCGCTGTAGCCTGAATTGGTCAGGTTGTGAACCTCTTTGCCGTCAGCCTTTACCAGCGCAATATCCTGGTTGTTCCAGCCGCCGTTGCCGATATAGGTTGAAAGGAGCCATTTGCTGTCTGGTGACCATTCGAAAGCGATGTCTCCATCGCTGTAAGAGTAGACGTATTTGCCATCGAGCACGGTGCGGATTTCCTTCGATTTCAGATTGACGATGCGGAGTGCTGCACGGTCTTCGAAGAAAGCCACTTCCTTGCCGTCAGGAGAATATTGAGGATACTGCGATGTAATGCCTGTTTTCACCAGCTGCTCTTCCTCGATGTTGGTAGCGTAGGTGAAGTTCTTCTCTTTCTCGTTCTTGATCTTAGACTGGTAAATCTGCCATACGCCATTGCGCTCGGCTGCATAGACCAGGGCTCTGCCGTCTGGCGAGAAACTCAGGTCGCGCTCCTGCTGCGGTGTGTCGGTAATGCGCTTGGTAGTGGTGTATTCTACAGAAGTTACGTATACGTCGCCATGCATCACGAAAGCCACTTCCTTGGCGTCTGGCGAAACGGAAATCTCTGTAGCTCCCCAGCTTTTTATCTGACGTACGAGGCTTGGAGCGTCATTATCTGTTGTAATGGAGATGTTCACCTTCTGAGGCTCTCCACCTTCTTTCACGGTGTAGATTTCGCCATCATATCCGTAGCAGAGCAGGTCGGCGCTGGATGCAGTGAGGAATCTTACCGGATTGCCTTTGTGGTGGGTAATCTGCTTGTCGCTTGAACTGTTGAGGCTGCGGCGGTAGATATTGAATGTGCCGTCCTGCTCGCTCAGATAGAAGAATGATTTCTCGTCTGATGTCCATACTGGCGAGCGGTCTTCGCCGGCAAAGGTAGTCTGCTTGGTAAACTTTCCGTTACTCTTCAGCCAGATGTCGCGTGCGATAGGTGATTTCTGGTGTTTGCGCCAAGGGTCTTCATATCCCTTTTTGTCGTGGTAGAGAATGTCGCCGTTCTTGGCGATGCTGATATTCTCCATGGTGAGGGTAGAGAAAAGTTCCGGTCTTCCGCCCTTGGTGCTTACCTTATATACTTGTGGAAATGTGTTGTCGCCGAAGATGATGCTCTGGGCTGTAGGCTGCAGACTGGCAGAGTAGAGCACATGGTCGTTGTCTGCAAAGGCGATAGGTGTTTCGCTGCCGCTGTTGGTGGTGAGTCGGGTAGGAGCACCGCCTTTTGCATCGATTACGAAGATGTCGAGACTTCCTTCGCGGTTAGACTGAAAGGCAATTTTCTTGCTGTCAGGGCTCCATACAGGATGCGAATCGAAGGCTGCATGGGTTGTGAGCTGTCGTGCTTCACCGCCGTTGACAGAAACACTGTAGAGGTCGCCTTTATAAGCGAAGGCGATGGTAGTGCCATCGGGCGAGATGGCTGGGTAGCGCATCCAGAGCGGATGTTCTTCTGCGCTGGCAGAGAGTGCTGCTGAGAGCAGGGCTACTGAAAAGATTAACTTTTTCATTTGCGTATGTTTTATGTTTGAATATGCGTTATAAAAATCTCTTCTCTTTCGGGGTCAGAATGCAGTTTCTTGCTCCTAACGGATGCAAAGGTAGTTATTTTTTGCGATATTTAAGCATAAAAAAAGAAAAAAGTGAGAAAAAGTTTGGTGTATTCAAAAAATATATGTACCTTTGCAGCCGCAAATAAGAAAAGTGGCTGATTGCGTTATTGGTTAGCTGGTTTGCGATTTGAAAAGTGTTGGTTCCGTAGCTCAGTTGGATTAGAGCAACAGCCTTCTAAGCTGTGGGTCTTGGGTTCGAACCCCAACGGAATCACTATAAT
>ERZ1504665.476-NODE-476-length-10285-cov-2.966178_pt1 | contig 10285 bp, 7 predicted proteins | sample MGYA00572435_ERZ1504665 | MGnify/ENA primary metagenome ERZ1504665 (study PRJEB39906, sample SAMEA3182062) | gut metagenome | biome: human; feature: gut; material: Stool; isolation source: human stools | place: Canada | collected 2013-01-14 ... | reverse complement strand
AGTTTGAGGTAAGAATAATGATTGTGTTTTTAAAATCTACGGTTTTACCGTGACTGTCGGTTATTCTTCCGTCATCAAGCACCTGAAGCAATACATTAAAGACATCAGGATGCGCTTTTTCTATTTCATCGAACAATACAACAGAATAGGGCTTGCGGCGTACCGCCTCGGTAAGCTGACCGCCCTCGTCATAGCCGACATATCCGGGAGGCGCTCCTATAAGACGGGACACGGAGTATTTCTCCATATACTCGCTCATATCTATTCTGACAAGGCTTTTTTCATCATCGAAAAGTGCGGCGGTAAGCGCCTTTGCAAGCTCCGTTTTACCGACGCCCGTAGGTCCTAAGAAAAGGAATGAGCCGACAGGACGGTTCGGGTCCTTTATTCCCGCTCTTGAACGCAGTATTGCATCGCTTACCTTGTGGACAGCCTCGTCCTGACCTATAACTCTGTTGTGAAGTATGGACTCAAGGTTTAAAAGCTTGCTTCTCTCGCTCTCTACAAGCTTTGAAACAGGTATTCCCGTCCAACGGGAAACTATTTTCGCTATTTCCTCGTCCGTAACCCTGTCACGCAAAAGCGTATTGTCCGCGGTGTCGCTTGCCGCCTCTTCCCTTTGCAGTTCCTGCTGTAATTGCGGCAGCTTTCCGTACTGCAATTCCGCGGCTTTTGTAAGGTTGTATTCCTCCTTTGCCTTTTCTATCATATGGTTTACATTTTCTATCTCGGAACGGATCTTCTGCACCTTTTCTATTCCGTGCTTTTCGTTTTCAAGCTTAGCCTTCATTGCGCTGAACTGTTCACGGAGTTTTGCAAGCTCCGCCTTGATTTCATCAAGGTGTGCAAGCGTCAGCTTATCCGTTTCCTTTGAAAGCGCCTCTTCCTCGATTTCAAGCTGCATAATCTTATGCGAAATTTCATCCATCTCGGTCGGCATTGAGTACATTTCCGTCTTTATAAGAGCGCACGCCTCGTCTATAAGGTCTATTGCCTTATCGGGGAGAAAACGATCCTGTATATAACGGTCTGAAAGGGTTGCGGCGGCTATTATTGCCTTATCCATAATTTTAACGCCATGGTATACCTCGTACCTTTCCTTAAGACCTCTTAAAATCGCAACGGTATCCTCAACCGTAGGCTCGTTGACCATAACAGGCTGGAAACGGCGTTCAAGCGCCGCATCTTTTTCTATATACTGACGATACTCGTTAAGCGTGGTAGCACCTATACAGTGAAGCTCGCCCCTTGCAAGCAACGGCTTTAAAATATTGCCTGCGTCAAGGGCGCCGTCCGTTTTTCCGGCGCCTACTATTGTATGAAGCTCATCTATAAACAGTATGATTCTGCCCTCGCTTGACTTTACCTCATTAAGCACCGCCTTAAGCCGTTCCTCAAATTCGCCCCTGAATTTCGCGCCGGCAATAAGCGCTCCCAAATCGAGGGAGAATATTGTGTGATTTTTAAGGTTATCAGGTACATCTCCGCTTACTATACGAAGGGCAAGTCCCTCGGCTATTGCGGTTTTACCGACACCCGGCTCGCCTATAAGGCAAGGATTGTTCTTCGTTTTTCGTGACAGAATACGGATAACATTTCTTATTTCCTCATCTCTGCCTATTACGGGGTCAAGTTTGTGTTCACGGGCGCGCGCGACAAGGTCTGTACCGTATTTTTTAAGAACATCATAGGTATCCTCGGGGTTATCGCTTTTAACCTTTTGGTTCCCCCTGATGCTTTTAAGTGCGTCAAGCACCTTAGCTTCGGTAATATTTTGCTCTTTAAACAAGGCTTTAAGCGCGTCGGACGGCGACTGTATAAGTCCGAGCAGAATATGCTCGACCGAAATGTAGTCATCCTGCATTTTCTGAGCCTGCTTTTCGGCATTACCGAGCGCCTTGTTAAGCTCGGAGGAAATATAAATATTATTCGGGTCATAGCCGCTTCCGCTGATTTTAGGCAACTTTGAAATTTCTTCCTCGGTTTTAGAGAGCAAAAGCTCCGGCGAAGCGCCTATACTCTTGATTATCTCCCCTACAAGACCGTCAGGCTGAGAAAGCAGAGCGGCAAGCAAATGCTCCTCGCCTACGCTGTTATTTCCGTTCTCGCCCGCAAGCGACTGCGCGCTTTTTAAAGCGTCCAACGATTTTTGTGTTAATTTATCTATGTTCATAAGCTCATCTCCTAAATAATCTCGCTGTTTTCATTTATATAGCTTTCGTATTCGGCAAGTATATCCTGCACCGCCGTGTCTCCGCCGTTAAAATATCTTTTCATTGCCGTATCAAACATCTGAATATAATCGGCAATAAGAAGCGCGGCAGACAAATTGTTTTTGCCCGAAATCTGCGACGGGCTTTTTCTGTGCATTATAGGCCGTCTGAAAACTCCGTTTTCAAATGTGTCCTTTCCGGTAAAGCCGTATTCATATTCAATTCCTGCCCACAAATTGTAAAATTCAAGCATTTTTTCAAGAAGTGCCGAATTTGTTGTTCTTGTGGACACCTTTATAACCCCTTGTTCTTTTGCAGGTTCTCTGTAAAGCTCTATTGTGTACCTTACAGTCGGGTTATACTTATATGAAAGTGCGGTTCTGAGCGACATTACCGACGGGGTCGGCGGCGAAAGCTCGCTGAAGGTTTCGCCCGAATACAAATGATGTGCAAGTTCGTCAAAAATACTGCTTATGCGTTTTTCGGGTGTTGTAAGCGAAACATATTCCGCCAATATCTGATTTATCATATTTGAACGGTTAGTGTTTTGCATATAAGCCAATCTGTCTATCTTTGCGATAACATCATCGGCAAGCACAACCGAATAAACACTCTTTTTCATATTATGACCTCCTTGTCACATTAAATATTGTACACCCGTTTATATAATTTGTCAAGCGTTTTATATAAATTTCTTTGCATTTTTTATTTTGGCAAAATAATAGGACGGCGTTAAAAGGCCGTCCTATCGGTATTTCAGTCAATCAAAACCACAGGCTTTATAAGGCTTTGCGGCTTGTTGTGCATAAGCTCCAGCGCTTCGGGAATTTTATCAAATCCGTTAAAAATGTGAGTGACAAGCAGATCGGGATTTATCCTGCCGTATATAACAAGGTCTGCCAATCTTTCTATTCGGCGTCTGCCGCCCGGCATAAGTCCGCCGTTTATTTGCTTGTGCGCCATACCGTTTCCCCACGGAACAAGCGATACGCTTATCGCTCCGCCGTCCCCGAAATAATTTACATTGCCGATTTTACCGCCTGGCTTCAGCATCCTCACCGCCTGCTCAACTGTCTCTGCTCCGCCGCCGGCAATAATCACCTTGTCAACGCCTTTTTTATCGGTTTTTTGCAATATTTGCTCCGCTATATCGCCGTCCTTATAATTTATTATATCGGTAGCGCCGTAATCCCTTGCGGCATTAACGCAAATTTGTCTTGAGCCGACGGCAAATACACGGGCGGCTCCGTGCATAACCGCTCCCGCAACCGACATAAGCCCGACAGGTCCTATGCCGATAACGCAAACCGTATCTCCGAATTCTATATCGCACAGCTCCGCTCCGTGCAGTCCCGTAGGCATCATATCGCAAAGCATTACCGCCGTCTGCGGCTTCATACCGTCGGGCAAATGCGCCATATTAGAGTCCGCCTCATTTACATTAAAGAGCTCCGCAAAAACGCCGTCCTTGCAGTTTGAAAATTTCCAGCCCGCAAGCATACCGCCCGAGTGCATAGGATAGCCGTCCTGAGACTCAGCAGAACCCCAATCGGGCGTAATTGCAGGGACTATTACCCTATCGCCGGGCTTAAAGCATTTTACAAGGCTGCCCGTTTTATAAACAATGCCAACCGCTTCGTGGCCGAGCACCATATCGTGTCTGTCTCCGAGCGCACCCTCATACACTGTGTGAATATCGGAGGTACATGGTGAGACCGCTATCGGGCGCACAAGAGCGTCAAGCGGACCGCATTCAGGCTCCGGTTTTTCTATCCAGCCTGTTTTTCCTATCGAAAGCATTGCAAAGCATTTCATAAAAATCACCCTATTACAGTATTTATACAAATATCTTTTCCTGATAACGGAGCGTTTATTTAAAAAAATTGTTGCAAATTTCCTGTATTGTGGTAAAATATAAGTTAACGGGGGTTTAGCTCAGCTGGTCAGAGTGCCTGCTTCACACGCAGGAGGTCGGCGGTTCGAGCCCGCCAGTCCCCACCAGTCGAGCAATTCGACAATAAGATCCCGAATACATAGGTGTTCGGGATTTTTCACTTTAAATGAAGATAATTCACGGAGAAGTTTTAATATGCAGGACAAAAGCTATTTAACTGGGCTCACTTCTGATGAGGTAAGAAAAAGAATACAGTCGGGGCTTTCCAACCGTACATCAGTGAAGGCAGGAAAAACCGTAAAGGAAATTGTAATTTCAAATACCTTCACATATTTTAACTTTATTTTTCTTGTTATAACCGTTCTTTTGTGTATAGTCGGTTCTATAAGAAATCTGACATTTCTGCCTATTGTTATCGGTAATACCCTTGTTGGTATAATTCAGGAAATAAGGGCTAAAAAGACCATTGACAAAATGAATCTTTTAAATGCTCCGCACGCCGTTGCCGTAAGAGACGGACAAAAAATTAAGCTCCGTTCGGAGGAACTTGTCAAGGACGATCTTGTAATCTTTTCCGCCGGTGACCAGATATGCGCCGACGCGAGGGTTATAAAGGGCACTCTTATGGCAAACGAGGCTCTGCTTACAGGTGAGGAGGACGAAATTTCAAAGGTGCCCGGCGACAGACTCCTTTCCGGCAGCTTTGTCGTTTCGGGTCAGTGCTGTGCAAGGCTCGAAAATGTCGGCGACGAATCTTATATATCGAAGCTGACCGCAGAAGCCAAAAGCGTTGATGACAGCGAGCAATCCGAAATGATACGCTCCATAAATAAAATAGTAAAATGGATGGGTATTATTCTTATACCGATAGGCTCCATATTGTTTTATCAAAGTTTTTTTGTAAAGCATAACGCCTTTTCCGACAGCATAGTATCAACCGTGGCGGCAGTTATAGGTATGATCCCCGAGGGGCTGTATCTTCTGACAACGGCGGCTCTGGCCTTGGGTACAATAAGACTGAGCAGACGCAAAGTTCTGCTTAACGATATGAAAAGTATCGAAGCTTTGGCACGGGTAAATGTGCTTTGCGTTGATAAAACCGGTACTATAACGGAGCCTAATATGCAGGTTCACGAATTTATCGACCTTAAAAACGATAACCTGCTGCCCGATATGCCGATTGGAACGATGCTTAAATCATATGTCGCCGCTTCAAAGGATACAAATGCAACGATGGAGGCTTTAAGGGATTACTGCAAGGGTGTTAAAAATGACTCATCTTTACTTTCTCCGTTATCGGTAAACCCGTTTTCCTCAGCCGTAAAATTCGGTTCGGCGGAATTTGAAAACGGAACATGGGTTTTGGGCGCGCCCGAATTTGTGCTTAAAAATACGCTTGACTCCTTAAAGGAAAGAATAGCCAAATATGCCGAAAAGGGATACCGTGTCTTGGTTTTTGCTTATCAGAAAACAAAGCTCCAAGAAAATGTAACGGACAGCGATATAACTCCCGCCGCACTTATAGTTATATCAAATGCCATAAGAAAAAACGCGAGAGCCACCTTCCAATACTTCCGATCCCAAGGGGTTGCCGTAAGGGTCATATCGGGCGACCATCCCGAAACCGTGTCCGAAATAGCACGGCTTGCGGGAATTGAGGGCTCTGAAAACTACATCGATGCATCGCTTCTTGATACTGACGAAAAGCTTGAAAAGGCGGCGTCATATTACACGGTTTTCGGCAGGGTAACCCCGAAACAAAAGCAAAAGCTTGTCCATGCACTGCAAAAAAAGGGAAACACCGTTGCAATGACAGGCGACGGCGTAAACGATATACTCGCTATGAAAGACGCCGACTGCGGCATAGCCATGGCATCAGGCAGCGAAGCGGTTTCTAAAGCCGCCAAAGTTGTACTTATGGACTCTGACTTTGCGCATATGCCGAGCGTGGTTGCGGAGGGACGCAGAGTTGTAAACAACATTCAGCGTTCCGCAAGTCTTTTCCTTGTAAAGAATATCTTTTCACTGCTTTTGTCGCTTACGGCTTCGGTGCTTATGATATCATATCCGCTTGAGCCTGCGCACATATCGTTTGTAAGTATGTTCACAATAGGACTGCCCGGATTTTTGCTTGCGCTTGAAAGCAATAAAAGCCGCATAGACGGGCACTTTTTAAAAGGAGTTTTGAAAAATGCGCTCCCTGCCGCCCTGACCGATACCGTAACGGTAGGCTCACTTGCGCTTTTCGGTGAGGTATTCGGCATCAACAAAAACGATATTGCCACCGCATCCACGTTGGTGCTTACGGTTGTCGGATTTATGATTTTAAGACATATAAGCCTGCCGCTTAACAAATACCGCTCTCTCGTGTTTATAATAAACATCATAGGTATGCTGCTTTGCTTCCTCTTTGTACCGCAGCTGTTTTCAATAGTCCGTTTACCCGCTACGATAATGCAGATGGTAATTATCTTCTCGTTTGCCGCGGAATCTCTTTTCAGAATTTTCACGCTTGCGGTGGAAAACGGCAGCAAAAAAATAAAAAAAATTGCAAGGAAAAAGCGCTCAAGACTGCACATAAAATAAAATTAAAAAGGATAGTGCCAAATGAAAAAACTCAGTAAACTGTTTGATAAAACTTTTTTGAAATTTATTGCCGTAGGGATAGCCAATACTATTTTCGGAACAGCGGTAATGTTTGTTGCTTATAATATTTTTAGTTTGAATTATTGGGTATCCTCTGCGTTAAATTACATTTTAGGCAGCATTTTAAGCTATTTTTTAAATAAGAACTTCACATTTAAAAGCGACACCAAGGATTTAAAGACCGTACTTAAATTCATTGTAAATATAACGGTATGCTACCTGCTGGCTTACGGCGCCGCAAAACCGCTTGTTACACTTATCTTAAGCGGAACCGCGAAAAAAGTGCGTGAAAACCTTGCCATGCTCGCAGGAATGGGTATATTTGTTATTCTAAACTATTTCGGGCAGCGTTTCGGTGTATTTAACAATAAAAACAACACCGATACAGTAAAATAATTTGGTTGATTTCATATATTTAAAAAAAACGCTTGACAACGGCCTTGCAATATGATAATATAACACCAACCAAACAGGTAGGTAATTGATTCGAAAGGAGAACAGCCGTATGAAAAAGCTTTGCACCATGTCCGGTATTATTATGATGCGTATGCAGATGTGCATGTGCATGCTTTGTGTTGCAAAAATTCCGGCGTGTTCTCATTAAAAGCGATTTTAAATTAAAATCATTTGCTTTTAACCGGGAATCTCTTGTCGGAGCTTTCCGGTTTCTTTTATATCTACGGAGGTTTTAGTATGAAAAATTTATTTGAAGAGCTTGTAAGAGCCAATTTCCGATTCGGACGAATGTGTCGTTTCTGTATAATAAATAATTGTATATAAACTTTAAAATATTGAAAGGTTGTTTTTAAAATGAAAAAAATTGTATCACTTTTACTTCTCACAGTATTGGCGCTCGGCGTATTTGCCGGCTGCGGCAGCAAGGACGGCGACAGTAAAACCGGCAGCATTACCATTGCCGTACCGAACGACACCACAAACGAAGCCCGCGCGCTTCTTCTTTTAGAGGAAAAGGGCTATATAAAGCTTAAGGACGGCGCTGATATTAAGGCTACCGTAAAAGACATTGCCGAAAATCCCCACAACATAAAGTTTAAAGAGGTTGAGGCGGCTCAGCTTCCGAATGTGCTTAAGGATGTGGATTACGCTGTAATTAACTCAAACTATGCACTCCCCGCAAAGCTTAACCCCGTTAAGGATTCGCTTGTCATTGAAAACTCTTCCTCCGCATACAGCAACATTCTTGCTGTTAAGTCAGGCAACGAAAATTCAGACACCGTAAAGGCTCTTACCGCCGCTCTCCGGAGCAAAAAGGTTGCGGACTTCATTTCAGAAAAATACGACGGCGCGGTTGTAAGCGTTGTTGAAAACCCCGGTGACGGCTTTGACTCTTCGGTTGATTATGCCGCTCTTAAGGGCAAAAAGATTTCCGTTGCTGCTTCTCCCTCTCCCCATGCCGAGATACTTGCGGTAGCAAAGGAAATACTTGCCGAGAAAGACATTACGCTTGACATCAAGGAATTCACAGATTATGTTCAGCCCAACAATGTAGTTGAAAGCGGCGAGATTGACGCCAACTACTTCCAGCACACTCCTTATCTTGACGATTTCAATGCGGAAAACGGCACTCACATCGTAAAGGTTGCCGCCATCCATGTTGAACCGATGGGTCTTTACGGCGGCAAGCAGTCAACACTTGACGCTATTGAAAAGTAATTATATTTACAGAATAACGCTGTCTGCCTTTGCAGTCGGCGTTATTTCCCTGTCAGGAGATAATATATGATTGAAATTAAAAACCTATCCAAAACATTCAGTACTGCCTCCGGCAGTGTTGAGGCGCTTAAAAATATTTCCCTTACGATAAACGACGGAGATATATACGGAATAATCGGTATGAGCGGTGCCGGCAAAAGCACCCTTGTCCGCAGTATCAATATGCTTGAACGCCCGACCGAGGGTAAGATAATCATAGACGGCCGTGATATGGGAAATCTGAGCGAAGCGGAGCTTAGAAAAGAACGCCGCAATATCACAATGATATTCCAGGGCTTTAATCTTCTTATGCAAAGAAACTGTCTAAAAAATGTCTGCTTTCCGTTAGAGCTTGCCGGCGTTAAAAAGTCCGAAGCCGAAAAGCGTGCTAAAGAGCTTTTGGAATTGGTGGGGCTCGGTGAAAAGCTTAAGGCTTATCCGGCACAGCTTTCGGGAGGACAGCAGCAGAGAGTCGCCATTGCGCGTGCGTTGGCAACTCACCCGAAAATTCTTTTGTGTGATGAGGCGACAAGCGCCCTTGATCCTCAGACAACTCAGTCTATTCTCTCGCTTATACGGGATATTCACGACAGACTCGGTATAACCGTGATAGTAATAACGCATCAGATGAGCGTTGTTGAGCAGATATGCACCAAGGTTGCCATACTTGATAACGGCAGTGTTGCGGAGGTCGGCGATGTAAGCGATGTATTCTCCGCTCCCAAATCAAATGCCGCAAGGTCTCTTGTTTACCCCGAGGGCTTTGAGCAAACCGCAGTAGCCGATGAAAACGGGCAGGTTATCCGTGTTGTATTCAACGGCGCGAACGCCACAAAAACGCCCCTTATCGCAAAAATGGCTATCGATAAGGGAATAACGGCAAGCATACTTTCGGCGTCCACCAAAAGCATAGGAGATAAAGCGTACGGCAATATGCTTCTCGGTATTCCGGGCGGTAAAGCGCAGCTTGAATGCGCGCTTGAATATTTAAGAGCAATACCCGATATTTTTGCACAGGAGGTTAACGGAAATGAGTAATTTTTTTGCTTCCGAGGATTTTTTAAACGCAATGGATATACTTAAAACCGAATTCCCCCTTGCTATATGGGAAACTGTTTATGTAACCGTGCTTTCAACCTTTTTTGCAATAATAATCGGTCTTCCGCTCGGCGTATTGTTAGTAGCGGGAGAGGACGGGAAAATAATAAAAATACCTAAAACCGTACTTCATGTACTTAATGTAATTATAAATCTTCTGCGCTCGGTTCCGTTCCTCATTCTTATGATAATGGTATTTCCTCTTACCCGTCTTATTGTGGGAACGGTTGTCGGAACTCCGGCGACAATAGTTCCGCTTGTTATTGCGGCTTTCCCGTTTGTTGCAAGGCTTATCGAAGGCAGCCTAAGGGAAATCAATCCGAATATCATAGAAACAGCGCAGAGTATGGGCGCTTCCCCGTTTCAGATAATAGTTAAGGTAATGCTTCCCGAAAGCGTACCGTCGCTCATTTCAAACGCCACGATAGCAATTACCACCATACTCGGTTATTCTGCCATGAGCGGAATTATAGGCGGCGGCGGACTCGGCAAAATTGCCATAAACTACGGCTATTACAGATATCAGTACCTTGTAATGTTCTTTGCGGTAGTATTCCTTATACTGCTTGTTCAGATATTCCAGAGCATCGGAACCTATCTTTCCGTAAAGTGCGATAAACGCCTTAGAAACCGTAAATAAGCTTAAAAAAAGCACGCTTGCCGTGCTTTTTTATTTTACGGACTTGCTTTTTGGAGCTTAAAAAGGTATAATTAACTAAGA
>ERZ1504665.368-NODE-368-length-12422-cov-3.106331_pt1 | contig 12422 bp, 10 predicted proteins | sample MGYA00572435_ERZ1504665 | MGnify/ENA primary metagenome ERZ1504665 (study PRJEB39906, sample SAMEA3182062) | gut metagenome | biome: human; feature: gut; material: Stool; isolation source: human stools | place: Canada | collected 2013-01-14 ... | reverse complement strand
CTATCCCCTCTGAACACCCCAGACAAAGGAGAACGCTGTTCCCTTTTGGAATCCCCTTGCCAATAGGGATGCTACCGCCCTATTGAATGATTTAGATAAAAAACAAAATAAAGCATAGTTCGCCAGCACACCGCTATTCTGTCATTACCTTACACAGACATCTTGTAACTTTTTCGTTAAGCCTATTGACTCTGATACTTCGGAAGAGATATAATATAGTTGCTACTTAGCTAACCTAAATAGCGAAACTAAAGAGAGGCGACGATATGAATAACAAATATGTCCAGCAATTCAAAAAAGGCTCTCTGGAAATGATACTCTTATGCCTAATCGGACGCAAGGAAACTTATGGATATGAAATTATAACCGAATTGAACAATAATGCGTCTGTTTTGGGATATGCGAAAGAGGGAACCATTTACCCCATTTTGTATCGTTTGCAGGAAGCAGAACTAATCAAATGCCGATTGGCTCCGGCTGCGGCAAATGGCGGCTCAAAAAAGTATTATTCTTTAACGGATAAAGGCAGGAATGTACTTGATGAACTAATCTTATTTTGGTCAAGCTATGAAAACTGCGTAAATGGCTTTATAGAAAGTTATCAACAAGCGAGGGTGTCCAAATGAAAGAACAATATATCAAACAGGTTGAAAAGGAACTATCTTTACCACGCAAAATGAAAAAAGAGGTTGTGCGTGACTTGAATGAAGTTTTTGCGTCTGCTATGGAGCATGGAGAAACAGAGCAGCAGATTATCCAGCGTTTGGGGACGCCAAAAGAATTTGCAGACAGCACCGCAGAACAGTTTGGCATTGATAACACCAAATCGAAAAAAAGGAACGGTATCATTTCTACTCTTGCTGCGCTTGTTATCGCGGTTGCTGCCTTTTCGGTATATGCTGTTACGCAATCAGGAAAAGTACCAGAAGGAGCAATCGGACAAGCCGACGCGACAACAAATATACAGATTGAGGGCGCGTTTGCCTTTGATATTTCGCAAATCCTTTTGGCTATTGGGTTTGCAGCAACAGCTATTGCTGTTTTGTTAATTATCCGAACCATACACAAAAACAGGAGGTAACTAATGAAAAAGTATATTTCTGTATTCACAATCATGGTTATGATTTTTTTGGCTGCGTGTTCTAATCAAAATACATCATCTACACCGACAAGCAATGAGAACAATACGCAATCTAATAGTGTTACAAAATTGGACGAGGGTGTTTGGCCTGCGAATGAGTACACAGAGGGGCTTCCTGTTGCGCCTGGTACGGTTGCATGGGCTACACTTGATACAGAACATGAGAATTGCAATATCAACCTTACCGGCATTAGCGAAAACGACTATAACGAGTATATGGAGCTTTTGAACCAAGAAGGCTTTTCCGTAATTGAAAATGTGTCAGAGGAAATCGAGGGAGAAAACTATGTTTCTATCGGGACACTTTTATCAAACGACGAAAAGTGGTTAAGTATCAGCTACATACCCAATAGTCTAACTATCTACATTTCCTTTGACAATAACTGAAAGAGATCACGGAATAGCAAAGCCAGCCGAGCCAGCGGGCGGTCAAGATGAACGGCGCAAGCGCCGCCGTTGACAGCCCCGCCCGCCTTTGCAGATAGGCAATCAAGGGGCGACAGCAAGGAGTGCTGCCGCCCACAGTATTATCAGAGAGGGAGAATTCTATGAGAAATCGGATTGTAAAAGTGACAGAAGTTGTAGTCAGAAGCGCTTTTTACATCATCACAAACTATGTATTTGTTAGCATGGGACTATCATTTCATACTCAATGGATTTCAATTCTATTTTTGCTTTCAATGGTATGGTCTACTATTGATTACGGAAAGTCCATAAATGAAATAATCGAAAAAAAGGTAATTGCTGAAATACTATGTATATGTTGCATTGCACTGAGTATAGCGATGGCATATTTTGTGGGATATATTCAAGGAGCATTCGTTTCCCTCTGAAAATACAGGGCCACAACTTTCCGCTTAATATATCAGTATGGAACAAGTTATCAAAAAGTCATGAATGCTCGTAGCTCACCGGCCCGGCCAGCAAAAGCAGTAAATCTGAAATTGATTTACTGCTTTTTTGCTCAATAGACTCTTAAATCATCTGAAAATATTTCAACGCATCCCTGATCGCCGCTTCCTTCTCCGGCGGACATTTTGGCACTTTGGCATCTTCCTTCTTTGACAGGTTATAATTTTGCCCCACATCCAGCCCGCACTTGCGCTTTATCTGTGAGATGTACAGGGAAGATACCTTCAAACCGGTATGCTCCAACACATACGCCTTGATCTGCTCATAAGTCGCGCCCTTCTGGAAGCCGGACATATCCATATCTTCCAGCGAGAACTCCACCCGCACCTTCTTTGAGTCGATTTCTCCCTTGGAAAGCAAAACAACCGTCTCAACATTCGCGGTCCAGGGGAACTGGTCCACGGCAACGGCTTTGTCCACGCGGTAGCCATTCTCTAAGAATACTTCCAGATCTCTCACGAGGCTGGTGGGCTTGCAGGAGATATAAACAATATGCTCCACATCGTAGGCAATGATCTTCGGCAGTGCTTTTGGGTGGATGCCATCTCTGGGGGGATCTAAGATGATCATATCCGGCTTCTCTTCCACTTCATCCAGTACTTTCAGTACATCTCCGGCGATGAATTCGCAATTATCCAGTCCGTTGGCGGCGGCGTTTTTCTTTGCTGCCTCCACGGCTTCCTCCACGATCTCCACACCGATGACTTTCCCGGCGGCCGGTGCCATGAGCTGCGCGATGGTGCCGGTGCCGCTGTAGAGGTCGAACACGGTCTTGTCGCTGCCACCCAGGTCGCCCACATAATCTCTCGCCGTCTGGTACAGTACCTCCGCACTGTAGGAGTTGGTCTGAAAAAAGGAGAATGTGGAGATCTTGAATTTCAACCCCAGCAGTTCCTCATAAAAATACTCCTGTCCGTATAGCAGCTCCGTGTGGTCACTCTGCACTACATCTGCGATGGAATCATTGGTGATATGTAAGATTCCTGCGAATTTTCCGACAAGCTTCCCATCCTGTTCCAGGGAAAGCAACAGATCCTTAAATCCCGTGATCAGCGCATCCGCATCCAAGCTTCCTTCCACCGCCGTCTCTCCCTGCCAGGGATCCTGGGAGGTCGTCACCAGTGCCACCAGAATCTCTCCGGTGCGGGATGCCTTACGTACCAGCAGGTGCCGTAAGTACCCCTCATGGCTCATTCTGTGGAAAAAGCTTACCTTCGCCCGGGCAAAATAATCTCTCACTGACTGTAAGATCAGGCGGTAATCCGCATCCACGATCTCACAGTCCGCTACGGTCACAATGTCGTAGAAGCTGCCTCTCTTATGCATGCCAAGTGCCAGCGGTCCGTCCTTGTACTCGTCTCCGAAGGAAAATTCCATCTTATTGCGGTATTCATAAGCCTTCGGGCTGCCCTTGATGCCCTCAAAAATCCAGGCTTCTTCCTGCTTGTTTAACACGCTGTCCAGCAGACGTTTTACCTGTTCTTCTTTGACCTTCAGCTGTTCTTCATAGGGAAGCGACAGATAGGTGCATCCACCGCACAACCCAAAAAGGGAACACGTCCGGCCGGTTTCTAAAGGTGACTTCTCTGTCACCTCTAAAAGCCTTCCTTCCGCCTTCCCTTTGCGTACTTTATTCACTGAGAACTTGACTTTCTGTCCGGGCAGGCCGTTCTTGACTACAGCAGTCTCATCTCCCACACAGACGATCCCTTTGTTGGGAAAATCGACCCTTACAACAGATCCTTCATATACCTGTCCTTTTTTCATGGGTTAGTTCTCTCCTTCATCCTCGAAGAAGTCGTCGTCATCCTCTTCCACGTCATCTGCTTCGTCTTCGAAATCATCCTCGAAGTCTTCCAGATAATCCTGTGCAAAGAAGAAATGATATACGGCATAAGCTACAGCTGCAACAGCTGCTACGGCGCCGATGATCGCCAGTACCCATACCAGGACATTGCGCTCCTTCTTCTCTTCCACTTCCTTACCCAGGAGCTTATTAAGCTTCTTCAGTTCGCTGACTTTCAGTTCGTTTAATTTGTCAAGGTCTACCAGATTTTCGATTCTGTTCATATTATTTACCTGCCTTTCCGGCATCCGGACTTTTCTGCGGATGCAAAGCAATTGTTTTCATTCCTTTAATATGATACCATGTTTTCGTGAAAAATACTATACCCGTTTTAACTTGGCAAAAGATGCATACATGATCTTCTGCCCCGCCTGGTCGAATTCCACCGTAACCTTATAGTCCCTGGGTTCTCTCGCGATATTCAATACCGTGCCCTCACCGTATTTGATATGACGTACTCTGTCACCTACCGTATAGTCCAGTGCATCCGGTGCCTTGAATTCCGTTCCTTTCTGAAGTCCCGCCAGCTGGTTGAGTCCATTGATTCCCTTGGAAATATAAGGTTTGTCTGCTTTTGCCGTAACTCGGGGTTTCAAGGTTGCCTTGGGTCTTGGATCAAATCCCGTATTGCCAAAGCCTCCGAAGCCGCTGCCCGAACCGTTTCCGGACCGGGGAGTTGCAATCGCTTCCAGTCCCATGGCACGAAGAGCTGCCTCATTGGCTCTTCTCGCCTGAAAATCCTCCAGGTCATCGTCCCGGTATCTTCTGTTTTGCGGCAGGGTATTATCCATAAGTTCCTTCGGGATCTCCCGCACAAAACGGCTCACGGGATTGTACTGTGTCTCACCGCGGAGCATTCTGCTTCTGGCACAGGTCAGCGTCAGATCCTCCTTGGCTCTAGTGATTCCCACATAAGCCAGGCGTCTCTCTTCCTCGATCTCCAACGGATCATCGGACGCGATCGTCATAAAGCCAGGGAATAGTCCATCCTCCATGCCGGCGAGATAGACCACCGGGAATTCCAGACCTTTGGCACTGTGCAGAGTCATCAAAAGCACTCTGTTATCGCCATCCTCCACATTATCAATATCCGCTACCAGCATGATCTCTTCCAAAAATTCCGACAGAGAAGGCTCATCGTGGGTCTCCTCGTAGACTGCTGCCTTGGTGATCAATTCATCTACGTTCCCGAGACGGTCCTCTGCGGATTCTTCATCCTGATCCCGCAGATATTCCGCATAATCGATCCGTTCTAATAAGGACTTGATCAGATCCGGCAATGTATAGGAGGACAATCCGCTGCGAAGCACTTCGATCAGATTGACGAATCCACGGATCTTTGCTTCCGCTCTTCCCAGTCCCCTGATCTGGTCTGCCTCGCACAACGCATCAAATAACGTGATATCCTTCATCTGTGCATAATCCGCCACTTTTTCCAGCGATGCCGTACCGATGCTTCGTTTCGGCACATTGATGATTCTACGCAGAGCCACTTCATCCCTGCCGTTATCAATAGTCTTTAAATACGCCAGGATGTCCCGGATCTCCTGTCTGGCATAGAAGTTCACACCGCCTACCACATGATAGGGAATTCCTTCCACCACCATACGTTCTTCTAAAAGTCTGGACTGAGCATTGGTACGGTACAGTACTGCACAATCCGCATAGGCAACGCCATTTTTGTTCACTTTATCAGAAATATCGTCTGCGATATATTCCGCCTCTTCATAAGCATTGTCAAATTGTCTGAAATGTATTCGGCTGCCTGCTCCTTTTTCCGTCCACAGTGCCTTCTCTTTACGGCCTCTGTTGTTGCGGATCACCGCGTTTGCCGCATCCAGAATATTCTGTGTGGAACGATAATTCTGCTCCAGCTTGATCACTTTTGCATCCGGATATATCTTCTCGTAATCTAAAATATTGCGGATATTGGCACCGCGGAACTTGTAAATGGACTGGTCATCATCACCCACGACACAAAGATTGCGGTAACCGTCCGCCAACAGCCGGATCAGTTCAAACTGCGCCGTATTCGTATCCTGGTACTCATCCACCATGATGTATCGAAAGCGCTCCTGATAGTTATAGAGTACCTCCGGACAGCTTTTGAACAGCTCCACCGTTTTCACAATGATATCATCAAAATCCAGTGCATTACTCTTCTTCAGGGTGTCCTGATATTCTCTGTAAACCTTTGCCGTCACACTTTTTCGATAATCGCCTACAGACTTGACCTCGAATTCCCGTACATCCACCAGTTCATCCTTGGCAGAAGATATTTCAGACAGCAGCGTCCGCTCCTTATACATCTTCGTGTCGATGTTCAGACGTTTGCAGACCTGTTTGATCACGGTCTTCTGATCGTCTGTATCATAGATAGTAAAATTCGTATCATATCCCAGTCTGTCAATATGTCTTCTGAGGATCCTCATGCAAGTGGCATGGAAAGTGGCTACCCACACCTGATCCGCGCCGAAACCGGCGATCTGATCCACACGTTCCCGCATCTCCTGTGCCGCCTTATTGGTAAAGGTAATAGCAAGAATGTTCCATGGATTCACTCCCAGTTCATCGATCAGATATGCCACCCGGTGGGTCAGGACACGGGTCTTGCCGCTTCCGGCGCCCGCTAACAGAAGGAGCGGTCCTTCCGTATGAAGCACCGCTTCTTTTTGTTCTTTATTTAAAGTATCATAAATGCTCATGTATGACTAATTATCCCTTTCATTGAATTCCTGTAAAAAAGTTCTGAATTCCCCGATCGGCATTGGTTTTGCATAAAAATATCCCTGCACGATATCGCAATCCGCCAGCCGGAGCATCTCCAGCTGTTCACTGGTCTCCACACCCTCTGCCAGTACTTTAAAGCCGAGATGTCTTAACATTTTAGTCAGATATTTTATAATTGTCAATGCGGTTTCTTCCCGTTCGCTGTTCATGGTATCATCCAGGAACTGCTTGTCCAGTTTTACCGTATCCACAGCCACCTTGGATAACAGATTCAGCGAAGAATATCCACTTCCGAAATCATCGACAGAGATCTCCACTCCTCTGTCCCTGAGGGTTTCCAGATTATTGGTCAGCTTGTTCAGATCCGACATAAATACTGACTCCGTCACTTCCACCTCCAGCAGATTGCCGGGTACCTTATAGTCTTTCAGGCGCTTTAAGATATTCGGCACAAAATCCGCATATTCATTATGACGTCTGGAGAAGTTAACAGAGATCGGCACCACTTCTTCTCCCTGTGCCAGGGCATCACGCAAATATTCCATGACCTGATCCAGAATGGCGAAATCAACCTTGGTAATAAACCCATTTCTCTCAAAAATATCTATAAACTTTCCGGGCATTACCATAGTTCCATCCGCTTTTATCCAGCGCACCAGTGCTTCCGCTCCCACTACTTTTCCGGTATGAAGAGATACCTTAGGCTGGAGATATGCATGGAATTCTTTATTATTATAGGCGCTTACCATTCCGGATACAATTGTTCTGGTATTCTCCAAATCTCTGCGGATCTTGTCCGTGTAAATTTCTACGGCACTGTCTACCTTCTGCGTCTTGCATTGTTTTCTGGCCTCATTGGCATTATCCATCATGGAAGATACCGACCAGTCATTCTCCGTGATCTCATACAAACCGGTGGCAATGACCAGATTACACTGATCATACCGGCTATTGATCCTCTTCACAAAAGAATTCGTAAACGTCAGGTACGCCTGTCTGGCATCCTCCACGGAATCTTCCTTCAGCACACCGACAAAGTGGTCGGAGGTTACACGGCAGAACAATATGCTTTCCTGGCATTTTTCCTGTAATGCCACAGCAAAATCATGCAAGATACGGTCGCCTACCTCGTAGCCATACATTTCATTCACATACTGGAAATTAGAAAAGTCAGAGGACACAAAATATAATCCGACCTTTCCATTCGCTGCCATATAGGCTTCTAATTTGTCTACGAACTTATTGTACACCGGCAGTCCGGTCAGCGCATCATAATTCAGTTTCCGATTCAGTTCCCTTTGATCTTTTTCTGCATTTTTCAGCATGCGAAGCCTGTTGAATATCTGATGGGATATTCTGCACAGGGCATTTTTCTCCTCTTCCCAGGTTCTGTCTGTATGGCGGTCTGAGAAGATAACACTGGCCTTTAATCCCTTCGAAGCGGTAGACATTACGATCATCACAGACTCCGCTTCTTCTTTGTAGATATTCGGAGTCTCCGACTGTCTGTAAATTGCGGCACCGGATTCGTCTGCACGTTTCCGGATCCTGTCCCATTCAAATACTCCCGGGTGCAGTATTCTTTTGACAAAATTTTTCTTTTCTTCCCGATTCCATTGATAACGGATCGACGGTCCTGCCTCATTTACTTCCACACATATCATATCATCAATATTGAAAAAACTGCAGGTACGTTCACTGATCACCTTCAGGGCACTGGTCAGATTCGGTACATTTTCCAACAGGTCCATGCAGAACAGAACCAGATCTTCCGCGCTCTCGAACTGTGCCTCCTTGTGAACGATCTCGTCATCTTTGTTCTCCTCACTGTCCAGGTAGCTTTGACCGGGCAATGCCACACCCTCCTTGACCTCCAGAAGATCATAAGCGCCCTTTTCCCGACTCTTCACCTGATACAAGGCTGCATCTGCCCACCGGAACAGCAGATTATAGTCTGTCACTGTTCCATCCGTAACCGCAGCTCCCAGACTGCAGGAGATATGCAGTCCTGTTTTATCATCATCATAGCGGTCAGACATACAGCGATTCAACTGTCCAAGCTTCTCTTCCAGTTCCTCTCTTGGCATATCCTCTACATAGCATACGAACTCGTCTCCACCGATCCTGCCTTTCAGCGCCTCGGGAAACAATTTATTCATTTCATCCGAAAAAGAGCACAATACCGCATCTCCAAACAGATGTCCGTTTGTATCGTTGATCTTTTTAAAACTATCCACATCCAGAACAATAAGGTATCCCACCTGTCCCCGTTTCATTTTCTGCAGTCTGTGTGTGATCTGCTGCTTGATGGTGGAATGATTCAAAAGTCCAGTCAGGGAATCCCTTTGTGATTTTTCCTGTAGTTCCCTTTCCTTTTTCTTCTGCGCATCAATATCACAGACCTTGCCCAGGACACGTTCCGGTTCTTTTTTTTCATTATAAAAAGTCTGCCCGATGACCTTCATCCAGTGAGGATTACCTTCCTCGTCCGTCTTGCAGAGCTCAATACAAATATCCGGCTTGCCGCTGTGCAACGCTTCTGCAAGCTGCTGTTCCACTGCATCCGAGCGGTTGTCCACTTCCCGGAGAAGTTGTTCTGTGTACCCTTCCGTGATCTGTCCGCAATACAGACTGCCTTCTTCCGGACCTGCATAGTGCATTTGATCCTTTGCGATATCATATTCAAAGATCAGATCGCCGGACATTCGGATCACAGCCATCAGTTTTTCCCGTTCCCGCTGCAGCTCCTTCGTTGTTTCCTCCAGCCGTCTGTCTATATCTTTGTTTTTATCTAACCCTATTATTTTTTCGTCCATACAGCCCTCTCAGCCTTCTCTATGCTTCTTCCACTCTGCTGAAATTCCAGATCCGCAGATTATATTCCACAATAGGTGTATCACAATAAATGCACTTTTTTGCCCCAAGTCCGGGAAGCGGTGCACCACAATTGGGACAGTTCAGGGCCAGACCTGCATCCTCCTGGTTCTCGACCATATCCTGATCCTGGATATAGACCAGTTCCACATTGTATTTTGCCTGTTCTTTCCGTTCTTCACTGCCCCCGATAAGCTTACCGTTTTCTTTCAACGCATGGATATATTCTACGGCTGACTGCAGGACAATACTCTGTCTTCCCTTCTGCTTCCGGTACTGATGTATCTCTGTTCTGTGAATATGTATATTTTCAAAGCTCTCCCTCTGTGACTGGTTCTGTAGCATCTCCAGCCGCAGTCTGAGCTGTTCTTTCAATTCTTTCGTTCCCTCCGACAAAAGTGCCGGATTCTGTCCGGTAATACTTTGTAAATAAGAGGTCAGCACGTTCTCCGCTCTGCTCTTCATCTCATCATAATGGAACTCGGGAAAATCTCTCATAATAGAAGGCATATACAGATTTGTTGCAGAGGATACGGACTTCGGTGTCATCTCCACTTCCGCTTCTCTCTGCTTCATGCCCTCGATCATGGAATCTGTACCGAATAACATTCTGGAGGTATCCCGTAATTTTTCACGGATCCTGCAATAAGTATAATAAATGATCCCTGCCAGTACCAGACACAATACCAGTATAACAATAATAGCGATCAGACTTCCGTTCATTTATATTTCTCTTTCTTTTTCATTCATAACAGTTCAGTACAGCAGATATCATAAAGGTATCTGCTGTACTGTTTCCGGTAAATATATTCTGACGAGTATGTATTATACTCTGTCGTTGTCATCAAAGGGATCGCCGCACTCCGGGCAGAACTTAGGAGGATGTGCAGGATCTTCCGGCTCCCAGCCGCATTTATCACATTTATAGATCGGTGCTCCTTCCGGCTTCTTTGCTCCGCATTCGGAACAGAACTTGCCCTGATTTACTGCACCACAGCTGCAGGTCCAGCCTGCGTCCGAAGGCTTAGGTGCTCCACACTCAGCGCAGAACTTACCACGGTTATCCGTAGCGCCGCAGCTACAGGTCCAGCCAAGTACCGGTGCCTGCATCTTAGGAGCCTGCCCCTGCGCAGGTGCTGCCTGTGCCTGCTGCATACCACTGTTCTGCTGGGCATCCATCTGATACAGCTGTCCGGCATTGATACCGCCTACCATGTTCGCCATGTTCATGCCTGCAAATGCCATCATGGGACCGGTAGAGGTGTTGGATGCTGCCATCTTCATAGCCTCTGCCTGTGCAGCGGTCATGGTAGCTGCTGCCATTCCGGTATTGCGCAGTACTGCGGTTCTCTGCAGATCTGCGATGGTCTTTGCATCCTCATCAGGGATCTTCGCAGAATTGATATTAATGGTAACGATCTCGATACCACGAAGTTTGGTCCACAGATCGGAAAGTTCTTCCTTCAAAGCTTCTGTCAGATCTTCTGTGTGAGCAGGGATCTCACTGGGACGTACGCCCTGTGCAGAAACCTTAGCCAGTGCAGGCTGCAGAGCGGTCAACAATTCTGCCTTCATCTTCGCTACCAGTTCGCTTCTGGTATAGGACTCTGTTACGTTACCGCATACATTTTTATAGAATAACAAAGGATCCACCAGGTGGAAGGAATACTCACCGTTACAACGTAAGGAGGTATCCAGATCCAGTCCGATATTCTGGTCAATTACACGGAACGGAATAGGGTTTGCCGTACCAAAGAGGTTGTTCATGATCTCCTTGATATTGAAGAAGTAGATTCTCTGATCCTTCGCTGCATTACCACCAAAAGTAAAACGTTTTCCGATATTGGAAAAAGTATTCTTAACGCTCTCGCCAAGATTGCCGTAGAACAAGCTGGGTTCTGTGGAAGAATCATATACGAACTCACCGGCATCCGCACAGAACTCTACGATTCCGCCCTGATCCACGATGATCATACACTGTCCTTCGTTAACTGCTACGATGGAACCGTTGGAGATTATGTTCTCCACACCCTTGGTGTTGCTGTTACGTCCATTGGTTACCCGCTGCTGTCCTTTTACTACCAATACATCGTTGGAAAGAGAATCACAGTAAAAATACTCTCTCCACTGGTCAGCCATCATGCTGCTGACTGCATCTTTTGCTGCTCTGATTAAACCCATTACCGCACCTCCATTTTATATATGAAAAATTGTTCTTTTTCACATCTCTTATATTTTAGCAAATTTTACACATTCCCTCAACCGCTTTTCGTAAAATATCGTGATTTTTCCTTTACAATGTGCCTTTTTTCTACTAAACTGTGATATTAGAGATGTTTGATTACACTATACTATAAAAGGATTAAAAGAAATATGGGTAAAAAAGCTACAAAAGCCGCTGATAATATGTACTATCTCGCACGTTGCGAAGCTGCTGAGACGAATGCGGACTTCAGCAGCCGGGAAAAGGCCGCTGAACTGGTAGGCATCGACCGCACCAGACTGGCAAGGATCGAACTGGATACCATTGCCCCTTATCCGGAGGAAGTCAAGGCTATGGCAGAGGCATATAATACACCGGAGCTGTGCAATTCCTACTGTGCCAGAGAATGCCCCTTGGGACGCAACAATGTATCAGAGGTTGACATTGTAGACTTTGACCGACTGGCGCTGAAAGTACTGGGATCCTTGAAAGATATCGACACGCTTCGTGCGTCCCTGATCGCTATCTCCGAAGACGGTGTGATCTCTGAGGATGAGCGTCCGGCATTTCAGGATATTCTGGATTCCCTGGAGAAGATCAGTACCAATGCCAAGGCATTAAAGCTCTGGGCCATTAAAAATATACACATTCAGGAGGAGGATGTCTGATCCTCCTCCTTTTTTAAACTATTTTTATAACACTCTCTTTGTTTTCCT
>ERZ1504665.366-NODE-366-length-12476-cov-3.226632_pt1 | contig 12476 bp, 16 predicted proteins | sample MGYA00572435_ERZ1504665 | MGnify/ENA primary metagenome ERZ1504665 (study PRJEB39906, sample SAMEA3182062) | gut metagenome | biome: human; feature: gut; material: Stool; isolation source: human stools | place: Canada | collected 2013-01-14 ... | reverse complement strand
AGATCGCTGGTCGGCAGCGTCAGATGTGTATAAGAGACAGTACTGATACTTCACTTAAAGCATCTGCAAATTTAAGTAATACATCACGACCTAATTCTGGTCTTGCCATTTGACGACCTTTAAAACGAATGAATGCTCTAATTTTATGTCCTTTTTCAAGATATTCCTTAGCGTTTTTTCTTCTTGTTTCAAAGTCTCCAACATCAATGGTTACTGATAAACGATATTCTTTTAACTCTTTGTTGGCTTCTCTTGCTTTCTTTTGACTTTCTTTTAGCTTCTTTTGTTTTTCATAACGATATTTATTGTAATCCATTATTTTAGCAACAGCTGGTACGCCATTACCATTCATTAGAACTAAATCAAGTCCAGCATAACCTGCAAGAGTTAATGCATCATTTAGTTTTTTTAATCCCATCTTTTCGCCATTTGGCCCAATTACCATCAATTCTTCAACACGAATATTTTCATTGATTGGTAGTTCATTACTATCAAACTTTGCTATATTAAGCACCTCCAACGTCAATTAAAAAATGGATACCTATTTAGTATCCATCCATAAAAAAGTATATCAAATAAATCTAAATACTTAAATGGCATTTACCTATCGCTATTTGCAATCAGGTGGATACTAAATCTCTTTCCTTTTTTCAAGTAACATCATTATATTACATCATTATTCTATGTTTGTCAAACATTTTCTATTACTTTTAGTTATTTTTAGCTATTTTTCTATATTTTACCCTTTTTTTCTTACTAAAGAATAGGCTTGTTTTTTTAATTCACCGCTTTTTATTTTTTGAATTTGTTCACTTAAAACTGCTTTAGTAAAAAATACTGCTTCACTTAAATCTACATCTTTATCAACAAATTGATATTTTTCTTTAATTGAAGTCCATAATTCTTCATGTCTTTTGACAAACTCTTTATCTAGAAAATCAGCATTTATATCATCAAGATTCATTCCATACATATAACCATTGCTTCAAAATATAAACTAAATTTATCTTCATCATAATTTTTACCAAACAATTTATATATATCATAAAAATCTTTTACTCTAGTATTTGGAATATCCTCTCTTGTATTATGTGCTATTATATAAAGTTTTTCAGCAATATGTTCTTCAAAAGATGGTGTATTTATATAAAACTTTTGGTCACCTTCAAATAATGGTTCAACTGCTTTAAATTGAGTTTCAAATATTACTTTATTATTATCTTTAAAATCTATTGGCACAGGAATAACCATTTCTTTAGAACCTTCATAGTTAATCTTTGCTACAACAGGTATTTTATAAACACCATTTTTTGTTTGTCTTGGTGTTGTTGATAAATCAAAAGTTAATTCATTAGAAAACGTATCATATATTGCTGCAAACAAAATATTTATTGGTATATGATGTGATAAAGTTGATGATAAATCTATATCTAAAACCGGTCTAGTTAATTCTTTTAAATGAACGTATTGACTAAAACTTCCCTTTACTACTAAATCTCCATTGTTTATTAAGGCTAATTTTTCAAGTAATTTTCGAGCATAATATGTTGTATATGTTGCCATGGGAGTAATACCTAATCTTTTAGCCTCTTTTTTCATAAAAGATTTTTCTTGATCTAAATTTCTAAACTCCATAAAAAATCCCCCTTAAATTGGCAACTATTTTACCACAAACTTAAACAAAATGCAAGTTTATAACAAAAAAGCAATATGTTTTATCATATTACTTTTTGTTAACAATTAAGTTTTCAATATATTTTTTGAACTCTTCAATACTCATTGTAGTAGTTTCTGTACTACCAAATAGTCTAAAGCTAATTGTTTTTTCATCAACTTCTTTTTGTCCTAGAATTAAAGTAATTGGAATTTTTCTTATTTGACTTTCACGCATTTTATAAGATAATTTTTCATCACTATCATCAAGTTCTACACGATAATTTGCATCTTTTAACATTTCATAAATAGATGTAGCATATTCTAAATGATATTCTTTATTTACTGGTATAATATTTATACCTACTGGAGCAAGCCATAGAGGTAGTGCTCCTTTTGTTTCTTCAAGTAGCATTGCTATAAATCTATCTAAAGACCCTAGAATTGCTCTATGAATTACAACTGGAGTTTTCTTTTCACCATTTGCATCGATATAATATAATTCAAATCTTCTTGGTAGTAGGAAATCAAGTTGAATCGTTGATAATGCTACTTCATTACCTATTGCTGGTTTAATTAATATATCAAGTTTTGGTCCATAGAATGCTGCTTCACCTTTAGCTTCGATATAATCAATTCCAATATCATTTAAAACTTTTCTTAAAGCATCTTCTGCATTATTCCACATTTCATCATCTTGGAAATATTTTTCTTTATCTTCTGGATTTCTTAGTGACAAACGACATTTATAATTTTTAAATCCAAAATCTTTGTAAACATCCATGATTAAATCAAGAACGCCTTTAAATTCTTTTTCAATTTGTTCTGGAGTACAGAAAATGTGTGAGTCATTTTGAGTAAATGATCTAGCTCTTTCAATTCCCTTTACTGCACCAGCTGCTTCATATCTAAAGTCATTAGCTATTTCCGCAATACGAATTGGCAAATCTTTATACGAATGTAAGAAATTTTTATACATTACCATGTGATGTGGACAATTCATTGGTCTTAAAACATATGCTTCATTGTCCATTTCCATTGCTGGGAACATATCATCTTTATAGTGATCCCAATGTCCACTTGTTTTATAAAGTTCTACACTACCTAAATCTGGAGTATGAACATGGCTATATCCATATTTTATTTCTTTATCAGTGATGTAATTTTGTAGTGTTCTCCATAAAGTGTAACCATTTGGTAACCATAATGGAAGTCCACGACCAACTAATTCTGAAGTCATAAATATTTTTAAATCTTTACCTATTTTACGATGGTCTCTTTCTTTAGCTTCTTCAAGTTCTTTTAAATGAGCTTCTAGTGCTTCTGGTGTGTCAAAACAAACTCCGTATATTCTTTGTAACATATGATTTTTAGCATCATTTTTCCAGTAAGCGCCACTTACTTTAAGAAGTTTAAAGTTTTTTAATTCTTTAACAGTATCTACGTGTGGTCCACGACATAGGTCAGTAAAGTCCCCTTGAGTATAGCATGAAATTACTTGAGCATTTTCATCCATTCTAGAAATTAAATCGATTTTATAAGGGTCATTTTTAAACATTTCTAAAGCTTCTTCTTTACTTATTTCATGTCTAACTATTCTTTTACCATCTTTAGCTAATTTTTTCATTTCTTTTTCAATTGCTGGTAAATCTTCTTCATTTAAAGTTTTACCATTAAGGTCTATATCATAATAAAAACCTTCTTCAATAACTGGCCCAACCCAAAATAAAGCATCTGGATATAAATGTTTAACTGCTTGAGCCATTAAATGAGCACATGAGTGATTCATTACACTTAATTTTGCATCTTCTTTAATATTAATCATTTTATCTTCCTTCTTTCTTTTCTCTTTCTCTTTTTTCTAATCTTGAATATTCTCTTTTTACTTCTTCTAATTTTCCACGTAATCTTTGTTCCATTAACTCTGCAACATTAGGTTCATCTTTAACTTTTTCTAAATATTTTAAATCACAGCGTATTTCAAATAACTGCTTTAATATTATATCTTTTTCGGTGTCATATTCCATACACATTCCTCCTTTTAACAAAAAAAGAATGATACCAAGGAGTCTTTTTAAAGACGGTACCATCCCTTTATTTTACTTAATTACTGATAACGGACTTATCCGTGGTTTATTAACCCTCTTAGAAAGTGGTAATTAACAACTATTTTGTTAGCTTCCACCGACCGCTAACTCTCTATAAAAATTCATTATTAATCGTGTCTTTCCTCATCGATTTCATGATAATTCTATCATATATTTTTACGCTTTTCAATACAAAATTGTTAATTTTACGCAAAAGTATTGCATTATTTTAAGCAATTTGGTATAATTTACTTGTTCTTGAAGGACATGGGTTGTTAGCTCAGTTGGTAGAGCAATTGACTCTTAATCAATGGGTCTAGGGTTCGAATCCCTAACAACCCACCATTAATTTGTGTGATAAAACTAACAAATACGCTAGAATTTGTTAGTTTTTTTTATTTTCATTTATGCTTAAAATAATGTAAAAATTTATATAAAAATGATTTTTTCGGCACCTTTACGGCACCTAAAAAAAAACACTAACAATGCTAGTATTTTTAATTTTTTCTATCTTTTTCTAGATTTGCAAAATCTGATACTTGTGATTCATCAGGTCTTGTTTTATTGAATTCTATTTTTTGTACCTTTTTAGTAGTTTTACCTACGGCATCAGTTGCAATGTAAAGTATCCAGTATTGGTCAATACCATTTATTTCATCAACTTCATGATAAACTTTATGGGTAACTTTTACTCCTGGTTTGTCATCTTTTACTTCAAGATGGTTATAATTTATATCATCAATTGAATCAACATAAAGAACTTTATCAAAAAACTTAATCGTTGGAGCTTTAATATCTTCTTCGTTATTAACATCTTCTAAATACTCATTACCAACGGGATTTGCAACCCATTTATCTTTTTCGTATTCAATGTGATACCAATAATTTCCGCGATGATTTTCATAGTCATCCACTTTATAAACTTGACCCTTTTTTACTTGTCCTAATTCAGAACTGTTTTTATCGGGTTCTTTTCTAATTTTAATGTATTCATTTACAACTTCAATGTGCCATCCTTCTTTAATCTTCTTAACTCTGGCATCTTCTACAATACCTAAAATAAATTTAACAGCAAAGAAACCTATTACTATTAAAATAAGAATTGTAAATATTATTTTTAATTTTTTCACACTATCACTTCCTATATCTAATTATACCAAAAATTTTTTATTTTACTAGTACTTTATTTTGTGATATAATTTAATTGGTGATTTATTTATGAAAAAATACAAATATCAAAGACTTAGTAAAGATGAAAAAAAGGAAGCTAAAAAAATTTTTTATCAAACTGATCAAGGGATAGAATTAAAGAAAAGATTTAACAGAATTTTAATTTATAGCATTATTTTAATTTTATTTGGGATTTATTTACTTGTTGAAGCTTATATAAAGAAAGATTCTTATGCTCAATATGTATATGGTTCTATTCTTATCTTATTTGGAATTGGATTTTTAATATCAAGAGGACATGTAAAGATGATGAAAGTTAATGATTTTATTACTAGACAAAAAAACACTACGAAAAAGTAGTGTTTTAATTTATTCTATCATCAAATTGTTCCATTTCATCTAATTGGTCTTCAACTAGATTTCTAAATCTTCTCTTATATACTGCAACTTTTCTTCTTAAACTTTCTGCTTCAGATTCTATTCTTTCAGCTTTTTGTAGAGCATTATTTATTACTTTAGTTGCATTTCTTTTAGCATCTTCGATGATTACTTTAGATTCATCATAAGCTGCTTTTTTTATATTACTTGTTGATTCTTCCGCTACAAGAATAGCACGATTTAAAGTTGCTTCAATATCTTTATAATGCTTTAGTTCTCCCTTTAATGTCTCAATTATCTCACAACTATTTTTAAGTTTTCGTAACATACTTTCATATTCTACAGTTACTTCCTTAACAAAATCGTTAACTTCTTCTTTTTTATAGCCTTGAATACTTGTACTAAATTTATTTACCATAAGGCCACCACCTAATTACCAGTCTAGTTCTTCATCATTATTTTTACTTGTTTTTTCTGCATCATCAGTTATTTTTCCTTGTACATTAACATTTTTAGGTGCAACTAAATAAATGCCTACACCTATTTTTTGCATAGAACCACCAATTGCATAAATAACTCCGCTTAAAAAATCAATAATTCTTTTAGCTTGATCTGATGTAACTCTTTTTAAATTAACAACTACGCTATTACGATTTTTTAAATGGTCGGCGATTTGTTGTGATTCAGAGTATGCACGAGGTTCAAGTAAAATCATTTTATTACCTGTTTTATCAGCTTCTTTAATAGCATCTTCCTCAGAAATGTTGTAGTATCCATCTTCTGTACCATTTAAATTATCAATGTCATCATCATCTTTAAAAATATTTTTTAAGCTAAATCCCATAATTGATTCCTCCCTAGTCTACTATCCCATTTTATCAAATTTTTAAATTTTTTACAAGAGTTTTACGCAAATTTTTCTTGTTATTTCAATTATACTATATAATTTAAAATAAAGCTAGAGTTTTTTCTCTCTAGCTTTAAATATCTTTTTTTGTAAGTTCGCTATATATATTATTATTAAGTAACAACATAAATGCTTTTTGTTTTATAAAAGCTGGCACTACAATCAATTTAATTAAAGCGCTATTTCTAATAATAAGAAATATAGCAACCATGTTATGTCATCTTCACCCAATTATAATTCTATCTTTTTGCTTATGAATGGTATTAATTCATCAACTTTTAATGTAATTTGTTCCATTGTATCTCTATCTCTTAGGGTTACAGTATCATTTTCTATTGTATTATCATCAATTGTTATAGCAAATGGTGTACCAATGGCATCACTTCTTCTATATCTTTTACCAATTGAACCAGATTCATCATATTGACAATCAAAATATTTGCAAAGCGTTGCATAAATATCATTAGCTTTTCCAGCATGAACCTTTTTAATAAGTGGTAAAATAGTTACTTTGTATGGAGCTAAAGCTGGATGAATTTTTAAAACTATTCTTTCTTCACCTTCTACCATTTCTTTGGTATAAGCATTTGTTAAAATTGCTAAAAGTAATCTATCTAGACCAACAGATGGTTCTACAACATATGGCAAATATTTTTCATTTGTTTCTGGGTCCATGTAACGAAGGTCAGTTCCAGATGCTTCTTGATGAACAGTTAAATCATAATCTGTTCTATCAGCAATACCCCATAGTTCTCCCCATCCCATTGGAAACATAAATTCTATATCAGTAGTTGCTTTACTATAAAATGACAATTCTTCTTTTTCATGGTCTCTAAATCTAAGATTATTGCTATCTAAACCTAAAGTTTTTAAAAAGTCCATACAGTAATTTTTCCAATATCCAAACCATTCTAAGTCTGTATTTGGTTTACAGAAAAATTCAAGTTCCATTTGTTCAAATTCACGAGTTCTAAAAATAAAGTTACCTGGTGTAATTTCATTTCTAAAAGCTTTCCCTGTTTGACAAATACCAAATGGTACTTTTAATCTCATGCTTCTTTCAATATTTTTGAAATTAACAAAAATCCCTTGAGCAGTTTCACCGCGTAGATAAACAGTGTTTTTTGTATCATCTGTTACACCGATTGAAGTTTCAAATAATAAATTAAACTTTCTTATTGGAGTAAAATCACTTTTACCACACACTGGACATGTAACGTTATTTTCTTTGATGAAGTTTTCTAACTTTTCATTATCCCAGCCATCACCAGTAACTTTACCATGAGTAAAGTCTTCGATTAATTTATCTGCTCTGTGTCTAGCTTTACATTTTTTACAGTCAATTAATGGGTCAGCAAAAGAAGCCACATGACCTGATGCAACCCAAACTTTTGGATTCATAATAATCGCAGCATCTAACCCAACATTATAAGGATTTTCTTGAATAAATTTCTTTTTCCATGCTTTTCTGATGTTTTCTTTTAAATTTGTTCCAACTGGGCCGTAATCCCATGAGTTAGCAAGCCCATTATATATTTCACTTCCTTGAAAAATAAAACCATATTGTTTACAATAGTTAACTAATTCTTCCATAGTTACTTTCATAATAAATCACTTCCTTAATAAATATAATTATACATAAATATGCAAATAATTACAAGGAATATAAGACTAATTTTATTATTTTCAAAAGAAAAAGACTAAAAACTTGGTTCTAGTCCGCTTTTTTTCGTTGCCATATATAGGGCTGGCTTCACCCACTTTATTTAAAAATTTCAACTTAACTTTGATGCAACATTAATATATCACAAATTCACGCATTTATCTAGTGTAAACTGATAGCTTTATTTATACTTTCCATTCATAACAAATTCTAAATAATGGTCTGCACAAAGTGGAATATATTCTATTTCTTCATCGGCCCCATCAATTACAACTTCTTTTCCACTTGAACTGTATTTACCGTTTACACGTCTTGCGTTAAACATAGCTGGACTTCCACATACACAGTTTACTGTTAACTCATGTTTTTCATCACTTCTAGCAAATAACTGTTTTGAGCCTTCGAACAAATCTCCTTTAAAGTTACTTTTAAGACCATAACAAACAACAGAAATATTGTATTTGTGAGCTATAAACCATAACTGATTAATTTGTTCTCTACTTAAAAACTGAGCTTCATCCACTAAAATAAATTCAGCATACATATATTTATGTAAGTACTTTTTACTAAGTAAATTTGCACTTTTAGGAATTAAAACATCAACTTTTATATTTTCACCAATTCTGTTTACAACCGTATTACTTCCTTTAGTATCAATTTTAGGTTTCATAACTACGATATTAATTAAATACTTTGAATAATTGTAATGATCTTGTAATAATTTTGTTGTCTTTCCAACTGCCATTGTTCCATAATAAAATGTTAAATTTGCCATACTACCACCCTACATAAGTTTTTTCAAAAAATCTTTACTATTTAAATATAATCCTGTATATCTATCATAATATAAATCTAAATATTTATTAATTGTATTTTTTGTTTCATCATCTACTTTTATTTCTTTTATAGAATCAATATTCACATAATAATACATTCTTATCATTTTTATTATTTTTTTATCAACGATTATTTCATTAGTTAAACAATTTATACAGATGTAACCACCTTTATCTGGGTCAAATGTAACAATATTATTCTTGCTTCCACATAGTATGCATTCATCTAAATTAAATAAAACGCCCAGATATTCAAGATACTTAATTTCTAAAATATTAGTTAAAACTACTGGATCTAAACCACTTTCTAACTTTAATATTACTTTAATAAAATCATCATAGATATTTTCTATATTACTACTTTGCTTAACTACTTGACTAGTTAGTTCTGTTACATACGCCAAAAAACTTACCAAAAGAATATCACTCTTGATAGTTTTTAAGGGATTTATAACATCTGCACTTACTAATGTAGATAATTTGTTTTCTTTATATATAATGTTAAAATGACTGAAACTAAATTTCATAGTTGGTACACGATATCTATTTTTTAAAGATTTAGCACCTTTACACATTATACCTATTACGCCATATTCACGAGTAAAAACGTTTATTATCTTACTTGTTTCTCCATATGGGGTTTCATTTAAAACAAATCCATCTACTTCTGTGTTCACTTCTAATCATTCTTTTCCGCTTCTTTGTACTTAAGATAATCTTCTACTTTTCCTGATTCTTGAAACTTTTTCCATGCTTCTTCTTTATTCATTTTTATCACCTAAATATATATTGGGTGATTTATTTTTATTTTATTCATTATCTATAAAACCAAGTTCAACTAAATACTTTTCTTTATCTTTCCAATTCTTGATTGTTTTTACAAATAGTTCCAAATAAACTTTTTTTCCAACTAGTTCACTTTCAATTTCAGTTCTTGCTAAAGTTCCAACTGTTTTTAATCTACTACCATTTTTACCTATTATTATTCTTTTTACATTATCTCTATCTACGATAATATCCACACTAATATTTACAATGTCTTTCTTTTCTTCAAAAAGAGTTGTTATACATGTAATACTATGGGGTATTTCATCTTCTGTAACTTGTAGTAATTTTTCCCTTACTATTTCACTTGCCATAAATTTCATACTGCTTGATGTATAATATTCATCAGGAAAATACTTTACTTCATCATGTAAATATTTTTTAATAACACTTATTAAATGGTCGACATTATCATTTTTAAGTCCTGATGTTGGTACTACTTCTACGAAAGGATATATATCTTTAAATTCATCAATTGTTTTAAATAGTTTTTCAGTTGTTATTTCATCAATTTTGTTTAGAACTAGAATAACAGGAACATCATTATTTTTTAAACTTTCTAAAATAAACATATCTCCTTTACCTATACCTGATGCAACATCTACCACGAATAAAATTAAATCTACATCTTTTGTCAGAGCTAAAGCCTCTTTATTTAATACTTTACCTAGTCTATTTATAGGTTTATGTATTCCTGGAGTATCCACAAAAACTATTTGGGTATCTGAATCATTATATATCCCTTGGATAATGTTTCTGGTCGTACCTGAAACATTGCTAGTTATGGCAACTTTTCTATTAATTATAGTATTTATTAATGTACTTTTGCCAACATTAGGTCTTCCGATTATACTTACAAATCCACTCTTCATAACTTACCTCTTTAAAATAATGCTATAATTTTAGGAATGAAAATAAAACAACAAATGATAAATACCATAATACTACTTACAAAAGCTGCTGCACTACCACAATCTTTAGCAACTTTAGCTAAAGGATGAATTTCTTTCGTAACTAAATCTACAGTTGCTTCAATCGCTGTATTAAGAAGTTCCACTGCTAAAACTATAACTAGAGCAATAACTATTATAGCCCATTGGATGAAGCTTATTTGTAATAAAAATCCTAATATTATAATACCTATAGTGCATATTGCATGTAACCATAAACTTTGTTCATTTTGATAAGCATTAACTAATCCATCAATTGAAAACTTAATACTATTTAAAAATCTTTGAAAACTCATTTTCTTATGCTTTTCTTGTTTCTTCAAACTCATTTAATACCAACTCCTGACGACTAAACATTTCTTTTTCTTCTTTTTCTCCTAAAGTGTGGTCATAACCTAAAAGATGTAATATCCCATGAACTACTAAAAATGATAGTTCTCTAGTTTCGCTATGTCCATACTCTATAGCTTGTCCTTTCATCTTGGGAATACTTACAAATATTTCTCCAAGCATGCGATAATCACACTCAATTGTTTCATTATCTTCATAAGCAAATGATAAAACATCGGTTGTTCTATCAATGCCTCGATATGTTTTATTTAATTCATGCATTTTTTCATCATCAATAAAGATTATTGAAAATATAGCATTTTCTACATGTTCCATTTCTAAACATTTATCAATTATTTTGGGTAGGAAATCATATTTTATTTTCCCATTATATTCATTTATAATTTCATAGTGATTCAAAAGAAAATCACCCCCATCACTTTAAGTATATATAATACCATAATTATTAAAAGAATGAAACATATAATATTAATTATTCCTTCTTTTTGTAAAGATTTTGGTAAATGATTATGAATGGCTGTAAGACCAATATATAATAAATAACCAATTATACAACCTAAAACATTTAAAATAATATCATCAACATCAAAACTTCTACCTATATTAAGTTGCACAAACTCTACAGTTGTTGATACTACTAAAGATATCAAAAACGGAGCCATGACAGTTTTAGGTTTTATATAATAAGAAATAATTAATCCAAATACAACAAAAGCTAGTATATTTCCCACAACATTATAAATAAAAAGATTACTACCTACTTTATATCTAAATATTTCTGTAAATGGTACTAAGTTATATCCACTGCCTTCATTTAATTCTACTTTAGTAAGAAGTTGAAATAATAAAAATAAATAAACTATTGATATTATTCCGAAAAATTCTTTGTAAAAATATATTTTTTCACGATGAGTTCTAAGATAAAAGAATCTCATACTAACAAGTGTTACAATGAATATTACGAGTACGGGAAAGTTATCATTTAATACTGCTCTAATTGTATTTAAAAACATTCTAATCAATCCTTTTCTATTTCAATTTCTTTTTGTGTACTTATTAGTTCTTTTACAACTACAAATACATCTATATCCATTGTACTATTATTTTTAACTTTTTTCAAAACTTTTTTATCAATTATTGTATCTTTTTTACTTAATTTTTTTTCTGTAGCTTCTATTACCTTGTTTATACCTGCTTCTAAGGCCTCTTCTTCGGTGTATTCTTTTTCTATTTTTTTAACACTTATTTGTTTATCTAAGTACAAATTAAAGTCAAATATTTTAAGTAATGTTTTATAGTTACTTTCATAATTTTCTAATCTATTTCTAAATACTTCATGTTTATTTTCATTATATTCCCAGACTAAATTGTATCTTTTGGCATTTTGTTTTTCATATTCATAATACTTAAAGGGAATACTTATACTGCCAGTGTACCAAGTGGTAGCATATATTTCTCCGTTGGCACAGGTATATCTTTTATCTTCTTCATTGTATTTTACAGAACCACGGATTAAAACATCACCTTCTTTAACATAATCATTTATGTTTACAAGCCCTTCTCCTTGCTCAATTCTAATTTCATTTATTACACCATTTTTTTTAGCGATGATATCACAAACTCTATCATCTTTTTTAATGTCAGTTATAATCCTTT
>ERZ1504665.327-NODE-327-length-13283-cov-5.763532_pt1 | contig 13283 bp, 9 predicted proteins | sample MGYA00572435_ERZ1504665 | MGnify/ENA primary metagenome ERZ1504665 (study PRJEB39906, sample SAMEA3182062) | gut metagenome | biome: human; feature: gut; material: Stool; isolation source: human stools | place: Canada | collected 2013-01-14 ... | reverse complement strand
GCAACGATCACTTTTCCCCGTAAGGCAGCTGGTAGAGCACAACCTTAGGAGGCGGCCGCTCTATCCAACTGAGCTACCGGGGCATAGATCTCATTCTTTTCACGGCGCAGCAAGGCTTTCAGGCCCATAGCCGTTTCAGTTCATTGTATCCCATTTTGCCGAAGGTGTCAACGTAAAAAAGGAGCACGGCTCATGCCGTGCTCCTTTTCGATCTGTCGGATGAGAATTACTTCTCGTCGTACATGGCCTTCAGCTTCAGCAGGTGCTGATAGCGGTCCATGGCGACCTCCTCGTTGCGCTTGAACAGAGTTTCGGCGCGGTCGGGGAACTCGCGGGTCAGGCGGCTGTAACGGGCCTCGTTCATCAGGAAGGCGCGGTAGCCCTCTTCCTTGGGCTCCTTGGAATCCACAATGAACTTGTCGGTCTCAGCAGCGGGGTTGAAGCGGAACAGGTTCCAGTAGCCGCACTCGACGGCCTTCTTCATCTCAGCCTGGCAGTTGGTCATGCCGCCCTTGATGCTGTGCATCTCGCAGGGAGCATAGCCGATGATGAGGGAGGGACCATGATAGGCCTCAGCCTCCTGAATGGCCTTGAGGGTCTGAGCGGGGTTAGCACCCATAGCCACCTGAGCCACATACACATAGCCGTAGCTCATGGCGATCTCAGCCAGAGACTTCTTCTTGGTCTCCTTACCGGCAGCGGCGAACTGCGCCACCTGACCGATGTTGGAGGACTTGGAAGCCTGACCGCCGGTGTTGGAGTAGACCTCGGTATCGAAGACGAAGACATTGACGTCCTTGCCGGAAGCCAGAACGTGATCCACGCCGCCGAAGCCGATGTCATAGGCCCAGCCGTCGCCGCCGAAGATCCAGACGGACTTCTTCTCCAGATATTCCTTGTCCTTCAGGATCTCGCGAGCCAGCTTGCAGGCATCGCAGTCGCAATCGCCGCGGGCGGAGACAACGCTCTCCATGGATGCGATGAACTCAGCGGAAGCGCTCTTGTTAGCGGCGCCATCCTCCATGGTATCCAGCCACTTCTGGCCGGCAGCCTTAATGGCCTCGTCGGTATACTCCACAGCGATCAGTTGACGGGTCAGGTCAGCCAGACGGTTACGGGTGGCCTCCTGGCCCAGATACATGCCCAGGCCGTGCTCAGCGTTATCCTCGAACAGGGAGTTGGCCCAGGCGGGACCATGGCCTTCCTTGTTGGTGCAGTAGGGAGAGGTGGCAGCCGGACCGCCCCAGATGGAGGAGCAGCCGGTGGCGTTGGAGATGTACATCCGGTCACCGAACAGCTGGGTGACGAGACGGGCATAGCTGGTCTCGGCGCAGCCAGCGCAGGAGCCAGAGAACTCCAGATAGGGCTGCTTGAACTGGCTGCCCTTGACGGTGTTGTCCTGCATGTCGGCCTTGGGAGCGACCTCGGCCACGCAGTAGTCGAACACATCCTGCTGTGCGGCTTCCTCTTCCTGGCCAACCATGGTCAGGGCACCCACGGGGCAGACGCCCACGCACACGCCGCAGCCCATGCAGTCCAGAGGAGACACGGCCATGGTGTACTTGTAAACACCCTTGCCCTTGCCTGCCTTCACGTCCACGATCTTGGCAGCGGCGGGAGCCTTGGCGGCCTCCTCCTCAGTCAGAGCGAAGGGACGGATGGTAGCATGGGGGCAGACATATGCGCAGTTGTTGCACTGGATGCACTTGGAAGCGTCCCAAGTAGGAACGGAGACGGACACGCCGCGCTTCTCATAAGCGGCAGCGCCCTGCTCGAACTGACCGTCCACATGAGGCAGGAAGGCGGAAACAGGCAGGCTGTCGCCGTCCATACGGCCCACGGGGAACATGATGTCCTCCACCTGCTTCACAACGCCCTCGCGGCCGGTGAGCTTGGTGGTCACAGTCTCGTCCTTGGCGTCAGCCCAATCGGCGGGCACGTCGAACTTCTTGTAAGCGGTAGCGCCCAGATCGATGGCCTTGTGGTTCATGTCCACAACGTCCTGGCCCTTCTTCAGGTAGGAGTGGGTGGCGGCGTCCTTCATGTACTGGATGGCCTCTGCCTCGGGCAGGACCTTGGCCAGGGAGAAGAATGCGGACTGCAGAATGGTGTTGGTGCGCTTGCCCATGCCGATCTGCTTGGCCAGGTCGATGGCGTTGATGGTGTAGACCTGGATGTTGTTCTTAGCGATGTAACGCTTGGAAGCGGCATCCAGATGGTGGCTGAGCTCCGCGTCATCCCACTGGCAGTTGATCAGGAACACACCGCCGGGCTTCACATCGCGGACGATGGGGAAATGCTTGGTGATGTAGGCAGGCACGTGGCAGGCCACGAAGTCAGCCTTGTTGATATAGTAAGAAGACTTGATGGGCTGATCGCCGAAGCGCAGATGGCTGACGGTGACGCCGCCGGTCTTCTTGGAGTCATACTGGAAGTAGGCCTGGATGTACTTGTCGGTATGGTCGCCGATGATCTTGGTGGAGTTCTTGTTGGCGCCAACGGTACCGTCGCCGCCCAGACCCCAGAACTTGCACTCGATGGTGCCGGCAGGAGCAACGCCGGGAACGGCCTTCTCCTCCAGAGACAGGTGGGTGACATCATCCACGATGCCCAGAGTGAACTCGTGCTTGGGAGCGTCCTTCTTCAGCTCGTCATACACGGCAAAGACGGAGGCGGGAGGCGTATCCTTGCTGCCCAGACCGTAACGGCCGCCGATGACCTTCATGTCATTGAAGCGGTTAGCGTTGGCCAGAGCGGTGACAACATCCTTATAGAGAGGCTCGCCCTCGGAGCCGGGCTCCTTAGTGCGGTCCAGAACGGCCAGAGCCTTGCAGGTAGCGGGGATGGCGGCCAGCAGCTTATCGGCCCGGAAGGGACGATACAGGTGGACCTTCACCATGCCGACCTTCTCGCCGTGAGCGTTCATGTAGTCGATGACTTCCTCTGCCACGTTGCAGATGGAACCCATGGCGATGATTACGCGGTCAGCGTCGGGAGCGCCGTAGTAGTTGAAGAGCTGATAGTTAGTGCCCAGCTTCTCGTTGATCTTGCCCATGTACTTCTCGACAACCTCGGGGAGATCCTCGTAGTACTTGTTGCAGGCCTCACGGTGCTGGAAGAAAATATCGCCGTTCTCATGAGAACCGCGCATCATGGGACGCTCGGGGTTCAGGGAGTGCTTGCGGAACGCGTCAACAGCGTCCATATCGCACATTTCCTTCAGGTCCTCGTAATCCCACACGGCGACCTTCTGGATCTCGTGAGAGGTACGGAAGCCGTCGAAGAAGTTGATGAAGGGAACGCGGCCCTCGATGGCGGCCAGATGGGCCACGGGAGCCAGATCCATGATCTCCTGAACGTCATTCTCGCACAGCATGGCGAAGCCGGTCTGACGGCAGGCCATCACGTCGGAATGATCGCCGAAGATGTTCAGAGCGTGGCTGGCCACGGTACGGGCGGACACGTGGAACACGCAGGGCAGCAGCTCGCCGGCGATCTTGTACATATTGGGGATCATCAGCAGCAGGCCCTGAGAGGCCGTGTAGGTGGTGGTCAGCGCGCCGGCTGCCAGAGAACCGTGGACGGTACCGGAAGCGCCGGCCTCAGACTGCATCTCGCACACCTTGACGGTGGTGCCGAAGATGTTCTTCTGACCGTTGGCTGCCCACTGGTCCACATAGTCTGCCATGGGAGAAGACGGGGTGATGGGGTAGATACCCGCCACTTCGGTAAAGGCGTAGCTGACATACGCAGCCGCGTTGTTACCGTCCATGGACTTGAATTTTCTTACCATAAACTCTTACCTCCTGTCGGTGGATACCGTCTGCAGAACGGCTCTCACCGGTTTTTGGCATTTGGGCTCTCTCTTCTCAAACACCATTCGCCGTAATTGTAGCACTTCCTCTACAATTTGTAAACAGAAAAGCTCAGATTTTGAAACTTAATCGGTTTTCTTGTTCTTTTTTGGAAAAATATGTTTATTTTTTAACTTTGCCGCCCTTTGGGTTCCCAAAAATCACGTAGTGTGGTACAATTTCTTTAATCAGAAAAATGTAAACAAAATTTTAACTTTTTTCAGGAGGCGCCGCTATGGTCACCACTGTGCGTTCTCTGGGCCTCAACGGTATTGCCGGCTATGAGGTCACAGCCGAGTGTTTTCTCTCCGGCGGTCTGCCCGCCTTCGACATCGTGGGGCTTCCGGACGCCGCCGTTCGGGAGGCCCGGGAACGGGTCCGGGCGGCGGTGAAAAACTGCGGAGCAAAATTTCCCGTCAGCCGCATCACCGTCAATCTGGCCCCCGCCGGTACGAAAAAAGCGGGCACGGTCTACGATCTGCCTATTTTCGTAGGGCTGCTGGCGGCGGACGGAGATCTGCCTACCCCGCCCAAGGACGCCGCCTTTATCGGTGAACTAAGTCTCACCGGTGCTCTGCGGGGTGTCAGCGGCGTATTGCCCATGGCGCTGGCCGCCCGTGAAGCAGGTATCCGGACGCTGTATGTCCCGGCGGACAACGCTGCCGAAGCAACGCTGGCGGAGGGCTTGACCGTCTACGGCGTTCCGGACGTGGGCGCACTGGTGGCCCATCTGAAAAACGAAGCCCCCCTGACCCCCGCTCCGGTGTGGACCCCGGCACCGGAGGAGGGGAGCCTGCCGGACCTCCAGGACGTCATGGGCCAGGAAAACGTAAAGCGGGCACTGGAGATCGCCGCGGCAGGCGGGCATAATCTTTTGCTGATTGGCTCCCCCGGAGCGGGCAAATCCATGCTGGCCAAGCGGCTGCCCTCTATCCTGCCGGAGCTGAGCCGTCCCGAAGCGCTGGAGACCTCCGGCATCTGGTCCGTGGCGGGACTGACGGACCCCCGCCACCCTCTGCTGACCCAGCGGCCCTTCCGCTCCCCTCACCACACCACCTCCGCCGCCGCGCTGGCCGGCGGCGGGCCCTTGGAGGACGGCATCGTCACCGTGGCACGGGCAGGCGGCACCCTGCGGCTCCCCGCCCAATTCCAGCTGGTGTGCGCCATGAATCCCTGCAAGTGCGGCTGGCGGGGCCACCCCTCCGGGAAGTGCACCTGCTCGGACAAAGAGGTGGAGAAGTACGTTCAGAAGATCTCCGGTCCTCTGCTGGACCGGATCGACCTCCATGTAAATGTCCCCTCTGTGGAATACGAGGCCATGCGGCGAAAGTCCAAGCCGGAATCCTCCGCTCAGGTCAAGGAGCGGGTGGACGCCGCCCGGGCCATCCAGTCCAGGCGGTTTGAGGGCACCGGTATCCCCTGCAACGCCCAGATGACGCCCCCTATGGTGGGCCGGTTCTGCGAGCTGGATTCCCGGTGCGACGCGCTGATGAAGTCCGCCTTTGAGCGCATGGGCCTCACCGCACGGAGCCATGACCGGGTACTGCGGGTGGCCCGGACCATTGCGGATCTGGACGGTGCGGAGCATATCGGCGTGGAGCATTTGTCAGAGGCCATTCAGTACCGGAATACCGACATTCTGAAGGGGTAAAGCCGAACAGGAGATGTATCTAAAACGCATCTCCTGTTTTTATTTGTTTTGACGAAACATTTATGCAATTTGACTATAAAAACTTTAAAAAATTTGTTGACAAAAACGATTACCTGGCGTATAGTAGCGTCGAAATCAGAAAGAAGGAGGTACACACCATGGCAATCCTGTTTACGGTCTCTATGCTGGCTGTGGCTGGCGGTATGATCTGCTCTCACGCGGAATAAACCGTCTCCAAAGATAGACCAATTAAAAGAAATATGATCGAAGAAAGACCCGTCCTGCCAAATGGCAGGTCTTTTTTTATATATTTGTATTCTTCGCTCCGTTTTGGGACATACTGCGGACATCCGTTTTTATAAAGGAGGAACCGCCATGTCCATCCCCTTTCAGGACAGTGAGACCGCCAAAAATCTTCTCCGCGCCTTTGCCGGAGAAAGTCAGGCCCGGAACCGCTATGACTTTGCCGCCAACCTCTGCCAAAAGCAGGAATTACAGGCGATGGCCTTTATCTTCCAAGCCACAGCCAAGCAGGAACAGGCCCACGCCAAGGTTTTCTGGGACCATCTGCAAGCCCTGAACGGTCAAAATCTGCCTATCTACGGCGCTTACCCCATTGAGGGCACCAACCGTGTTTTGGAGCTGCTGCGCGCCGCCCAGCACAATGAGCACGAGGAGCATGGTTCCGTATACCCCTCCTTCGCCGCCATCGCGACCCAGGAGGGCTTCCCGGAGGCCGCCGCCTCCTTCCGGCAGATTGCCGCCATTGAACAACTCCACGGCGAGCGTTTCGACCTGCTGGCAGACCAGCTGGAAAGTGGGGCTCTGTTCGTCTCGCAGATAGAGACCGGCTGGATGTGTCTGAACTGCGGCCACACCCAAAACAGTCTGGAGGCCCCGAAGCAGTGCCCCGTCTGTAATCACGGTCAGGGCTGGTTTATCCGGTTGGAGTTGGCCCCTTGGTCTCCAGTGGTAAAGCAAACATGAATTAAGAACTATGCCGCATCGGGAGCGGCAAGCAAAACAGGCTGAAAGCGACGCTTTCAGCCTGTTTTCTTACATATGGTGTGAATACGATCAGCCGCGCTACACCTCCGGGAAATCCTTGATGAGCAGCAGCAGTCCCTCCTTCACAGAGACCACAGCGATCTGCCCCGGCAGCACCTCGTTGCTGGTGCCGTACTGGTAGCCGCAATGAATTTCCCCGTTGTCCAGCGGAAACTTGCAGCCGGTCTCCGTGATGCCCCGGGCGGTGCCGGTGATATTCACCAGTGAGTAGAAGGGAAACCGCTCCGGAATCTCCACCTTCTCCGCCCCCACCAGCTCCATCTCCGAATAGTCATCTACCAGCAGGGCCCGTTTTCCCCGTTCCCGCAGCATCACCAGCAGGTAGACATTCACCAGCGTATGATCCAGCCGTCCGCCGGAAACGCCTACCAGTAAAAATTCGTCGAACCCCCGGCGCATGGCCTCCTTGGCCGCAAACACCGTGTCCGTATCATCCTTCTTCACCGGCAGAACGATGGTCTCCCGGTCAGTCTCCGGCTTTTCATGGGAATCGAAGTCCCCCACGATCAGATCCGGCTCCGCTCCCAGCGCCTTCTGATGTCGCAGGCCGCAGTCGCAGTAAATGAAAAAATCGTCAGGCCGGAAATATTGCCGCACCCGGTCATAGGTCCGGATCTCCGCACCGCCGATGATCACGCAGCGTCTCACATCTATCACATCCTTTTTCGCTATCATACCCCGTTTTTTGCCGGGCCGCAATCTTTTTGCGGATAAAATCGCAAAAACCTGAAATCCTAACACTACCAACTGGAAAAAGGAGTGAGCCTATGGAAACAGGCATCCATAATACCTCCGAGATTGGGCGGCTGCGGAAGGTTCTGCTGCACCGGCCCGGTCAGGAGCTGGAAAACCTCATGCCGGAATATCTGGAACGGCTGTTATTTGACGATATTCCCTATCTGAAGGAGGCGCAAGCCGAGCATGACGCCTTCGCCCAATGCCTCCGGGACGCCGGGGTGGAGGTGGTCTACCTGATCGATCTGGTGGTCAATTCTCTGACTTCACCGGAGGTACGGCAGGAACTGGTAACACAATTCTTAAAGGAGGCCAATCTGCCGGACGAAGTCGCTGGGAAGGCCGTAGCAGAATATCTCTCTGAACTGGATGACCGGGCCATGGTGTCCGCCATGATGGCAGGCATCCGCCGCAGCGACCTGCGAAAACAGGGGGGCCGTCTCAGTGACCACCTGTCCGGTCTTGAGGAGGGCTATCCCTTCGCCGTAGATCCCATGCCCAATCTCTACTTCACCCGCGACCCCTTCGCCACCATCGGCACCGGCGTATCCATTCACAAAATGCACACCGTCACCCGAAACCGGGAGACCCTGTTCGGCCGGTTCATCTTTGAGCATAACCCCTGGTACCAGAACGCACCTCGCTGGTATGACCGCAGTGCATCTTCCTCTTTGGAGGGCGGCGATATTCTGGTGCTGTCCCCTCAGGTGTTGGCTGTGGGCATCTCCCAGCGGACAGAGGGGGATTCCATCGACCAACTGGCCCAGACGGTGCTCTCACAAAGCAAGACTTTCCAAAAAGTTCTGGCTTTCAACATTCCCAAGAGCCGCTCTTTCATGCATCTGGACACCGTGTTCACCATGGTGGACCGGGACAAGTTCACCGTCCATCCCAACATTCTCAGCGACATCACCGTGTTCGTCATGGAGCTGAGCGAAAACCAGCAGATGCAGATCCGTCAGGAGACCGGGCGGCTAGAGGATATTCTCAAGGAGCACCTGGGGCTTAGTCAAGTGACGCTGATTCCCTGCGGGCAGGGCAGCGTCATCGACGCAGCCCGGGAGCAGTGGAGCGACGGCAGCAACACCCTCGCCATTGCCCCCGGCGAGGTGGTGGTCTACACCCGGAACCATGTCACCAACCGCTCCTTGGAGGAGGCGGGCATCCGCATCCACGCCATCCCCAGCGCCGAGCTGAGCCGGGGCCGGGGCGGCCCCCGGTGCATGAGTATGCCGCTGATCCGGGATGACCCTTAGCGGGTTCTTGCTCCCGCAGGGGGGCGGTTCCCACCGCAGAATGCACTACTTTTCTTTTGAGATATCAAACACACCAGATTGGTGCGAAGATGTGCGGCGATGCCGCACCGGATTGAATCCCCATTTTCTTTTCGTCTTGCCGAAAAGATTACCGGGGTTCCCGGCGGAACTGTACCGGTTCGGTACGGAGAAGCCAGGGGGATATTCTCTTTTGAAAAGAGAATGTCCCCCCGGCCCCCTAAAGAGAAACGCGGGGGGATTTCGATTTCCCCCCGCACCCCCTTGAAACGACACAAAGGGGCGGGCTGCGGCCCTCCCCTTTGGAAACCCCTCTGAGGATGAGGGGGAGCGGCAGCGGGGAGAGGAGCAGAGGGTGTCCTATTTGCACCCCGAAATCTGCAATTTTATCAGCACGGCGCACAAGGCTGGATGAAATCCGCACTTTGCCCGTGATTTAGTACAAAGTTCTTCACCGGCATTGCAGTTCTCACAGAATCCGTTTCCTCAACCTTGCACGCAGGTGCAAGGTTGGATGCAGCGTCTTTTCTTTTGACCATGAATGGCCGTTTTCTTTTCGACAAGACGAAAAGAAAATGGGGTGCATTCCGGCTGGCAAAGCCAGCGTTCTTACGGCAAATCATAAATTTAAGTTTTCAAATAAAAGGAGAATTACCATGGCAGTCAATCTGAAAGGCCGGAGCTTTCTCACCCTGGCCGACTTCACCCCGGCGGAGATCCGGTATCTTCTGGACCTGGGCCACGACCTGAAGGCCAAGCGCCGCTCCGGCGTCTGCGCCCCCACCATGCAGGGCAAGCACATTGTCCTGCTGTTTGAAAAGACCTCCACCCGCACCCGCTGTTCCTTTGAGGTAGCGGCCACCCAGGAGGGCGCCCATGTCACCTATCTGGACGCCGGTTCTTCCCAGATGGGCAAAAAGGAATCTCTGGAGGACAGCGCCAAGGTGCTGGGCCGGTTCTTTGACGGCATCGAGTACCGGGGCTACGAACAGTCCGTGGTGGAGGATCTTGCCAAGTGGTCCGGTGTGCCGGTGTGGAACGGCCTGACGGACGCCGACCATCCCACCCAGATCTTAGCGGATCTGATGACCATTGAGGAGCACTGCAAAAAGCCTTTAAACAAGATCAAGGTGGTGTTCCCCGGCGATGTGCGGAACAACATGTGCTATGCGTGGATGATGGGCGCAGCCAAGCTGGGAATGCACTTTGTAGCCATGGGGCCGGAAGAGCTGGCCAAGCAGATGGATCAGGAGGTGGTGCAGTCCACCTTTGCCGAGGCCCGGAAAAACGGCGGCCTCATCGAGATCACTGACCACGCAGAGGACTTAAAGGGCGCTGACGTGATCTATGGTGATGTGTGGGCTTCCATGGGTGAGGAAGCCCAGATCCCGGAGCGGGTAGGGCTGCTGTCCCCCTTCCGGGTAACGATGGACACCCTGAAGGCCACGGAGAATCCCGACGTGCTGTATCTCCACTGTCTCCCCTCCTTCCACGATTTTGAAACGAAAATGGCGAAGGAATGGCAGGCCAAGGGCGTGGACATCCGGGAGGTCACCGACGAGGTGTTCCGCTCCCGTCACAGCGTGGTTTTCGACGAGGCGGAGAACCGGATGCACTCCATCAAGGCCGTGATGGTGGCTACCATCGGCGCATAAGTCAGTCCGCAAGGAGGAAGTGTTCCCATGGAGCAACGCAAATTCCGGATGCCCACCGCGTATACGATCCTGTTCTGCCTGATTCTTCTGGTGGCACTGTCCACATGGCTCATCCCGGCAGGCAGCTATGACTACGCCGACGGTATCCCCATCTCCGGCAGCTATCACGCCGTCGCCCCCACGCCGCAGGGCATCGGTGCGGCACTGAAGGCCGCCTTCCGAGGCTTTTATGACGCAGTGGATGTCTGCGTGTTCATCCTGATGGTGGGCGGTTTTCTGGGCGTTGTGATGAAGACCGGGGCCATCGACGCCGGAGTCAGCAACGTGATTTCCCGGCTGCAAGGCCGGGAAAACCTGCTCATTACTATTTTAATGCTGTTTTTCGGTCTGGGCGGCACCACCTACGGCATGTGGGAGGAGACCATGGCCTTCTTCCCTCTGCTGCTGCCTATTTTTCTGGCGGCGGGCTATGACGCTGTGGTAGGCGTAGCGGTGATTCTGCTGGGGGCCGGGGCCGGTGTCATCGCCTCCACGGTGAACCCCTTCGCCACCGGCATCGCCGCAGGCTTCGCCGGGGTCTCTCTGGGAGAGGGCCTTCTCTGGCGGCTCATTCAATTTGTGATCTTTGAGGGGGCTGCCATCTGGTATGTCTCCGCCTACGCCGCCCGGATAAAGCGGGACCCAAGCCGCTCCGTGGTGGGCATCGGCGCAGGCAGGCTTCACGCAGATGTGGGCCGCGTCCAGCCCCTCACCCGGCGTCACGCCGCCATCCTCATGGTCTTTGCCCTCACCTTTCTGGTGATGATCTACGGTGTCATCCCCTTTGATGAAATGGGCCTGCCCCTGCCGGTCTTGGGCTGGTGGTTCCCGGAGCTGTCCGCTCTGTTTTTAGTGGCGGGCATCGTGGTGGGGTTGATGGACCGGCTCAGCGAGGTGGAGTTGGCGGAGACCTTCGTCTCCGGCTGTACGGATCTTTTGGGCGTGGCCTTCATCATCGGCATCAGCCGGGGCATCACCGTACTGATGAATGACGGCCATATCACCGACACCATTCTTCACTGGGGAGAGGCGGCCCTCTCCGGCCTTGGCTCCACCTCCTTCGTGCTGCTGGTCTTTTTGATCTACCTGCCCCTGTCCGTGCTGATTCCGTCCTCCTCCGGTCTGGCCACACTGTCCGTGCCGGTGGTGGCTCCGCTGGGACAGTTCGCCGGGGTGGGCGGCGACGTGGTGGTGACGGCCTTCCAGTCCGCCTGCGGTCTTGTGAATCTGGTGACGCCTACCGCCGCCGTGGTGATGGGCGCGCTGGCGCTGGGCCGCATCCCCTATGAAAAATGGCTGAAATTCGTGTGGAAGCTGATGCTGCTTTTCCTGCTGCTGACCGGCCTATTGCTGGTGCTTGCAGCCGCGCTGTCCTGATCGGACCGCCGTGCCCTCCGGGGCGCGGCGGTTTTTTCGCATAGCGCCGTACGCCGCCGCATAGATATGGAAATGGACAAACACAGGAGGCGTCGCTATGAAGAAATGTTTTTTTGCCTTGGTCCTGCCGCTGGCCTTGCTGCTCACCGCCTGCGGCAGAGAACCGAGACCCGCCGCTCTCCTTTTAGGACAGGCTGCGGACTTAGACGAATCGGAGACCCTGTTGGTGATTGACGGACAGAGCATCCCTGCGTGGGAATACCTCTATTGGCTGGCACTGGACTGCCGCCAGATGGAGGAACGCTGCGAAGCCGCCGGGGAACCAGTGGACTGGACCGCTCCGCTCTCTGAGGGTGGCACACCGGAGGATCTGGTAAAGGCCGATGCGCTGGCGGACACAGCCCTGTATGCTGCCGTGGGGACCTGGGCGGCGGCATACGGCTGCACGCTGACGGACGCTGAGCGGAACGCACTTCCGGAACGGCACTACGCCTATCTGACGCTGGAGCAGGGGCGGCATCTGACGGAGACCGGTGTGCAATATGCCAAATTATACGCCCTCTACGAGACCCCCGGCAGTGCCTTGGCTCCCGCAGAAAACGAGCTGGCTCTGTTTGAACAGCAAACTGCCCCGCTGACGGCAGAACGGCTCCTGATCCCCTTTGGGTCCGACCGGGACGCCGCCCGGCAAAAGGCGGCGGAGCTGTTCGCACATCTGAACACCGCTGCGGATCCGTCAGCCGCCTTTGACGCGCTGCTGGCAAAGACCGGAGGCGCATTATTGGAAGAAGCGGATTGGACGCCCTCCCTTCAGGATGCGGCGGCCACTCTGGAACCGGGACAGTTTTCCGGCATTATCGAGACCGAAAACGGTTTCGTCATCCTCCGGCGTCTGCCTGCGGACCGGGATGCTCTGCGGGAAGCCTACTTCGACAGCCTGCTGCAAGATGCCGCTGATGCCAGCGAGATCCAGGTCTCTTCCGCCTATGAAACCCTGCGTCCCGCCGCCTTCTGGACCGCACTGAAGCAGGCCTCCGGCTGAGGTCATTTTTTACATTGTTAAATTTTCGTCAATTTAGACGAAAGTCACAACAGTTTTGTCAAAGATTTAACAAAAATTCGTGAAATACAAGATTATCGTTGACGGGGGCCTCAAAAGCGCCTATAATTTCATTTGCAGAGGTGGAAAACGAGTGCGTTTGCCAAAAAATTAACAAGCATCTCTGCCCCTGTTACTATAATCCTGACGGACTTTTCCGTCTAAAAAAACACAAAACGGAGGATCAACATGAAAGAACTTTATGTCGTAAATTGCTGCCGTACCGCTATCGGCTCCTTTGGTGGCTCTCTGAAGAACACCCCCGCCGTGGACATGGGCGCTATCGTTGTCAAGGAAGCCCTGAAGCGCGCTAACGTCGCTCCCGAGAACGTGGACGAGCTGATGTTCGGCTGCATCCTCACTGCCGGCCAGGGCCAGAACCCCGCCCGTCAGGTCTCTGTGAAGGCTGGCATCCCCTATTCCGTTCCCGCTTACACCGTGGGCATGGTCTGCGGCTCCGGCATGAAGTCCATGATCGAGGGCGCCCGCTCCATCCTGGCCGGCGACGCCGACGTGGTTGTCTGCGGCGGC
>ERZ1504665.300-NODE-300-length-14251-cov-4.186391_pt1 | contig 14251 bp, 19 predicted proteins | sample MGYA00572435_ERZ1504665 | MGnify/ENA primary metagenome ERZ1504665 (study PRJEB39906, sample SAMEA3182062) | gut metagenome | biome: human; feature: gut; material: Stool; isolation source: human stools | place: Canada | collected 2013-01-14 ... | reverse complement strand
TTTCTATTTCTTTATTTATTTGTTCTATTAAATCTTCTCTACCACTTTTTTGAAAATCTTCTAATGAGTCTTTTCTCTTTTTTGCCTCTTTTGCAATTATTTCAACTATTTTGTCATCGCTAACTTCTATATGTTTATCCTTTTCTACTTGTAATATTGCAGCTCTTACCATTTGAACAACATTTTTTCTAATTGTATTTTTTTCTTTCATTGATTCTTTTAAATCTTCTAACAATTTTTCTTTTAACATAATTATTTCCTCCTCATTTTCAAAAGTAAAGAGGTTAAAAGCCTTTTATACTTTTAACCTCCTTCTTATTTATTAAAACTTCCTTTTTCTTGCTGCCTCTGATTTTTTCTTTCTTTTTACGCTTGGTTTTTCGTAATGCTCTCTTTTTCTAACTTCTTGCAATACTCCATTTCTTGCACATTGTCTTTTAAATCTTTTTAGGGCATCCTCTATATTTCCATTATTAACTTTAACCTCTGACATATATATTTCCCTCCCTTCAGTAATTACACTTTTACGTGTGGGATAAACTTTCTATTTATTAGTGTCCATTTCTCACCATATGCAATTTATTATACCTCATGAGAAGGTTCCTTGTCAATATATATCATTGGTTTTTTTATTGTATTTGCACTTCTCCGTCTTTTGCTATTACTTTTGCAACTTTTCCCGGTTTTATTTTTCCATCTAACATTGCTTCTGCAATCTTGTCTTCTAATACATTTTGTATTGTTCTTTTTAATGGTCTTGCACCATAGTTTATATCTGTTCCTTTTTCTATAAGTAATTGTTTTACGCTTTCATCTATTTCTATGTCTATTTCTTGTTCTGTTAGTCTGTTTTTTAATTGATTTAACATTATATCCATTATTTTTCTAATGTCCTCATTGTTTAGTTTATGGAATACTATAATTTCATCAATACGGTTTATAAATTCTGGTCTAAATTGTTTTTTCAATTCTCCCATTACATCTTTCTTTATTGTTTCATACTCTTTTTGTGTTTCATCTTTTTTATTGCCTTCGCTTGCAAATCCCAATGTTGTTTTATCTGTAATTAACCTTGCTCCTATATTAGATGTCATTATAATTACAGTGTTTTTAAAGTTTACTGTTCTTCCTTGAGCATCAGTTAAACGTCCATCATCTAATATTTGTAATAGCATATTCATTACATCTGGGTGTGCCTTTTCTATTTCGTCTAGCAATATTACCGAATATGGTTTTCTCCTTATTTTTTCAGTTAATTGTCCACCTTCATCAAACCCTACATATCCTGGAGGCGAGCCAATTAGTTTAGATACAGAATGTGGCTCCATATATTCTGACATATCTATTCTTATCATTGCATTTTCATTGCCAAACAATGCCTCTGCTAATGCCTTTGAAAGTTCTGTTTTACCAACACCTGTTGGGCCTAAAAATAAGAATGAACCTATTGGTCTATTAGGGTCTTTTAAACCAACTCTTCCTCTTCTTATTGCTTTTGCAACTGCCTCTACAGCTTCGTTTTGGCCAATAACTCTCTCATGCAACGTTTTTTCAAGATTTTTTAATTTTTCATTTTCATCTTGTGTTAATTTTTTAACAGGTATTCCTGTCCAGCTTGATATTACTTCTGCGATGTCTTCTTCTGTTAATTCAGAAACACTCTTCGTATTTTTGTCTTCCCATTTTTGTTTTTCTTTTTCTAATTTCTTTTTTGCTTCGCTCTCTTTATCTCTTAGGCTTGCTGCTTTCTCAAAATCTTGAACTCTTACCGCTTCTTCTTTTTCTTTGTCAATACTTGCAACTTTGTCTTCTAGCTTTTTTATACCTTCTGGCTTTGTATAATTCCTCATCTTTACTCTTGATGCAGCTTCATCTATTAAATCTATTGCTTTATCTGGTAAAAATCTATCATTAATATATCTAACAGATAGTTTAACTGCAGAGTCTATTGCTTCTTTTGTTATTTTAACATTGTGATGTGCCTCATATTTGTCTCTTATTCCTTCTAGTATTTCTATTGTTTCATCAGGAGTTGGCTCTCCAACATTTACTGGGCTAAACCTTCTTTCCAACGCAGCATCTTTTTCTATATATTTTCTATATTCATTTAGTGTAGTAGCACCTATTACCTGTACTTCTCCTCTTGCTAGCAATGGTTTTAAAATATTAGCTGCATCTACTGCTCCTTCTGCTGAACCAGCACCTACTATTGTATGAATTTCATCTATAAATAATATTACGTCTCCAACTTTTCTAACTTCTGATAAACATTTTTTTATTCTTTCTTCAAAGTCTCCTCTGTATTTAGCACCCGCTACCATGCTAGATATATCTACACTTACAACTCTTTTATTTTTTAAAGTTTCTGGTACATCTCCTGCTATTATTTTTTCTGCCAATCCTTCCACTACTGCTGTTTTACCAACACCTGGCTCTCCTATTAAACATGGATTATTTTTTGTTCTTCTTGATAAAATTTGTATAACTCTTTGTATTTCATCTGCTCTTCCTATTACAGGATCTAATTTTCCCTCTATTGCTTGCTTTGTCAAGTCAGTACCAAATTGGTTTAATGTTGGTGTTTGGTTATAGCTTCCCAAATTTTTATTATTTGTTTGTGTTGAATTTATGCTGCTGTTTTCGTCTTCATTCACTAACTTCACTATTTCATTGTATAATTTTTGAGGGTTTACATTTAAGTCTAACATTATTCTTACTGCTACACTGTCTCCCTCTTTCATTATTCCTATCAATAAATGTTCTGTTCCTATATATTCCGAATCTAATCTTTTTGCTTCTCTAAATGCATTCTCTATAACTCTTTTAGTTCTTGGTGTAAATCCAACTGTTTCTGTTTTTTCCTGTTCTTCATTTCCTCTTCCAATAAGCATTTCTATTTCTTCTAATACTTTTTCAGAAGTTACGCCTTGCATTTCTAGCACTTTACTTGCAACTCCAGTTCCTTCATTTACTAACCCATATAGTAAATGCTCTGTTCCAATATAGTTGTGATTTAATTCTATTGCTAACTCATTTGCTATTTCCAATGCTTTTTCTGCTCTATTTGTAAATTTATATGTCATTTTAGACACCTTCCTTTCATTATATATTTTTAACTATTTATTATTTGCTTTATAACTTTTGCTCTTTGTATATCTCTTTCATATGCATCTAACTTTTTTCCCAAATATTTTTGTAAATTTCCAGGTTTTGTATATAACTCTAATTTGCTTACTTTTGCATCATTTAGTTCTCTTATAATTCCTAAATCTGTTCCTAATTTTATGTCAGATAGTAATTTTCTACATTCTTCTGAAGATACTTTTTTAGCATTTGTTAATATTCCATACGCTCTGTATACTTTGTCTTCTAAGTCTATTTGTCTTTTTGCTAAATACTTTCTTGCAAGTCTTTCTTGTTCTATTACTTTTTCTGTTATTGTTTTTATGTTTTTAATAATTTCCTTCTCTGTTAAACCTAATGATTGATTATTAGATATTTGGTATATATTTCCTTGGCTTTGAGTTCCTTCTCCATATATTCCTCTAATATTCATTCCAAAATTATTTATCACATTTAATACTTTACTTATATTACCTGTTAAGGTTAATGCTGGTAAATGTACCATAACAGACGCCCTTAAACCTGTCCCAACATTTGTAGGGCATGATGTCAAATAGCCATACTTCTTGTTCACAGCATATTTTACTAGTCCATCTATTTTTTCGTCTAATTCTATTGCTAAATTCAATAAATTTTCTAATTCTTGCCCTGAAGCAAATACTTGTATTCTAATATGATCTTCCTCATTTATCATAATGCAAATATTTTCTTCTTCATTTATTAATATTGCACCATTTTCATTTGAGGCAAATTCAGGACTTATTAAATTTTGGTAACATCATCTATATTTTTTAATTCTATATATTTTATATTATAACCTATGCTTGGCGTTATTTCTTTTATAGTTTTTAACACTTGCTCTAAATCTTTTGTTTTTGCTTTTTCCTTAAATGGAAAATCTGCTAAATTCCTTGCAAGTCTAATTCTTGAACTAATAACTACATCTGAATCTTTTCCATTTTGTAAATACCAATTTATCATAAGACTCTCCTCCTCTATTTATCATTTATCTTTTTTATTTCGTCTCTTATCTTAGCAGCTTCCTCGTATTTTTCTTCTTTTATTGCTTGTTTTAAATCTTCATTAAGTTTTTTTAGTTTACTATGTTGTTCATCATTTTGCATTGTATTTTCCTCGGTTTTACTATGGTTTTCACTAGCCTTATTTATAAATTTGCTATTTCTTCCTACATGTTGATTGCATCCATGTATATTTTTTAAAACAGGATCAATTCTATTTTCAAATACATTATAGCAATTTTCACATCCAAATTTTCCTTTATCAACGAATTCGTCATATGTCATTCCACAGTTTGTGCATTTTAGTGCATTACTTTGTGTAAAGCTTGGCAAAAAATTCTCATCATAATCTCCAAAGAAATCTCCTAAAAAGCTAGAAAAATTTATTGGAATATTAAAATCCATGTTCTCTAAGCCTAATTCTTTTGCACATTTTTCACATAAAGCCATTTCTTTTTTTACCCCATTTACTACTTGTGTGTATTTAAAGTTCACTTCATTTTTTCCACAATTTTGACATAACATATTATCTACCTCCTAATCATTAATTAAATTTAATAACATATTTTTAAATATTCGCGCTCTTAAATTGTCTTTTATATTTTGTGGCACATTTAATACATTATCACTTGTTGCCACCTTTAAAAGCTTTGCTTCTTTAGTTTCTATCATTTTATAAGATAATAAGTTGCTTATAAATATATCCACCTCTTGTGCTGTTAAACTATCACCTATGCTTGTTATTGTATGCATAAGCGAATTGCTTTTTGTTATATTTATTTTTTTTATGCCTATATATCCTCCTCCTCCTCTTTTGCTTTCTACATAATAACCTTGAGAAGGTTTAAACCTTGTTGCAATTACATAATTTATCTGAGATGGAACACAGTTAAAATGCTCAGCTAGGTCATTTCTTTGTATTTCTATATAATTTTCTTCTTCAAATAAGTCTTTTATAAATTCTTCTATCATATCTGCTATTCGCACCTCATCGCCTCCTTTTGACTTTGACTTTCTTTGACCTATATTTATATTATACTACCTTTTTTTTTGTTGTCAATAGTTTATTCATATTTTTTTAAAATTATATTTGCTTTATTTTTTATCTTTTTTGCCTAATTGTTCTAACTCTTTTGCTTTTTGCCTTTGCTCATCTGGCGTTATCCATTCAAAATATGATGAAACAAATTCTCCATATTTTGTTGTGTCTTCTTTAATTATTTTATCTTTATCTTCTTTCATAAAAAATGCACCTCTCTTTTAATAGTTTAGTGCATTTTTATTTTTTTTATTCAATATATTTATTTATTGCTTCTGCAACACCATCTAGGTTATTATCTGTGGTTATATAGTCTGCATATTGTTTTATATAGTCAGCACTATTATCCATTGCTATTCCTAGTCCTGCATTTTTTATCATTTGTATATCATTTACATTGTCTCCTATTGCTATAGTTTCCTCTGTTTTTATGTTTAATTCTTTAATTAAATGCTCCAACGCTTGCCATTTGTTTACATTTTGATTCGTTATTTCTGTATAATAATAGTTTATTTCCGTTTCTTCTGTTCCGTGTTTTTATAATTTTTTTTGACATGTGCGCAACATCTAAAACATCAATTTTATTTATTGTTCTAAGTTTTCTTATTATTCCATTAAATATTACATTATGTTCATCGCAAATGCTTATTTTTAAATAGTCTTCTTTCTCCCTATCTTTTATATACTTATAAATATCTTGTACTACATTAATATTTGTTTTTTGATCATCTGGTTTTTTTTCGTTTTCTTGATGATAAAAAAGCACATTATAGTTTAAAGATTTTGCTATAATATTTTGAGTTGTACATATACTATAATATATACTGTTTTCTTCGCATATTTGTATTATTTGTAATACTTTTTCTTTTTCTATAAAATTATTATACATTATTTTTTGATTTTTTATGTTATAAACCAATGCTCCATTTCCGCAAACAGCATAGTTATTTGCTTCTGTTTCATTTGCAATACTTTTTACAGATGCAAATCCTCTACCAGAACACAGTACAACTTCTATCCCCTTATTTTTTGCATTTTTTATTGCTTGTTTGTTTTTTTCTGAAACTTGACTATACGAATTTAGAAGAGTTCCATCTAAATCTACTGCAATTAATTTATACATTTTGTCTACCACTTCCTTTGTTTATAATTTTAGTATTATATCATTAATCAATATTCATTTACAATAAAATTCAACAAAAATTACCAGTTTATTTTTTTATTTATTGAGCAATATATATATTGAAAAAACAAAATGTTTTTTTATTAAAATAAGTAAACACATTCTAGGAGGTGAAAAACATGACAAATAACAGTAATAGATCTGTAGTTCCAGAAGCAAGAGAAGCACTTAATAAATTCAAATATGAAGTAGCTAGCGAAGTAGGTGTTAATTTAAAGCAAGGTTATAATGGAGATATATCAGCTAAAGACGCTGGTAAAATCGGTGGACAAATGGTTAAAAAAATGATAGAGCAATCTGAACACAATATGAAATAGTTTTTGCGTAACTTTTAGTTTTCTATAAATACGTAAAGAAGAAATCTACTTAGATATACATATTTAGGTAGATTTCTTTTTTTATGTTTGCTTATACTATAGCAGATGTTATAGTGGCGATTTTAATTGCTCGTCCTTCGAAGCGCTGGCGAACAGGTTCGACCCTACAATTTAAATATATAATTAATTTTAATTATTTCTTCATATATTTTGTATTTCTTCCACTTCCTATTATTTTAATTGCATTATTTTTTACCATTGTTCCTAATACTACTTCCACTGTTGTTGGGCTTACATCTGGTAAGATCTTACATATTTCTGCTTTTGAAATAGGAGTTAAATTATTTAACACCGTTGCTTCAATTCTTGCTTTTTTTGTAATTTTATTACTGTTTACAACACTAAATCTTTTGTCTAATTCTTTATAACACATATATAATGTTAATAAGAAATTTTCTATAAACGGAACATAACTCTGCTCGTTTTCTATCCAATTAATAGAGGAAAGTCTCAATGCCTCATAATAGTTTCCTTTACTATTATTGATTTGTTCTTCAAATGAAATATATTTACCAACATTGAATCCACTTTTATATAATAATAGCAGTGTTAACAACCTAGACATTCTTCCATTTCCATCTCTAAATGGATGTATACAAAGAAAATCAAGAATAACACAAGGTATTAAAAGCAATTGATTAATATTTATATTATTACATGCATCATTATACGCTAATACAAGTTGTTCCATTGCAATTGGTGTTTCTTTAGGCTCTAATGGTTTGAATCTAACCTTTCTATTTCCTTGCGTATCTTCTTCAATTACATAATTTTGATTAACTTTATATTTTCCTGCATCTTCAACTCCTGTATATGACATCATTATTTCATGTAACTTTAATATTGTATCTTCATTAAACTCTATATCTTCATAATGTAAATGTATTTCATTTAATACATCTCTATATCCAGCAATTTCCTTTTCATTATGATTTAGTGGTTTACTATTTTGATTTACTATTTCTTTTATGCGCTCATCACTAGTTATAATTCCCTCTATAGCATTTGAACTTTTAACAGATTGGACAATTGCTATTTTTTCTAATTCTGTAAATATCTTTTCATATTCATCTTGCCTAATTTTTGCTCCTGCTTTCAATGAATAAATTGTTCCTGTAATATTTATTAAATTAGCAGGTAATAGTCCATTATCTAAAAAAGAATAATCAAATTTTTTCATTTTTTCTCACTTTCTGCATACCATATTTGTTTTTATATGCATATATCTCTTGTTTTCTGCATATATTTTATCATTCTATATGCAGATAGTCAAGGATTATATGCATTTTTTACTTCTTTAGTTTCATTATTAAAATAATAAGTTTTCTCATTATTTTTCAAATAAATTTTGATTAAATTTGATATATATTATCAACGGATGTTGTAGAGGCGAACAAGTTCGACCCCACATTTCAAATTTGTATATAAGCTTACTATCTACTTTTTCAATATGTTATTTGGATTTTGAAAGTGTTGATTTTAGAGTATTTGCAGCGCGTTACTTCTAAACAACTTTTTTCTACTTTTTCCTTGACAATATTCTTTTTTTGGATTATATTAAAAATAACTCTGGAAAATTTTGGTTAATTTTATGACACTTTGTCGATTTTTCAGTAGTAAGTATTATTAGCACAGGGGATGGAATATATGTTAAATTTCGCTTTATGCGATGATAACGAAAGTATCCTTGCCAGACTCTCAAAAATGCTTGAATCTTTGTTTATTAAGTATAATTTTGACTGTAAAGTAACCTTTACTTCCGTTGATCCAAATTCTTTTTTAGCTTATGTTATTAATAATCCAGTTGATGTAATATTTTTAGATATTGATTTAAAAAGTAATATTAATGGTTTAAGTTTAGCTGAAACCATTAGGAAATATAATAAAAATATTTATATTATTTTTACAACAGCTCATTTAGAATATGGTCTTATGGCGTACAGATATAAAACATTTGATTATCTGCCTAAGCCAGTTTCTGTGGAAAGATTAGAGGTTACTATTTCTAGGCTCTTAGAGGATATAGCTGATACACCTTGTAAATACTTAAAACTTGCTAATAGTAATACTTTTTTGACTTATGATTCTATTTATTTTATAAAAAAAGATGGAATGAAATTGATTTTTCAGACTCATGAAAAAATATATTCTTCATATGATTCTTTTGCTAATATTTTACCAAGTTTGCCAACAAATTTTGTTCGTTGTCATAAATCGTATATTGTAAATATTAATAATATTCAAAACATTGTTAATGATAGAATAATGTTCTGTAATAATCTAGTTTGTTACATTGGACCTAAATATAAAAATACTTTTGAGGAGGTTTTAAGCCATGGAAATATTCCAAACAATTTGGACAGCACTAACTACGCCAAATGAAATTTTAACAAATCTACTTTCTATACCACTTGCATTTTTAGATGCATATGTGTGTATGTTATTATTTACAACAATTTTAAATATTCCTTCAACTCATAAACAAAGATTAATTTATGTTCTTGCCTTTGGAGTATTTACTAATTTAATAAATCTAACCATTTCAAACTCATTTGCAGTTTTACTACTAAGCGTTATTATATGGCCTGTATTAGTATTTTATATTTTTAAAATTTCCATATTAAAGTCTATATTGTCCGAAATTATACCTTATATATTATCTCTATGTTTAGAGCTATTTATTACTAAGCTATTTTATGTTGCCTTCAAAATAACCTCTGAAACAATTGTTAAAGTACCCATACTAAGATGTTCTTTAGCACTACTTATATATGGAATTATTTTCGTAGTATCAATCATCATTAAACATTATAAATTAAATTTAAAAGTATTTGAGGGTATTTCACCAAAAGCTCAGAAAATACTCATTATTAATGCCATTCTACTAGTATTTGTTATCATTTCTCAATTCTATTTGATTGTCTTTTACAATAATACTCTTCCTATTTATATTACTTTAATAAGTATTATTGGGTTATTAGCATATTTTGCACTTAGTATTTATAGTATTTTAAATATTTCTAAATTAGAAATAACATCTAGGGACTTAAAGCAGTCACAATTGTATAATAAAACTTTAACAGTTTTACATGATAATATACGTGCATTTAAACATGATTTTCATAATATAGTTCATGCACTTGGTGGATATATAGATACAGAAGATATTGAAGGTTTAAAAAAATATTATCAACAACTTTTAAATGATTGTCAATGTACAAATAATTTAACAGGTCTTAGTCCTAGCACTATAAATAATCCAGCAATATACAATGTTTTGGCAAGTAAATACCATAAAGCAGATGAACTTGGTATAAAGATTAACTTAGAAGTGTTTTTAGACTTAAACGAAATTGAAAGCCATATGAAAATATATGAGTTTGCAAGGATTTTAGGAATACTTTTTGATAATGCAATAGAAGCAACCAAAGAATGTGATAAAAAACTTATAAATTTAACCATTAGAAAAGATTTGAACAAAAATAGATTATTATTAATTGTAGAAAATACATATAAAAACAAAGATGTTGATACTGAAAAGATATATGAAAAAGGCTTTTCTACTAAACCTGGAAACTCTGGTTTAGGATTATGGAAGGTTAGACAAATATTAATAAGAAATAATAACCTAAATTTATTTACTACTAAAAATGATGAATATTTTAAACAGCAATTAGAAATATACTAAAAAAAATTCAACTCTTATGAGTTGAATTTTTTTGACTCTCTTTTGATTTTTTATTTTTTTGTCGTTTAAGGATATTAATTTAAAATTAATCTTTTTTTATTAAAGATGCTGGCATTTTAGGTTGATGAATTATCCCTACTATTATGCAGGCATTATTAGTTGCTTTTGCATATTTCTCTGCTATTTTTGCTATTAATTTTGTCATTGTATTCCCCCCTTTCTTTTTTTCTATATCTCTACACATATCTGTGAGTGATTAGCTAATTATTTGCTCTTCTGCTCTATATACTTCATGTCCATATTTATTATTTGTTATTTTATATGCTAGTCTTGTTATAAATAGTGTTTGTACTAAAGCTCCAAATATCAATATATTAGAAATGGAATTATTATTTATAAATAAACTTGATATTAGCATTAATACTAAAAATACATATGACAAACTCTTTTTTCTTTTTCTTTCTTTCATACTAATAATTGGTAGGTTTTCTGTATCTGCCGGCGCATATAATGTTATCATTATTATTCCGAATATTAAAACTAAACTTATTAATATGTACTTATATATTGGTTGCAAAATTATATATTTGCTAGCTAAGACAACTCCATAATAAAACAAACTTGTATTTATAATGCATCCTATATGTGTTTTTAAATGAAATCCTCCAGAGCAGGCTCTGTATGGTAATATTGCTATATATGCAAATATTGTTAGCCAACCAATTTTTAGAATAAATGCTATTGCAAATAACAATATCACTTTTGGTATTTCCCCTATTATTAATTCTAGTCCATATTGGATAACCTCCGCTCTTTCATCATCAATGTCTTCCATATTATTTCTCATTTTTTTTACAATATAACTACAAAATTTTTCTATCATTTACCTCCCCCTTTTTTTTATGTCTTAATAATATACTAACTTTAACCATTTTTCCCTTTTTGTTTTCATAACGTAAAAAAACATATATGAAAATATATATTTCGTATTTTCATATATGTTTTTAGATGTTTCATATAATCTAAATTATAGTTGTATATCATCTAACATTTTCCAACTTCCAATATGCTCTGGTACAGACGTAAATTTTATTTTTTCTTTACTAATAGGATGTTCTATTTCTAATTGGTATGCCCATAAAGCTATTTGCTTTCCATGCCCTCTTCCTCCATATTTTTGATCTCCATAAATACTATGGTTTCTGCTTGACAGCTGTACCCTTATTTGATGATGCCTTCCAGTATGCAAATTTATTTTAAGTAATGACAAATCTATTTCTTCATTATACTTTAAAACCTCATAGTCTAAACTTGCAAATTTGCTGTTTTTTGTGTTTTCTTTTACAGTTTTGCTCATATTATTTTTTTCATTTTTTAACAAATAGTCTTCAAGTATTCCGCTTCTGCTTTTCAAATTTTCCATTTGCAATTACCAAATATGTTTTTTTAAATATCTTTTCTCTTACCTGTTCACTTAATCTAGCTGCTGCTTTTGATGTTTTTGCAAATATCATAACTCCACCAACAGGTCTATCTAGCCTATGTACTAACCCCAAATACACATTTCCTGGCTTATTATATTTTTCTTTTAGATAATCTTTTATAATAGAAATCATATCAATATCACCAGTTTTATCCCCTTGTGATGGTATATTTACTGGCTTTTCTACTACTATAATGTGATTATCCTCAAATATTACTTTTAATTTTTCCATATTTTATTCTTCCCACCTACTAAAAATTCCACAAGGTAACACTAAATTCGAATCCTTCATAGGAAGACCTAATTCTCCACTAGATAATTTTCCTTTTGCTTTTATATTAAGCCTTAAAATATTCTCTAACACTGTACTTGAAATTCCTGTTGTATATGAATTAATAAGGAAAAACAGCGGTCTATCGGAAAGAACCTTTGTACAAAGTTCTACTAAGTCAGAAATGTTTTCTTCAAACTTCCATACTTCTCCATTTGTTCCTCTTCCATAAGAAGGAGGATCCATAATAATCGCATCATATTTATTACCCCTTCTTATTTCTCTACTAACAAATTTTACAACATCATCAATAATATACCTTACAGGATTATTTTGAAGTCCAGATGATGTAATATTTTCTTTTGCCCAGGTCACCATTCCTTTCGAGCTATCCACATGGCACACAGAAGCACCTGCATAGCTACATGCAACCGTTGCTCCACCAGTATAAGCGAATAAATTTAAAACCTTTATATCTCTATTTGCATGTTGAATTTTATTTATCATCCAATCCCAGTTAACAGCTTGCTCTGGAAATAAACCTGTGTGCTTAAATCCCATAGGTTTAATGTTAAATATCAACTCTTTATATTTTACTTGCCAATTGGCAGGAACCTTTTTGTTAAAATCCCAATTTCCGCCTCCTGTTGAGCTCCTAATGTATCTAGCATTTGCATTTTTCCACCTCTCTGGGAAACTCTTACTCTTCCAAATAATTTGCGGATCTGGTCTAACCAAAATAACATCCTTCCACTTTTCAAGTTTTTCTCCATTTGCCATATCTAATATCTCATAATCTTTCCAATCTCTTGCTACATCCATTCTTCTACTCCCTTTATGTTCTTTTTAAGTATACATCATAATATCATTAATAATTTTATAAAATTTTTTATAAGTACATAATCAAATGCAATTAACCCAATTAATAATATTATTGATAGTATTATTAATTTATTTTCTTTAATTGTTCTTATTAATTTGCCTGTCCTACTCTTATTTTTGCTCACAAGCCTGTCATATTTTAAATTGTATATAATATCTTTAGCATACTCCATAAATAATCCCCCCTAATTAATATATATTCTTGCAATGAATTATTTATGTATATATTCGTATACAAATTTATTACATTTTTCCTAATTCTTCCTTTATCTTTTGAGCCATTTTTTTATTTATTCCATTTATTTGAGAAATTTCGTCATCTGAAGCATTAAGTATTTTCTCTACACTGCCAAATCTTTTTAACAATTCTGTCTTTCTTACTTCTCCGATTCCGTCTATATTATCTAATAATGACTTTGTAACCTCTTTACTTCTAACTTTTCTATGATATTCTATTGCTGTATTATGAACACAATCTTGAAAATTAGTAATTGCCTTCATTAATTCATCTGATAATTCTATTTCTCTTTTGTTTTCGTCTATCAAGGCTCTTGTCTGATGTTTATCATTTTTTACCATTCCATATATAGGTATTGATAACTCGTACTTTAAAGAAGCTCTTTTAGCTGCTTTTATTTGATTTATTCCTCCATCTACAAATATTAAGTCAGGTAATGTTCCAAATCCTCCATTAGGATTTTCTAATGAGTGTTTTAGTCTTCTTTCTATAACTTCTTGCATACATTTAGGGTCATCCTGCTGTAACACTGTTTTAATTTTAAATCTTCTGGATAAATTCTTCTTTACAATCCCATTCTGCATTACACACATTCCAGCAACAATAAAACTTCCATTTATATTTGATATATCATAGCTTTCTATTTTTTGAGGAATCTTTTTCAAATTTAATATTTCCTTTAATTCAAGTAAAATATTATATTTATCTTTTTCCTTGTTTTCCAATGTGATTAATGCATTTTTTTCAGCCATTTCTACTAATTTAAGCTTTTCTCCCTTTTGTGGAGACTTTATTTCTATTTTTCTTCCTGCTGTCTTTGTAAGCCATTGTTCTATAATTTCCTTATCATCTATAGTTTCTTTTACCATTATTTTATTTGGTAAAGGAGTTTTGTCTATGTAATATTGCTTTATAAAACTTGAAAGTATCTCTCTATCTGTTTCGTCC
>ERZ1504665.299-NODE-299-length-14270-cov-4.500176_pt1 | contig 14270 bp, 10 predicted proteins | sample MGYA00572435_ERZ1504665 | MGnify/ENA primary metagenome ERZ1504665 (study PRJEB39906, sample SAMEA3182062) | gut metagenome | biome: human; feature: gut; material: Stool; isolation source: human stools | place: Canada | collected 2013-01-14 ... | reverse complement strand
GCTCGGAGATGTGTATAAGAGACAGATCCATATCCCTTCAGCCATCGTTCCAATACATCAAAAACGACAATGGAGATTTCACGGCGCTCAGTGCCCGACTCTATGTCAGTTTCTAGCAATCCATTTCGGCAAGACCAGGGTGCCCATCACCAGGAAAGGGTAATAGAAGATGGCGCGCCAGAGCATGGCGGCAAGGATGGCTTCTGAGGCATCGGGCAGGAAATCAGCATAATAAAGGCGGAACATCAACTCTGCCACGCCACTTCCGCCAGGCGTAGGACTCAGAATGGAAATCATCCACATCACCCATTGGCGGCACCAAGCCACCAGCATGTTGCCCTGACAATGAAAGGCAATGAGAATAGCTACCACGATGGCGAATCTCGACAGCCACGCCAGGGAAGTATAACCCATCAGCTGCAACCAGAATCTTCCGCCCTCCAGCTTTGCCTCCTCCGAAGCCATCGTCATCTCCTCGGAAAACTTCTCTACCTTGGGCAGGAATCTGCGAAGGAAAGGAATCTTGCAGCATCCCTTCAATACCCAGCCCAGAATCTGAGGACGATGCAACAATAAGAGGTAGAGGATGGCCGTCCAGACAGCAACGATAAGGGTGCTGACGATGAAGATAACCTGCACTCCGCCCTTAATCCATTCGTTCGTAGCATCTACAGAAATCCCCACTCCATCAACCAAGCTGAACAAGAGATGCGACGGAACACAGAAATAGAGCAACACGCAACTGATGGCAAGAAAAGCCTCATCAGCCAGCAGGGCTGCAAACATGGTGAAGATACTTCTGCCCATAGAAACTCCCTCGCGATTGAGATAGACAAAAGCCAAACCACTTCCCCCCACCGCCGAAGGAGTGACGGCAGAAGTAAACTCGCAGAGCACATTGATGCGAAACGCCTCGGCTACGGATAACTTACGCTGGCAGAGATGACGGAAACGGAGGGTGAGCATCAGATTCTGGACCGCAAAGAGCAACACGCCCATTACTACCCCCAGAAAGAACCTGGGAGATAAATCTATCCTGCTCAGAACTTCCACATCAAACTCCCGAATCATCATTCCAACGATGACCACCAGTCCGATGGAAACCGCCAACCATAAATGCCATTTTTTCATATTACTCTCAAAATAAAACTATACTTTTTATATATAGTAATATAACGATTAAATGGCCAATCTATTTTGTTGTCTGTCTATTAAATATTGATATCTATCCAAAACTTCTACAGCTATATCATTCCAAGAGCGCACCAGAGTCTCCGCGGCTGCCGTATAGTTCATCCGCATCAACTCCCGAGATTGCATACTTCCGAAGAAGGTAATCATTTTTCCGATAAGAGCATATTAGAATACGATTAGAATAATGATGTTAGAATACGATTAGAGCCCTATTCCAAAATCGGAATCTCGGAATAGGGCTCAGAAACATAAAATCAAAATCTAGAATATCGGCTGACCTACGCAACCATTTGGCGCCTGCACATGAAGCAGGGCGGCGATGGTTGGCACAATATCGGTCATGAATGTCTGCCTGGTGGTTGCACCGTGCTGGATTCCACAACCCATGAAAATCAAAGGAATGTGGGTGTCGTATGGATTCCACTCACCATGATCGGTTCCCTTCATGCCGTGGGCATAGAAATTCGGCTTCAATACGATAGCCACATCACCGCTTCGCTCACGGTTGTAACCATTCACGATGCGCATCTTCACATCCTCAGGAATGCTCTCGGTCATCGTCTTCTCCATATCGCAGGCATACTGCACGCAACAGTCTTCCTTCAACACGTCCACCACGCTCTGCTTGATCTTGGCGAAATCCAACTTGTTTTTCTTGATGATGTTACGGTTGAAAAACACCTGATAGTTCATCACGGTCTTCACCAGATTGCCCACGTTAGGATACTCCTGAGCCAGGGTCTGATTCAGTTTCTCAGCCACCGCATCACCATCCCAATTACCCGCTGGAATGCGGCAGTCTTGCAGGAAACGGGCGTTGTTCATCGCTCCATGGTCGGCACTCAAGAAAACCAGATAATTTCCTTTGCCCACCTTCTCATCGAGATAAGAAAGGAAATCGGTTATCGCCTTGTCCAGACGCAGATAAGTATCCTCGGTCTCTAACGCATGAGTTCCCACCTGATGACCGATATAATCCGTGCTTGAGCAGCTTACTGCCAGCAAGTCGGTTTCATTATCTGCACCCAACTGCTCGCCGTCTATCGCCGCCTTTGCCAAATCAATCGTCAGCGAATTGCCGAAAGGAGTTTTGCGGATAATGCTGTAACCATATTTCTTATAAAGGGCTGGAAGATTGAGCGGCAGCGTAGCCTTCATGCCCTTGCGGATGCCATCCTCATACTCGTTCTCATCTTCCGTACTTTCAACGTAAGTATTCTCAGGATAGAGTGTGTTCCATTTTTCCGAGAGATAACGCTCTGGCAGATGCTGGTTGTTGAACGCGTCCACCCACTTCGGCAACTGGTTTATATAATAAGAACTGGTGATAAACTTTCCGCTCTCATCATCAAACCAGTAGGCACCGTTCGGATTATGACCTGCAGGAAGAATGGAAGCACGGTCTTTCAATGCCACTCCCACTACCTTGGCTCTGCCGTTGGATGCAATCTTCATCTCATCTCCGAGAGTCGTAACCCAGAGGTTTCTAGGCGACATCAAGCCCGCCTTGCTGTTGGAACCCACCGGCTTCACGGTTTCATCATCCGTGCAATACACCTTCTTGCCATTCTTCACAAAATTGTTTCCGGCGATTCCGTGGATAGAAGGCACACTGCCTGTATAGAGACAAGTATGACCGATGGCGGTAACCGATGGAACATACGGAATACGGGTGTTTTCACAAGAGAAGCCCTCGTTGAGCAGTCGCTTGAATCCACCTTCACCATAGCGCTTCTGATAGCGATAGAGATAATCCCATCGCATTTGGTCAACCACGATGCCCACTACCAGTTTGGGGCGCTGAACGTTAGAAACATTCACCTGTTGGGCAGCAGCAGAGCCGCATCCCAGAAATGCCAACGCAATAAAACTAAATACCTTATTCATTTCTTTCTTCAAAAATACTGTAATACTTTTTACCGCTGCAAAGGTATTTAAAGGATGTTGCCATCGTGTTACAAAGAAATGAAAGAAGAGTGAAAGCATTGCCTTTTTACAAAAAGATTTTAAAAATGGGACTGAATAAGACAAGGTAACGATATTTTTATTATATTTGCAGTATTATTGCAAAACTAACAGATTTACGATATGAAAAAACTACTCTTATCCATCGCCTTTCTGCTCCCTGGTATGGGAATGATGGCGCAGACTCAGGTAACGACTGCCGAAGGTATCCTCGAAGGAAAAGACCTCTCAGGCATCACAGTATTCAAGGGTATTCCGTTCGCTGCTCCTCCTGTAGGAAATCTCCGCTGGAAGGCTCCGCAGCCTGTACAGAAATGGCAGGGCGTTCGCGAGGCCAAGGAGTTCGGACCGAACCCGATGCAGGAACCTCTCTTCGGCGATATGAACTTCGGTACGAAGACCAACAGCGAGGATTGCCTCTACCTTAATATATGGACACCGGCAAAGACCATGAAGGAGCATCTGCCGGTACTCATTTATTTCAACGGCGGAGGACTGATGGCGGGTAGCGGAAGCGAACCTCGATATGCGGGCGATGCGATGGCACGCAAGGGCATCATCTCCATCACAGCCAACTATCGTGAGGGCATCTTCGGATTCTTCGCCCACCCACAGCTCTCTAAGGAAACATCCTACAAGGGTTCCGGCAACTATGGATTCATGGACCAGGTGGCTGCCATCCAGTGGGTAAAGGATAACATCGAGGCTTTCGGCGGCGACCCTAACCGCATCACCATCGTAGGCGAATCGGCAGGTTCCATGTCGGTCAGCGCCCTGATGGCTTCCCCTCTCTGTCAGGGACTCTTTGCCCAGGCAATGGGTTCCAGCGGTTCGGTGATGGGATTCAAGAAGGTGGCTACGCTGAAGGAGGCCGAGGAGGAAGGCGTGCAGCTTGCCCAGAAAATAGCCGAGAAGATGGGTAAGGAAACCGGAAAGAAGGTGAAAAAGAACGCAGGAATGAAGAACCTCAACGAACTTCGTGCCCTTCCTGCCGAGGAATTGATGAAGCTGGCGGAAGTAAGAGCGGTTCCTGTCTATAATATCGACGGATATTTCATGAAAGAACAGCCTGTAGAGGTATTTGCCAAGGGCGAGCAGACCAAGGTGCCTCTGCTTATCGGCGGCAACAACCAGGAGATGACTCCTGCAGCCGTATTGATGGGCAAGCAGCCTACCGTCGAGAATCTGAAGGCGGGTGCCAAGGCTACATTTGGAGAAGAGAACATCGAAGAACTCTTCCGCCTCTACGGCATCAACAGCGATAAGGATGTATTGGAGCAGCCGGGCGTGAACCTAGCTTCGGACATCTTCCTCGATTATTCTACATGGAAGTGGGGCAACATGCACAAGCTGACCGGCGGACAGCCTGTTTACCGCTACCGCTATTGCCATCCTCGTCCTGCTATGGCCATCAAGGGTAAGGTGGCTGCATTGGCTGGCGGCGTGGTAGATGCCAAGGAAGATGCGGCTCCTGCGCCACAAGACAAGGGAGCCGTTCATTCTGCCGACATCGAGTATGCAATGGGTACATTGCCAACCAACCGCGTGTTCAAATGGCAGCCGGAGGATTATATGATCAGCGACATCTTCAGCCAGTATTACGTCAATTTCGTAAAGACCGGCAATCCGAATGGTCTGGGTCTGCCTGAGTGGCCATCCACCAACGGCAAGGCAGTAGCCCCTGTGCTTCAGATAGACGTGAATACCGTCGTAAAAACTGATGCCCAGATGGAGAAGCGCTATGATTTCATAGACAAACTGTTTTGGGAGAAGAAATAATTCTCTCATTACATTGAATCAATCGGAATACAGATTTCATTGAATAAACCAAAAATAGAGATGTTTCAGAAATTCATTATCAACAGAGACGGAGTACTGAAGTTCGGGCGTGTCTACCTGCACCGTGACATGCTGTCACCCGGCGAGCAATGCACCTACGGGGGCGGTTTGTGGAAGATAGATGAAGGCAGAGGCGCCATCGTGCTCTACGGCAGAAGTTTCGACTTCGGCCCTCCCGATTTCGACTTTGTGAAACAGATAGACTGGACGGGCTTGGGCGGCACCCCTCGCCCGCTCTTCTATCTGCCTCATTGGCCTAGCGAAGAAGAGATTGTGCCAGTCATCATCAATTAAGAAAATAGTATAATATTCTATAATTTTCTGTGTAAAACTTGCGGATAACAGAATAAAACACTATTTTTGCGAAGAGAAATCCTTCTCGGGGAAAGTGCTCTCTAAGAGAAGAGATTCCGTAAATAAGTAACAATTAAAAAGCAGTATAGTATGAAAAAGAAATTAGTTTTGACAGCAGCCGTCATCGCTGCATTATCAGTTGTCTCCTGCAATGGCAAGAAGACAAATAGCCAGGGGGCTAACCAGGATAGCCTCAGTTATGCTGAAAATGATTCGCTCAATTCCAACGATGTCATTCTCGATTCCATCGCCGGCACCTACGAGGGAACTCTCCCTGCTGCCGACTGTCCGGGCATCAAGACCGTTTTGACGCTCAACGCCGACAGCACCTACCAGTACTCAGCCGACTATCTGGAGCGCAAGGATGGTCACGACGAAGCGAGCGGTATCTTCAAGGTATTGGCTAACAACGTGGTAGAAATCATCCGTCCATCGAGCGGCGAGACATCTTACTACAAGGTAAAGGATGCCAACAGCCTCATCATGACCGATTCGCTGGGCAACGAGCCTGAAGGCGCCATGGCTAAGCACTATGTGCTGACTAAGAAAAGGTAAAAGAGCCTTTAAAAGGTAAAAGGGTAAAAAGAGCCCCCTAGCTTAACATTCCGCTAGGCTCTTTTTACCTTTTTACATTTTTACCTTTTTACCCTTTTATCTTTAAAACGCCTTTTTTGCCGGTTCTCACAGCGCCATTATTACAAACCTGTTACATTCCTGCCTTTCAAGTTAAAATCAATTAAGTTTTGCACCGGAACCTTCGCTATTCCAGATATTTTTCCTAATTTTGCGCCCACGTTTCTAACAGATGAAATGATTTTAAGATTCAATGGTATATACTAAATAGATTAAGGATAAAGAAAAATGGAACATGTTTTTACTGAATCGATGTTTTTGGTGGGCTTCGTGATATTTATCGCCGCCATACTCGTATTAGACATGCTGGTCATCGACCGAAAGGCACATGTGGTGTCTATCAAGGAAGCCGGTTCATGGACGGCTGTATGGATTATTCTCGCGCTCGCCTTCGCCGTATTCATCTATTTTCATGGAGACATGGTGCACGGCATCGAGAACTTCGACGACCTGAAGCTGATAGCCTCGCGCTATGCTTCGCATCTCAAACTGGACCCGAACGACTATGAGGGGAGTCTGCAGCAATACCGGCACTATATGACCATCTCCTACATCTCGGGTTATCTGATAGAGAAAACGCTCTCGGTAGATAATCTCTTCGTGATGATGATGATTTTCACCTCGTTCGGAGTAAACAAGAAAGATTACCAGCACGTACTGAACTGGGGTATTCTGGGAGCCATCGTACTGCGCTTCGTCTTCATCTTCGCGGGTGCTGCGCTCATCAGCCGGTTCGCCTGGATATTACTCGTATTCGGAGGATTCCTGGTTTACAGCGGTGCCAAGATGTTCCTCAACAGGAACAAGAAGGAGGAAATCAATGCCCTGGAGCATCCGGTAGTGAAGTTTATGCAGAAGCGCCTGCATCTGGGTCCGCTGGTGATGACGGTGGTGTTCATCGAGTTCTGTGATCTGATTTTCGCCTTCGACAGCATCCCAGCCGTATTCTCGGTATCGCTCGACCCGTTCGTGGTGTTCTTCTCGAATATCTTCGCCATCCTGGGCTTGCGTGCCCTCTTCTTCCTGCTGGCAGCGATAGCAGACAAGTTCCGCTATCTGAAGGTGGGTGTGAGTGTGCTGCTGGTGTTCATCGGTGTGAAGATGCTCATCCACGATTTCTTCGAGATTGATGCTGTCAGTTCGCTGGTATTCATCATCCTCGTACTGCTCGTCAGCATCGGGGCTTCGGTGGTGATTCCGCAGAAACAGGAAGCGTTGGAAAATACGAAATAAGCAAACCATTCGTAAAGGAGATTATCATCAGGTAATCTCCTTCCAAGAAAACATAAAAAGGGCGATTGCTATTCCCCACACAAGGGATAAGCAATCGCCCTTATCTTTTATGAACTCAGTTCAGAAAGAAGAGCAAATGAATTGGCTTACCCTTCGGCCGCCGAACTTTGTTTCTTCACTCTTCTCTCTTCACTCAATTTACTTCCAAGGATTCTCTGTTGGGTAAGGCAGGCTAGCTGGCTGGTTGTAAGCGATATCCTTGATGCCGAGATACTTGAATACCTCGAACAAGGTCTTACCTACGTGAGAGAATGCTACGGCTCCGTGGTGTGGATAACCCTTCTGAATCAATACGTGACGATAGAAGCGGCCCATCTCGTTGATGGCGAAGATACCGATACCACCGAATGAACGGGTAGGAACATCGAGAACCTCACCCTCTGCGATGTAGCTGCGGAGGTTGCCCTCAGAATCGCACTGCAGACGGTAGAATGTGATGTCAGAAGCTGCGATATCACCCTCCAAAGTACCACGGGTGAAATCTGGTTTACCACCATTCTCCAACAAACGGTTCTGGATGAGCTGATACTTAATCTTACGGCTAGAGCACATCTTGCACTGTGGAGTGTTACCGCAGTGGAAGCCCATGAAGGTATCAGTCAACTTATAATCATACTTGCCCTTGATGTCCTCATCATAGATATACTGAGGAACAGAGTTATTGATATCGAGCAATGTAACGGTATCGTCAGAAGCACACATACCGATGTACTCAGAGAGCGCACCATAGACATCTACCTCGCAAGCTACAGGAATGCCGCGGCTAACGAGACGGCTGTTTACATAGCAAGGCTCGAAACCGAACTGGCTTGGGAATGCAGGCCAGCACTTGTCAGCGAATGCTACATACTGGCGAGAACCCTTGTGAGCCTCTGCCCAGTCGAGCAATGTCAACTCAAACTGTGCCATTCTGCGGCTGAGGTCAGGATAGTAGCAGCCTTCGCCCATCTCCTTGGCCATATCAGCGCAAACCTCTTCGATACGTGGGTCGTTCTCGTGCTCCTTGTAAGCTACGAGAAGGTCAAGCTCTGAGTTCTCCTCAATCTCTACACCGAGTTCGTACAAGCCCTTGATAGGAGCGTTGCAAGCGAAGAAGTCCTGTGGACGTGGACCGAAGGTGATAATCTTCAAGCCCTTCAAACCGAGGATAACGCGAGCTACTGGTACGAAGTCCTGAATCATCTTAGCTACGTCCTCTGCTGTACCTACAGGATACTCAGGGATGTAACCCTTCAGGTGGCGCATGCCGAGGTTGTAAGAGCAGTTGAGCATACCGCAGTAAGCGTCGCCACGACCATTGATCATGTCGCCGTCACCCTCTGCAGCTGCAACAAACATACAAGGACCATCGAAGTTCTTTGCAATCAAAGTCTCAGGAGTCTCAGGACCGAAGTTACCGAGGAATACAACCAAAGCGTTGCAGCCCTGCTCTTTCACTTCGCCCAAAGCCTTGAGCATATCTTTCTCGTTCTCAACTGTAGTCTGGCAGTTGAAAATTTCACCCTTGTACTCTTTTACGATGTTCTCACGGCGCTGAGTAGAAAGCGCGATTGGAAAACAGTCACGGCTAACGGCAATAATACCGAGCTTTACTTGTGGAATGTTGTTGCTTACCATAATTAGTTTATTACTTAAGTTTTTGTATAAATTGCTTATATTTATTGATTCTTTTCTAATTGTTCGGCTGACAATTATTCATTGTTCCGAGCACAAAGGTACAAATATATTTTGTATCACCAAGCGTTTTAAGGAATTTTTAATTCAAAAAAATGGCGCAAAACCGAAATTCTGCGCCAAATGTAACATATGATAAAGTTCTTGATACATTTCATACATGTCTCTATTATCATCTGATACCCCTTTTCTGCCTTAACATCTTCTTTAATATCTTCGCAACGGGCGGTACCGGATGGTGTAAATCTGATTGAAGTACTCCTTCCAGCTGTTCGACTCCTTGTCGTCATCACGCACGATGCGGATGCCATAGAATCGGGTACCCGTCTCCTTGTATTCCCGGAATCTCGACAACAGCTGCTGTGGCGGATCTGGAATCAGGAAGTCGGTAATCCAAAGCACATCGGCATTCACGTAATGGAGTCCGTCGTTGTCGAGAAGGTCGAACATCTGGATCATCATCTTCTTTGCCGATGTTCCGCCTCCGATAAATGGAAGGTGGGTTGTGGTAGGCTGCCGCCGGATGCCTCGCCCGGTATGCGCCTGTCCATCTCCGTCGGACGGAGCTGCATCTGCTTCGGCTGATTCCATCATAGTGATTCCTATTCTCTTCAGGCGCTCTGCCTTGCGCTTCGCCATCAGGTCGATGGCACGGGTACTGACGGAGAAATCTATCAGGAAGCAGTCTCGCTCCAGATCTTCTGCCGTTTCTTCCAGCAGAGAGATGAGTGTAGAGGATATCCTTTCAGGCGTGCCATACATACTGGCTGAGGTATCCAGACAGACGATCATCGGACCCTTGCGGGAGGCATGGGCAAAGCCCAGTTTGCGGGATGGTTTCGACATTTCGCTCTTATAACGGAAGGTCTGGAGTCTTCGCGTGCGATACTTATAGATAAAGAGGCCCTCCATATCTTCATCGCTGTACTGTGCCAGTTCGAGGGGGAGAAGGGAGTTGAGATCATCGCCCACGGTAATGCCCTCGATATCGCTACCCGCTGAATGCTCCATCTTCATCTCTACGCCCGATGCGATGGTGAGCCGGTCTTTGCCGTTGGCATCGGCTACTCGTCCCATCTTCGCCACAATTTCCTTGATTTCGGGATATTTGTCCTGAATCTTCACCTGGTTCAGACGGCGTTCAAACTCCGTTTCGGTCCATCCGTTCGTCATCAGTTCCCAAGCTTGTACGGCTCGCTGCTCCGAAACGCCCTTCGTCTTCATGTTGCGGGTTATCTGGTCCATCATGCGCACCAGTCCTGTTTCGAAGTTGTTCTGACGGAGCGAGATGAAGTCCTTCAACTTGTTCAATACCTGATGGTCGATGCAGACCTTCCAGTCTCTTACCAGCCTTTCCCAGTTTTCGGGTTTCGAAGCCCCGTCTCCAGTCATCAGCTTGAGGAAGAAAGGCTTATCGAACCCATCTTCAGCATGTTCCTGTTCCAGCTGGTCGAGCAAAGGGAGCCACACCTGTTCATCCATCCGCTTGAAGGGAGCCCAATCGAGCACATCATCTGCCCGATGACTCTCGGTCCAGGCACGCTGGCGCTGGAACCGCATGTGATGGACGCATTCCACGATGAATTTTCCCACGCTATCATAGAACACCTTGCTCTTAATCTTGCTGTTCACCACCTGTCGCACGAATTTCTGCACCTCTTCGCCAGTTTCTTCTATGGTTACTTTCAGGGTAAAGAGATGAATGAGATAATCCTTCAGCGGGTCTTCCTTCAAATTCCAAGGCATGGCGGTGCCTGTCGGATCAGGAATCTTCACCTGTCCCGACTTGCAGAAGTCATCCAGCATCTTCAAGTAATACTGTGCCTCCGCCAAGTCCTTGTTATTCTGATATTTCATAGGAGTAAATCCTTATTTTTTCTCCATCAGATATTCTGCGAAGATTCTTGCAGCACTCTCTACTTTGGCTGCGCAAGGGCGAGACTTGTAATATTCTGCCGTTCTTGCCGAAGCCACATAGCTGGACTGCGCTTTCTCGTGACCCTTCAAGCCGAGGATTTCGGCACAGATGATACTACCGTTCTGCTCCTTCGATTTGGCGAGCAAATCCTGCACCACCTTATAGCAGGCCGACTTGCCCTCGCGGTCATCCCCCTCGGTCTGTCCGCAATCCAAGCCAACGAGCACCACGATGCCCGAAACAGCACCACACATCATTCTCATTCTGCCTACTCCACCACCGAAGCCGGCACCAATGCGCTTCGCCATCTCATCATCAAGACCATATAAATCGGCAAAGGCAGCCACTACCGACTGGCAGCAGCCATAGCCCTGCATAAAGTTATCCACCGCCTGGTGAACACGCGCCTCCAACTCAGGAGTCAATATTTTCTGTTCATTCATCATGTTTTGATTCTTCTATATATAATAATGTAATAGGAGGCGATTAAACCTCATAAAGTTTCATCGTATCCTGACGGGTAAACGCCAGTTCCTTATAGAAATCACGGAGATAAGCCGATATTTCCGCCTTATCATCAGCAGATGCGAAGAGATTCTCGCCCAACTGCCTTTCCAGCGAGCTCAAGCCATCCGAAAGAGTTTCTATCTCCCCCTCGTAATCCCTGCCATCCTCCGGATTCCTGCGTACCCGATGATACTTAATATCCTCAGCAAGCGCATTCTTCATCTCCACGAGTTTATCTGCAAAAGGAGAAAAGAGGGCACGGATCACGATGTTTCGGATAGCATCCCGCTCTTCCGGTTCCTGCCACAGACAATGGTAGATAGGCAGCAAATCGCAGATATCCACCTCTTCCCTATCCTGCATAAAGGCAGAAGTGCGAAGCAGGCGGACGATATTCTTCCATCGGCGGTCGCTCACGTAGATGTTTCTGCGTTCGGCAGCCTCATCCACATTCACGGCTCTCAGAGATTTACGGATGGCGGAAATTGCATCAAGCACCTCCTCCTTCACGCCAATCTTACAGATTTTCTCCGCCCATTCAGCATACTCCTCAGCAGTAATCTTCAAATCAGAAAAATCTGCGGAATCAGATTTCCCCATAGAACCAGAAGAATCTGTGAAATCTGTGGGACCTAAGAAATCCGTGGGAGCCTCCAGCAGCATCGCCCGGAAATTCTTCTCCAGTTTAATCGGTCGGCTTTCTATTCTGATGACGAATCGGTCCCAGAGCGCCTCCAGTCCTTCTCCCTTAGCCGGCAACTCATTGCTTGCCGCCACGAGAAGTTTCAGAGGAAGATGCATTTCCCGATTGCCGTTTCTGAAGATTTTCTCGTTAATCACCGTAAGGAGCGCGTTCTGGATCGCAGGTCCCGCCTTCCAGATTTCATCCAGGAAAACCACATCGGCAGTAGGCAGATAACCCTCCATCGCACGTTCGTAAGTATCCGAAGTCTTCAGTTTCTGAATGCTCACCGGGCCGAAGATTTCATCGGGTGTAGAGAATCGCGACATCAGATACTCAAAGCTCTGAGCATCCCTAAACGCCGTCTTCAACTGTCTGGCTACCATACTCTTTGCCACTCCCGGAGGTCCCAGCAGGATGATACTCTCACCTGCCAGAGCTGCCAGGAGCGAGAGCGATATCTCCGTCTCCTTCTCATAAATGCCCCGGTTCATCTCACCGAGTAATTGTTTGAATCTTTCAAGCATATTCTTACTTTCCTATTCAGAATCGTATAAAGACGAAAAGAAGTTAAGAGATAAAATTCATTATCCCTTAACTTCCTCATATTCTTTTATATAAATAAGGTATGGCTTACTTTACGTTGCCCACCTTAATCAAGTACTCAGCAATCTGAACAGCGTTCAGGGCAGCACCCTTACGAATCTGGTCGCCAGTCAACCACAATGTGTTACCATTGTCATCAGCCAGATCCTTGCGGATACGACCTACATATACATCGTCCTTGCCGGCGCTCTCCAATGGCATTGGATAAACGTAGTTCTGGGCATCATCCTTTACGGTTACGCCTGGAGCAGCCTCCAAAGCCTTGCGGATGTCCTCAACTGCCAATGGCTTCTCTGTCTCGAACCAAACACTCTCTGAGTGAGAACGGAGTGAAGAAACGCGAACGCAGGTAGCACTGGTGCGAACATCAGAGTGCATAATCTTGCGGGTCTCGTTATACATCTTCATCTCCTCCTTGGTGTAATCGTTAGGAGTCATCTTGTCAATCTGTGGAATGACATTGTATGCCAACTGATGAGGGAACTTATTGATATGCTCAGTCTTACCGGTCTCGAGGATATCCTTATACTGCTGCTCAAGTTCAGCCATGGCAGCAGCACCAGCACCTGAAGCACTCTGGTAAGAAGAGATATGAATCTTCTTGATATGGCTCAAGTTATCGATAGGCTTCAACACTACAACCATCATGATGGTGGTACAGTTAGGGTTGGCGATGATGTTGCGAGGGCGGTTCAGGGCATCCTCAGCATTTACCTCAGGTACAACCAGAGGCACGTCGTCGCACATACGGAATGCGCTAGAGTTATCAATCATCACGGCACCATACTTGGTGATAGTCTCGGCAAACTCCTCTGAAGTGCCGCCACCAGCAGATGTGAAAGCAATATCGACATCTTTAAAGTCATCGTTATGCTGCAAAAGTTTGACCTCATAGTCCTTTCCCTTGAAGTTGTATTTTCGTCCAGCAGAACGCTCAGAGCCAAACAACACCAAATCATCCATAGGGAAATTTCTCTCAGCAAGGATACGCAGGAATTCCTGTCCTACTGCGCCACTTGCACCAACAATTGCTACTTTCATAATCGAATCTTTTAATTTATAAAGTTGTTATAAGTGTAAACTGTGGAAGAGAAAGCCAGCCCCCTTATCAGCTTCATGATTCCTCATCTTTCTGACAGCTTCATAATTTTTCCTCATTTTCTGATAGCTTCATGATTCCTCATTTTCTGATAGCCGGAAACTGCTTATTTTCTCAAATCCGCTGCAAAGTTAAGACTTTTTCTACAATATCAAGCATAAATTCCCAAAAATTATTGCTTTTTGCTGCAAATTTATCATGTTTGCTTACTTTTTTGCAAGAATATGCAGAAAATTGGAGAAAAATAGTTGCTATTGCGTTTGGCAGCTCAAAAGAAGAATACAAGCATCCTCATAAAAAACATCAGGAAATCTCGCCTTGGATTATATTCAAGGCACGATAGAGTGCAGGAAAATTGAATTATCTTTCTTGATGAGTCATAATCATCCTCAAAGAGTTCTTGCAATCCTCGCACAACCCATGTTTCATGTAGAAGGTATTCTTGCCATGGGCATCCTGCATCAGGCACTTTAAATCATCCTTCTTGCAATGCGGCAAACCGCGAG
>ERZ1504665.250-NODE-250-length-15787-cov-4.752860_pt1 | contig 15787 bp, 10 predicted proteins | sample MGYA00572435_ERZ1504665 | MGnify/ENA primary metagenome ERZ1504665 (study PRJEB39906, sample SAMEA3182062) | gut metagenome | biome: human; feature: gut; material: Stool; isolation source: human stools | place: Canada | collected 2013-01-14 ... | reverse complement strand
TAATGGATAATTTATTTAGTATATTAATAAAAAATATACCAGAAGAAAATATATATTTAAATGAACCAATGAAAAAACATACATCCTTTAAAGTAGGAGGTAATGCGGATATCTTTATAAAAATAAATGAATTTGAAGAACTAAAATATATTTTGAAAGTGGTAAAAAAAGAAAATGTTCCATTAACTATAATAGGAAATGGAACTAATATGTTAGTAAAAGATAACGGAATACGAGGAATTGTTGCAAAAATAAACATACAGAAAATACAAATAGAAGATAAAAATGAAGAAATAATTGTGACATTGGGTGCAGGAGAGCCTTTAGGCAAAATTGCACAAATCCTTTTAAAGAGTTCCATAGAAGGCTTTGAATTTGCATCTGGTATACCAGGAACAATTGGCGGAGCAATAAGGATGAATGCTGGTGCATATGGAGGAGAGTTTAAAGATATTGTTGAAAGTGTGACTTATATGGAGGAAACAGGCGAAATAAAAACAATAAAAAACAAAGAGTGTGAGTTTGAATATAGACACAGCTTGTTTTCTAACAAAAATTATATAATTATACAAACAACACTAAGATTAAAAAAAGGAAATGCAAAAGAAATAAAAGCAAAAATGGATGAATATGCAAAAAGTAGAAAAGCTAAACAACCTATAACTATGCCAAGTGCAGGTAGTACATTTAAAAGAGGAGAAGATTTTATAACTGCAAAGCTAATTGATGAATGCGGATTGAAAGGATATAGTATAGGAGATGCAGAGGTATCAGACTTGCATGCAGGTTTTATAGTGAATAAAGGAAATGCAACTGCAAGTGATATTTTAAAATTAATAGAGTATATTAAAAACGAAGTATATAAAAAATTTAATAAGAAAATAGAATTAGAAATTGAAGTGTTAGGAGAGTAGGATAGAGATATGAAAGGCTTTTTAAGATGGTTTAAATCAGGAGCAAAAATGAAAAGATGGGTAGTTATAATATTAATAGGAGTAACTTTGTGCTGTTATGGAATGATGAAAATATTAACAGGTAAAAAGCTAGAATTTATGGAATTGGCAAAAATAATTGCAGTTTTTGTAATAGGATTTGTATTACTTATAGTAGGTATAATATCAATTCAAAAACGAACATTAGAGCTATTGGTAGCTGAATCTGATAAAAGGAATAGTAAAAAAGATACAGATGTAAAATCATTAATATTTAATAAAAAAGTTTATAATCAGGGTCCAAAAATAGTTGCAATAGGAGGAGGAACAGGACTAAATTCTGTTCTAAAAGGTCTAAAACATTATACAGATAATATAACTGCAATTGTAACAGTATCAGATTATGGCGAACAAGTATCGGATTCTAGAAAAATGCTAGAAACAATGCCATTAGATGACATAAAACAAAGCTTGATTGCATTATCAGCAAATGAAGATGCAATGGCAGGAATATTAAATTACAAATTTAATACTGGAAAGCTAAAAGCTCTTTCTTTTGGAGATATATACTTATTAGGAATGAAAGAATTATATGGCGATTTTGCCGAATCCATAAAACAATCAAAAGAAGTGTTAAATATAACCGGAAAAGTACTACCAGTGACGTTAGAAGAAATAAAAATATGTGCTGAACTAGAAGATGGAACAATAATAGAGAATAGAGAAAAAATTGAAGAAGAAGTTACAAGTAGAATAAGTAAAATAAATAGAATATTTATAAATCCAACAAGTTGCAAACCAGCTCCAGGTGTTTTGGAAGCTATAGCAGAGGCAGATGCAATAGTTATAGGGCCAGGAAGCTTATATACAAATGTTATACCAAATTTATTAGTGAAAGGTGTAACAAAAGCTATAAAAGAAAGCAAAGCCTTTAAAATATATGTTAGCAATTTAATGACAGAACCAGGACAAACTGATACATATAGTTTGTCAGACCATATAAAAGCAATTAAGGAACATGTTGGAGAAGGAGTAATAGAATATTGCATATATGATAATGGAGATATAATACCAGAGTTTATAAGAAAATATAATATGGAAGGACAGGATTTAGTAGAAATAGATGTTTCAAAAGCAAAAGCTGAAGGAGTAAATCTAATGCAAAGGGACATTTCATGTGTCACAGATGGGTATGTACGTCATAATCCAGATGCAATAGCAGCTTCTATAATACAATTAATATGTGATGATTTGAAATTTAACGATATGCAAAACAATACACAATATATGATTCTTAATGATAAATTAAAGGATGCAAAAAAATCATTAAAGCAAGATCAAAAAGCAAGACCAAAAACAAATAATAAAACACCAAGAGGAAAAAGCAAGTTTTATCAGAAATATCAAGAAAGAATAAAATCAATACAAGAGGCAGAAATTAAGGAAAAAGAAAGAGAAAAAAAGAGAAATATACCTAAAAGGGGTAGAAAAAAGAAAGAAGAAACAAAAATAGAAATAAAACCACTAAGATAAAAGGGGAAAGTTAAAATGGAATATGCAAAAGATAAAATGAGTTTAGAAGAAGGAATAAAAAGAGAATGGATTATAACAAATGGCTTAGGAGGATACTGTAGTTCTACAATAATAGGTGCAAATACTAGAAAATATCATGGCCTTTTGGTAGCACCACTTACACCTCCAGCAAGAAGGCATCTAATTTTATCAAAACTAGACGAAAGTATACAAACAGACGGAAAAAAGTATAATCTTTACACAAATATGTGTAAAAATTATATTTCAGATGGATATAAATATTTACAAAGCTTTAAAAAAGATTATATACCAGTATTTGAATATGAAGTAGCTGGCATAAATATAAAAAAATCAATATGTATGGAATATAGGAAAAATACAGTTGTGTTAGTATACGAAATAAAAAATAATGATAAAGATTCAATATTAACACTAGCACCAATAATGAATCTTAGAGATTTCCATACTGTAACAGCAAACTATGAGTTTGATTTAAGACAAAACATAAATAAAAATAAGGTTAAAATAGTAATAAATAGACAATCGGAAACACCGATATATATGAATTTAACAAATGGAAAGTACATAAAACACGAAAATGACAAATTTAATAATATGTATTACATAGAAGAAGAAAAAAGAGGAATGGCGGCAGAAGAAAATTTGATCGTACCTGGAAGATACGAAATAGAATTGGCACCAAATGAGGAGAAAACAATTACTTTTGTGTGTTCTTTAGAAGAAAACATAGAAGAAATTGATGGAAAAGAGATTATAAAAAAAGAAATATCAAGAATAAATAAACTAATAGATAAATCAAATCTGTTAAATTCGGAAAACGAAGAATTGGTCAAAACATATATTATTGCTTCAGATAATTTTGTAGTATATAGACCATCGTTTGCCCTTTATACCATAATTGCTGGATATCCTTGGTTTTTAGATTGGGGAAGAGATAGCTTAATTTCATTTGAAGGACTATTGCTATTGTCAAATAGATATGAAATAGCAAAGGAAGTTTTATTAACATATATAAGAGATATAAAGTTTGGTTTAGTTCCAAATGGATACTCAGGATATGATAATAGACCATTATATAATAGTGCTGACGCATCATTGCTATTGTTTGAGCAAGTAAAAAAGTTTCTTAATTATACAAAAGACTATAACTTTGTAGAGAAAAATATATATAGAAGTTTAATAAAAGTAATAGAGTCATATATAAATGGAATAAACCATGATAATAACAATATATGGTTGGATAAAGATGGATTGCTTGTAGCAGGGACAGAACATACACAAAATACATGGATGGATGCAAAGGTGGGAGAATATTGTGTTACACCAAGAAACGGAAAAGCAGTTGAAATAAACGCAATGTGGTATAATGCATTAAAAATAGCAGAAGAACTTACAGAACTATATGGTACCAAAGAACAAGAGAAAAAATACAATGAATTGGCAGAAAAATGTAAAAAGAGCTTTAAAGAGAAGTTTTACAATAAAAGAAGAAAATGCTTATATGATGTCATTGGAGATAGCAAAATAAGGCCAAATCAATTATTTGCAATAAGCTTAACATATCAAGTTATAGAGCCAAACTCGGAAATAGCAACAGAAATGTTTGAAACAGTAACTAAAAAATTATTAAATGATTATGGATTAAAAACACTTGCTAAAGGGGAACCATTTTATAAAGAGGTATATGAGGGCGATGTTTTAAAAAGAGATATGAGTTATCATCAAGGCATAACGTGGCCATGGCTATTAGGTATATACTCAGATGCATATAGAAATAGAATAAAAGCAGAGAAAAATGCAAAAGTAAAAAATGAACTAAAAAAGCAATACGAAAACTTTAGGGAAAATGTTAAACAAACATTTATAAAGGAAATGAACGAAAATTCAACTGTTGGAAGCATAAGCGAACTATATGATTCAAAAAAACCATATTTAGCAAAAGGCGCATTCGCACAAGCGTGGAGTGTATCAGAAATATTTAAAATAATTTTACAGAAGGGATAAAAAGTGAGAATATTAGGAATTGACCCAGGCTTTGCTATAACTGGGTATAGTATAATAGATTACATAGGCAATAAATTTAATTTAATAACCTCTGGTGCTGTCACAACAAAGGCAGGGGAATCATTTCCATTAAGACTATTAAAATTAAATAATGACTTAGAAAATATAATAGACGAGTATAAGCCAGATGCAATATCAGTAGAAGAATTATTTTTTAACAATAATGCAAAAACAGCCATAAATGTTGCTCAAGCAAGAGGAGTTATATTAGTTGTGGGAAGTAGAAAGCAAGTTCCAACATATGAATACACACCACTTCAGATAAAGCAAGCGGTTGTGGGATATGGAAGAGCTGATAAAATGCAAGTGCAAAAAATGGTTAAAACTATATTGAATGTTGAAAAATTGCCAAAATTAGATGACACTACAGACAGCATGGCTGCAGCAATATGTCATGCACATTCATCAAAATTTTCACAAAAATTATAGGAGTTTTTAATGGTATATTTATTATATGGAGAAGAAAGATATCTTTTAGAAAATAAAATAAAAAGAATAAAAAAAGAATTTGGAGAATTAATACAAGGAATAAATTATATACAAATAGGAGAAACAGAAATAGATAATATTATTTCAGATATTGAAACTCCTCCATTTGGGTATACAAAAAAAATGATACTAGCAAGAAACACTGGAATATTTAAAAAGAGCAAAAAGACAACTAAAAAGGAAGAAAAAGCTAAAACTATAGTGGACAAACTAGCTGAGTATATAGAAAAAAATATAAAGCAAATAAATGAAACAGTAGATATTATTTTTGTAGAGGAAGAGGCAGAAAAAAATTCATTGTATAAATCAATAGAAAAAAATGGCGAAGTTATTGAATTTACAGAGTTAAAACTTCCAGAACTAATAAGCAATATAAAAAAAATATGTAATGCATATAAAGTAAATATAGATGAAGCAACAACAAGATATTTTATAGAATGTTGTGGCACAAATATGCAAGAACTAATTAATGAAATAAGAAAATTGATAGAATATACTGGAGAAAATGGAACAATAACATCAAGGGAAATAAATTTACTAAGCACAAAACAAATACAAGCAATAATATTTGATTTGACAGATAGTTTGGGAAAAAAGGATATAGCACAATCTTTAAAAGTGTTAAAAGGTTTAATAGCATCAAAAGAGCCAATACAAAAAATTTTAATAACACTGTATAATCATTTTAAAAAGTTATATATAGTAAAAATTGCTGAAAGAAGTAATAAAAACTTAATAACGGCTATGAATTTAAAACCAAATCAAACATTTCTTACTACAAAATATAAACAACAGGCAAAATATTTTGAAGAAATAGAATTAAATAAAATATTAAAAGAATTATCAAATTTAGATTCAAATTACAAGAATGGATTAATAGATTTGCAAATAGGACTAGAAAGCATATTGTGTAGATATTGCTCAAAATAAAATGTATAAAAAATACCGATTTTTCTAAAAATATAGTAGAGATAGTGTAAAGTAATCTATGAAAAATGTAGGGACGATTTTAATTGCCCGTACTTCGAAGAAATTACTAAAAAAATTTATAAGAGAGGTATTTTTATGTATAATTTTAGAACAGACTTAGCTTTAGAAAGAAGAGATTTATATAAAAGAGCAAATAATATAGAAAATGAAGTAGACGGAATAGAAACAGAAGAAGAAAAAGTAGATGAAGACATAAGAATAACTAGAGTAAAGGTTTTAAATGAAAATGGAGAAAAAGCAATAGGAAAAAAAGTTGGAAATTATATAACAATAGACATAAACAACTTGAAAATAGCGGGACAAGAGCAGATTCAAAAGGCTTCTGATACTTTAACAAAAGAATTAAAAGAGTTATTAAAAAAACATATAGGCGAACAAGAACCAATATTAGTTGTAGGATTAGGAAATTTATATGTTACACCAGATGCCTTGGGGCCAAAAGTTGTACAAGATATAGATATTACAAGACACATATTGCAATATATGCCAGAAGTACTAGATAAAGATACAAGACCAGTAAGCGCTATATCGCCAGGAGTATTAGGAACTACAGGAATAGAGACACTGGAAATATTAAAAGGAATAGTAGATAATATTAAACCTAAACTATTACTAATAATAGATGCTTTAGCATCAAGAAGTATAGAAAGAATAAGTAGCACAGTGCAATTAGCTGATACAGGTATAGTGCCAGGTGCGGGAGTTGGAAATACAAGAAAAGAATTAACAGAAGAAACATTGGGAGTACCTGTTATAGCAATAGGAATACCTACGGTTGTAGAAGCAGCAACAATAGCAGCAGACAGCTTAGACTTATTTATTCAAAAAATACAAGAACAAGCAAAATCAAATGATTTTCTAAACAAATTGCAAGAAGAAGATAAATATGAAATGATAAAAGAAGTACTTGCACCAAATGATTATAATTTTATAGTAACACCGAAAGAAATAGACGAATTAATAGAAAATATGAAAGATGTAGTGGCAAGAGGAATAAATTTTGCGACTCAAAAGTAGAGAGAATGGGCGATTTTAATCGCCCACTAAAAATATTTAATTGATATCTTGTATGGATTAATAAAATATGATAAAATTTAAAAGATTGCGAGTAAAGCAAACAAGTATAGAAAATGAACTAAAGGAGCGAAAAAAAATTGAGAATATTAAAAGATTTTAAAATACCTAATTTTAAATTTCCAAAGTTAAAAATGGATAATTTGTCAAAGATAGACAATGTAGAAGTTAATTATGAAGATGTAAAAAAGGCAGAAGAATATAAAAAAAGAAGAAAAAAAGAAAATTATCCAACTACATCATATACAACAATAAAAGAAATATTTGCAAAAAACATACAAGAATTTTCTAAGGAAACTGCAATATTAGAAAAGTTTAATCCAAAAGAAAAATTTACGGAAATTACATATGAACAATTTGGAAATGATGTTATAAATTTTGGTACAGCATTAACTAAAAAATTATGTTTAAAAGATAAAAGAATAGTAATTATAGGGGAAAATACATATCACTGGTATGTATCTTATATGACAATGTTATGCGGGGCTGGAATAGCTGTACCTGTCGACAAAGAATTACCTGAAAACGAAATAGAAAATGTAATAAGAAGAGCAAAAGCATCAGCAGTTATTTTTTCCACGAAAAAATCAGATGCAATAAAAAAAATAGAAGAAAAATTACCGGAAGTACAATACTTTATACAAATGAATTCAGACAGCGAAATATCTGGAAAAAATGTTGGAATGGATTGTTTAATAAAACAGGGCAAACAACTTGTAGAGCAGGGAGACAATTCTTTTATGGATATTAAAGTAGATCCGGACGAATTCAAAGTGCTAATTTTTACTTCTGGAACCACATCAAATTCAAAAGGGGTAATGTTGTGCAACAGAAATTTGGCTGCAAATATTAATGCGGTTTTAGCATATGTTAAGTTATATCCGAGTGATAGATTTATGTCTATTTTGCCATTACACCACACATATGAGTCTACAATTGGATTTTTATTACCGTTTGCAATAGGCGGATCTGTGGCAGTATGCCAAGGACTAAAATATATAGTACCAAATTTACAAGAAACGAAACCTACAGCATTATTGACAGTACCATTATTGGTAGAAAATTTATATAAGAAAATAAATGCAAACATTAAAAAAAGTAAAAAAGAAAATATGGTAAATTCAATGATACACGTTACCAATGCATTAAAAGCAGTTGGTGTAGATATCAAGAAAAAGGTTTTTAACGAAATACATGAAAATTTGGGAGGAAATTTAAAATATATAGTTTCCGCAGCAGCACCGATAGATGCTAAAATTGGAAATTGGATTGAAGATATTGGAATAATTTTTTTACAAGGATATGGCTTAACAGAGACCGCACCAATAGCAGCACTTACACCAGAGTTTGACGCAAAGATTGGCTCAGCAGGAAAAGCTGTTGTAGGAGCAGAATTAAAAATTGATAATCCAAATGAAAATGGCGAAGGAGAAATATTAATAAAGAGTCAGACATTGATGTTAGGCTATTATGAAGATGAAGATGCTACAAATAAAGTAATAAAAACAGTAGATGGTGAAAGATGGTTCTATTCAGGAGATATAGGCTATTTGGATGATGAAGGATTTTTGTATATAACAGGAAGATGTAAAAATGTTATTGTTACGCAAAATGGAAAAAATATATATCCAGAGGAAATTGAATTGTTATTGGGAGATATCCCAGAAATTAAAGAGAGTCTTGTATATGGAAAAGAGCCTGAAAATGACAGAAAAGATGAGAATGAATTAATAATATCTGCAAAGGTAATACCAAATTATGAAGAGATAGAAAAGATACATGGAAAAGGTTTAACAGAAGAACAAGTATATAACATTATTTGGGAAAAAGTTAAAAGCGTAAACAAAAAATTGACTTCGTATAAAGCAATTAAAAATTTAGAAATAAAACATGAAGAATTTGAAAAAACAACAACAATGAAAATAAAAAGATATGCGGAGCTAAAAAAAGACAAAAATTGACTTGACAATAAAAAAAGCGTGTAATAAAATTGTAGTAGAAAATATCATAATCCTATTGTAATTTTATTTATAGCATTATATAATATTATTGAAATTGTAAAAGTAGATATAATAACATAGGACAAAGGAGGTAATGTTTACAATGTCTAGAGCTGGCATAGTAAACGTGAGAATGGTAATCACGGAAGAAAAAATCTTATCAAATATTGATAAAGTACAAAAATTAATTAATCCAAACAGTAAAAAACAAATAGTACAATTAGAAGAAGATGCATATTTTAAAGATTTAATTGAATCAATAAAAACATACTTAATAGAATATCCAAAAAAGAAAAGTTTTCCTAAAGGAGTCTATAAAGCATCATATCAATTGGTAGAATATGCAACAAGTGAGTTTGAAGAAAACACAAAAAAAATAGAAGAATTAATAAGACAAAGAGAAGCTAATATAGCGCTAGCAGCAAAACTTAAAAATATATTAAATGCAATAGTCAATAAAGAAGCAAATTGGAAACAAACACTTAAAGAGGCTTCAAATGATTTCTCAGAAGATATAATAGATACATTAGGGTTAATAGGAAGAGCAAAATCAAAGAAATCACAAAATTGCCAAGATGCAATGAAGTTAATTAATGCTAGAATAGCAAATTTGGAGTCAAACCTACATATTGAAATAGACATGGAGAGAATAGAAGACAGATCAAAAGCATTAAGCTACATAGGAATCGAAATTGCAGATGCGTTAAAGGCAATACCTGCACCTCAAGAAGAGAAAATAATACAAGAAGCAGATCAAGTAGCAATAGAAAATGAACAGTATATTGAAGAAACAAGAGTAAAAGTTAAACCAACTCTATGGCAAAGAATTAAAAATAGTAAGTTCGGAAGAACAGTAAGTAAAATTATGAGAATTAGAATAGTGGTACAAATACCTACACTTCCAGAAGGAAAAGAAGAATAAAAAATGTCGAAAAACCAGTTAAAATAACTGGTTTTTTTGATAAAAATAATATTTACAAAACATAGTTAGAGTGATATAATTACGGTGTCAATAATTTAAAATATATATGAAAGGGGCTTAATTATGAAAACGAACAAACTAAAAATGATAATGACTATATTTTTTACAATTTTTATATTATGCATATTATCATTAACAGTTAACGCAACAAATGAAGAAATAGAAATATTAGAAAAATTAGAGGAAGGAGAAAAAAAATATATTATTTATATTTCGACAGATTCAGAATTTGAATTCGCCTTTTCAGATAACTCAGCAACAGAAATAGATGACTTAGTATTTTTACCATCGGTAACAGACACAAATGGAAATAACGTAGCTTATATAGACTCAACAATGTCAGCAACAACATATTTATGGGTAAAAAATACAACAAACAATACTATGCTTATAAAAGGATTAAAAGTAGATTTAACAGACACTGTTACAGATAGTATTGTTGACGAAATAGCTGATATAACAAAAAGAATTAAAGTTGACATGACTAAAAAGAATAAGGAAGAAAAAGAAATTGACGGCGTAAAAACTACAATAACAACAGGCAAAGTAGAAATAACAGATAATGAGAATTCAGTATATAAATATCAATTAATTAAAGTTACAGACAGCAACAAAGATTTTGAAACTTTAATTGAAAATATGAATAAAGCAACCAATATGTTTGAAAAATTGAAAGCATATAAACACTTTTATAATAGATATCATGAGCTAGTGCCTTCACCACGTGATTTAGCATGGCAAGAAGTAAAAAACATGACTATACCACAACCAGAAACGTCAGAAAATGGAGACAAATATATTTTATGGTTAATGCAAGATGGCGATATTATAGATTTGCAAATATTAACTTGTACTAGAGCAGAAGATGGTGGAGAAGAAATAGAAACTGTTATAGTAAAAGAAACATCTAAATTACCTTTTACATATGATAGTATGATTTTATTTATAGTATTAGGAGTATTAATAGTATTAGCAATAGTGTTATTAATAGTTAAAAATAAAAAAAATGAAAAATAGAATAATTAATATATTGTTAGCAATTTTAATAACAGGAATAATAGTAACAATAATACTTATAGTAATAAAATATGGAAGAAATCAAAAAAAAGAAAAAGAATTAAAGGATGTTGTTGAAATTGTTACAACAAAAATAAAAGAAAATAAAGAAGAAAATAAACCTATAGGAAATATAGAAGTGAAAGGTTATAAAGTAGAGGGAATAATAAAAATTTCTAAAATAAATATAGAATATCCAATACTAGAAAAAACAACTGATGAGGCTATGCAGTATTCTGTTACACACTTTTGGGGTGATAGTGTGAATGCAATAGGAAATTACACAATAGCAGGGCATAATAATATTGATGGTACAATGTTTGGGAATACAGACAGATTAGAAGAAGGAGACATTATAGAATTAACAGGACTTGACGGAAAAAAAGTACAATATAAAATATTTAAACAATATATTATTGATCCAGAAGATGTTAGTTGTGTAAAAAGTGTGAAGGAAGGAACTAGAGAAGTAACTTTAATAACCTGCCAAAATGGACATAAAAATAGATTAGTAACAAAGGCAAGAGAAATAGAACAAGAATAATTAATATAAAAGGTAGTGTAAGGTAATCTATGAAAAATGTAGAGGTGATTTTAATCGCTCGCACTTTGAAGAAATTACCAAAATAGAAATGGAAAGGGGCAAAAAAATGAAAAGCAAGTTCAGTTATAAAAGCAAAAGAACTATTATAATAGCAGCAATTATAACAGTACTTTTAGCTGGAACAGCAACAGGTGTGTATTTCTTTACAAAAGGTAATGCACAAGCACAAGCTGCTGGCGATAATAATACAACACAAGAACAATATGGCGATGCACCAGAGGAAAACAAGAACGAACAACAAAATAATACAACAGAGAATGAACAAAATAAAAATGAACAAGGAGAGACAACTCCAAATCAACAAGAAGAACAGGAAACAGAAAGACAAGAGCAAACAACAAATAACAATCAAACAACGCAAAATGAACAAACAACAACAACTACAACAGGTGAAGTTCCAAATCAAGAATATGTAACTGAAAGAGAAGAAACAGTTAAAAATCCTTGGGAATCATTAGAAGTGGGCTGGGGACCAACACAATTTGCGTCAATTGCATCAACTGCAAACTTAACAGCAAAGAAATCAAATCTTGAAATACATAAGACTGTAGACAAAGAAAGTGTAAAAATAGGAGATACACTAACATATACTATAAGCGTAAAGAATAATGGAGACAAAGTTGCAAAAGCAATAATATATGACAATGTACCAGAAGGAACAGTATTACTAAATAAAGATAACAATGAAGATGAAAATACAAAAAAATTAACTTGGAGAGTAACAGTAGAGCCTGGAGAGACAGAGAAAGTTGAATTTACAGTAAGAGTTAAAGCAGAAAAAGGAACAATAAAAAACTCTGCAATAATTAACGGAAAAACAACGAATGAAACAGAAACAGGAATTATAAATATCACAGGTAAAAAAGAAGTAGATAAAGCAGAAGCAAAAGTTGGAGATACATTAACATATACAATTACATTAACAAATAATGGAAATGCAGATGGAACAGTAACAGTAACAGATGAAATCCCAACAGGAACAAGAATAAAAGACGAAAACACAACTGGATATAATAAAGCAACAAATACAATGACATGGTCAAATGTAGAGGTAAAAGCAAACGGAGGAACAGCAACATTAACATTAGAAGTTGTAGTCAAAGATGATACAACAGATACAGTAAAGAACGTTGCAAAAATAGATAACAAAGAAATACCAGAAAAACCAGAAACCAAAGTTGCAAATATTACAGGGGTAAAATCTGTAGATAAATCAAATGCAAAAGTTGGAGATACATTAATATATACAATAACTCTAACAAATAACGGAAATGGTGATGGAACAGTAACAGTAACCGATCCAATACCAGACGGAACAAGAATAAAAGACGAAAACACAACTGGATATAACAAAGCAACAAATACAATGATATGGTCAGATGTAGAAGTAAAAGCAGGAAAATCAGTTGAATTAACATTGGAAGTTGTTGTTGAAGATAACACGAGTGTAATAAAAAACAAGGCTTATGTTGATGATAATAAAATACCAGAAGAACCAGAAACAGCTGTAAAACATCATTATACAGTTGAACACTATACTGAAAATCTTGATGGAACATATTCAAAAGTTGAAAAAGATACAGTAGTTAGCGAAGATGTTGAAATAGGAACTAAGGTAACTTATGAGGCTAATAAGTATGATGGATTTACATTTGATGATAGCAAGACAGAAAACAAAGATGCTACAGTACCAGATAATAATAATTTAGTTATAAAATTATATTATACAAGAAGAAATGACTTAAGTTACACAGTATATTACAAAGAGCAAGGAACAGAAAATGAACTTGCTGATGCAAAAGTAGTAGATGGTAAAACATTTGGAGATGTTGTAACAGAAAATGCAATTGATATTGATGGATATAATAAAGTAAATCCAACAAGTGGAAATATAACAATAACAACAGGAAAGAATGAATATACATTCTATTACACAAAGAGAACAGATTTAAGTTATACAGTAAATTACTATTATAATGGAAAATTAGGGTTTAGGGAATATTTTGATAATATGGAATACCTTTATGAGATATCAGGAGTCGACCCTAAGCCTGAATACAATGGTGTAACATATACTAAATATGATTTAAAAACATCAAGTGAAAATGGATTATTACCTTTAATAATTGGTACAGGATCAAATTACATTAATGTATATTATGGCACACCAAATGTAACAATAAGCAAGAAAGTAAATGAAACTGCAGTAAAAGTTGGAGATACATTACACTATACAATTAAAGTTACAGAAACTAGAGGATTGGTAGATGCTTCAGGAATAAATGTAACAGATCCAATTCCAGAGGGACTAGAAAATGTTAGAAATATAACTCACAATGGAAATCTAAATGAAGGAAATGTTGAGTGGAACAACTTGACAATAACAAAGAATTCAAGTATAACACTAGAATTTGATGCAACAGTTAGTGCTACTACAATAGGAAAAACAATTTCAAACACTGCAAATTTAGGTGGCACAACGAGTGGAGATAGTAACACTGTAACAACAACTGTATCTGAATTAAAAGCTGCAGTAAAAGAAATAAAAAAAGGAACAACCGGAAAAGACGCTGTAAACGTTGTACTTGTAATGGATTTATCTTATAGTATGCAAGAGAAAAAGACAACTGATAATGTTACAAGATTAGAGGCTGCAAAAAAAGCTGCAACAAAATTCATAAACTCTATATATACAAAGGATCCAAACTCAAAGGTGACAGTAACAGTTCTTACATTTAATACTAAAAACCCAGTTACAGGAATTGTTGGAAAAACAGAATGTACAGCTTGGCACAATCATGACAGGCATGGCTGTAAGAAGATTAATGGTGTTTGGTACTCAGATTGGGAAGAAACAACAGAAACTTTACCATATTCAGGAACTTTAAAACTTGGATTCGCAGATAAGACAAATTACAGTAGCCTCGTAAGTAAGATAGAAGAAATAACTTTACCAGATTCAAATCCATCATACAATTATGGATGGAATACTACAGGGTTAGGAACTAACGTGTATGAAGCATTACAATTAACAGAGAGCACAGTAAAAGAATTGGAAACAAATCATTCTGAAAATTCTAATGTTGTAATACTTCTATCTGATGGAGCTCCAACAACAAGTTATTCAGGAAATTCTAGTTGGAATGAATATGAAGAACTAAGAAACAAAGCTTCAGAAATTAAAGGAAATCCAATAACAACAGAATTCTATTCTATTCAATTTGGAACTGAAGATGGAGCATATGGCTTGTTACAGGCAATGTCATCAAATAATAGTGTTTACACATCAAATAGTATAGACACATTAGTTGAAAACTTTACTAACATATTGGAGCAAAACATAACAAAAGACCCAATTGATACAGTAAACGGAAAATATACAACTACATTATCAAATCCTTTAGTAGTAGATGCTGATAATCCAATAACAGTAACTTATGAAGGTACAACATTATTTACATGCACAAGTTTGCCAAGCAACGGCTTAACATATGATTCTACAACAAAGACTATATCATGGGATATAAATGCATGGAACGCAGTTGAAGGCCATCCTAAAGTAACTACAAATAACATTGTTATACAGTGCTATGTAGAAAGATAATGTAAAATATAATATTTTACAAAATAATAAAATAAAACCTATCAATTTTAAGTTGATAGGTTTTATTCGTGTTAAGGAACATTTTAAGTCGTATGATGTTATTTTAACTAAATATATAACATATAGAAAAAATAATATAACCACTGCAATATCAGTGGTTATAATTTAAATTTTTGTTATTTTTATATGTTTTACATTCGTAAGATTTTCTTTAGAATTTATATTTATTTTTTTAGTACTATTGGAAAGAACTTTGCTTACATAAGTATCAAATGATACAATGTCAGAATGGTTTTTATCAAGTAATGTTACAGTTAAATGCAAATCAGAGATATCTTCCTCAGAAGTATTATCTAAAAATACAGATACCTTGGTTTGGTTTGGATTTGATGTGTCTATTTGAAAATTTTTTATTTCTAAGTACTCTAAATTTTCTAC
>ERZ1504665.239-NODE-239-length-16155-cov-4.993540_pt1 | contig 16155 bp, 10 predicted proteins | sample MGYA00572435_ERZ1504665 | MGnify/ENA primary metagenome ERZ1504665 (study PRJEB39906, sample SAMEA3182062) | gut metagenome | biome: human; feature: gut; material: Stool; isolation source: human stools | place: Canada | collected 2013-01-14 ... | reverse complement strand
AAAGATGAATTTTCCTCTATTTATAGCAAAGAGATTATATAGCGATCAGGGCGATAAACGTAAAGTTTCTCGCCCTGCTATTCATATAGCCACTGCTGGTGTTGCTATCGGACTCGCCATTATGATTATGTCGGTATGCGTAGTGCTCGGATTCAAGCATACCATACGCGACAAGGTAATAGGATTCGGAAGCCATATACAGGTGGCCGACTTCATGACGCTGCAGCAGCAAAACCAGTATCCGGTGGTTATGAACGACTCGATGGTCAACGTACTGAAAAAGATACCTGGCGTAAAACATGTGCAGAAATTTGCCATGAAAGAGGGAATCCTGAAGACGGACAGCGATTTCCTGGGCGTCATGTTCAAAGGTGTAGGGCCTGATTTTGATTCTACCTTTATCCATCAGAACATGATCGAAGGCAGCATCCCTAAGTTTGATGACAAAGCGAGTCATAACCAGATTCTCATCTCACAGCTGATGGCTGGTAAGCTGAAGCTGAAGACGGGAGAACGCATCTTTGCCTACTTCTTTGATGACAACGGAGTGCGTATGCGCCGCTTCACCATCAAAGGTATCTATCAGACCAACCTGAAGAAGTATGATGAGGTAATGGTATACACCGACCTCTATACTGCCGTGAAGCTGAACGGATGGGAAGAAGACCAGGCGAGCGGTGCAGAACTGACAGTAAACGACTTCAACAAGATCAACGAGACAGAAGATTATATTATTAATAAGGTGAACCGCACGGTAGATCACTATGGAGAAACCTACAGCAGTTCTACCATCAAGGACCTGAATCCAAACATCTTCCAATGGCTGAGCCTGATGGATCTGAATGTCTGGATTATTCTCGGTCTGATGCTGATAGTAGCTGGCGTCACCATGATCAGCGGTCTGCTCATCATCATTCTGGAACGCACCTCCATGATAGGCGTAATGAAGGCATTGGGTGCCCGCAACAAGACCATCCGCCACACCTTCCTGTGGTTTGCCGTCTTCATCATCGGCAAGGGTATGCTTCTGGGCAACATCATCGCCCTCGGCATTCTTACCCTCCAGTACTTTACAGGCATCATCAAACTCGATGCACAGACCTATTATGTAAGTACCGTTCCGGTAGAATTCAACTGGCTTGCCATCATAGCCCTGAACATTGCTACGCTGCTGATAAGCATCTTCATGCTCGTAGCACCAAGCTACCTGATTTCTCATATCCATCCAGCCAAATCAATGAGATATGAGTAAAATACAGTCTATAACACCACAATATATAGACTAAAAAGGAAAAAAACTAATTATTTTATATAGTTTTTGAAAATAGTGCACATTTTATTTTGCAGTGTGCACTATTTTCATTATCTTTGCACAAAATTTTGTAAATTGTGCAATGAATTCAATACCAAGTTTTAACTCGTATATTGAGAACAGCATTATCAAGAATTGGAATCTGGATGCGCTCACCGATTACAAGGGCACAACCCTCCAATATCACGATATTGCCAGAAAGATTGAGAAGCTACACATCCTGTTCGAAAACAGCGATGTAAAGAAGGGCGACAAGATTGCCGTCTGCGGAAGAAATAGTAGCCAGTGGGCAGTAGCCTTCCTGGCCATTATTACTTACGGAGCCATTGTCGTACCTATACAGAACGAATTCAAGCCTGAGCAGATTCACAACATCGTGAACCACAGCGAAAGCAAACTTCTGTTCGTTGGTGACGTGGTAGCTACAGAGATAACACCAGAGGAGATGCCTTCGCTGGAAGGAATCATCTATCTTCCGGACAATTCGCTTGTCATCTCGCGCTCTGAGAAACTGACTTATGCGCGCGAGAACCTCAATGCAATGTTCGGACACAGATATCCTAAGTATTTCAGACCAGAACACGTGAAGTATCACGTAGACGATCCTGAAGAACTGGCAATGATCAACTATACCAGTGGAACTACCGGTTTCTCAAAAGGTGTGATGCTCCCATACAGAGCACTTTGGGGTAATCTCGACTACCTCATCGATTCAGTGAAACATCATATAGGTAAGAACTGCAACATCCTTTCTACCCTTCCGATGGCTCACATGTATGGACTCATGACAGAATTTCTCTTCAATATAGTATTGGGTAACCATATCTTCTTCCTTACCCGTCTGCCGAGCCCAACGCTCATCTCAGAGGCGTTGTCAGAAATCAAGCCAGACATCCTCTATGCGGTGCCGCTTGTAGTAGACAAGATTGTAAGAAAGGAAGTATTCCCACATATCCAAACCAACCGTGCACGACTGCTGATGAATATGCCTGTCATCAATAAGCGCATCAAGGAGAAGGTTCGCGAGTTTGTATTGAGAAAGTTTGGCGAACGTCCTTGCGAGGTTGTTGTGGGTGGTGCTCCGCTCAACAAGGAGATAGAGAACTTCTTCATCAGCGTAGGTTTCCCTATCGCAATGGGATATGGTACCACTGAGACTGCTCCACTTATCACCTTTGCCCATCAGGACAACTATGTGGCAGGAAGCTGTGGTGTTGCCGTGAAGCACATGGAGGTAAAGGTTTTGAGCGATGACCCGGAGAACGTAGCCGGTGAACTGGTTTGCCGCGGCATCAATGTGATGAAGGGCTATTACAAGAACCAGGAGGCAACAGATGCCGTAATAGATGAAGACGGATGGTTCCATACAGGCGACCTGGCAACGATGGACGCCGACGGACATATCTTCGTTAAAGGCAGAAGCAAGAACATGCTGCTGGGACCTAACGGACAGAATATCTATCCGGAAGAGATTGAGGACAAGCTCAACTCCATGGCTATGGTCAACGAGAGCATCGTAATACAGAACGATGACAAGCTGGTAGCTCTGGTTCATCCGGATATGGAAGAAGTTAACAACCTCGGCTTTACAGACGAAGACCTGGAGAACATCATGGAGCAGAACCGCAAGGAACTGAACATGCAGATACCTAGCTTCGCAAAGGTGTCACGCATCAAACTTCATCATCAGGAATTTGAAAAGACAGCCAAGAAGTCTATCAAGCGTTACCTCTATCAGAACGCAATCTAGAGACAGGCCCTATCTGCTGACAGACTATCAGCAGATAAGGTCTATCATCAGCAAACAGACTTCAGTACGAGAAAAATATAAAAAAGCAAATCGTTAAATAACAAGAATATGGAGATTCCAAGCTTTAACGCACTAATCCAAAAGAGCATCGTAGACCATTGGGATATGGATGCTCTGACAGACTACAAGGGAGCTACCTTGCAGTACCATGATGTAGCACGCAAAATTGAGAAGCTACACATCATGTTTGAGAACTCTGGTGTAGTAAAGGGCGACAAGATAGCACTTTGCGGTCGAAATAGCGCAAACTGGGCTGTAGCATTCCTTGCTACCCTTACTTATGGTGCCATTGCCGTACCTATCCTGCATGAATTCATGCCAGACCAGATTCACAACATCGTAAACCACAGCGATGCCAAGCTGCTCTTTGTGGGTGATGTTGTAGCTACACAGATTGATGCAACGAAGATGCCAGGTCTTGAAGGCATCATCTATATACCGGATTATTCACTTGTCGTTTCACGTACCGACAAGTTGACTTATGCCCGCGAACACCTCAACGAGATGTTCGGTATCAAGTATCCTAAGTACTTCCGCAAAAACCATGTCAACTACTATATGGAACAGAATCCGGATGAGTTGGCTATGATCAACTATACCAGCGGAACTACCGGTTTCTCCAAGGGAGTAATGGTTCCATACCGTGCACTCTGGGGCAATGCAGATTTTGCTGAGGACGTACTGGGTAAGAAGATTAAGCCGGGAGATTCTGTCATCAGTATCCTGCCGATGGCCCACATGTACGGCATGGCGTTTGAATTTATCTTCGAATTCATCAAGGGCTGCCACGTCTTCTATCTCACCCGCATCCCTAGTCCAGCCATCATCGCCGAGGCATTCGGCCGCATCAAGCCAGCCGTTATCATTGCTGTACCTCTGGTTATCGAGAAGATTATCCGCAAGAAGGTATTCCCTAAGATCCAGAACAACCGCATGCGTATGCTGCTCCACATGCCTGTAATCAGCAAGAAGGTGAAGGAGAAGATATGCGACCAGGTATCCAATGCCTTCGGTGGCAACTTCTACGAGGTGATTATCGGTGGTGCAGCCTTTAACCAGGAAGTGGAAAGTTTCCTCCATAGCGTAGGTTTCAAATATACCGTGGGATATGGTGCCACAGAGTGTGCGCCTATCATCTGCTACGAGGATTACAAAAACTTCGTACCGGGCTCTTGCGGTAAGGCTGCCCTCCACATGATGGTCCGCATCGACAGTCCTGATCCTGAGAATGTACCGGGCGAAATCCTTGCCAAGGGTCCTAACGTAATGTTGGGTTACTATAAGAATGAGGAAGCTACCAAGCAGACCATCGACGAGAACGGTTGGTATCATACAGGCGACCTCGGAACCATGGATGGTGACGGCAACGTCTTCATCAAGGGTCGTAGCAAGAACATGCTGCTTGGCGCAAACGGTCAGAATATCTACCCTGAGGAGATTGAGGATAAGCTCAACTCTTTGGCTCTGGTAGCGGAAAGCGTGGTTATACAGAAGGGCGACAAGCTCATTGCTCTGGTTCACCCAGACTATGATGAAGCTCAGACCTTGAACCTCGGTACCAAAGAACTGGCAGATGTCATGGAGCAGAACCGTCAGGAACTCAACACCATGATTCCTGCTTACAGCAAAGTATCAGAAATACGTATACATGAAGATGAGTTTGAAAAGACTCCTAAGAAGAGTATCAAGCGATTCCTCTATACGGCAGAGTAAAGAAAACTTCTATCTATGGAATAAAGAAAGCTTTATTCCATAGTCTCAAAAGATACAAAAAAATGGTGTGACTTCGGTTTTGAAGTCACACCATTTTTTATAAATTATAAATTATAATAAAGTATTCGAGCGGATTCTGGACAGCGTTTCCGGAGTCATCTGCAGATAGCTTGCGATATAGGTGAGCGGAGCACGCAGAACCACCTGTGGGTTCATTTCGCACAGGCGCTTATATTTATTAGGTGCCGACTCAAATCGCATCAGATCGGCATGAATCTGAGACTGAATCAAACTCTCTTCCAGTATTTTACGATAAAGCATCTGGATATTGACATTACGCATAGCAGCCGCCTCCAGCTTCTTCTTCGGTAGCATATACACCAGAGTAGGCTCCAAAGCTTCTACCTGCAGGCGGGTAGGCTCTTCCTTAAAGAGGCTCTCAATGCACATAAAGATGGAATGATCCACACCCAGATGTTCGGTCACCTCCTTGCCATTCTTTAAGTAAAATTGGCGTATCAATCCCTTCTCGATGTACGAGATACCCATGCACTGTTCACCTTCAGGCAAGATCATCTCGCCCTTGCCATACTTGATAGGCTCTAGGATATCTTCCATCACATCGAGCTCATCATGAGTCATCGTACTATATTTACGCGCCAACTCGCGCGCAATATCATGCTTAGGGGTAATTACTTTAAAGTCTACCATAATACTTAACCTCCTTTTACTTTATACTTATATTAAATCATTAGTCGAGTTTGAGCACAGCCAGGAAGGCTTTCTGTGGAACTTCCACATTACCAATCTGCTTCATGCGCTTCTTACCCTTCTTCTGCTTCTCCAGCAACTTGCGCTTACGGCTCACGTCACCACCATAACATTTGGCGGTAACATCCTTGCGCACCTGCTTAACAGTCTCACGTGCCACAATCTTGGCACCGATAGCTGCCTGGATAGCAATATCGAACTGCTGACGAGGTATCAGGTCCTTCAACTTCTCGCACATTCTGCGGCCGAAGCTCACAGAGTTATCGCGGTGAGTCAAAGTACTCAATGCATCTACAGGTTCTCCATTCAACAGGATATCGAGCTTCACCAGGTCGGAAGGACGGAATGAATCGATATGATAGTCGAACGAAGCATATCCCTTGGAGATACTCTTCAGCTTGTCATAGAAGTCGATGACGATTTCACCCAACGGCAACATGAAGTGGAGCTCTACACGGTTTCCACTCACATATTCCTGATTGATGAGTTCGCCTCGTTTATCCAGACAGAGTTTCATGATTGGTCCAATATAATTGGTAGCCGTAATGATGGTTGCCCGGATATATGGTTCCTCAATATGGTCTATCAGTGTTGGGTCTGGCAATCCGGAAGGATTGTGAACCTCTTTCTCACCGCCCTGCTTATCGTATACCATATAAGATACGTTAGGTACGGTAGTGATGACATCCATATTAAACTCACGGTCCAGTCTCTCCTGTACGATTTCCATGTGGAGCAAACCGAGGAATCCGCATCGGAAACCGAAGCCCAAAGCCACAGAACTCTCTGGCGAGAAAGTCAATGAAGCATCATTGAGCTGCAGTTTTTCGAGCGATGCACGCAGATTCTCGTAATCGCTAGGATCGATAGGATAAACACCGGCGAAGACCATAGGTTTCACTTCCTGGAAACCCGCAATCGCCTTGTCGCAAGGACGGGCGATATGAGTAATGGTATCACCCACCTTTACCTCGGTAGCATTCTTGATGCCCGAGATGATATAACCTACCTCACCGGTCCCCAATTCCTGGCGTGGAATCATATCCATCTTCAATACACCGATTTCATCAGCATCATATTCCATGCCGGTATTGAAGAACTTCACCTTATCGCCCTTACGGATCACACCATTCTCTATCTTGAAATAGGCGATGATTCCGCGGAAAGAGTTGAATACAGAGTCGAAAATCAAAGCCTGAAGCGGTGCCTTCTCGTCTCCTACCGGAGCAGGAACACGATTAACAACAGCTTCCAGTATATCTTCTACACCCTCACCGGTCTTACCTGAAGCACGGAGAATATCCTCATGCTTGCAACCAATCAGGTCTACAATTTCGTCTTCTACCTCATCAGGCATAGCCGATGGCATATCTATCTTATTGATTACCGGAATAATCTCCAGGTCGTGCTCGATAGCCATATAGAGGTTTGAAATGGTCTGTGCCTGAACGCCTTGAGTAGCGTCAACAACCAGCAGTGCTCCCTCGCAAGCAGCGATGGAACGGGAAACTTCGTATGAGAAGTCAACATGTCCCGGAGTATCGATAAGATTCAGGATATAGGTCTGTCCATCCTTTGCCTTATATTCCATTTGGATAGCGTGACTCTTGATTGTGATACCACGTTCTCTTTCCAAATCCATATCATCAAGCATCTGTCCTTCAGTAATCTTGATGGTCTGAGTCTTCTCCAGAAGTCGGTCTGCCAAGGTACTTTTACCATGGTCTATATGTGCAATAATGCAGAAATTTCTTATTTTATTTATATTCTCCATATAATTTTCTCTCTTTAGAGTGCAAAGATAGTATTTTTTTTCGTATCTTTGCACAAAATATTGAAAATAATAGAGATTTTTAGATAAAAAATAGAAAAATCATGAAGAAAAAGTTGATTTACATCGGTATTTTTGCTTCTTTGCTCGTTTCTTGTACAGAAAGTCTGGAGGACAAAGCGGCTCGTGAAGCCAAGGAATATACTGAAAAATACTGTCCTACTCCATACGTCAACGACGCCAGGACTGACAGTGCTGCATTTGATAAAACCAAGAAGATATATACGTACTATATCTCTTTGAGAAACAAGGCAGATAACAAGAAGGCGATTGATGCCAACAAGGATAAACTCCATAAGATTCAGAAGGAAGCCCTGGACAACAACCCTGGCCTGAAGAAATATAAGGAAGAGCATTTCACCTTCCGTTTCGTATATCATTCGGCTAAGAACCCGAAGGAGGTGTTGCTGGATGATACCTTCAAGTATTAGAAAAGACACGGAGTACCAGTAGTAGAAAAGGCACGGATCACTATAGTAATCCGTGCCTAAAATACTCTTAATATCCCATTTCCTGCAAAGCTGTCGCCAACTGGTCTGGACAGCTTGTAGGCTTATTGCCACAAGTGATACCCTTCAGTCGGGCGATGACCTCCTTTGCCTTCATGCCTTTAATCAAAGCACAAACGCCCTTGGTATTGCCATCGCAGCCTCCGATGAACTGGGCATCCTGTACATTTCCATCTTCATCTATACTGATGCAGATGTATTTTGAGCAGGTGCCATGAGTCTGATAAGTTACCTTCTGCAACTTATCCTGTTTGTCTTGCTGCAACATAATGCTTATTCTGCGTCTGCAGGAATTTCTGGCTTCATGTTGGTATATACAGTCTGAACATCGTCAAACTCTTCCAACTTCTCAACCATCTTGTCGATAGTTTCGCGCTCCTCAGGAGTTACATCCTTCAAATCGTTAGGAATGTAAGTGAACTCAGCACCAGTTACCTCGAAACCCTCAGCCTCCAGATGCTTCTGAATTTCGCCGAAGCTTGTAGGAGCACCATAGATTGTGATTTCGTTGCTCTCCTCATCCTCATCAAACTCATCTTCTACGCCGTAGTCGATCAGGTCGAGAATCATCTCGTCCATATCCAGACCTTCCTTCTTCTTGAATGTGAACACAGCCTTGTGGTCGAAGAGGAAAGACAGAGAACCTGTTGTACCCAAGTTTCCGCTGAACTTGTTGAAGATAGAACGAACGTCAGCAACAGTACGTGTAGTGTTGTCTGTCAGAGTATCAACGAAGACAGCCACTCCGTGAGGGCCATATCCCTCGTATGTTACTTCCTTGTAATCGCTGGTATCCTTGCCACAAGCGTTCTTGATGGCACGAGCGATGTTATCCTTAGGCATGTTCTCACGCTTACAGTTAGCGATGATAGCACGCAATGATGGGTTGTTCTCTGGTTCTGGACCGCCTGCCTTCACAGCAATAGCAATCTGCTTACCCAACTTAGTAAATGTCTTGGCCATGTGGCCCCATCTTTTCAGCTTTGTAGCTTTACGATATTCAAATGCTCTTCCCATTGGAATAAAATTTTAAATGTTTATCGTTTGTTTATAATATTATCTTAATTCTGTACTGAGCACCTTCTACATTATCTCAATTCTGCATTGAGCTTGCTTGTAAGGTTGGCTATGAGCTTCTTCATGATAGCATCTATCTGCTTATCATTCAGAGTCTTCTCCTCATCCTGCAGGATGAAGTTAACGGCATAACTCTTCTTGCCCTCTGGCAAATGCTCACCCTCGTAAACATCGAAGAGAACAACGCTCTTCAGAAGTTTCTTCTCTGTCTGGCGGGCAATCTGCTCAATCTGAGCGAACTCTACATTCTTGTCTACGAGCAATGCAAGGTCGCGGCTCACTGAAGGATACTTGCTGATGTCAGTGTAAGTAAGGTTCACCTTCTTCACTGCCTTCATCAGGTTATCCCAGTGGATATCAGCATAGAATACATCCTGTTCAATATCGAATGCCTTCTTCAACTTCAGGCTCAGGATACCCAGTTCTACCAATACCTTTCCGGAACGGGTCTCGTAATTTACGCCCTTAGAGAAGATGTTATTGTCACTGTGCTTGATAACCACGTTGTTCTGTGGCATACCCACACGGCGGAGAACATTCTCTACCACAGCCTTCAGCTCGTAGATGCTGCTCTGCTCATCAGCATGAGCCCAACTGCCCTCTACGCGCTTACCGGTGATAAAGAGTGACATGTGAGCCTCCTGAGAGTAAGCCTTGATAGGACTCTCCTCGCTCCACTTCTCCTTATTATATATATAGGTGTTACCCACCTCGAAGAACTTCAGGTTCTGGCTCTTATGGTTGATGTTGCGAACCACGCTCTCCAAACCACCGAACAGCATCGTCTGGCGCATCACACCGAGATCAGCACTCAATGGGTTCATCACCTTCACGGTTGTCTCGTTAGGATACTTGTTGAGGTCGAAGTCGGTATAGTAGCTGGCCTTGCTCAGAGAGTTATTGAGAATCTCCATGAAGCCTTCGCCTACCAGCTGCTCTGCCACGAGGTTCTGGCTGTGATAAGCCTTGTCCTCATCGCCCTGAACAGTCAGGGAGCTCTTCAACTGGGTTGGAATCTCCACATTATTATATCCGTAGATACGGAGAATATCCTCTACCACGTCGCAAGGACGCTGAACGTCTACGCGATAAGCAGGAACCAGGAGGTCGATACCCTCAGCATCCTCCTTCACAATCTTCATCTCGAGAGATGTGGCAATGTTCTTGATGGTCTCAGCACCAATCTCCTTACCGATGAGGCGATGCGCATACTCATAGTTCAGGCGAACAGGGAAATCCTGTATTGGCTCTGGATATACATCCTTGATCTGCATGGAAATCTTACCGCCAGCCAACTGCTTGCAGAGGATGGCAGCCTGCTTCAAAGCATAAATCTGTCCGTTTGGATCTACACCACGCTCAAAACGGTAGCTGGCATCTGTGCTCAAACCATGACGGCGAGCGCTCTTGCGGATCCATGTAGGATGGAAGTAAGCACTCTCCAAGACTACATCCTTGGTTGTCTCGTAAGTACCAGAACCCTTACCGCCGAAGATACCGGCGATACACATAGGCTCCTCAGCATTGCAGATGCTCAGGTCGTGCTCACCCAAGGTATGCTCCTCGCCATCGAGAGTAACAAACTTGGTGCCCTCTGGCTGGGTACGAACTACAATCTTATGACCGGTAACCATGTCTGCATCGAAGCAGTGCAATGGCTGGCCGTATGCCATCATGATGTAGTTGGTGATATCCACGATATTGTTGATAGGGCGCAAGCCGATGATGTTCAGCTTATCTTGCAACCACTTAGGACTTTCCTTCACATCACAACCGGTGATGCTTACACAGGCATAACGCTTGCAAGCCTCAGTATTCTGAATTTCAACATCGATAGGAAGATCCTCGTTGTCTACCACAAACTCATCGCAAGATGGGCGATGCAAGCTTGTCTTGTAGCCATTCTGCTTCAACCAGGCATACAGGTCGCGGGCTACACCCCAGTGACCGAGCGCATCAGCACGGTTGGCTGTGATATCAATCTCGATGAGCCAGTCGCTCTCCAGGTGATAATACTCAGCAGCAGGCTGACCTACCGGAGCATCTTCAGGGAGTACGATGATGCCGTCGTGAGAGGTACCTACACCAATCTCATCCTCAGCACAGATCATACCCAAACTCTCTACACCGCGGAGTTTGCTCTTCTTGATGGTAAAACTCTGGTCGCCATCGTAAAGCACGCAGCCCAAATCAGCCACGATAACCTTCTGACCTGCAGCAACGTTAGGAGCACCACAGACAATCTGCTGAGGTTCGTCCTTACCCAAGTCAACGGTTGTAACATGGAGGTGATCACTATTAGGATGCTCCTCGCATGTCAATACTTTACCAACATAGAGACCTTTCAGTCCGCCCTTGACAGACTGAACTTCTTCCAAAGCGCCAACTTCGAGTCCGCAAGAGGTCAACGCGTCCGCAGTCTCCTGTGGTGTCAAATCGAAATCGACGTATTCTTTAAGCCATTTGTATGAAACGTTCATTATAATGATTTTTTATTTTATTTCTATTTTGAAAAACCCGAAGAAACATCATTCGGGCTATGCATGTTCTAAAACTCTGCAAAAATACAAAAAAAAATGCATATAAACAAATAACATTCGCCATTTTTGCACTATTTAAAATAAATACATGCAAAAATGGCGAATGCCTTGATTTTTATTCGAAAACTTCGTCGATACTGCCAGCTCCTACTTCCTCAAAGTCATCCTGTTCGGCAGCCTTGCGGGAACAAGGATTGTAGTCTTCCGGCAAATCGAACTTGATAGCAGGACTGATACCCAGCGACGGATCGGCATAAACCTTCTTCATGAATATCGCCCAGATAGGCAAAGCCATGGTAGCGCCCTGACCCATACTCATGGAATCGAAGTGGATATCACGCTCCTCACCACCTACCCAGCAGCCACTTACGAGTTGTGGAGTAAAGCCGATAAACCAACCATCGCTGTTATTATTGGTAGTACCGGTCTTGGCGCCAATCTGCCCTTCCAGGTTATAACGGTAGCGCAGTCTTCCTGCCGTACCATTATCCACAACGCCCATCAGCATGGTAAGCATCTTCATGGCATTATCGGCACTGATCACCTCGTTCATACGTGGCTGGAAGGTAGCAATCGTATTACCTTCATTATCCTCGATACGGCTCACAAACATTGGAGCAGTACGGATGCCGTGGTTGGCAAATACGGTATAAGCGCTCACCATCTCGCTGACACTTACCTCACATGGTCCCAGACAGAGACTCATGGATGCATGGATATCAGGACTGTTGATGCCGAAGTCGCGCAACATCTGTACGAACTGCTGCGGATTGAGCTTACTCATCAGATAAGCACTCACCCAGTTGCTACTCTGTGCCAATCCCCAACTCAGCGGTACCATCTGTCCGGCACGTGAATGGTTGGCATTGCGAGGTGTCCACGGACGACCTGCCACCATATAGGTCTGCTGACGGTTAGGCGCCAGATCGCAAGGCTGGAAGCCGTTAGACATCGCCAGACTGTAAAGGAATGGCTTGATGGTAGAACCCACCTGCCGGCGTCCCAGACTCACCATATCATACATGAAATGAGTATAATCCAATCCACCCACATACGCCTTCACAGCACCCGTTTTAGGATCCATGCTCATAAAACCGCTACGCAGAAAACTCTTGTAATAACGGATAGAATCGAGCGGACTCATCAGCGTATCAATATCACCATGATAGGTAAATACGGTCATTTCCTGCTTCTTGCGGAATGCCGCCTTGATTTCATCCTCAGAATATCCCGCAGCCTTCATCGTACGGTAACGCTCACTCTGGGTGATACTGCGGTTCAGTATACTCTTAATCTGTTTCGGTGTCAGCTTATCGCTGTATGGCGAGCTTGGTTTGCGGGCGATCTCCGCACTGAAGCGAGGCTGCAGATAGCGGGCTACATGCTGATACATAGCCTCTTCCGCATACTGCTGTATACGGCTATCGATAGTTGTAAACACCTTCAGTCCATCACTGTATACATTATATGGCGAACCATCCTTCTTATAGTTCTTGTTGCACCATCCATAGAGCGGATCATTCTCCCACTGGGTAGAATCCACCACAAACTGGGCACGGTTCCAGGATGGATAATCACTGCGCTCCGGACGCTTAGCCATCATATACTGGCGAAGGAACTCACGCAGATAAGTAGCCGAACCATCCTTATGGTCGGTACGGTGGAAATTGAGTGTCAGCGGCTCAGCAGCATACTGGCTATACTCGCTCCGGCTCAGATATCCCGCCTTCACCATCTGCGAAAGAACCACATTTCTGCGCTCCCTCGCTCTCTCCGGATAGCGAACCGGATTGAAGAGCGACGGATTCTTGCACAGTCCGATGAGCGTTGCCGACTCACAGAGGGTCAGATTCTTCGGTTCCTTATTAAAATAGGTATTGGCCGCCGTCTTGATTCCTACAGCATTGTGCAGGAAATCGAAGTAATTGAGATAGAGAGCCAGAATCTCCTCTTTGGTATAATAGCGCTCCAGCTTCACCGCAATCACCCACTCTATCGGCTTCTGCAACAATCGTTCCATTGTACTGCCTGCCTTCTCAGAATAAAGCTGCTTGGCGAGCTGCTGCGTGATGGTACTTCCACCACCCGCATTAGTCTGTCCCAGGATACCACGCTTGACGATGGCACGTCCCAGTGCACGGAAGTCGATACCTGAATGCTCATAGAATCGCTCATCCTCAGTAGCCACCAGTGCCTTTATTAAATAAGGTGACATTTTCTTGTAAGGAATCACGATACGGTTCTCCTTATTCAGGTTCCACGTACCAAGCACCTTGCCATCGGCAGAGTAAACCTGGGTGGCAAATCTGTTGATAGGATTCTGCAGATCCTCGATGTCGGGCATGTAGCCAATCATTCCAAACCAGATGGCAACAAAGGCAAGAACTACCGTGAGTATTCCGGTGCCGAAAACAGCCCATAAAATATGTATAAATCGCTTTCTCATCACTATTTCTTTAAATATTTGTGCAAAATTACATAAAAGTTTTGACTTATCGCACATAAATCAGATTTTTTATGTAACTTTGGGGGCGATTTTAGAACATTCAATCATATTTCAAATGGAAAAACATAATTTTGTGACCATTGCAGACCTTTCCAAGGAAAAAATCATGTACCTCCTGGAAATGGCGCAAGAGTTCGAAAAGCACCCGAACAGGGAGTTGTTGAAGGGAAAGGTCGTAGCGACCCTTTTCTTCGAGCCATCTACTCGTACCCAACTCAGTTTCCAAACCGCTGCCAACCGTCTTGGTGCCCGTGTCATTGGTTTCTCTGATGCCAAGACATCCAGCACCACCAAGGGTGAGACCCTCAAGGATACCATCCTGATGGTAAGCAACTATGCCGATGTAATCGCCATGCGCCATTTCATCGAGGGAGCAGCCCAGTATGCCAGTGAGGTAGCACCAGTGCCTATCGTAAATGCAGGCGACGGCGCTCACATGCATCCTTCACAGTGCCTGCTCGACCTCTACTCTATCTACAAGACCCAGGGTACCCTGGAGAACTTAAACATCTATCTTGTGGGTGACCTCAAATATGGCCGCACCGTTCACTCACTTATCACAGCTATGCGCCACTTCAATCCTACCTTCCATTTCATCGCACCTAAGGAACTCGCCATGCCAGAAGAGTATAAACTCTACTGCAAGGAGCACAACATCAAATATGTTGAGCACGAGGACTTTAACGAAGATGTGATTGCAGGTGCCGACATCCTCTACATGACCCGTGTACAGAAGGAGCGTTTCAGCGACCTGATGGAGTATGAACGCGTAAAGAACGTGTATATCCTGAAGCGCGACATGCTCTGCAAGGCGAAGGAAAACATGAAGATTATGCATCCGCTGCCACGCGTGAACGAGATTGCTTACGATGTAGATGATGATCCACATGCATACTATATCCAGCAGGCTCAGAACGGTCTCTATGCACGTGAGGCTATCTTCTGCCACTGCCTCGGCATTTCGCTCGATGATGTGAAGAACGACAAGACCATTATTGGGTAGTGTTTAGTGATTATTAATTAGTGATTAATTATTAGTGATTAATTATGGCAAACAATAAAAGTCAATTAGTGGTTGCGGCTATCGAGAACGGTACCGTAATCGACCATATACCAGCCGAAAAGACCTATCAGGTAGTAAATCTGCTCCAGTTGGAGAAGATGGAGACTCCTGTTACTATCGGCTACAACCTGCCAAGCAAGAAGATTGGCAAGAAGGGCATCATCAAGGTTGCCAACAAGTATTTTACCGATGAGGAAATCAACCGACTCTCTGTCGTTGCGCCTAACATCGGACTAAGTATCATCAAAGACTACGAAATCGTAGAGAAGAAGACTGTCAAGACTCCTGATACATTGAAGGGCATCGTAAAGTGCAACAACCCTAAGTGCATCACCAACAACGAGCCTATGCAGACCCTCTTCCATACCGTAGACAAAGTGCTCGGTATCGTACGTTGCCACTACTGCGACAAAGAGCAGCAATTGGGCAAAGTAGAGCTCTGCAAATAATAAAAACAGGTAGTTTATAACAAAAAGTAAGCAATATCACTCAAAATGTTACGATTTATTTGGTAGTTTGAGAGATATTGCTTATTTTTGCATCCGATTTCATTAAACATCAACCATAAAAAGTAAAGGGAAATGGTAAAAGATCAAGAGATTTTCGACTTAATCGAAAGAGAACATCAGCGCCAGCTGAAGGGTATGGAGCTTATCGCTTCTGAGAATTTCGTGAGTGACGAGGTGATGAACGCTATGGGTTCTTACCTTACTAACAAGTATGCCGAGGGTCTGCCAGGCAAGCGTTATTATGGCGGATGCCAGGTAGTTGACATCGTAGAGAACCTCGCCATCGAGCGTGTGAAGAAGGTGTTCGGTGCTGAGTATGCCAACGTACAGCCTCACTCTGGTGCACAGGCTAACGCTGCTGTTCTGCTTGCCGTATTGAAGCCAGGTGATACCTTCATGGGCTTGAACCTCGACCACGGCGGCCACCTCTCTCATGGTAGCCACGTCAATACATCCGGTATTCTCTACAACCCTATCGGTTACAACCTGAACAAGGAAACAGGCCGTGTAGACT
>ERZ1504665.235-NODE-235-length-16364-cov-4.156294_pt1 | contig 16364 bp, 12 predicted proteins | sample MGYA00572435_ERZ1504665 | MGnify/ENA primary metagenome ERZ1504665 (study PRJEB39906, sample SAMEA3182062) | gut metagenome | biome: human; feature: gut; material: Stool; isolation source: human stools | place: Canada | collected 2013-01-14 ... | reverse complement strand
AGGACAGTCTCATCTGTGTTTATCGGGCCTCTGTAATAAACCGTGGCATTTATGCCGTCACGCGACATATTGTCGCATCTGAGCGTAACGCTGTCTCCATCATTGAGCTTTGTGGCGTCGGACTTGTTGACTACGCCTACAAAGTACCATGTATATCCGCGGATAAGCTTGCCCTTTATATTAGCAGACACCGCGGCAGGAGAAGCGGACAGTGCCGCCTTTATTTTATCGCTGCTGAGATTTTTAACATCCGAAAAGCTCAGCGTATTCTCATATCCGTCGGCGGACGAGACATAATAGCCGGTATCGTCAGCCTTGAGGTAATCGACAGTTCCGACTTTCGCCGTCAGAGAAGCTATTTCAGACTTAAGAGATGCTATTTTCTCCGAAAAATCTATATTGCCGTTTATAAGTATCTGCTTTGCGGTCATCTTGTCGCTGAATTTTTCCGCACTGCCTTCAAGTGCCGAGATTTTGTCCGACCGCACATCGTCGAGCATTTCATAAAAATATGAATCTGCCTGAAGATTTATCTTTGATATGTCAAGCTCTGTAAGATTCTGCTGGCTGTTTAAGTTTTCATACCTCTCAAGCTCGTTTTTGAGATTTTCGAGGTCGACATATGCCGAGGCAGAATCGGCTTTGCCGAACTGCGCCGCAATAGCCTGTCCTCCTGCAACGCGCTCGCCGTCCTGCAAAAGAGGAACATAGGTCAGCGAAGAAGAGCCGTTTATAAGTGACTCATCGCGCACAGCGAACATCTTTACCGTTATGCTGTTGCGATATGTTGTAGCAGCGGCGGGCTGGGTTTTCACATTTGAAGAATTGAAGTTGCCTATCTCATAGCATAACACTACCACGGCCAGAAGCGCAGCAACGGCAGCGACTATTTTTCTTACTCCTTTTTTGCTCACTTTAACTTTCTTCATTCTGCGATCCCCCTTTCTATTATCCCGACTGCCGTCTTTAGCAGTTCGTCGTATGACATTTCGTCTATATACAGATGTGTTATTCTCTCGTCGCGCCTGAACCATGTCAGCTGGCGTTTGGCGTAACGGCGCGTGGAGCGTTTGAGATTATCTATTGCATCATCAAGCGATATTTTCCCGTTGAAATAGGGCTGCAATTCTTTATAGCCTATAGCTTGCCCTGATGTTTTGCCGAGTTCGCCGGAGAGAAAACGCCTCGCCTCTTCGATAAGACCGTTTTCAATCATTATATCGACCCTGTGGTCGATCCTGTCATATAAAAACTGTCTGTCGCGCACATCGAGACACACTGCTGTGCAGTCATATTTAGGCTCAACAAGCCTTGACCTGCGCTGCTGTTCACTCATTGTGACTCCGGTCTTATAATAGACCTCGAGCGCTCTTATAATCCGTCCGCGATTGTTGAGATGGAGCTGCGCGGCGGTTTCAGGGTCGATAGCCGAGAGTTCCTTGTGGAGCGTTTCAATGCCTTCGCTCTCCGCGCGGCGTTCAAGCTCACTGCGTATTGAAGCATCGTCGTCCTCGTCGGCAAATGAAATATTGTCGACGAGTGAAGAATAGTAGAGTCCTGTTCCGCCGACGAGCACGGGGAGCTTACCCTTGCCGGATATATCGTCTATGCACTTTCCTGCTTCCGCACAGTAAGCGGCGACGCTGTATTTTTCGCCGGGCTCAAGAAAATCGAGCAGATGGTGCGGTATCCCGCACATTTCCTGAACCGTCGGTTTGGCTGTGGCGATATCCATATATTTATATATCTGCATCGAATCGCAGGAGACCGCCTCGCCGTTGAGCGCGCGGCAGATATCCACTGCTAGCTTCGTTTTGCCCGAGGCTGTAGGACCGACGACAGCGGCTATTTTTATTTTCTTACGCTCGTCCAAAATTTTTCTCCAATTCACGCCTGGTTATCTCAATCATAACGGGTCTGCCGTGCGGACAGTATCTTATCTCGGGGCTCGCGAACAGGCGCTTTATAAACAGCTCGCGTTCGTATTCGGTAGTGTACATTCCGCCTTTTATCGCCGCCTTGCACGCCATGAGGCTGAACAGCCACTCTTTCTTTTCGGATATGAGCTTCTGCCTGTTTTCAACAAGATATCCGGCAAGCTCTGCGACAACATCGGGAACTTCATCAGCGGATATCTCCATCGGGCATTCACGGACTATAACAACAGAATATCCGAAATCTTCAACCGCAAATCCCGCCTGCATGAGCATATCAAGATTATCAAGCACAGCGGAATATTCCTCTTTGCTGAGCGTTACGGTTATCGGGGTTAAAAGCATCTGAGTGGAACGCTTGGTATCGTTTTTGACAAGTTCGTTGAACAGCATTCTCTCATGCGCTGCGTGCTTGTCGACAAGAAAGATGCTCTCCCCCTGCTGGACGATTATATATGTTCTGAACGCCTCGCCGATAACGATTACGGGAAGTTCTTCGGGTTTGTCTTTTAGTTTATCTTCAATTTTATCCTCTACAGTTGTATCAACGGTCTGAATTTCTTCTTTTTCTTCGGAAACCGCAGCAGGTTCAGCTATCGGTTCGGGTTCAGTGCGCACTTCAGGCTCAATGACAGCCGTCTCCTCTTTTTTCGCCCTCTGCGCATCGAGAAAATGCTGAATGGTCGACGGCTCTGTATCTGCCGTTTCAGGCTTTTTATCGGGACTTGCAACAGACACAATATCCTCGCGCGGCGCAGGTGCAGACTGCTGCGGATAGCTGTATCTCGGCTTTTCCGGCTGCTGCGCCGAACGGTATTCGGAAGATGACATACGATTCCAGAAATCAGGCTGCTTTTCCGGCAGTCTCATCTGCTCAGTCTTTGGACGTGCAGGCTCGAAGAGCTCCGCCTGCGGTGTCCTCGGAATAGATACTTTCGGCGCTTCATCTCTGCGCTCAAGTGCATTTTTTGCGGCATAATATACCGCGCTGAAAACCGTTCGCTCGTTTGCAAAGCGGACTTCCGTCTTTGCGGGATGGACATTTACATCGACAAGCCCGGGAGCTGTCGTTATATTTAGCACGCAATACGGGAACTTGCCGACCATTATAGAATTTTTATATGCTTCGCTCAGCGCCGCAGAAACCGTACCCGACTTCACAAGCCTGCCGTTGACAAAGAAAAACTGCATATTGCGGTTCGGACGCGATTTTGTCGGCTTTGAGATGAGTCCGCTTATCTGCACAGATTCAAAGCTGTAATCAGCCTCAATGAGTCCGTCGGCAAAGTCCTTGCCGAATATCTCATATGCCGTGGTTTTGAGATCTCCGCTGCCGGAGGTGAACAGTGTATTCTTGCCCTCTCTGATGAATCTTATTGAAACATCCGGGTTTGAGAGCGCAATTTTATCAACTATGCTCGCAACCGCATTGGCCTCGGAGACATCCTTTTTGAGGAACTTCATTCTCGCGGGAGTGTTGAAGAAAAGATCCCTGACAACTATTGTCGTGCCGAGTGGGCATCCTGCATCATCAACAAGTGTCTCTTCGCCCGCGCTGATGCAATAGCGCGTCCCGGTCTCTTCTTCGGGCGTTCTTGTAAGTACCTCGACATTTGAAACCGCTGCTATAGACGCGAGCGCTTCGCCTCTGAATCCGAGAGTGCCTATGGCATAGAGATCGTCGCGCGTGCTTATCTTGCTTGTGGCGTGGCTGATAAACGCTGTATGTATATCATCACGGCTTATTCCACACCCATTGTCAGTTACGCGGATATAAGTTATTCCGCCGTTTTTTATTTCAACCGTGACCGAAGAAGAGCCCGCATCTATTGCGTTCTCCATAAGCTCTTTTATAACGGATGCGGGTCTTTCGACAACTTCGCCCGCGGCAATAAGCTCCGCTATTTCTTTTGGCAGGACTTTTATCTTCGGCATGGTTTCCTCCTGTTATATTTCTTTTGCGCTCTTTGTCAGCTCATAGAGCACACCCATTGCCTCTATCGGCGTCAGCGTGTTGACATCGAGTACTTTAAGTTTTTCGACTATCTCATTTGAACTGTTTTGACCGAACGAAATCTGCCCGGCGTCGGGTTCAACAGCTGTGCTCGGTTCACGGTCGCGAACGAGCACGAGTCCGCTCTCTTCGAGTTCTTTGAGAACTTTTTTCGCCCTCTCAACGACCGGCTTCGGAACTCCGGCGAGCTTCGCAACCTCGATTCCGTAGCTTCCGTCCGCTCCGCCGCGCACTATACGGCGCAGGAAGGTTATGTCATCGCCGCGCTTTTTGACGGCTATATTGTAATTCTTGACGCCGTCTATCTGCCCCTCGAGCTCGGTCAGCTCGTGATAATGAGTGGCAAAAAGAGTCTTTGCGCCGATGCGCTTTTTGTCCGCGGCATATTCGAGCACGGCTCGCGCGATGCTCATGCCGTCGAAAGTGGAAGTACCTCTTCCTATCTCATCAAAAATTATAAGGCTTCTCGAAGTTGCGTTATTGAGTATCGATGCAACCTCGCTCATCTCGACCATAAACGTCGACTGTCCGGCTGAAAGGTCGTCGGATGCGCCGATTCGAGTAAACACGCTGTCAACTATTCCGAGCTCCGCGCTCGCGGCGGGAACAAAGCTTCCTGCCTGCGCCATGACGCAGACGAGTGCGACCTGACGCATATATGTGGATTTACCTGCCATATTGGGACCGGTTATTATCGCACAACGGTCGTCAGCACAGTCGAGAACGGTGTCATTCGGAACGAACGGTTCGCCGTTGAGCATTTTTTCAACAACGGGATGGCGTCCTTCGTTTATCTTTATAACCGGCTCTGCGGACATCTGAGGGCAGACATAGTTATTTTCGAGCGCAGCCTGAGCAAATGAACAGAGGACATCGAGCTGTGCCACTGCCGCAGCGGTACGCTGAACTCTGGCAAGCTCTGCGCCGGTGCGTTTTCTGATATCGTCGAAAATCTCGTATTCGAGCTTGACTATTCTGTCCTGTGCTCCGAGAACTTTTGCCTCGAGGTCTTTTAGCTCCTGAGTAATGAATCTCTCGCAATTTGCAAGAGTCTGTTTTCTTATATATTCATCGGGTACAAGCTCTTTGTAAGCGTTGGGCACTTCTATGTAGTAGCCGAATACCCTGTTATATCCTATTTTAAGTTTCGCTATTCCGGTCTTTTCCTGCTCCTGCTGCTGAATGGCGGCGATATAATCTTTGCCGTTTAAAACTATATCGCGCAGGGAATCAAGTTCCGGATGGAAGCCGTCCTTTATCATGCCGCCCTCGCGAACGGAAAACGGCGGCTCTTCAACTATCGCGGCATCTATCAGCTCATAGATATCGGAAAGCGTGTCCATATTTTCGGCACACTCCTGCATCAGAGAGGACGAGAGCGCCGAGACTTTTTCTTTGAGCTCCGGCAGACACGATGCCGCGAGCGCAAGCGCACGCAGATCCTTTGCACCGGCAGTGCCGAAGGATATTCTTGTTATAAGGCGCTCGAGGTCATGTATGCCCGACATACTTTCGCTGAGCTCCTGCCTCGCCATAGGCTGAGAGACAAGCTCTGCAACGGCGTTATGGCGCTTTGTTATGCGCGCCATGCTGAGCAGCGGGCGTTCGAGCCACGCGCGAATCATTCGCTTGCCCATCGGCGTGCGGGTTTTATCGAGCACCCAGAGCAGAGAGCCGCGTTTTTCGCGGTTTCTGAGAGTCTCGACTATTTCGAGATTGCGCAGAGCCGCAACATCGAGGCGCATGAAATTGAGTTCCGAATAGAACGATATCGAAGATATGTTTTCAAGATCGTTGCGCTGAACTTCGGTAAGATATTTGAGCGCCGCTCCGAGTGCCGAAACCGCCGCGCCCGTCTCATTGAGTTCAAGCTCGGAGAGACTGTCTTTTTTGAAATGTTTGAGTATTATTTCGGCGCTTGACTGCGGATCGAAATAATCGTCGCCGAGCTCCTGTGCAAGGGCTTCGGTCTTGTTTGAAATGAACGAGAACACCTTGGTAAGAGAGGAAGATGCGGAATTGAAAACTATCTCGCTGGGCATAAATCTACCTATCTCGTTGATTATCTTATCGGGGAGCGCGGGAGCGGCAAGCTCGGTCAGGTTGACGGAACCCGTCGAGACATCTATAAAGCAGACGCCCGCCGACTCGCCGGTAAAATACACGCTCGCGAGGAAATTGTTTCTGCCCTCGTTGAGCATGCTGTTTTCAATGACCGTACCGGGGGTCAGAACTCTGACGACTTCGCGCTTGACAAGACCCTTTGCGAGTGCGGGATCCTCCATCTGCTCGCATATGGCGACTTTGTAACCCTTTGCAACAAGGCGCGCCATGTAACTGTCCGCGCTGTGAAACGGCACTCCGCACATCGGGGCGCGCTCCTCCTGCCCGCAGGCTCTGCCTGTCAGCACAAGTTCGAGTTCGCGCGACGCAGTTACCGCATCGTCAAAGAACATCTCATAGAAATCACCGAGTCTGAACATCAGTATCGTATCGGGATATTTCTTTTTGGTTTCAAAATACTGTTTCATCATCGGAGAAAGCTCTGCCATTCCGATACCGTCCTCTCAGCGGCTGTGCCGCAAAATAAAAAACTTTCAGCTCCGCGGAAGTTGCCCGCGGAGCAGGATATGCAATAATCAGCAGCCCGAGCAGCCGGAGCAGTCTCCGCCGCAGTGATGGTGCTCTTCTTCAGGCTCGCAGGTTGCGGGATCTTCGCCCTGGATGCAAAGAGCAAGGATGCCGGTGATATAATGCATCATTTCATCTATCTCGGCTCTTGCAACTTCGTAGTCGCGCATATGCTCGTTCTCCATGACCTTCTTGTAGAGATCGTTGAACTCGGTCTCGTATGCAGCAAGCTTCTGCTCGTTGGCGTCTTCCTTGCTCGCTTCATGCTGATAAGACATATGAACGAGCTGGATCTTGCCCATGAGGTCGTTGAGATCCTTGTCCTCTTCATTTGCCTTCTGAGCTGCCTGGAACTTTGCGTATCTGTCATCCTGCTGGATAGCTGCGCCGAGTTCTCTTGTAAGTTTGATGATGTCCATAACTGTACTCCTTGAATTTTATCTTATATCATTATCCGCAAAGCGGAGATATAGCATTTTCAATCGGCGAGTTCGCCTTTGAGCATCCATATCAGAGCTTCGGTCACTCTGACGGTTCTGAATGAGCCTATAACCGACTCGTCCGCCGGAAACTCAATTATTATATTCCCCTGCGTTCTGCCCGATATATAGCCGTCCTTCTTGGCTTTTGATTCACAGAGAACGCGGTATTCCCTGCCAACCATCGCAGAAGTTCGCACCGCCGCGATTTTTTCCTGCGCGGCACAAAGCTCTGAGAACCATTTTCCCTTTTCTTCTCTCGAAACGGGGTCGTTCATCTTTGCGGCACGGGTGCCCTCGCGGGGTGAGAAAATAAAAGTATAAAGCGACGTGTACTGCGCTTTTTCAATAAGCTTCACAGTGTCGAGAAACTCTTCGTAAGTCTCGCCCGGAAAGCCGACAATTATATCGCTCGTCACCGAAAGCTCCGGCATGACGCTGCGGGCATATTCGAGCAGGGAGAGATACTTTTCAGCCGTATATCCGCGGTTCATCGCTTTTAACACCCTGTCGTTTCCGCACTGGACGGGAAGATGCAGGTGCTTTGCAACCTTTTCGCACTGCGCCATGGTGTCAAGCAGCTCATGCGTGCAGTCTTTCGGGTGCGAGGTCATGAAACGTATAATAAAATCGCCGTCGATATTATTTATCTCGCGCAGAAGAGAGGCAAAGCAGGGTTATCTCTTTATATCCGCTCCTGACAAGCTCGCGCGCCTCGCTGATTATAATATCGCTGCTGCGGCTGCGTTCGCGTCCGCGGACATATGGAACTATGCAGTAAGTGCAGAAATTATTGCACCCGTACATTATCGGCAGCCACGCTTTGAATGTACTGTCCCTGTGCAGGGGCAGGTCTTCCGCGATAACGCCGTCGGAATTTTCGATATCAAATACACGCTTGCCGGTAGACAGCGCACGATAAAGCAGCTCAGGGAATTTATGCGCAGCGTGAGTGCCGAAAACTATATCGACAAACGGATAGCTCTTCTGAATCTTTTCGGCTATCCTCTCCTGCTGCATCATGCATCCGCAGAGGATTATTTTGAAGTCGGGATTCTTCTCTTTTATTTTTTTGAGCGCACCGACATTTCCGAAGAGTCTGTCTTCGGCGTGCTCTCGGACGGCGCAGGTGTTGAACAGCGATATATCCGCGTTTTCCGGCTCTTCTGTGAATCCGAAGCCCATTTTTTCAAGCAAGCCTTTGAGTCTCTCACTGTCGGCAACGTTGCCCTGGCAGCCGAAAGTATGGACATAAGCGAGCGGCTTGCGCCCGTCAAGGCGCGTTTCAAGCACTGTATGCACAAGTCCGCAGAACTCCATCTGTCTGTCGAGCTCCTCCTGCGGAACAATTATGTTTCTGTCTTTGGAAAGCGGCAAATCAGTTCTCCTCCGAAAAATTTTTAATCAGTTTATTATACAACGAAAAGTGAATTTGCACAAGCTCAATAATATAAAAACTTCTGTATATTTACAAAATCCGTGTTAATAAAAAATTTTTCTTTCAAGGCTGTTAATAAAATTAAAAATAGGCTATAATCATCATATGTTACTTTAATCGGAGGCACATATGAACAGGCACTACGATATAGCTATCATCGGCAGCGGTCCTGCAGGACTGTCGGCGGCGCTCTATGTAAAGCGCGCAGGGCTCACCTGCGCCGTTATCGGCAAGGACGGCGGAGCTCTGGAAAAAGCGGAAAAGATAGAGAATTATTTCGGCACGGGAGCAATTTCCGGTGCAGAGCTTGTAAAACGCGGCGTTGAGCAGGCAAAAGAACTGGGAACAGATATATTCGAAGAAGAGGTTTTTTCGCTCGGTTGGAACGGCAATTACACAGTATCATGCTCGAAAGATAACTTCATCTCCCCTGCCGTTATAATCGCAACCGGTTCGGCGAGGAAAAGTGTGAATATCCCCGGCATCAAAGAATTCGAGGGAAAAGGCGTCAGCTACTGCGCGGTCTGCGATGCGTTTTTCTATCGCGGAAAAGATGTTGCCGTTCTCGGAAACGGCGCATATGCCCTTCACGAGATAGGCGATCTTTCGGAAGTCGCAGAAAGTGTTACTCTGCTCACAAACGGCGTCGAACCGAACGGAGACTTCGGCAATATAAAAATCATAACCGATCCGATAGATTCACTTTACGGCGAAAACAGGCTCAGCGGAGTTAAATTCAAAGACGGTTATAGCCTGCCTGTTTCCGGGCTGTTTATCGCACTCGGGAGCGCCGCCGCAAGCGACCTTGCAAAGAAAGTCGGCGCACCGGTTGAAGGGAACTCGATAAAAGTCGGCGCCGATATGTCAACGGGGCTGCCGGGGCTTTTCGCCGCCGGAGACTGCACGGGCGGTCTGCTGCAAGTAAGCGTCGCCGTCGGCGAGGGCGCAAAAGCGGCGATGAACGCGATAAAATTCGTAAAATCATCCGGCGGGAGGAACGGCAATTGAAAAGTTTTACTATAGGAAAAAACGACGCCAATCAGCGCGTTGACAAATTCATAAAAAAGACCGTTCCGAATCTTCCCGATTCGTTGATGTACAAATACATCAGACTCAAGCGCATAAAGCTCAACGGCAAACGGTGCGAAATATCCACGCGCCTTAAAGAGGGCGACAAAGTGGATATGTACATAAACGACGAATTTTTCGAGCAGCGGTTCGACAGATACGATTTCATGCACGCTTCGACGAATCTCACGGTCATCTACGAAGACGAGAATATAATGCTGCTCGACAAAAAAGTCGGACTTCTTTCGCACCCAGACGAGCGCGAATACAATGACACACTGCTGACCAGAATCAAGCGGTATCTCTATGAAAAGGGCGAATATGACCCGTCGGACGAAAACTCCTTTGCACCGGCTCTAATAAACAGAATCGACCGCAACACAGGCGGAATAGTCATGGCCGCCAAGAATGCGGAAGCCTTGAGAATCATGAACCAGAAGCTCAAGGAAAGAGAAATAAAGAAATTCTACCTCTGTGTTGTCCACGGCACTCTCAAGGAAAAAGACGGGACTTTGCACGGCTGGTTGACAAAGGATGAAAAGAAGAATCTCGTCAAGGTCTCGTCCCGCAAAACGGAGGGCGCAAAGGAGATAAAAACAAAATACCGCGTGCTCGCAGAAAATAAGAATATGAGCCTCGTTGAAGTCGAACTGCTGACGGGGCGCACACATCAGATAAGAGCTCATTTCGCCTCGATAGGTCATCCTCTTCTCGGCGACGGAAAATACGGGCGCAACTCCATGAACAAGGAGAGCGGATATAAAAAGCAGTTTCTGTATTCATACAAGCTGAAATTCGACTTTGTCACCGATGCGCAGTCGCTCAACTATCTCAACGGCAAGCAGTTTGAAGTCAGGAATGTGTGGTTCAAAGACGCATTTCTAAACGGCGAGCTGTGATTTGATTATGAACTAACTATAAAACTTGCAAATTCGGCTTGTCAAAACTAATAAAATAGTATAAAATAAGAATGTTATAGACCGTCAGGTCAAATCAACCTTAACAAAGAAAAGGATGAAAAAGAATGGCAAACAAAGACACTCAGCGGACTTCTGCCGAGTCATACCGTGACGACAGAAAGGCCCGCCTCGCTCAGTCTGCGAAAAAGAGTCAGAAGAAGAGCGAGAAGAGCAAGGCAGCGGCAAAGATAGTCAAAATGGTAGTAGCTATCGTTCTTGCCGTCGTAGTTGCAGGCGGAATCGTTTGGAAGGTTCTCGACGATACGGCCGCTATCAAGAAGAATACAACCGTGTTCTCTTTGGGCGACGATATCCGCGTTTCGGAAGTTGAGTTTACATATTACTACAGCCAGTATCTCAACAATATCTACTCATACGCTCAGCAGTACGCAATGTACGGCATGAACATCGGCATTGACCCGACAAAGTCGCCGGATGAGCAGAACTACGGCACCGATGCCGACGGAAAAGAAATGCTTCTTTCCGATTATCTCAAGAATGAGACCATCTCCGCTCTCCAGTCCTACAAGATTCTCTATGCTGAGGCTCTCAAAGCCGGATACAAGCTCACCGATGATGAGCAGAAATCAATTGACGATCAGGTCGAGGAGCTCAGAAACACCGCCGCAGAGAACAAATACTCTCTCAACGCCTACCTCAAGGCGAGCTACGGCAAGGGTATAAACGAGAAGTTCCTGCGCAAGCAGCTTGAGATGCAGAATATCGTTTCGAGATACCAGAGCGACACCTCAAAGAAGCTCACCGATTCTTACAGCGCCGCCGACATAAAGGCTGTCTACGACAAGGATCACAGCGCATACAATGCAGTTGACGCAAGAACCCTTTCGTTCGCAATAGAGACTCTCACCGCAAAGGACGGCGAGACCTCGGAGCAGCTTGCCACCCGCCAGAAGGCAGCTGCTGCAAAGGTCAAGGCTGAGGCTGAAGCCGCTCTCAAAGCCTGCACCAGCGAAAAAGCTTTCCTTGAGCAGGCAAAGAAAAAGAACAACTCCACCGAAAACTATGACGCGGAGTCCGCAACCGCCCTCAACGAGGCCGCAAAGTCAACCATCACCTCCTATGTCTCCGAGGACGCCGCAAAGTGGGCGTTTGACAGCGCGAGAAAAGCAGGAGATGTCAAGCTCTTTGAAGTCGGCAGCGACGGCAATGTAACTTCTTATGTTATCCTTTACATCAACAAGGGCAACTACGCTCCCATGGCCTCGAACGTAAGACATATTCTCATCTCGTTCACCGACAATGCAAGCTCGTCCTCCGAGGCAACCGACGAGCAGAAGAAGGCCGCAAAGGCTTCCGCCGACAAGATCTACAAGGAGTGGCAGAGCGGAGCTAAGACCGAAGATTCCTTCGCTGCTCTCGCAAAAGAGAAGTCCAAGGATACCGGAAGCGCCGCTGACGGCGGACTTATAAGCGGCATCACTTCAAGCGCCAACTACGTTGAGTCCTTCCGCAACTGGGCTACCGACAGCAGCAGAAAGGTCGGCGACACCGGCATTGTCGAGTCCGAGTACGGCTACCACATCATGTACTATTCGGGCAGTGACTACGCTTGGAAGAGCGCCATTCGCTCCACAAAGGCCAGCGAGGACTTTGAGAAGCAGCTTGACGAGCTTGAAGGCTCCGACGAGTACAAGCTCAACAAGAAGGACAAGAATATCGATAAGGCAGTCAAGGACTTCCTCAAGACCTTCAAGCAGAAACTCGCAATGAATAACAGCACAAAGACGAAGAGCTAATAATGCTACAGAAATCATCCCCCGGGACTTTTCCGGGGGATTTTTCACGCATAAAACCGATACAGCCCGGGACTATTTATCCCGAGCTGTATTTTTTATTCGTCCGCAAGAGCGGCTTTTATCATTATCGCACACTCGAGTCTCTTCTGTTCGAGAGCACACGAGAGCTTGTGCGGCTTAAAGATAGTGTTGTTATACTGCATGTTATTAGCGTTGCATCCGCCGCTGCAATAGAACTTCGCCCAGCAATCGGCGCACTCTTCTTTTGAATAGATGTTCGCTTTCGAGAACATCTTCTTCATCTTGTAGTCGATAGAATCGTCAAGCACGCTGCCCATCTTCCACTCGTCCATGCCCACGAACTGATGGCAGGGATAAATATCGCCCTCCGGAGTGACGGCAACATACTCGTTGCCGCAGCTGCATCCGCGAAGTCTCTTGATTGCGCACGGACCCTGATCAAGGTCAATCATGAAATGGAAGAAATTGAAGCTAGTACCGTTCTTCTTTCGCTCTATAAGTATCTTTGAAAGCTTCTCATATTCCTCTGCAATAGCCGGAAGATCGCTTTCGGTCAGCGCATACGGCAGCTCGGGATCGGTCACAACAGGTTCAACAGAGATCTGATCGAATCCAAGCTCGTTGAGATGCATGACATCATCGGTGAAGTCAAGATTATATTTCGTAAATGTACCGCGGACATAATATTCCTTGTCCCCTCTCTCGGCGACAAGCTTCTGATACTTCGGAACGATTATGTCATAGCTGCCCTTTTTATTGACAGTCGGGCGCAAACGGTCGTTTACTTCTTTTCTGCCGTCGAGCGAGAGAACGACGTTCGACATCTCGCGGTTGATAAAATCAATACTGTCATCGTCGAGCAGAATACCGTTTGTAGTCATTGTGAAACGGAAGTTCTTATTATGCTCTTTCTCGATCGATCTTGCATACTCGACAACTTTTTTAACAACATCGAGATTCATGAGCGGCTCGCCGCCGAAGAAATCAAGTTCGAGGTTGTGTCTGTTTGCAGAATGTTTGATAAGGAAATCTATCGCAGCCTTGCCGACCTCAAAAGGCATAAGCTTTCTGCCGTGACCAAAATCGCCCTGAGCGGCAAAGCAATACTCGCAGCGAAGATTACAGTCGTGCGATATGTTGAGGCACATAGACTTTATCGGCGCCTCAGTGAGCATATCTGCAAAGGGTCTATAGGTATCTTCGGAGAAGAGAGAATCATCATCGCACAGAGCCTTGAGTTCGGCATAAGTGTCGATGATATCCTGCTTATCAAACCCCTCGTTCACAAGAGTTGAGATAATCTCATCGGGACATTCGCCCTTGAGCTTTTCCGTGAAGAAATCGAGCAGTCTGTATGCAAGCTCGTCCACAATGTGAACGGCGCCGCTGTTTGTGTCAATGACTATATAGTAGCCGTTGAGGAAATATTTATGTATCATATACGCCGGGTTTCCCCGCTTTCGCTCCTTTTAGCCGCGTTACTATCGGCAAATTGTTTCAGACAGAATTTTAGGGACAGGCGCAAAGCCTGCCCCTAATTTACGTTCAAATCAGATTACTTCTCGCACTTCTGGTTAGCAACGGTGCAGGAAGTCTTGCAAGCTGACTGGCAGGAAGCCTGGCACTCGCCGCAGCCGCCCTTAGCAGCGCTCTCCTTAAGATTCGAAGCGTTGATGGTCTTGATGTGTTTCATGATATAACACCTCCAAAATTTACTGAAATGATTATAACATAATAGTCCTGGTATTGCAAGTGCAATTATTTCGTGCCGAAGATTCTGTCGCCGGCGTCGCCGAGACCGGGAACGATATAGCCGTGATCGTTGAGCTTCTCGTCCTTTGCAGCGGCAAAGATATCAACATCGGGATGAGCCTTGCTGAGAGCTTCAAGTCCCTCGGGAGCTGCAATGATGCACATAAACTTTATTGACTTGGGATTTCTCTTCTTGATCTGGGTTATAGCATCGATAGCCGAGCCGCCGGTGGCAAGCATGGGATCAAGAACAATAACATCGCGCTCGCCGATATCGCTGGGCAGCTTGCAATAATATTCAACAGGCTGCAGGGTTGCGGGGTCGCGGTAAAGACCGATGTGACCGACTCTGGCAGAAGGAACAAGGGTCAGAACGCCGTCAACCATGCCGAGTCCTGCTCTGAGGATCGGGACAAAAGCAAGCTTCTTGCCCGCAAGAGCCTTTGTGGTCATCTTGGAAACGGGAGTCTCGATCTCAACATCCTTGAGAGGAAGGTCCCTTGTAGCCTCATAGCACATGAGCATAGCAATCTCGCCGACAAGAGTACGGAACTCTTTGGAAGCGGTGTGCTTGTCTCTGAGGATAGATAGCTTATGCTGAATAAGCGGGTGATTCGTTATTGTTATGTTTGCCATTTTTGAACTCCTCCAGATATATATAATTTGAAAATTTCTGACTTCTTTATTTTGAGAACTTCTCGTTTTCTATAGCCATGACCTGGTCGATTCTTCTCTGGTGTCTCTCCTCGCCGCTGAAAGGCGTGTCAACAAAGAGATCGACCATATCAAGCGCAAGACCTGCGCCTATAACTCTGCTGCCAAGGCAAAGGACATTTGCGTCGTTATGGAGTCTTGTCATGCGCGCGGAGAAAGTATCTGCGCAGTTTGCAGCTCTGACTCCTCTGACCTTATTTGCCGCCATCGAGATGCCGACGCCGGTACCACAGCAGAAAATGCCGAGCTTGCACTCGCCGGATGAGACCGCCTCGCCCGCTATCTTCGCGAAAACAGCATAGTCAACGGACTTGTCGCTGTCAGTTCCGAAGTCTTTGACATCGAAGCCTCTCTCCAAAAGATGTTTTTTGATTTCCTCCTTGAGAGGATATCCTGCATGGTCAGCAGCAAGAGCTATCATGATAATTTCTCCTTTTGATTTATTGATTATGAGACTTTTTCAGACTGAGTTCGCGCTCCGCCTGCGAAGGTCTCAGATATACGGGCAAAAGTTGAGCCGGAGGAATGAAGTCCATATTCTCGCACACGGCGGCGCAAGCGGCTCCGTATGCACGCTGAAAACGCCTACTGTCCTGCGCGAGGCTAACGCTCTTAAAACTGTCTTTAACAGCTTGATAAGCGATATGCGCTCCGTCTCCGACACAAATTATACGCTCATTTGCATATTTTTCAAGTATTTCCGGAAGTTTTGATGCGGGAATTGCGTCATCTTCGGTCAATCTCTCGACTTTTCCGTCAAAACAGCGGAATATTGCCGAATAGACCTGCGAGCATCTTGCATCCATTGCACAGCAGGCGATGCAGTTATCATAGCGCAGATTATAAGCCGTCGCCTTGAGAGTAGAAACGCCGCAGCACTTCGTCTCATTGGGCATTGCAAGCCCCTTCACGGCGGCGATGCCTATTCTTATACCCGTAAACGAACCGGGGCCATCGGTTATAACGCAGCCGTCGATATCCGCCATTGTGAGGCGTGCAAGGCTGAGAACGGAATCGACCATAGGAAGAAGAGTCTCACTGTGCGTGAGTCCGGCATTGACAAATGCTTCGCTTATCAGCTGCTCGCCGTCGGTTATCGCGGCGCTCGCTGTTTTTGCGGACGAATCAAGCGCGAGTATCTTCAATTTCGGCACCTCTCTCCAAAGTAATTATGCGTTCATTCTCGTTATCATTCTTGGATATCGAAACTCTTATCGAATTTTCGGGCAGACAGTTCTCGATATTTTCGCTCCACTCAATCACGAGCACCCCGCCCATATCGAGATAATCAAAAAATCCGGTTGAATAAAGATCGTCCCAGGTAGTAATCCTGTACATGTCAAAATGATAAATCGGTATATCCGCCGGATACTCATGCACAAGCGCAAATGTCGGGCTGCTGACTTCGCCGTCAAAGCCCATTCCATGCGCAAGTCCTCTTGTAAACGCAGTCTTGCCTGCGCCAAGATCACCGAACAGGGCGACAACATCCCCTGCTTTGAGGCTTTTGCCGAGCTGAGCGCCGAACTCCTCGGTCTGTTTTGAAGAATAAGAATGAAAAACCGTCTTCATCTGAAAAATACCGCTGCCTTGCATT
>ERZ1504665.219-NODE-219-length-16865-cov-4.259726_pt1 | contig 16865 bp, 15 predicted proteins | sample MGYA00572435_ERZ1504665 | MGnify/ENA primary metagenome ERZ1504665 (study PRJEB39906, sample SAMEA3182062) | gut metagenome | biome: human; feature: gut; material: Stool; isolation source: human stools | place: Canada | collected 2013-01-14 ... | reverse complement strand
CGTGCTTACAGCGTACAGCTGCTTAGCACATTATTGAATTATTAACGAACTATTGATTACTAAAAACCGATTGCAAAAGTAGGTGGTTATTTCATGGTTATTTGGTTATTGTATGAATAACTTGTTGAGTTTCAGAAATAACCATAACCTATGCTATCTTCCTTTGATGGATTCAATGTGTTGTTTGGAATAGAATGTGGCATTGCCTTCTCGCTTCTTTGGAACTTTGTAATTGGATACTAAAGTATAGACTGCGGTCTTGGTCATTCCATATTTGTCCATGATTTCGTTTGTAGAATACCAGTCCTTGATGTTGGCATCAGGATTTCGTTTTCTAAAATATGCATCTATGTGCTTTTGGCTCCAATAAGTTTTCCCATTTCTTGATTCCTTGGGTATGGGAGTCTTCTTAGCTATTTGATATACCATCGACTCACATATTTTATATTTCTCCATGATTTCTTTGGTTGTATAGAACAGGCCGACAGGAGAAGGTGTCTTTCTTTCTTGCTTTTGATATGCAGTTCCCTTGCCAAACATCGCTTCAATGTCGCTTCTTTTAATGATAGTGAGTTTTTCGCTGAATCTAGTTGCTCTTAGAATACCTTTATATATAAGGTTATAGGCGGACCTTCTAGACAACCCCAAGACGATGGCTGCCTCATTTACGGATAGATACTCTTTGTCCTTTAGATTTAAAACAGGTTTTTCTTCTGTTTGTTTCTCAGATTGCTGCACATTTTTTAAACGAAGACGCATTTTATATGCCTTATTGGCACAATCCTTTGAACAGAATCTTGTCGTGATTTTTTGTGATAAAAATTCCTTACCACAGAGTTCACAAACTCTCTTGACTGTAATCTTTGTTGCTGTCATATCTCACTTCCTTTAATAGTTTTACGACTCCATGAAGCTTGCCTTTTTTGTGTAAACATGTGCAAGAATGTGTACCTATGTGCAAATCCTCTACAACTTAGCTCCTATTTCTTTATATTTCTTCCGAGCCAAATTGTTTGTGGTACGATGGCGGTACGAAAAACTACGAAAAAACGGTCATCTTCGATAAACAACGAGAATGACCGGTAAAAAGAAAGGCACTCATTTTGAGCGCCTTAACTATAGAACATGAGATTTTGTGCTTGTTTGTAACCGGGTTTTATTTTCCGATGCAAAAGTGCTTGAAGATATTGTTTAGCGTTTCCTGGCTACTGATCTGTCCGCCAGTGATTTCACCCAATTCTTCCAACACCATTTTCAGGTCTTCGGCGACGATATCACCGCTCATGCCCATTTCCATCGACTCCAATACTCGGGAGAGGGAATCATGGGCACGGAGTAGGGCCTCGTAGTGGCGGGCACTCGTTATGATGACGTCGTTCTCGGTAATCTCAGGAATATCAGCGGCTTTTACTAATGCCTGCTCCAGGGATGAAACATTCTCGCCTGTGCGGGCACTGATGAAGAGTGGGGCTTCTGATTCACTGGAATCAGAACCGAAGGAATGGGTGAACTTATCGAACGCAAGTTTATCATCCTCCAGTTTATCCATCTTATTAAATACCACCAGCAGCTTCTTGCCCTGGTTCTTCAGCTTCATCTCTTCGATTTCTGAGGCTGACGGCTGATCATCCAACAGCCAGATTACTATCTTCGCCTCTTCCATCTTCTGGAAGGTGCGCTCTATTCCGATGCTCTCTACCACATCATCCGTCTTGCGGATTCCTGCCGTATCTATAAAGCGGAAGGTGATTCCGTCGATGAGGGTGGTGCTGTCTCTTATACACATCTGACGTCTCGGGTGGTTCCATGAATGTCGCTCACGATTGCCTTCTCCTCGTGGAGCAGACGGTTGAGCAGGGTGCTCTTGCCCACATTCGTCTTGCCTACGATGGCTACGGCTACTCCCTGCTTCAGGGCATTGCCGGTTTCGAAGGAGTGGGCGAGGGTGGTAATCTTGTGATTGATTTCTTCGGCTAGTGCCTGGAGTTCGCTGCGGTCGGCAAACTCCAGTTCTTCGTGGTCGCTGAAGTCGAGCTCCAACTCCAGGAGCGAAGTCATCTTTAATAATTTTTCGCGAAGGAGGGAGAGTTCGTTGCTGAAATGGCCCTTCAGTTGGCTGAGCGCCATCTTGTGGGTTGCCTTGTTGGTAGAGGCGATGAGATCAGCTACGGCTTCTGCCTGAGAGAGGTCCATCTTGCCGTTGAGATATGCACGACGGGTGTATTCGCCCGGTTCTGCCTGGCGACATCCTACCTCTGTAAAGCGATGGAGAACCTGCTGAAGAATGTATCGGCTGCCATGACAGGAAATCTCGGTGGAGTTCTCGCCTGTATAACTGTGGGGTGCACGGAACACGCTCACCAGTACATCATCGATGGTGTTGCCATCCTTATCCTTGATTTCGCCATAATGCAGAGTGTAGGGCTTGGCTTCTTCCAGGGATTTGCCGTTGGCAGACTGGAAGATTTTGTCGGTGAGGGTAATGGCGTCGGAGCCACTGAGTCGGATAATTCCGATAGCACCGCCGGCTGGGGTTGCCAGGGCGCAGATACATTCTTCTTGATTCATTTTTTTATTGTTTAAATTCTATCTAATACAACCTTGATGAGATTGTCGATGGTGCTCTTGTAGCCGGTGTTGGCGCTGAGGGCACGGCGGTTGGCGATGACCATGCAGCAGGTTAATGCCTTATGACCGAGGAGAAGGGAAAGACCGGCGAGGGCTGAACTCTCCATCTCGAAGTTGTTGACGCGCAGACCGTTATACTCGAATGCTTCAATCTTCTGATTAAGTTCCGGGTCGGCAAGTGGGGCACGGAGCTCGCGGCCCTGAGGACCGTAGAAACCGCCACAGGCTATGGTGATTCCACGAACCATATCATCGCCGGCTATCTGGTTGAGCAATTCCGGATTGTTGTCTACACAGTATGGGTTGCCAATCTGGTCGTTCCATTTTACCTGGCGCTTGAATTCTGCCTCTGTTTCGAGGTCGCAGATTTCGTTGCGACGAGCATAGAAGTTGATGAGGCCGTCGAAACCGATGCTCTTCTGCGAGGCTACGAAGGTTCCGGCAGGGCAGTTGAGCTGCAGGCCGCCGCAGGTTCCGATGCGCACGAGGGTGAGCGTGGTGTGCTCGGGTTTCTCGGTGCGGGTTTTGAAATCGATGTTCTTCAGCGCATCGAGCTCGTTGACTACGATATCGATATTATCGCATCCTATTCCGGTGCTCTGCACAGTGATTCGCTTGCCTTTATATGTGCCGGTGATGGCGTGGAATTCCCGACTTGAAACTTCGCATTCCTTCTCATCGAAATGGGAGGCTACGAGGGCTACGCGACCTGGGTCGCCAACGAGGATTACTTTATCAGCCACTTGTTCCGGGCGAAGATGAAGGTGGAAGCAACTTCCGTCTTCATTGATAATCAATTCTGATTCTGCAAAATATTTGCTCATGGTTCTTTTGATTTTAAGTTATACATTATTTATATTGGGGCTTTGCGCCCCCTCTGTGTTTAAGATAAGCAAAGATACGAATAAAAAATGAAATGCGATATTTTTTTAATGATTTTAAACAGTAAAAAACACGAAGGGCAAATCCCGAAAATGGAACTTGCCCTTCTCTTTCAAATCTCTCTTCTTTTATATCTAGTAAAGACTGCCAATGAACGGAGCCTTTTGCCGGATATTCAGATATGGGTAAACCCGGATGAGGGGTTATGAATTCATAGAGAGCAGGAACTCGTCGTTGTTGCGAGTATGCTGCATATTCTTGTGGATGGTGCTCATCGCCTCGATAGAATTCATGTCGGACAGATACTTGCGCAGAATCCACATGCGGTCGAGCGTTGTCTTGTCCTGCAGCAGATCGTCGCGACGGGTAGACGAAGAAATGAGGTTGACAGCAGGGAAGATGCGCTTGTTGCTGAGTGAGCGGTCGAGCTGCAACTCCATGTTACCGGTTCCCTTGAACTCCTCGAAGATGACTTCATCCATCTTACTACCTGTATCGATGAGGGCAGTAGCGATGATGGTGAGCGAACCGCCGCCTTCGATGTTACGCGCAGCACCGAAGAAACGCTTAGGCTTCTGGAGGGCGTTTGCATCCACACCACCGGTGAGCACCTTACCAGATGCAGGAGCTGTGGTGTTGTAGGCACGGGCGAGACGGGTGATAGAATCGAGGAAGATGACAACATCGTGTCCGCATTCTACCATTCTCTTAGCCTTCTCGAGCACGATTCCGGCAATCTTGACATGGCGCTCTGCTGGCTCGTCGAAGGTAGAGGCGATAACCTCTGCATTCACGGTGCGGGCCATGTCGGTAACCTCCTCAGGACGCTCGTCGATGAGCAGCATCATGAGGTAAGCCTCAGGATGGTTGGCTGCGATGGCGTTGGCAATATCCTTCATGAGGATGGTCTTACCGGTCTTAGGCTGAGCCACGATGAGCGCACGCTGACCCTTACCGATTGGCGAGAAGAGGTCTACGATGCGGGTGCTGAGATTGGTGGTGCGGCGGTCGCCACAGAGATTGAACTTCTCATCAGGGAAGAGTGGGGTGAGGTGCTCGAAAGGAACACGGTCACGAACCTCTGACGGGTCACGGCCATTGATCTTGATGATGCTGGTGAGCGGGAAGTATTTCTCGCCCTCGTGAGGCGGACGCACCTTGCACTCGATGACATCGCCAGTCTTCAGACCGAACTTCTTGACGAAGCTGGATGCTACATAAACATCGTCCGGTGAAGAAAGGTAATTGTAATCGCTGCTGCGCAGGAATCCGTAGCCCTCTGAAATCACTTCGAGCACACCGTTGGATTTCACGAGATTGCTGAAATCGTAGGCTGGTGCTTCCTGCTTGTTCTTGGCTGCAGGGGCAGCAGCAGGTGTGTGCTGGTGAGAAGTCTGCGGAGTGGTAGGACGGTCGAAGATATCGACAGTAGGAATGGCAGCCTGGTCTTCGATAGGAATGTCGACTACCAGGATGAAATCGGTTCCATCGCCCGGATCACCCTTCCAGGTTCCGTCTGCATCGAGTTCTACCTTCATACCTTCAGTATAGTGGATAGGAGCTGACTCCTGTTTCTTATCGGTTGCAGTTTTTTCAGTAGCTTTTTCCTTTGCCTCCTCAGCTGGAGCCGGAGCTGCTGCGTTCTGTGCATTCATCTTAGCCTGGAGCATCGCCTGCAAATCACCGCTGATGTTAGCGCTCTCAGCGTTTCCGGCAGAGAACTGCTCTTCCGGAACGGCAACTTGCTCAGGAGCAGTCTGCTGGTTATCGGCTGTTGCCTCTTCCTGCTGTTCTGCCTCAGTAGCAGCCTGCCGGTTAGCCGTCTCCTGTGCATCTTTCGCCATCTGCGCTTCTAGCTCGGCTTTTACCGCCTGATGCTTTCTGATGGCAGCTGCTCTGGCTTCTGCAATGGCTTCGAGTTCAGCCTTGCTTCTTCTGCCGCGGTGTTTCGGGAAGTTGGCAAGTACCTGAGCCTCGATGTCTTCGCCTGATTGGTTTAGAGTCTGCTTCTGGGCAGCTGATTGTAAACTCTGCTCTGCCGGGCTGAACTGGATTTCTTCCTCAACCGCTGGGGCTGGGGCAGTTTCGCTCATAGCCTGAGGAGCAGTCTCGCCGCCGTTAGGACCCAATACCTGGTTCTTCTGCACGTCGAAATTCTCTCCTTCATTACCGTGTACGGAATAGACACGGTCTTCTTTCTTGGTTGCAATGCGGGTGCGCTTGCGCTTAGGGGCTGCTTCAGGAGCTGGCTGTTCTGCCTGGGCGTCGAGAATGGCATAGACGATAGTTTCCTTGTTATCGCTCTTCTTTACCTTGACTCCCAGTTCCTTGGCAATGTCCTTCAACTGAACGACACTCTTTGCTTGTAATTCTTCTTTGCTATACATATATTATATATTGTATATTAATGATTTTTTTCTGAAATGTCGCGTTTCTGAATGGAAACACGGTATTGATTGATAAATTCGTGTGCAAAGATAATTAAAAAATTTGTTTCTGCCAAATATTTTGCCTATCTTTGCACAAAAAAAAATAAAAATGGCTAGTCAAATACCCTATTTAGACGTTCAAAACCTCACCAAACGCTTTGGTGCACAGGTTCTTTTTGATAATATTTCCTTCTCTATCGCTGAAGGACAGAAAGTGGGACTCGTGGCGAGAAACGGCACGGGAAAGTCTACGCTCATGTCGGTGCTGATGGATAAAGAGGGACACGAGAGCGGAGACATCATCTACCGACGCGACTTGAAGGTGGGCTATCTGGAGCAGTCGCCGCAGTTTGATCCGGAGGAAAGTGTGCTGCAGGCGTGCTTCAATCATGAGGATGATCCGGAGAAGGTGCTGAAGGCGAAACAGATTCTCACCCAGCTGCACATTACCAACCTGGAACAGCCGATGGGACAGCTCAGCGGCGGACAGCAGAAGCGAGTGGCGCTGGCGAATGTGCTGATTACGGAACCCGACTTCCTGATGCTGGACGAGCCGACCAACCATCTGGACCTGGAGATGATAGAGTGGCTGGAGGGTTATCTGAACCGCGGCAACAAGACCATCTTCATGGTTACGCACGACCGATTCTTCCTGGACAAGGTGTGCAATACGATTCTGGAACTCGACGACCGCACCATCCACACCTACCGCGGCAATTATGCCTATTATCTGGAGAAGAGGCAGGAGAGAATGGACAATCTGAGAGCCGAAATTCAGCACTCGAAGAATCTCTACCGCAGGGAACTCGACTGGATGCGCCGTCAGCCTCAGGCTCGCGGACACAAGGCAAAATACCGCGAGGATGCTTTCTACGAGCTGGAGAAGGTGGCGAAGCAGCGCATCGAAGACAGGCAGGTAAGGCTGAAGGCTTCTACCGTTTATATAGGTTCGAAGATTTTTGAATGCCAGTATGTGAGCAAGGCTTTCGATGACAGGGGACAGAAGAAGGTGATTCTCGACAACTTCTACTACAACTTTGCCCGCTTCGAGAAGATGGGTATTGTGGGTAATAACGGAACGGGAAAATCGACCTTCATCAAGATGCTGCTGGGCGAGGTTCAGCCCGACAGCGGCAAGTTTGACATCGGCGAGACGGTTCGCTTCGGCTATTTCTCGCAGGAGGGACTGAAATTCCGTGAAGACCAGAAGGTGATTGACGTGATTACGGAGATTGCTGATTATATAGATCTGGGCGGCGGCAAGCACATGACGGCTTCGCAGTTTCTGCAGTTCTTCCTCTTTACGCCCGAGGAGCAGCACAACTACGTTTACAAGCTGAGCGGCGGCGAGAAGCGCAAGCTTTACCTCTGTACGGTGCTGATGAGGAATCCGAACTTCCTGGTGCTGGACGAGCCGACCAACGACCTTGACATCCAGACGCTGCAGGTACTGGAAGAATATCTTCAGGATTTTGCGGGTTGCGTCATCGTGGTGAGCCACGACCGCTATTTCATGGACAAGGTAGTAGACCATCTGCTGGTTTTCAAGGGCGAAGGCGAAATACAGGATTTCCCAGGCAACTATACGCAGTACAGGGAATGGAGCCGGATGCAGGCGAAGGACGAGGCGGAACAGGCGAAACCGGCAAAGAGCGGAAATGCAACGGCAGAAAACGACGGAGCTGGCACGGCCAAGCGCGACGCCAATTTTGAGAACAAGCGCAAGATGAGCTACAAGGAGAAGCGCGAATATGAGCAGCTGACCCAGGAAATAGATGCGCTGACCGAGGAACAGAAGAAGCTGGAAGAGGAACTCTGCAGCGGAAATCTATCGGTTGAGGAACTGACGGAGAAAAGCAAGCGCCTGCCTGAAATCAAGGATGAACTTGATGAGAAGGAAATGAGATGGCTGGAACTGGCTGAAATGCTCTAGACTTTGAACTTTGAGCGTTGAACATTGAACTTTATGATTAGTTGATGTGCGGCCGTTAATAATAAATATTTATAAAAGAAAAATAGAAAGAATGGAAATTAAGAAATCAGAATTTACAATATCGGCTCCACGAGTGAGCATGTGTCCGAAAGATACGAAGGCTGAATATGCTTTCATTGGCAGAAGTAATGTGGGAAAATCGAGCCTCATCAATATGCTCTGCAACCACAAGGGTTTGGCTAAGACTTCAGCCACACCGGGTAAGACGCTGCTTATCAACCACTTCATTATCAACAACGAATGGTATCTGGTTGACCTTCCTGGCTATGGTTTCGCCAAGCGTTCGAAGACCGTACAGAAGCAGCTGGAACAAATGATAAGCAGTTATATTCTGCAGCGCCAGCAGTTGGCTAATGTCTTTGTGCTCATCGACGTGCGCCACGACCAGCAGAAGATAGACCGCGAGTTTGTAGACTGGCTGGGCGAGAGCGGCGTTCCTTTCTGCATCGTCTTTACCAAGGCCGACAAGTTGGGTCCGGTCAAGGCTCGCATGAATGCGGAGAAATGGATGCATGCGCTGGAAGACCGCTGGGAAGCACTTCCACCTTATTTCATTACCAGTAGTGAAAAGAAGATGGGACGCGACGAGGTGCTCGACTATATTGACGAAATCAACAAATCGCTCGCCGGAGAATAATCTTTCGGGAGAGAATAAACCAACAGAGAATGAAACAGATTAATTGGGGATTTATCGGCTGCGGAGAAGTAACCGAAAAGAAAAGCGGACCGGCTTTCAACGAAGTGGAGGGTTCGCAGGTGGTGGCTGTGATGAGCCGAAGCGAGAACAAGGCACGCAGCTATGCTGAGCGCCATCATGTGCGCAAATGGTACACGGATGCATCGGAATTGATAGAAGACCCCGATGTGAATGCTGTTTACATCGCCACGCCACCTTCTTCTCACGCCATCTTTGCCATCATGGCGATGCGTGCGGGCAAACCCTGCTATATAGAGAAACCGCTGGCAGCGAGCTACAACGACTGCATCCGCATCAACCGCATCAGCGAGCAGACGGGTGTTCCCTGCTTCGTAGCTTACTATCGCCGTAATCTTCCTTACTTCCAGAAGGTGAAGGAGATTATCGAGAGCGGAACCATCGGTAACGTGGTGAATGTTCAGGTGCGCTTCTCGGTTCCTCCGCGCGATCTCGACTTTCAGAGCGGCAAGGAAATGCCTTGGCGACTGCAGCCGGATATTGCGGGCGGCGGCTATTTCTACGACCTGGCTCCTCATCAGATAGATTTGCTCCAGAATCTGTTTGGTGTGATTACCCGTGCGCACGGCTATCCTGCCAACAGAGCGCATCTTTATCAGGCTGAAGATACGCTCTCGGCGTGCTTCTTCTTTGAGAGTGGAATTCCGGGCAGCGGAAGCTGGTGCTTCGTGGGACATGAGAGTGCGAAGGAAGACTGCATCGAGGTGATTGGCGAGAAAGGTTCGCTCTCATTCTCGGTGTTCACTTACCAGCCGATAGAAGTGATTACGAGCGAAGGAAAGAACTTGATTACGGTTCCGAATCCGCCTTATGTGCAGCTGCCGCTCATCAAGAGTGTGATTCAGCATCTGCAGGGAATAGGAAAATGCGACTGCACCAGCGTTTCGGCTACGGCTGTCAACTGGGTGCTGGACCGAGTATTGTGGAAGAACTGATTTTTTACAAAATCATCATCAGGATTAGAGCGTAAGTTATGAAGAGATGTTTCTGTATAGTAGGATTTATCTGTTCCCTTGTCTGCACTTCGGCAAGGGCAGGGGAGTCCGTGGATTCTACCATGCTGGGAACGCTCTTCAACAAGACGATGTTCATGTCCAATTCCCAGGACAGCCTCGTGAAAGAGCGCCATCGCAAAACCTTCTTCCATCAGGTGGGAGATGTGTTCACCCGGTTCTTCAGAGAATTCAACAGTACGGATTCGGCTTATATAGAAGACCAGCATTACAATTATACGGTGATGCTGCAGAACACCAATACCTACGAGGAATATACGCTCAGAAACAGCGAAGGACAGAGCATTTCCTTCTCGCCTGATCCTTCTTACCGCCTGGGGCCTTATCTGGGCTGGCGATGGGTGTTTCTGGGTTATACGTTCGACCTGAAGCACATTAATTTCAGGAATAACCACACTAATAAAAAGGAGTTTGACCTGAGCCTCTACAGCAGTCTGCTGGGAATAGACCTGTTCTGGCGCCAGACGGGAAATGACTATCATGTTCAGCGGATGAATCTGGGTGAGCACATCGATTGTGCCCCTATCCGCAAGGCTCCTTTCGACGGTTTCAAATCGAGCATCAAGGGATTCAATCTTTATTACATCTTCAACCATCGCCGCTTCTCTTATCCTGCCGCCTATTCGCAGAGTACGGTGCAGCGGAGAAGTGCCGGTTCCATGCTTCTGGGAATCGGTTACACGGAACATGAACTGGAGGTGAACTGGGATAAACTGACCAATCTTGTAGATGAAAAGCTGAATAAAAATCTGACAAACGGGGGAACTCCGGAAGCCAAGATAGACAGTTCGCTGATGTTCAGCAAGGTGAAATACAGCGATGTGAACGTAACCTGCGGCTATGCTTACAACTGGGTTTTCGCCAAGAACTGGCTCTTCAACGCTTCGCTCTCGGTAGGTGTGGCTTACAACCGCTCGAAATCGGATAATGAAAGGGAACATCTGGACATTACCAACTTCAGTTTCAAGAATGTGAACCTGGATGGAATAGGCCGCTTCGGTATTGTGTGGAACAACACGCATTGGTACGCGGGCGCCAGCACCATCATCCATTCCTACAACTATAAGAAAAAACAGTTTTCTACCAACAATTCGTTTGGCTCACTCAATATTTATGTGGGTGTGAACTTCGGCAGGAAACGTCATCATTAACATATAAAAAGAGAAGAGATGAAAATATTTACGAAAATGGCAGCTGTCGTGCTGGCTTGCGTGCTGGCTGTTCCGGGAGAAGCCAGGGTAAATGTGGTTTATCAGCGGCAGGACAGTCTGCGGATTGTAGGACTGCTGCAGCAGGCAAGGGCGATGAAGAAGAAACCAGCCAGTTGGATGCTTTGGTTCGGCAAGCAGATGGCGGGCGTTCCTTATGTGGGCGGCACGCTGGACCGAACGAAGGAAGAGGTGCTCATCGTGAACACCCGTGAGCTGGACTGCACCACATACGTAGAGATGGTAACGGCGCTCACCCTATGCGCCAAGAAGAATGAGACTTCTTTCTCGGCTTTCTGTGAACATCTCCGGAATGTGCGTTATGTGGGCGGAGAGGTTTCCTATGTGAAGCGCCAGCATTATTTCACGATTTGGATGGATGCAAACGAGCGCGAGGGAATCGTGAAGAATATTGCGCCCAATCCTCCTTTCTCGGCCGTTCAGACCGTGAACATCAACTGGATGAGTACGCATGTTTCGAGCTATAAGATGCTTAAGGCTCATCCGGAATGGAAATCGGGAATCAGAAAACTGGAACAGAGTGTGAACGGCAAGCGTTACCGTTATGTTCCGAAGGGTAAGATTGCCAACACGGCAGTTTTCCGCAACGCTATTCATGATGGTGACATTATCGCCATCATTACCAACAAAAAGGGTCTCGACACAACCCACATCGGTATTGCCTCCTGGCACAAAGACGGATTGCATCTGCTCAACGCCAGCAGCATTCACAAGAAGGTGATTGATGAACCGATGACACTTTATACTTACATGCATAAACATCCGGTGCAAATAGGAATCAGGGTTTGCAGAGTTCAGTAAAAAAATATTAGAAAAAGAAAAGATAAATGGAAGAGAAAAAGAATTTTGAAGCTGTCTTCAAGGAAGATCTTTATCAATATCTGCTGGGTATTGATAAGGTAGACGCTCATTTGCCGGAAGCTCCGGATTTGGAAGAGCTGTGGCAGAAAGTAGGCGAGAGTTATCTGCCTGATGCGATTCGCGAGTTTGCCAAATATCCTACGGTTTCATTGGGTTGGATCATGTATGTAGGAATGGCGCTTGCCAAGTATTGGGATGAGGATTGGGAACTCTACAGCAAGGTAGAGAATCATTATGAATATCTTCGTGACAGGATAGATTTCGACCACATGGATGATTACATCTGCGAAAAGGTTCTGCTGCTGAATGAGGAAGCGCATAAGGCTGTTACGAATGTAGTGGCAGAATGTGCTTCGCGCTCTTACAGCAAGCTGATTCATCTGAATCTGCAGCCTGGAAGCGAGGAAGCCTTCCGTGGTTTCGTTGCCGCCCTTCACCAGATGTTCCTTATGGGAATAGCCGTAGAGCTTAAAATGCTGGGGTACCACATGACTAAAATGTAAAAGAAAGTCCGTAGGCGTTCTGTTAAAATGCCTACGGACTTTCTTACTTATTACTAAAATAATTACTTCACTTTCTTGAGATATTCTCCAGCGCGGGAATCGCCGAGTTCCTGGGCTTTCTTCAGGTTCTTGATGGCCTCTTCCTTATTTCCTTTCTCCTTCTGGAGCAGTCCTAAGAGAAGGTAGCCGTCAGCATATTCAGGAGCCAACTCTATGCAATGGGTGGCTGCGCTGATTCCTTCATCATAACGCTTTACACGCAAGTCGAGACTTGCCCATTCTGCAAAATAAGTAGGCTCTTTAGGAGCCAGGTAACAGGTGCGGGCAATATCAAGCAGGGCTGGCTGCCACATGCGTAACTTGGTTTCGCATTGGTAACGGGTGTAGAAGAAGGCTGGCGAAACAGGACGGGCAATGGAATCGTACATATTATAATCCTGAATAGCGCGGCGGAATTCACCCTGCTCCTTCAGAAATTCTCCACGTGCCAGATAATAATTCGCAACCATTCCGATCTTGTTTCCAACGCTTACCGCACTATCGAGCAAAACCTCAATCTCCTTGGCTGGAGCCTTGAGATTCTTCTTAGCCTGGGCAGCCTCAAAATAGAGTTCGCCGCTGAGAAGTGAAGTATTGGTCAAATCCATGAAAGTATCGTAAGCTTTCTGATACTCACCCTTTACAAAATTAATCTGCGCTTCCTGATGGCGGTAAATAGGCTGAGCCTTGATTTCGTATGCCTTTTGAGCCTCAGCTATGGCCTTATCAAGCGTCCAGTCCTTATAAACAGAATCGCCCTTGTAAATAATCTTCTGATAAATCAGGTCGGCATAGTTGGAATGAGCCTCATCCTTGGCAGCCGATTTCTTAATGCCTTCTTCCATCAGTTTGGCAGCTGCATCATATTCGGCCTTATCCGTCAGATAAGCGGCTTTCTCCTTGTAACCGAAGGCTGAAGTAGGAAATTTGCTGATAAACTCATCGCTATATTTCGCATACTCATCAGCTGTAGTCTGGCCTTTCTTCAGAGTCATCATCGTCATCGCTTCGTTCTCTGTATCAGGAAGAGCTGTACGGATGGTGGTTTCGCGAAGTGCTGCATCAAGACTCGAAAGACCGGTTACCTTCAGCTGCTTGGCGTAGTTGGCGTCGATGGCCGTAACCTGACCATTGCTGTGCATCAGACCGATGACCTGACCGTTCTTGTTGGCAAACGGACAACCTACTGCATTTTCGGGAGCACTATTCGAGAAGATGTAATAGTTGTACGTAGTCTTGAACTTCTCTACGCTGCTGATGTCCTCCTGCTGGTAAGCCGGCTTCTTGATAGAATATGGAACCAGCCAGACCTTGTCGCCAGCAGCCGATTCCTTGGTTGCAATAGGGGCAGCAACTGTAGAGGCGTTGATGCGGAATTTAGCCACATCGTAGAGTTCGTCGGCTCCCATGATGGCCTCAACAGGAATCGATTTTCCGGAAGCGTCAACAACGCTAGCCTTTACAGCTCCGACAAATGGCTTGAAGGTGCTGATAGCCGTTCCCTTGTTGTCGATAAAAACACCTTGGGTAGAGGCGATAATGTCGCCTTTCTGATTGAAAGTAGTCAAGGTGAAAACGCTCTTAGCCAGTTTCTGGACCGAACCCGGCTGGGCATAGAGGGACGATGCTCCGAGCATCAGTCCCATCATGATCATATTTATTTTTTTCATAATCTTATTTGTGTTGCTTGTGTTTATTGAGCAACTCCTTAGCATTTGCCAGGGCAGCAGGCGTAATGTCGCTTCCGCTGAGCATCTGGGCGATTTCTTCTATGCGCTGCTGCTCGTTGAGTTCCTTCATGTGAGAAAGAGTTCCCTCTTCGGTTTCTTCTTTCAGAACCTTGTAATGATGGGTTCCCATGGAAGCAATCTGAGGCAGGTGGGTGATGGAAATAACCTGACGGTTCAGGTTGCCCATCTCTGTCATGATTTCCGCCATCTTTTCAGCAGTCTTACCGCTTACTCCCGTGTCGATTTCATCAAAGATGATGGTTGGCAGTTTTACGGCGCCGCTAATCATGGCCTTCAGAGAAAGCATGACGCGGGCGATTTCTCCACCAGAAGCAACCTGACTCACCGGCTGGAGAAGCGTGCTCTTGTTGGCGCTGAACAGGAAATTTACCTTGTCAACACCATCAGAACTGAGCGGCTTGGCGGAGAATGAAATTTCGAAGCGGACGTTTGGAATTCCCAGAGGAATGAGACGTTTCTTCATTTCTTCTTCTATCTTTCTAGCCGATTTTGTTCGGATGGCAGTCAGTTCACCAGCCAGCTTTTCAGCCTTGGCAAGCAGAAGGGCAACTTGCTTTTCCAGCTCTTCTATGTCTTCATCTCCATTATCAATGTGCTGTAGCTGTTCGTTGATTCGCTCGCGAGTGGCGATGAGTTCCTCTACATTTTCCACATGGAATTTCTGCTGGAGCGAGTAGAGGTGGTCAAGCCGGGAATTGATGGTTTCAAGCCGGTTCGGGTCGAACTCTATATTGTCAACGCTTCCGCTTATTTCCTGGGCAATATCCTTGAGTTCTATATAGCTGCTCTGCATTCGCTCAGCCACCTCTTTCACATCCGGATAAACCTCCTTGATGTTGTCAATCTGCTGGGCTGCATTCTTCAGTTTGTCGAGAATACTGCCGTCTTCGCCCGAGAGTGCATTATCTGCCTCATAGAGCGCAGTCTTGATGTCTTCAGAATGGCTCAGGGTTTCTGCTTCCTGTTCCAGTTGCTCAAGTTCGCCTTCCTGCAGGTTAGCGTCATCCAGTTCCTTAAACTGGAATCGCATGAATTCCTCGTTCTCCCTGTTCTTTGCGATTTCCGCTTTCAGGTCTTCCAGCTGTTGCTTAGCCTTTTTATAGTTCTTGTATTCGGCAAGATAAGCCTTCTTCTGCTTTTCATCGTGGGCAATAATGTCGACCACGCTGAGCTGGAAGTCTTCCTTCTGCAGCAGGAGGTTCTGGTGCTGCGAATGAATATCGACGAGCTGTTCGCCCAGTTCTCTCATCTTGCTCAGGGGGACGGGCGTGTCGTTGATGAAGGCACGGCTCTTTCCGGCAGCAGTCAGTTCGCGGCGGATGATGGTGTCTTCTGCATCATAATCAATATCGTTAGCATCGAAGAAATCCTGCATTCCGTATTTTGACAGGTCGAAGTGGGCTTCAATCACGCATCGGTCTCTTCCTGCCTTGATGGCCTTGCTGTCTGCACGATTGCCCAGGAGCAGTCCGATGGCTCCGAGAATGATGCTCTTTCCGGCACCCGTCTCGCCCGTGATGACTGAGAATCCTGGATAAAGAGGAATGTCCAACTCGTCAATCAACGTGAAATTCTTGATGTATAATTGCTTGAGCATAATTTCTTATCTTATTGTTTTAAAGGAACTTAACCTACCTATGAAGAATCTTTGCTTTATCGCCCGGGAAGTTGCCTCGAATCATTCTGCATGTAGCCTTATTCCTTGATTTTGTCCCAATATGAGTTTTGAGAAGGATTAATGGAGAAGAGCAGCTCATAAATGCTTTCTTTCTCTTTCTGAGTGCCATGTTTCTGATAGATGTTAGCAAGCTCGTCCTTCTTATAGTCGGTCCAGATTTGTGGCAGCAGACTGAGCGGTCTGTCTGTACGTGCCTTCTTCAGATCCTGGAGCAGGGTGTTGGTAATTTCAGTTCTGCCTCGTTCCACATTATTCGCCATTTCATCGAGCCCTTTTCTGTAATAGTTGTATTGCAGCATTCTGAAAGGCTCCATGGCTCCGTCGAGATAATCGGAAATGATGGCGAACCGGTTTCTGTTGTCACTAAACGCTTTCCAGCCCGGAAAATCAAGATTCTGGGCGTTGTTGGTGAGGTTCATGCAACGTTGCAGAATGTCTTCACCACCTTTAGGCGCAAAACTGTCAAGATCTAAACCGATGATGAGGTAAGCATAGTAGGCGAGCAGAGCCGTTAGCTGGTTGTCAATCCGCTCTTCGGTAAACTCCAGCTGGTCGAACTCGGCAAACTTGAACGTGAAGTTTTCATCCACATTATTATATAAGGTGGACGTATAGGCTGAATTGTAGACGGGACGGTTGGCCTGGATGAGCGCCTTGCAGGTAAAGATATTCTGGTCTTTATCATACTTGCTTACCGTGATATTGAAGTTGCACACGATGCGCTCGTTCTTCCTGAATTGAAGATTCGTCCATTGCCTGTCGTTCACAAACTGCTCAAGAGTTTGCTGCAGATTATCGAATACCCGGTTTTCCGTGCCCTGAATCTGGGCATGGTTGATGGTAATCTTAGCCTGTAACTCCTGAGCGGCTGATGTGATGGGGCTACAAGAGATGAGCCAGCTCGTTGATAATGTCACGAGCCACTTCAGTTTTCGGTTTCTTCTCATATTCTTTCTTACCCTCTTCAGAAATAATCGTTATCTGGTTGTCATCCGTACGGAATGTGGTTCCCGGATTGCGAGTAGAGTTAAGCACGATGAAATCGGCATTTTTCTTTTTGCGTTTTTTCTGTGCATTAGCCTCTTCATCGTTGGTTTCCAGGGCGAAAGCCACAATTCTCTGATGTTTTTGTTTCATCTTGCCA
>ERZ1504665.189-NODE-189-length-18507-cov-4.462118_pt1 | contig 18507 bp, 8 predicted proteins | sample MGYA00572435_ERZ1504665 | MGnify/ENA primary metagenome ERZ1504665 (study PRJEB39906, sample SAMEA3182062) | gut metagenome | biome: human; feature: gut; material: Stool; isolation source: human stools | place: Canada | collected 2013-01-14 ... | reverse complement strand
CGTGCTTACAGCGTACAGCTGCTTAGCACATTATTGAATTATTAACGAACTATTGTTTTCAAATAGGTTTTATTAATTTAATATTATTGTTTGTTATTTCGGTGTCTTCTGTATCACATTTAATGCGATTATATGGACAGCCATCCCCACACACCGGCAGCAAAAGACATACCTTGCACTTATCATCATCAAATGGGGCCGATGCTGCCAAATATAGGAATAACAACTATGAAGCGGATAATATCTTCTTCTAATGGAAATAGTATTTCCTGCACGATCAACATGTTTTTATCATTAGGGAAAATATTCGTTCAAAAGTATTGAATGTGTGTTCAAAAGCTTTGAATGTACATTCAAAAGTATAGAACGGCGGTTCAATACTTTTGAACGGAGATTTTCCCTAATAACAATTACTTTTTCCTCTAGGCTTTTGGAGTTTTTAGATACGGAATAAGTCATCCATAGTGATAACTTTCTGTATTCTTCCTGCATACTCATTGAACTTCAAACCGTATGTTGTGATGAGTGTCAGGTGAAGGGCATTCTTGCATCGGGTTTCTTCCTGAAATGTGCTGAGTTTATGTCGCAAGTTCTTGTCGTAGCTGGCGTTGATGGAGAAGTCATCTTCGCAAAACTTCATTTCGCAGATATTACAGATGTGGTCTGCTCGTTCGATAACCAGGTCTATCTGTGCTCCATCCTTTTCTTTTCTGCTCTTCCATGGGCTTGATTCAGTCTGTACTCCGCTAATGCCAAGCGCCTGTTTGATTTGTGGCAAATGGTAGATGCAAAGTGATTCGAAGGTGAAGCCTCGCCAAGCCGTAAGGGAGGGTGTCAGTAAATTATCCTGCCAAAAGCTGGGATTGGTAGTCTTCTTGCCATCAATGAAGGAGAGATAGAATTTGCTGTAGAAGTCGGTAAGACGATAGTAAACCTCTCTCTTCGGATAGTCGTATTTGATATACGAGGTGATGAAGTCGCTCACTTCCAGAGTCTTCAGAGTTGTGGAGAGACCGCCACCGTCTGCAAGATTCGTCAGTACCTGTATCTCTTTTCTTGTGTACCCTTGTTGCTTCTTTGCCAGTAATCGTACAATCTTCTTGCAGTCTTCTGCATTGGTAAAGAGAGAAGAGTAGAGACGGTCGAATTCTAACTTGAGTTTGGCGTTTGGCTCGAAGAAGAGGCGGTCTATGTTTTGTGCCAGGCTCTTTCCCTTTTGGAGCATAGATATATAATAAGGTATGCCACCAGTAGCCATATAGCATTGTACCTGGTCGAATTTAGACATTACGATATGGTTTGCCTGGTAAAATCTCTCACATTCCCCCAAGGTAAAAGGGCGGAGCTTGATTTCATCTGTAGTTCGATCGAAGAGTCCTCCCTTGTTGTTGAGGAGTTTGTCTGAAATCCAAGAGGTAGCAGAGCCACAGACGATGAGCATTAAGTTTTCCTTGCCTGCTCCCCATCCATTCCAAAAATGTTCCAAGGCGGTAATGAAGCCAGAACGGGGTGTATCCATCCATGGAAGTTCATCGATGAATACAACTTGTCGCTTCTTGGTGTCTTTTTTTTCCAGCAAGGATATGAGCGCATCAAATGCTTCCAGCCAGTCGGTTGGAACTCGTTTGATATCGCTGCCATACTTGATGAGCGAAGAGTAGAAATTGCTAAGTTGCTGCTCCTTCAGTTTCTTGCCTTGTAATTCGTATGGCGAGAGTCCTGTGTGGTAGAATGCAAACTTGTCGCCTAACAATTCTCTTATCAGAAAGGTCTTGCCGACTCTTCTTCTACCATAAACTACTGCAAAAACAGGTTTGTTTGTTTGATATAGAGCCTCAATCTCCTTGATTTCAGGCTCTCTTCCTATAATCTCTTGTGCCATAATGGATGTCGTTATTTTGCTGCAAAGATACTAAAAATATCGTTTCGCGCAAAATAATGAGTCACTATTTTGCGCGAAATGGGGTAAAAAAGCCATTTTGCGCAGAATAGTGATAGGGAGGATAGTATTTATTAGTCGTGGAAATGTGCGAAAAAACAATGGATTTCCACGACTAATCATACTAATTAACCATTTTTCAGTTCCTCGGCATACTCCTTCGGGAAGATGCCGAACTCCTTCTTGAAGCATTTGGAGAAATACTTCGGCGTGTTGAAACCTACCTGGGTGGCCACATCGCTGATCAGAATGTTAGGGTTCGACCGGATGATGCGCTGAGCTTCCTTCAGGCGGATGCTGGTGATGAAGGCAATGACCGTTTGCCCTGTTGTGGCTTTCACCTTATTATATAAGGTGGATTCGCTCATCACCATATCCTTGGCAAAAGAATCGCGGTTGTAATCGCCATCTGCAAGATGTTGCATCACTACCTCTGTGGCACGAGTGATGAATGCCTGATCTGGGTTGCTCAAATGTAACGCAGTCTGTGTTTCGCTCTCCGTGCTGGTTTGGAGCGCAACTTCTGCCTGAATCTTCTCTATCATCTTCTTACGGTTGGCAAGAAGGGCATTGATCCGGACTTCCAGCTCCTCAAACTTGAAAGGCTTGGTGATGTAGGCATCTGCTCCTGCGGCATAAGCCTCGGTCTTGTCCTCTTCCTTGCTCTTGGCGGTGAGCAGGATGATAGGCAGCTGCCAGAAACTCTTGTCAGACTTCAGCTGCTTGGTCAGTTCGATACCATCCATGATTGGCATCATCACGTCGCTCACCACGAGGTCGAGTTTCTCCTTCATGATGATGTTTTTCGCCTGCTTTCCGTTCTTTGCCGTAAACACATGATAGTTCTTGCTCAATACCTGCAGCATCAGGGCGAGCAGTTCCTCGTTGTCCTCCACCACCAGGATCTTGCTCGCATTCTTTCTGATGAAGATGCTCTGGCGGACAGGTGCCAGCTTAGGTTTGTCTTCAGAAGCTGGTTGGAATTCCAGCTTCGTTTCCTGGCTTGCCTGTCTGATGGCTTCCCGATTTACTGCATTTGTTTTTTCAGAATTGTCTATTTCATCTGGTGCATACGCACTTTTTCTGATAGACAGGGTGATGGTGAAGGTAGTGCCTTCGCCTTCCTGACTTTCACATTGGATATCGCCATGATGCAGTTTCACCAGGTCGTGGGTCAACGACAGTCCGATGCCGGTTCCCGGCATGTTCTGCTTGCGGTAGTCGCCATCGAAGAATCGGGTGTAGAGATGCTTCATCTTCTCTTTCGACATACCGATGCCATTATCCGCGATGGTGATGATAGCCTGTTCCTTGCTGAGGCTGAGTGATACATCAATCTTGCCTCCCACCTTATTATATTTAATGGCGTTGGAGAGCAGGTTGTAGATGATCTTATCCATCTTGTCGGCATCAAACCATGCCATGCCTTCAGTCTTCGGCTTCTCCAGGGATAGGGTAATCTTCTGGTGTTCAGCCATCGGACGGATATTCTCGCAAGCTTCTTCTATGAACGAAATCAGGTTTCTGCGGCTCACGAGCAGATGCAGCTGTCCTGCCTGCGACTTTCTCACTTCCAGGATCTGTTGCAGGAGTCGGGTGGTGCGGTTGATGTTGCTGTCTATCACCAGATAGTCTTCCTCATACTGTGGTGCTCTTTCCTTGAGCTTGTAGATGGTGGCAGAAATGACGGTGAGCGGGGTGAGCAGCTCGTGGGTGATATTGGTAAGGATAACACCCATCTGCAGGCTGTTTCTGGTCTTCACCTGCTCCTTATACCATCTGGCAGCAGCAAAGATGCCGCCTATCAGCATCAGGATATAGAGCATGAAGGCTATTCTGGATGCATACCATGGCGGCAGCACCTTGATGGTGATGGTGTAGGGCAGTTCCTGCCACTGACCATAGCTGTCGGTGGCCTTCAGACGCAATCTGTAGGTTCCTGCGCTTAGGTTCTGGAAGGTGGCTTTGTGAACATCAGGCTTGCAGTATTGCCAGTCTTCATCATAACCTTCCAGCTGGTAGGCATAGACATTCTTGCTGGCATTGCCGTAAGTGAGGAGTGCAAACTCGATATCAAACTTCTTCACCTTTGCCGGTATGGTAATCTCCTGGGTATAGTGAGGCATTTCTTTCGAAATATCACTTTTGAGAACAGAGTCCAGCATGGCAAATGGCACGTCGTCTATCAGCAGGTCGGTAATGATGAGCTTGCTGTTCTTCTTGTGATGCTTCATTCCCATAAGAGGAGATGGAGTGAAGGAGAAGAAGCCTGTTCTTCCGCCGAAGAAGATTTCCTTGCCAAACTGATAACTGGCATCCGCCGAAAAATGGACTTCTCCCAAACCGTCTTCCCGGGTAAAGTAAGTGATGTTGCGCAAGTCTTCCGCATCCTGACTTTTCCAGGTAATATAAGCCAGAGACTTGTTGAGCGCTACCCAGATATTGCCGAAAGCATCGCCTTCTATGGAGAAGGTCTGGTCATCCGGAAGATGAATCTTTCGGTTCTGGTATTCAAAACGGTCTTCCTCCTTATTATATAGGAAGAGTCCGCCACTGTTTGATATCGCCCAGAGTCTGCCCTGCTTGTCCTCCATACATTTCTGGGCATCATTGATGGCAAACAGCTGGTTTTTAAAGCTGTATTGCTTGTATTTCAGCGATCGGATGTTCTTGGGATTTCCCGAAATGCGGATGATGCCTTCATTATTGGTAGAGACCCAGATGTTACCCTGCCTATCCTGGCAGATGTTACGGATGTCACAGCTGCTGAAGTCGTTTTTACCTTCTTTCATGGTCAGGAAGTAGCCTGTATTGTCTGGATACACGATACTCATACCATTGCGGCTTCCTATCCACATGGTTTTATCCTTTGATTCGAAAACAGCATTGACAAAGTCTTCTTGGATGTATTTGGTATTGCTGCGATTCAGTTCGAAGGCATTTCCCTCCTTTGGTTTGACTACGATACCATAGTTGTTGACCGCAAACCAGATTTCCCCATTGCTTCTTTTGGCTATGCTGGTGATACTCGTGGTTAGCGTATAGTCGTGCAAACTGCCAAAACCTGGAATTTCACTATTATAATAGGTGGCACCGGTGTATCTGTTGTAGAGCGCTACTCCGTATGGGTTGAGCCCCAGCCAGAACCATGCTCCATCGGTGGTTAGTATGGCATTCACGTAGTTGATGGTAGGGGCATTCTGAAGATTTCCCAGATGCCACTGCCTGAAGAGCGATGGTGTGGTAGTAATTTGCAGGACTCCATCATTCTGCGTGCAGAGCCAGATGTTGCCCCCCCATCTGTGCAGATATCATTGCAGTAGATGAGTCGGCTGTTGCCTATCTGGGTATATTTCTGCCAGCTGGCCTGCGGCAGGTTTTCGTCGAGAAAGCAGATGCCTTCTCTTGTGCATGCCCAGAGAGTATGCGTAGTAGGGTCTTCTACGAATTTATAGAAGATGTCGAAATTATTGGTTGTATAGGGATATTGATGATATTGCGGATTCTTCAGATTGTCCGGATTGCTGATGCACAGCACTCCGTATCCCCAGGTTCCTACCCAGAGACGATGGTTTCTGTCGAAAAAGAGCGAGTAGGCAGAATTTATGTCATTCAGCTTCGGGTAGCTGCGGAATACGTTGCTGCCACGTTTCAGACGCATCAGTCCGGAAGACCAGGTACCGATGAGAAGGTCGCCGTTTTTGTCTTCTATGATGGCTTTCACGCTATAGTTGGTTATTCTGTTTTTGCTGTCATCTACGTCAATGAGCCATGTATTCTTATTATTATAGGTATAGAACGTCTCTGTCTTGGAATTGAAGTAGGAAAGTCCGCCATCAGTTCCAATCCATAAAGTTCCATCTTTTGATACGAAGAGGGTATAGATGATGCGCTGAGATTCATCTGGCAGGAAGAAAGTCTTGAACTTTCCGGTGCGTTTGTTCATTCTTACCAGACCGTTGCGAGTTCCCAGCCAGAGATTATCCTGATGATCTTCGGCTATGGAGCGGATGGTATTGTTGGGCAGTATGCCAGGCTGGTAAGCATTCGTCTTGTAGGTTTTCACATGATAGCCATCGTATGATTTCACTCCGGCATTGGTTCCCACCCACATCATGCCTTCCTTGTCGAAGAACATGCAGTTTGCCTCTTCGGTAGGCGCAATGGTAATAGGAGGGAGATAATGGAATGGAAAATTCTGTGCTTTGACCTGGGAGACAAAGCATATCAGACCGATAAGGATGTGAATGATAGTTGTTTTCATGTCTTTTATCTGTTTTATCTATATTCTTAATTTTTGCTACAAAGTTATAAAATTTTTAGTAAAAAGGGCAAAAAATAAGTAGTTTTTAACGATATGTTCCCTATGAATACCGATATTTTCTCCTTATATTAATAAAAAAGACCGAATTTTGCACCCAGAATGAACAAAACGTATATAACTAACGAATTTTTGCAACTAATGAAAAAAGTCGATCTGAAAACTTCGTCAAGAAGCTTCTTTTTCATGATGGCAATGTCGGCTGGGCTGACTTTGTTGCCACAGGAGTTGCTGGCTGTTGAGAACAGCATCCAGGCTGTTCTGCAGGGCAATGATGTGGAAGGTGTAGTAAAAGACGCATCGGGAGAACCTATCATAGGTGCTACCGTACGTGTAGTTGGCACTAAGATTGCAACGGTTACCGACTTTGAAGGTAACTTCAAAATCAATGCCAAAAGTGGACAATCCCTGCAGATTACTTACGTAGGCTGCAAGCCAAAGACTGTAAAGGTGGGTCGTGGTGCCCTTGCTGTCACTCTTGAGGACGATTCTCAGGTGTTGAAAGATGTACAGGTTGTGGCTTACGGTGTACAGAAGAAGGTAACTGTAACGGGTGCAATCTCTAATATCAATGGTAGCGAGCTGACCAAGGTTCCTACCGGTTCCATCAACAATATGCTTTCTGGTGTAGTTCCAGGTCTTTCTTCTGTACAGTATTCCGGTGAGCCGGGAGCTGATGCTGCAACGATCCTGGTACGTGGTCAGGCTACTACCAACAATTCATCTCCATTGATTCAGGTGGATGGTGTAGAGCGTGACTTCAACGACATCGACCCAAGCGAAATCGAGAGCATTACCGTATTGAAGGATGCATCAGCCACAGCCGTATTCGGTGTGCGTGGTGCCAATGGTGTAATCCTCGTAACCACCAAACGTGGTAAGGAGGGAAAGGCTAAGATTTCTGCCAATACTTCCATGAGCGTCATTGTGCCTACTGATCCTATCAAGTTGGCTAACGCTTACGAGTATGCTTCTTATTATAATATGCAGAAGTTGAATGATGGTGCTGCTACTGCTCCTTTCTCAGATCAGATTCTTCAGAAGTTCAAGGATCATTCCGATCCTCTCCGTTTCCCTGATACCGACTGGATTGATTACTGTTTCAAGGATCATGCCATCCAGACACAGCACAATGTGAATATTTCTGGTGGTACCGACCGCATGCGCTACTTCGTATCTGTAGGTGCCTTCACCCAGGATGGTCTCTTCAAGCAGCAGTCTCTGCCTTACGATTTCAACTTTAAGTATCAGCGTTTCAACTATCGTGCCAACTTGGACTTTGATGTAACCAAGACTACCACCATCAGTGTAAATCTGGGTGGTCGTGTTGATACAAAGAATACTCCATATTCCGGTGAGGACAACAACCAGTTGTTCCGAAAGCTGTATTGGGCAACTCCATTCTCAAGCCCTGGTGTCATCAACGGCAAGTATCTCTTGTCGGGTACCGATTACAATGACTGCGACAACATGCCGTTTACTGGTACAACCGGTCTGGCTTCCTATTATGGTAAGGGTTATATGTCCAGAAATTCCAATACATTGAATGCCGATGTTGTGCTGAATCAGAAACTCGATGTCATTACCAAGGGCTTGTCTTTCAAGTTGAAGGGTTCCTACAACAGCTCTTATAGCGTAACTAAGTCGCGTGGTGCTTCTGCTGCCTATTATACACCAGTGATGCAGCCAGACGGAACCGTAGAGTATCGCAAGAACGGTACCGATTCACAGCTGGGCTATGGTGAGAGCTTTGGCAAGGGCCGTAACTGGTACTTTGAAACCAGCTTGAACTACAACCGTGGCTTCGGATTGCATCATGTAGGTGGTTTGGTTCTTTACAACCAGTCAAAGTATTACTATCCAGGTACTTACTCTTCTATTCCTAGAGGCTATGTAGGAATGGTAGGTCGTGCTACCTACGACTGGAACAACCGTTATATGGCAGAGTTTAATGTAGGTTACAATGGTTCCGAGAACTTTGCCAAGGGAAAGCGCTATGGTTTCTTCCCAGCAGGTTCATTAGGTTGGATCATCAGTGAGGAACCTTTGTTCAAGCCTTTGCGCAAGGTGGTAGATTACTTCAAGGTCCGTGCATCATGGGGTCTCGTAGGTAACGACCAGATTGGTGGCAGCCGTTTCATGTATCTTGCCGACCCTTATGGCGTAGGTAGCGGTTATAACTTCGGTGTCAATACCGGCAACTTTGTAGCAGGAGCCTGGGAATCAAGTAAGAACAATGCTGATGTAACCTGGGAAAAGTCATTCAAGCAGGATTACGGTGTAGATCTGAACATTCTGAACAATCGTCTGAAGGCTACTTTCGACTACTATAAGGAGCATCGTACCGACATTCTGGTTCGCAGTGGTATTGCTCCTGGCTTGTTAGGTTTCACCTTGCCTGCAGCTAACCTTGGAGAGGTTGACAGCTGGGGTTATGAACTCTCCCTGAAGTGGAACGACAAGATTGGCAAGAACGTAACCTACTGGGTAGAAGGAAACCTGTCTTACAACCAGAACGAAATCAAGGATCTTTACGAGGAACCGCAGAACTATTCCTGGATGGAGCAGAAGGGTCATCGTATCGGTTCCCGTCTGATTCGCAAGTTCTGGGGATTCTATGAGAAGGATTCTGACGAGAAGTACTTTGCTGAGTTTGGCGAGCATATTCCAGACCATAAGCAGACATTGCAGTATGGTGATGCCATCTATGTAGATTTGGACAAGGATGGTGTGATTGATGCCAATGACCAGTCATACGAATTGGGACATACCGATGACCCTGAGTACGTAATCGGTGTAAACCTTGGCTTCAGATGGAAGAATCTCGAAGTGAGTACACAGTGGACTGGAGCATGGAACGTGAGCCGTATGCTGGATGAGTCATTCCGCCAGCCATTGGGAGATACCGGTCAGAAGGGCTTGCTGAAGTATCAGTACGACCATACCTGGCAGGAAGGCAAGGACAATTCCGATGCCAAATATCCACGTGCTACCATGCTGAATGCAAGCAACAACTATGCAGGTTCTACGCTCTATGAGGTGAACGCTTCATACTTGCGTCTGAAGAATGCACAGATTGCATACCATTTCGACTTCCCATTCATGAAGAAGATAAAGATGAACAACCTGACTTTGGCATTGAGCGGTTATAACCTCTTCACCATCACAGACTTCAAGTGGGGTGATCCAGAGTCTCGTACAAGTTCCCGTCCATCTTATCCATTGACAAGATCATTCTCTTTGAGTTTGAAGGTTGGATTCTAAAAATAAACGACAATTATGAAATTACATAAAATATTAATAGGTGCATTCTTTGCTTTTGCACTGTCATCTATGACAACCAGCTGTGTAGACGACTGGAAGTTTGGTGATTCTTTTCTGGAAAAGGCTCCTGGTGGCGATGTTACCAAGGATACGATTTTCAATAATGCGGAATATACCCGCGATTTTCTCTGGAAGACCTATTCTTATATGTACTATGGCTTGCCATTCTATTGGGATGGTGGTGTGCAGGTAAAGATGAATACCGGTGTGTTCGAGACTTTGTCTGATTGCTGGCACAGCCATAACTCCTGGGATGACGTGAACCGTCTTTACTACTCAGGTGCTTACAAGGCAGGCGATCGTGGAAAGTTCGGCTATACCAACGAGAAAGTATGGGAGGGTGTACGTGCTGCTTATATTTTCCTGGAGAACGTAGATAATACTCCTGATATGGAGGAGAGCGAGAAGAGCCGCTTGAAGGCTGAGGCTAAGTGCATCATTGCTTCCCGCTACTTCGATATGTTCCGCCATTTCGGTGGCCTTCCTATCGTCAAGAACTCTTTCTCTGGTACAGAGGGTACCTACGAGTTGCCTCGTGGTACAGTGGAAGAGACAGTTAACTTCATGGTTGGACTGCTCGATGAGGCAGCTCCTAACCTTCCATGGAACCTGGATGAGTCTGAGCAGGCTAACTGGGATGGCCGTTTCACCAAGGCTGCAGCCATGGGCTTGAAGTGCAAGATTCTGCTTTTTGCAGCTTCTCCTCTGTTTAACAATGACCAGCCATACGCTGGCAGTGCATCAGATGAGGCTAACGAGAAGCATCAGGCTTGGTATGGTAATTACAGTGCAGAGCGCTGGACCAGATGCTTGGCTGCCTGCCAGGAATTTTTCAATGAGCTAGGTACCGACGGTTATTATCAGCTGGTACAGGCTGAAGGAACCACATCCGGTCAGTATCGTGCTGCCTTCCGTAAGGGTTATTCCAGCCGTGGTACTACAGAGATGCTGCTCAGCACCCGTGTAAGATTCAGAGACGACTGGGCATGGAACTATCTCTTCCAGGATTGGAATGGAAATGGTGGTTATACTCCAACTGCTGAGTACATGGAGATGTTCGACTGGAAGGATGGTCGTCCATTTGATCTGGACAAGACTCTGGCTGGTGATCCAGACACGATGTTCGTCAATCCTAGCAAGAATTTCGAGTTGACTCGTGACCCTCGTCTGTATGAAACCATGATAGTGAATGGTGTACAGAAGACCATGAATGATAATGGTAACTATAGTGGCAACCGTTATGAGAACTGGTACAAGGGTACCAATGGTGGTGATGGTGCCGGTGAGTCTGAGAGCGGTCAGTTTGCTACAGGTTTTGCCAACAACAAGTTCTATTTCAATAATGAGCGCAACCGTGTCACCCTTTGGCCATACCTCCGTCTTGCAGAGATGTATCTCATCTATGCCGAGGCTCTGGCACAGAATGGTCAGTTGGATAAGGCTATTGATAATGTGAATGTTGTTCGTGCCCGTGTAGGTCTGAAAGGTTTGAAGGAGTCGGATACTTCCAAGAACTGGTCTGATAAGCAGACAGTTATCGATGCCGTGATGAAGGAACGTGCCGTAGAGCTTGGTTTCGAGGAGACCCGTTTCTTCGACTTGGTTCGTTACCGTCGTGCCGATATCTTCCAGAAGCCTTTGCATGGTCTCCGCATGTATCGCCAGAAGGATGGTCAGGATTATAACTACCAGTGGCAGGGTATCAAGCAAGGTAATGAAGGTTATGAGAAGAGCTATCCAACCCACTACAGATTCGAGAAGTTCGAGATTCGCAACGTGGCTCGTTCATGGTGGACCAACTGGGACAGCAAGTGGTATCTCAATGCCTTCCCTTCTACAGAAATCAACAAGGGCTATGGTTTGACTCAGAACCCTGGATGGTAAAGATAATGTACGATAGATAATGAATAATGGCGTTAGTCCAGGTTGTTCGTTATACATTATAAATTATAAATTTTTCATTGAATAGATATGAAACGACATATATTATTTGCTTCGGTACTTTTGGCTAGCACCTCTGCGTTTGCTCAGAGTGGTAATGTCAGTGGTGTGGTAGTCGACAAGATGGGTAATCCTGTCTCTGGTGCCTTGGTGGAAATTCAAAATAATAAGTTCATTAAGGCTTATACCGATAAGAATGGCGCCTTTGAGATTGGTGCCAGTGCCAACGACGAGTTGGTTATCGATGCTCCAGACCAGTCGAAGAAGACCGTTGCCCTCAATGGCAGCAAGGAAATCAAGGTGGTGATGGATTATGCCAGCCGTCCTGTAGAACTGGGTTTTGGCATCAAGCAGAACGTAGGCGAGTCTACCGTGTCTGTTGCCAGTGCTTCCAACGATGAGTTCAACAAACGTTCTTCCAAGAACATCGGCAACTCATTGCTCAGCGGCAGTGTACTTGGTTTGACAGCCCTTCAGGGCACAGGTGACTATGCATCTTACGAGCCTTCATTCTATGTACGTGGTTTGCAGAGCCTTAATGGTTCTTCTCCTCTGATTCTGGTGGATGGTATCGAGCGTAACATCACTTATCTTTCTCCTGAGGAAGTAGAGAATGTCTATGTACTGAAGGATGCTGCTGCAACAGCTCTCTATGGTTACAAGGGTGCCAACGGTGTGGTTAACATCGTGACTAAGCGTGGTAAGTACAAGACCAACGAAATCAAGTTTACTTACGACCATGCCTTCAACTGGGAGGCACGTCGCCCTAAGTTCGTCAATGCCTACGATTATGCTGTAGGATTGAACGAGGCATACGCCAACGATGGTAAGTCTCCACGTTATTCAGATGCAGAGTTGGGCTACTTCAAGAGTGGTGAGTTCCCATATCTCTATCCAAATGTAGACTGGATCAACGAGACTTTCAAGAACAACGGTTCCAGCGATATCTACAATCTGACATTCCGTGGTGGGGGCGAGCGTCTGCGCTACTATACCAATGTCAATTTGATCAGCAATCTGGGCTTCATCGCCCATCCAAAGGAGAATTCCGGTTATTCCACCCAGAATAAATATTCCAAGGGAAGCATTCGCACCAATCTGGATATTGACTTGACTTCAACTACCAAGTTGATGGCAAACATCAGCGGAACCCTGATGGAGGCTTCCCGTCCTGGTTTGTCGAGCGATGACCTCTGGGGCAAGATCTATACCGTTCCTGCAGCAGCCTTCCCTGTCAAGACCGAAGCCGGACTTTGGGGTGGTAACACCACATGGACAGGTTATTACAACCCAGTGGCTCTGACCGAGGGGCGTGCCTACAGCAAGGCTCATACCCGTTCTCTCTTTGCCGACATGACCTTGAGTCAGGACCTTTCTGCCGTAACCGATGGTCTGAGCGTATGGACCCGTTTTGCTTACGATAACATTGCTGCTTACTGGGAGAATCATACCAGAGAATATAAATATGGTATGGATACAGCTACCGAGTGGAAGGATGGCAAACCGACAGCATTCTCTCACTATACAGGAGGTAAGGACGGTACCATGTCAGAGGACAGCAAGCTCGACTGGCAGAACCGCAACTTCAACTTCGGTATCGGTGCCAACTACGATCATACATTTGGCGACCACAGCATCAGCTCTGTATTGATGTGGAACTATGAGTTCCGCAACTGGAACGGTCAGAACAATACCCAGTATCGTACCACAGCTACCCTTTACAACCACTATGGTTATAAGGAGAGATATCTGGCAGATGTTTCCCTGTCTTTGGCAACATCCAACAAGTTGGCTCCAGGTCATCGTACCAATTTCTCGCCAACACTTTCTGCTGCCTGGGTATTGAGCAAGGAGAATTTTATGCAGAATGTATCCTTCATCGATTTCCTGAAGCTCCGTGCTTCATGGGGTATCATCAATCTGGATTATATTCCAGCAGAAGGATATTGGAACCAGACCTTTGGCGGTGGCAACAGCTACTTCGTAGGAAAGGATAATGCAACTTCTTCCGGCGGTTGGTCTGAAGGTCGTCTGGCTTCTACCAATGTGATGGCAGAGCGTGCTACCAAGTATAATGTTGGTATGGATGCTACCGTATTGGTCGGCTTGAACCTGACTGTAGATGGCTACTATCAGCGTCGTGACCGTCAGTGGGTGAATGCTGGTGGTAAGGTTTCTTCTGTTCTTGGTGCTTCCAACCGCTATATCAACGGTGGTATCGTGGATAGCTGGGGTGTAGAACTCGGTGCCAACTATGCCAAGGAAATCGCTAAGGACCTGAAATTGACAGCTGGCGTGAACTACACTTTGGCAAAGAACGAAATCAAGGAAGAATATGAGGAGCCACGTGCTTACGATTATCTGAAGCGTACCGGCAATCCTGTAGGTCAGATCTTCGGTCTTCAGGCTGTAGGTTTCTTCAAGGACCAGGCTGATATCGACCACAGTCCAGCCCAGCAGTTTGCCCAGTGCAAGCCTGGTGACATCAAGTACAAGGATCAGAATGGTGACGGAATCATCAACGGGGATGATGTAGTAAAGATGGGTTACAATACTACCTGTCCTGAGATTTACTATTCTTTCAATCTCGGTCTGGAGTATAAGGGATTAGGTTTCACAGCAACCTTCCAGGGCGCAGCTAACTACAGTGCTTATCTGGACACTCAGTCAATGTACCGTCCTTTGGTAAACAATACCAATATCGGTCAGTACTATTTCGACAACCGTTGGACTTCAGCAACCGCAGAAACAGCCAAGTTCCCTCGTTTGTCTGCTGAGACCAATGACAACAACAACCGATACAACTCTATCTGGTTGGCTGACCGCTCATTCCTCAAGCTGAGAAATGTAGAAGTTTACTACAACTTCCCTAAGTCTCTCTTGGGCGCAACAAAGTTTATCAACAATGCCAAGTTGTATGTTCGTGGTGTAGATTTGCTCTGCTTCGATCATATCAAGGAGTTGGATCCTGAGTGCTATGGTGCAACCTATCCGGTAAACCGTTCTGTATCTCTCGGTCTCGTACTTGGTTTCTAATCATCAACATTAAAAGAATACGACAATGAAAATAAAGAATATATTTGGTGGCATGATTTGCTTGGCATTGCTCGCATCTTGCGGTGATGAGATGGACTATCATGAGTATACCAATTACGATAAGGACTATGTATTTACCAATTTTGATAATACAGTAGGCTTCGTTACCAACATCTATGGTAAGTTGGAGGATGGTTTCGGACCATACGGCAAGGGAATGCTTGCTTCTGCCTGTGATGAGGCTGAATATTCCTGGAAGAACGGTAGCGTACAGGATTTTACCAATGGTGCCTGGAGTGCATTGAATGCCAAGGACAGCTGGAGCAACAACTATTCTGCCATCCGTGCAGCCAACTATTTCCTGACTCACAAGGATGAGTGTGATTTCTCTGACTACAAGTTCAATAAGGACTATGCTGCCCAGATGGCCCGTTTCGAGCGCTTGCAGTATGAGGCTCGTTATCTCCGTGCTTACTTCTACTTCACAGCAGTAGAGAAGTTTGGTGATGTTCCTTTCACTACCGAGGTTTTGAGTGAGGATGAGGCAAATGCCCTTCCACGTACTCCAGCCAAGGAAGTGATGGATTTTATCGTAAGCGAGTGTGATGCTATCGCTGATAAGTTGCCTGTAGATTACTCTACCCTGGGCGATGATGCTGCAGCTAACGAGACCGGACGTGTCAATAAGTTGACCGTTCTTGCTCTCAAGGCTCGTACCTTGCTCTATGAGGCAAGTCCTCTCTTCAATACCACAAGCGATAAGGAGCTTTATCACAAGGCTGCTGTTGCCAGCAAGGTGGTTATCGACGAGTGCGAAAAGGCTGGTTTGAAGCTGGGTAAGTACTCTGATCTTTGGGGGTCTAACAACTGGCAGGCTAAGGAGGTTATCTTCGCCCGCCGTGTAGGTTCTCAGAATGGTTTCGAGTATAACAACTATCCACGTGGCTTGGAGAATGGTAATGGTGGCAACTGTCCTACCCAGACTCTTGTAGATGCTTACGAGATACAGAAAACCGGCAAGCTCTGGAACGAGGAGGGAAGCGGTTATAATGCAGCCAATCCATATGCTGGTCGTGACCCACGTTTTGCTATGACCATCGCCGTAAACGGTGAGAAGAAGTGGCCTTCATACAATGGTGAAGCCCTGGAGACTTACTATGGTGGTAAGAATGGTGAGCCTATCGTGGGTGCTACTCCTACAGGATACTATCTGAAGAAGTATTGCGATGGTTCTGTCAACATCTCTTCAGTCAACAGCACCAATTCTCCTCATGCCTGGATTATGTTCCGCCTGGGCGAGTTCTATCTCAACTATGCTGAGGCTACCTTCAAGTATCTTGGCAGTGCTGATGCTACAACGGTAGAGTTGCCTATGTCTGCCCGTCAGGCAGTAAACGTAATCCGCAGCCGTCAGGATGTCAAGATGCCTGCTTTGGCAGAAGGCTTGAGCAACGACGAGTTCTGGAAGAAGTACGAGAACGAGCGTATGGTAGAGTTGGCTTTCGAGGGTCATCGTTTCTACGATGTCCGTCGCTGGAAGGAAGGCAGCAAACTGGCTACCATCACAGAGATGAAGATTACCAAGAATGGGGATGGAACATTCACTTACAAGCGCAATGTCGTGAATCGTGGTTGGGACGACAAGATGTATTTCTTCCCAATCTCCAAGAGTGAACTCCTGAAGCATACCAACCCAGACTTCAAGCAGAATCCTGGTTGGTAATTAATCAAAGTCAATACATGGATTGCTCTTCACCTTATTATATATATGTCACCTTGATTATATATATAGCGACATTTAAGTATAAGGAGCAGGGCAATCCCAAGTAGAACAAACAAATAGACAAAACAATGAAAGCAATTAAATATATATTTAGTGCATTAGTTGGAATGGTAGCCTTGGCTTCCTGTGATAGCAATATCACCGATTTCGAATATCAGGGTTATACAGGAGCTCCAAAGACTATTGATGCTTCTGCTGTTACATCCGAGGCTCTTCCTGGTGCCATCCGTCTGAACTGGACAGTTCCTGCCGATTCCACTTTCTCATATATGAAGATTTCGTATGTAAATCCAGCTAATCAGGAGACGGTAACCAATGTGGTTTCTATCCATACCCGTACGCTCCTCATCGAGAATACTTTGAAGAAGTATGGTGACTACACCTTCACCTTCCAGGCATTCAACGACAAGAACGAGGCGGGTGCTCCTATGCAGGTAAAGGCTCAGTCGGGTTTGCTTCCTGCTACCGTTACCTATTCCAAAGGTGATAAGATAAATGTCACAGCAGACATGTTGAGTACCGATGATCAGGAACCTTCTGAGGGCCCTATCAAGAACCTGGTGGATGGCAACTATAACAGTTTCTTCCATACCCGCTGGTCATCTCCTCAGAAGCCTCTTCCTCAATATATCCAGGTAGATTTCAAGGAGGCTCATCAGGTATTCATGTTCTGGTATCGCAACCGTAACGGTTCTCAGGTAGGTCCTGAAAATCTCGATATCCAAATCAGCAATGATGGAGATAACTGGGAGAGTATCAAGGAAATCCTCTCTGGTCTTCCTTCTGCCAGCCAGGCAGAATATACCTCTGAGGGTATCGATGCCGGCAAACCATTCACTCATCTCCGTCTGGTTGTTACCAAGACCTTCGGCGACAGGAACTACTTCAACCTTGCAGAGCTTGCAGTATTCGATGCCCACAAGGTGGTATATGATCCAGAGAATGAATAAGAATGAGAATAAGGATTAAGATTGATATTTAGTTACAAGAGGGCTGTAATAGTCATTTTTTGACTGTTTTCAGCCCTTTTATCTCAATTTGCGTCCTTATTTTACCGATTATAGAACTATGAAGTTGATGATATTCTTTAATTTTGCACCCGACAAACGACAGCAACAATTAGCGTATTCACTAACTTATTAATAACATCAGCAAAATGAATAAACTATTCACATTTATTATGTTGTGGATGATGGCTTGTCTCCCAACTCTGGCACAGGCTCCGATGGACGGAGGCGTGTGGAAGGACAATACCGGCAAGCATATCAATGCACATGGTGGCAACATCTTCAACTACAAGGGTACCTATTACTGGTATGGCGAAAGCCGTTCGCAGGATGGCAAGCCTTACAGCTCTCTCGGCGTAAGCTGCTTTACTTCCAAGGATCTCAAGAAATGGACCAACCATGGATTGGTGCTGCCTGTTTCTAATGAACCAGGCAGCGACATCGAGGGTGGTTGCATCATCGAGCGCCCTAAGGTGCTCTATAATCAGAAGACCAGGAAGTTCGTCATGTGGTTCCATCTCGAATTGAAAGGGCAGGGATATGCTGCTGCCCGTTATGGTGTGGCAACCAGCGATACTCCTTTCGGACCATTCAAGTTCATCCGCTCAGGCAGAGTGAATCCAGGTCTTTATCCTATCGGATTTGCGAAACCGGATACCACCGACCTCAAGCATCAGCTTCTCTTCCCTGAACTGAAAGAGTGGTGGACTCCAGCTTGGCGCAAGCAGATAGAACGGGGTATGTTCTGGATGAGAGACTTCCAGGGTGGACAGATGTCGAGAGATATGACCATCTTCATCGACGATGATGGCAAGGCTTACCACATCTATTCTTCAGAGGAAAACCTGACACTCCAAATCGCACAGTTGACAGATGACTACATGCAGCACAACGGTTGCTACGTACGAGTTGCTGCCGGCGGACAGAACGAAGCTCCAACCATCTTCAAGCAGGATGGCACCTACTGGATGATTACCAGCGGATGTACCGGATGGGCTCCAAATGCAGTCCGCATGTTCAAGGCTAAGAATATCTTCGGCCCTTGGGAGCAGTTGCCTAATCCTTGCCGTGGCGAGGGTGCTGACAAGACCTTCGGTGCACAGGGTACCTATATATATAAGGTGGAAACTGCAGCACAGAAGAAGATGTTCCATGG